>Ga0172372_10000416_pt1 | contig 65125 bp, 56 predicted proteins | sample LakKiv5m_2_FD_114544 | JGI IMG/M metagenome (GOLD analysis project Ga0172372, IMG submission 114544) | Freshwater microbial communities from Kabuno Bay, South-Kivu, Congo - kab_092012_9.5m | ecosystem: Environmental > Aquatic > Freshwater > Lake | place: Democratic Republic of the Congo...
AATATTTCACTTAATAATTCTATATTTTTTGATTGATCATTATTAACTATCAATAAATTTCTTTTATAAAATTCTGAAGCCTTTAATACTAATTTTTTTAAAGTTTGTTTATCACTCTTTTCACTAAGTTTTGACTCAACAAGTTTATCTTCTTTATCTGACTTTTCATCTGACTTTTCATCTGACTTTTCATCTGACTTTTCATCTGACTTTTCATCTGACTTTTCATCTGACTTTTCATTATCAGAAGTGCTTTCACTTGAATCGTCGCTATCAGAACTACTTTGACTTGACTCTTCGCTATCAGAACTGTTTTTACTATCAGAATTTTCACTTGACTTTTTGCTTGAGTTATCACTTGAGTTATCACTTGAGTTATTGCTTGAATTATCGCTTGAATCGCTTGAGTTATTATCTATATCTTTTTGTGAAATTTCCTTCTCTTCAACTTTTTCTAATTTTCTGTCGATATGTTTATGTTGTTTATTTGATACAAAGATATTTGTCAATAAATCTGTAAGATTTTCCATTTAATATATTTTATAAATAAAATAATAAAAAAAACGAGACGACACTTTTTAATTCCATATATCATCCCAAAATATATCTATTAAATAATCTCTACCTTTATAAAATTGTCTAAAGATTTTTCTATAATACATTTCTTCTTTTGTTTTAGGGAGGGTCTTCATATTAATACTCAATTCATTTAATAATATTTTAATAAATGTATTATACTCTTCGTCAGAAATTAAGTCATTGATGTAATTTTTTAATCGTAATTCAAAATTTGTTAAAGAATGACATAAACACTGATGCTCTCTCCATAAAAATTGAGATGGTATTAATTCATTTCCATATACATTTGTTTCAAATGCTTTTCTAAACATATATTTACTTATAGGTGACTTATCAGATGAATAATAACCTGGACGTCTAAATTTTGGATGTAATGTTAAAATATATTCTATGAGTTCTTTATTTAAATAAGGATGTCTGATTTCTAAACTAAACATATTTCCAATTCTATCTGTTCTTAGTAAGTCAAATTTATGTAAATTTTGTATTAATTTCACGCTTTTTTCTTGAAATGTAGTATCGTCTAAGTTATTAAAATTTTCATATCCGCCAAATTCATCTAAACCATCTCCTGTTAGCAATACTTTGACATTTGTTTTTGTTTTTATATAATTCATTAAAAAACAATATGGTAATGATTCTCTAATAGTTTCTGGTTCAAATGTTTCTAAATGATAAATTACTTTTTCAATATCAGAATTTAATACAGTCATTTCGTTTACATTAATTATATGGTGATGTATATCTATAGAATATTTGTTTTCAAGATAATTAACAAATTCAGTTGAGTGATTACAATCTAAATCTTCACCACCTAATGTATCACCTAATGTAAAAACATGAAAAGGATTATTCTTAAAATCATAATTATTCTGATGTAAATATTCTATTACTAAACTAGTTAGTAAAACACTATCAAAACCACCAGATAGTAAAATACCAACATTTCTATCAGACATATTATACCGAGATATTACGCTTTTTTTAATTTTATCTTGTAAATTCTTATAAATTAAATTAATAGAATCAGGTTGTGTTGATTCTATGTTACATACAGATATATCTTTGAATTTATCTAATGAATAATAAGTAATAAACTCATCATGTTTATTCATAATTGATTTTTGAAATGACCAATATGTACCTGGAACAACAGATTGAATAGAATAAGATGGATTTTTAAGAATATAACTTGGTAAAGATTTAATTTCTGATAAAAATATACAAACTGACATTTCATTATTTTTAACATAATAAAGAGGTCTTAATCCTAAATAATCTCTACACGCATAAACATTTAGACTTCTTAATTTAAATGTCTTAATATTGTCAGTTAATATAAACGAATACTCTCCATCTAATTTTTCTAATGTATTTTCTAAACCGTGTTCTATATATAACGGTAATATAACCTCTACATCGCATTTTGATGTTAAATCTTTATCCGTAAACTCATTATCTTCAACGAGCTCTTTATAATTATAAATTTCTCCATTACAAATTAACCTTCTGTTAGGTCTATTTCTTAATTCAGGATATTCCATAATTTTATTAATAATAGGGTCATCAAAAGGTTGAGAAGCATTATATGATTCGTCATTGATACAAAGCCGATGATGTCCAAATATAAAATTATATTGTTTATAATTTCTTATTTCATCTCGACTTAATGATAACTGGACACTTTGTTGTTGAATAGCAGATAAATTATTCAAATTATCAGTTGACATACTTGTATAATTAGAATCATCTGGTCCTCTATGTTTCATATTCATAAATGAATTGATATAATCTATATTAATATTTGTGTCATTGGTATGTATAATAAATTCAAAACCACCCATAATTAATATACTTATATATATTAATTAAAAAAATAATTCGCACTTTATAAAGATGGACTTTGACTTTTTCATTATCCACAAGAACTTGAATCATTATTTGAAATAACATTATAAATTTCGTCAAATTTCTTAAAGACTTCTATTTTATCATTTACTGTAACTCTCTTTACATGTAATTTAACTTTTAATCTTTCTATAAATTCATCTTTAATAGTTTTTAAATTATCTGCTTTAAGTTTTTTATTCTTTTTAAGATGAAGAATATACATTACTAATTCTTCATTAATAACTTTTTCAGTTTCCTTATTTATTAATGTTCGAACAGAACTTGGCTTTTTAGGTTTAATTTTATCTTTTTCTTTCTCCTTTTCTTGAACTAAATAAAATGTTTTATCATCTTCTTTGAATTTCAAAGGAAAAATTTGTTCTATCATACCACGTTTAACATTCCATTTAATATCCTTAAATTTAATTTTTTCTACATTATCTTCAATTAATTTTTTGACTGTATTTATTGTATTGTCAATTTCGTCGCCTATTATAAGTTCAGGTTCTACTAAATATTTAATTATAAAGAACTCAATAAAAGAGTGATATCTATCAAGTTTTTCTTCATCTGTTAATTGACTCCATTTTTTAAAATATTTACCCTTTTGATTTTTAATAGTTTTTTTAACATTTGCTTGATTGTAAATATATTGATATAATTCTTGTTTTAAATTATTGGTTGAATTATTTAAGAATCTTGTAGATGTTTCTATAGATTCTATTAATTGTTTGTATTCAACTACTTTATCATTATAAATAGTTGCAATAAATTCGCCTTGTTCAGTAATTAATGTATCATTATTTCTTTTAATATTTACAGGAATGTAAACTCCGTAAAATGACGAAATATATTCATTAATATTTAATCCAGTTTCTATAACAATATTACTAATATTATTTACAATAATTTTAAATTTATCTTTAATTTTCTTTGTTTTAACAGGGGAATTCATATATTCCTTTAAATATTCTTCAGAATTTAAAAGTAAATCAGATTGAGAATCAGACAAATAATCTTTATGTAATGTAATAAAATATGCTTCCATGTCTTCTTTCTGTTTTAATAATACATTATGTTCAACTTTAAGAATGTATTTATCATATAAGTATCTATATAATTGTCCGTTATCATTTTGACTATCTAACCAGTTAAGACGGTTATCTTTTACATTTTCAGTCATAAGAATATACGGGCACATACCGTATGTATCTGTTATATCTTTATGGAAAAATAGAAATCCAGGTAAATCAGAACATATATTTTGTTCTTGTTCAATATAATTTCTTTCAATTTCTACCATTTTTTCAAAGTCATTTTGGGCTTTTTCTCTTTTTTTCTTTAATTCACTTAGTAATTCAGTAGAATTAGATTTATTTTTAATTCTATGATATTCTAATGAATCATTTGCTCTCATAACTTTTTTATATTCATTATCTCTCCGATTCTTATCTTTAGATAATTTAAGTTCCTTTACAGCTTTTTCTAATTCTACCATATATTCAGTTTTCTTATTATTTAATGTATTTATAAATTCTACATCATTACTTGATGTACACTTGTCAATGATTTCTTGAATATTACTTTTTAAAAAATTTATACGTTGATTCAGTAAGTCCAGATTCTCCATGTTTGTTATCTATTATAAACAAATATTATTATTCATTTTTTTAAACGTTAAAGAAAGGAATCCTATTATTCATTTTTTTAAACGTTAAAGAAAGGAATCCTATTATTCATTTTTTTAAACGTTAAAGAAAGGAATCCTATTATTCATTTTTTTAAACGTTAAAGAAAAGAATCCTATTATTCATAGGAATCAAAATTTATGCAAATTTGACTAATTCTATTCCGAAAAATTTACAAAGCTTTACAACATAGTCTATATCTTTATATTCATCTTTGTAAATAATTTTACGTATTTTTGTAGCTGACAATAATTTAATACAATCTTTGCATGGACTTAAAGTAGAATAAAGGATAGCATCTTCAAATTTACTTTGAGCATATAAAACAGCATTCATCTCCGCGTGAATGACTATTTGATGGATGTAATCTCTATCTGTCCAATCAATTGATGAATCATCCATACCAGCACATATTGAATTATATCCAGTGCTTATAATACGATTGTCTTTAAGAGATACTATAACCGCTCCCACTTGAGTTTTTGGATCTAAAGACCTTGTTTTAACTACATCAGCAATATTCATAAAATATTGGTCCCAAGAAATTCTATTATTCATAATGATATACGTTAATATAATTTAACTTTATAATTAATTCAATTAATTTTAATGCGTGGTTAATTTTGAAAAAGTAATTTCTAGATATAGTAATATATGATTCCAGACAAACTGTTTATTAACCTAAAAATTCTTAGTAAGATTCAGAAGAATGGAAGAATTTCTAGAAGTAGTGATGGTATCATTGCATTAGAACACGAAACATTTTATCAATCCATTAAAAGATTCGTTACTAGTGACTCTAGACGACAATCTGTATTTGAAATTAACAGTATTATCAACGAAACAATTGAATGCATGAGCAACATTGTTAATTCTAAATTTATGAATAAAATGTATAGCAATACAGATGAATATTACAAAAACTGCGAAACTCTAGGCTTACTTTTAAAAGAACTAACATCAGCTAAAACTGGTATTGAAAATCTTAAATTCACATACTCAGCAGACCCTAATGTTAATTCACAATTGGATATTTTAATCATTAAGATTAATAGCTCTATTAAAGATATGCAACATAAGTTATCGTATTTCCAATCATTTTTACCTGATGCTTTTAAACAAGAATTTGAAGTACCTCAATCTACACCAAGTTATTTTATTACTGAAGGTAAAAACACTATCCCTTCAACACCTCAACCTCAACAACCAAACTCGTACACTGAACAATTTATGGAAACCCATTTTGCACAAGACCAAAATGCAAATTTTTTAAATACACCAGAAATGAGTGACGAATTAAATAATACACATAGTATTATTGATATGAATAATATGGATTCTGTTATTTAATTGAATCCAAATTCTGTTATTTAATTGAATCCAAATTCTGTTATTTAATTGAATCCAAATTATGTTATTTAATTGAATCCAAATTCTGTTATTTAATTGAATTGGATATAAAATTTGTTTAATTTTTTTTCTGAGTATAATATAATATGAAATCATTAGATTATACTTTAGAATCGTTACCTGGTAGTCAATTAGAATTACCAAATGCAACATTGCCATTAGCAAATCCTAAACCTATTTTACAACAAACTAAAAGTCAAATTACTACTAATCCATTTATTCAAGAAACAGGTTCTGATGAACCTATCTTTAACCCAACTTTTAACGAAATTAATGAAAATGTGTCTGTAGCATTTGTTGGTATCTTAGATGATTTATTTAACAAGCCAGACGAAGAATCATGGAATACTTATTTACCAAAAATATTATCAAAAGACCAACGCTATAATTACATTGCAGTTCTAATATTCTTTATAGCCTTATATATTTTATTAGTTAAATAGTTTAACCTTGCTCTGGAGGAAACATAAAAGGGTCACCTGTTAAAAAAGATGGACCCCGTACATTTCTATAATTTGTTCTTTCTAATGAAGCAATACGGTCTTGTAAAAGAACTATCATATTATGTAACTCGTTTACTTTTCGTTCTAATAATTTCATCCGAGCTTCAGTTTCTTCTTTTTCAGATTTAATTGCACCATCAATATAATGAAGAGGTTCATCTAATAAGTCAATTTCTTCTTTTTTATCCATGTTTAAATAGATAAATAAGAATAACTTTAAATAATTTAATTTTAAACATACATATGTAAATAACTTGTATCGTCAGCTTTAGATTCTAAACAATTATCAATAAATGCTTTAGTAATATGTACAGTTTCTGTAGTTTGAATATTTAATAATGCTAAATTATCATTTACATCTTGACAAATATTTTCTGAGTTGGTAACACTTAAATTAGAATCTCTATACTGACCAGTTAACAAGAGATAATTAATTCTGTTAAATAATTTTTCTAAACATTTTTTCAATTGTCTAACACCTTCTTCTTTAGGTACTTTTGACTCTATTATATATTTAAGTAATTCATTATCCAAATTTAAATATTTATCCTTTTTAATGTTAAGTGTGTTAATAATATCCGGAATCATTTTCTCAGAAGCAATTGTTACTTTTGCATCGGAACTTGGTGAATCAATATAAATAATTTTCATTCTATCAGAAACAATTCTATCTACTTTATCTGCATCGTTAAATGCAATCACAAACAAACATTTACTCATATTAATATTAATATTTGAAAGATAGTTATCTTGAAATTTATTATTTTGTTCTTCATCCAACAAATGTGTTAAAATACCATTAATCTCACGCCCCTTATGTTCACTAATTTTGTCAATTTCATCTAAATAAATAATAGGATTCATACAACCAGCATTCGATAAGATTTCTACAAATTTACCAGGTTTAGAACCAACATATGTTTCGGAATGTCCAGTCAATACACTAACATCATTTAATCCTCCAAAATTAATTTGATAAAACGGTAACTCTAATGCTTCAGCTAGAGTTTTCAAAATAACAGTTTTAGCACAACCAGGTGGACCACATAATGCTAACACATGTCCTTTACTATGTGGATTTGAAACTTTTCTGGCAAGAAATTCCATAATTTCATCCTTTACCTTATCCATATTATGGACTTTTTTATCAAGGTGTTCTCTAACCATCTTAAAATAATTGTTAATTTTATCATAAGAGTCTGATGAACGAACCTTAAATGGTTTATATTTGCCAAACGGAATATTCAGTACCGTTTTTATCCATGCTTTTCCCTTAGCATAATCACTATTACCTAATTTTTGAATACTTTCATATTTATCTAATAAGAATACCTTTGTTTCAACATCGACATTTAATAACATAATTTGTTGTTTTAAATCTAAAGTTGAATCTTCCAACTTACGCTTTTTTTTGAATAAATTTATATCTTTTTCAACATTTTTTATACGTCTTTTTAATTTATTTTGACTAACGTCATCATCATAATCATTTTCTGTATCTGATACAATTCTTTTTTTCCGACTTAGACCAGGTGGAGGTGGCATATCTAAAATTGGAACAGGTGCAAGAAGACTAGGCAATTGAACAGGAGGTGGTTGAAGTGGTGTAGTAGGTTGAATATAATTGGAACTTGATGGGTCAGGAAACCATGGAATAGGGTACATATCTTTGATTTCAACCCAATAAATTTCTTCTGGATTTCTTGGATTAACTAATTCGTCAGCAATATGATTCATAACACATACATAATAATTAATTTGATTACTAAAAGAATCATAAATAGTTACAACATCACCACGATGATAATTAACATTGATTGACCATTCGCCTTTAATCATTTTGTAATATTTAACACTTCTACTATTTAATTCTACAAAATAATAATTCATTTTTTATTTTGTAAATAAATTTGTTATTAATTTTCTGTTAACGATTTAGATTTTTCAGGTATATTCTCAATAGGTCTTATTTTATTTATAATAAAATAAAATGGATTCTTAACAGTATCATACACATTTTCAATAAATGATATATGTTCATTCATATTTTCTGTACCATTTTTTAAAAATTTAATATCTTTTTCTAAATTTTCTATTCTATTGTCTAAATTAGTTATTTTATTAAGAATATCATCCAATTTATTTAATACGATATCTCTTTCCTCCATTTATAATACCATAATAAATTAAATAAATTATTAGAACAATCATAAGTAAATCAAACACATCAGATATACTTGTAGACCTAGATAATTTAATATATTTAGATGATTTCAATTCTGGATATAATTCTTTAGATAATACAACAGAATTACTTACAGCTGATTCTAATGACGTAAATTTATAATAACTTTTACCATTATGTGTTCCTAAATTATACATGTTTTGTATTTTTTCGTTTTTAAATGGTAAATATCCCTCACCTGAAGTTATAATATAAGCCGTATCTTCTGATACCCATTTCTTTTTATCTTTATTGAAATTTACACCTGGAGATATAATACTTATTGTAGGAGTAGGTAAATTAGGATATGCTTCTTGTAGTTGTAAAAATATTTCATCTACTAGTTCTTGGTCTGAACATTCATCTGCTGTTTTATTATTATTCTTAGATTTTCTATTACTAATAGTTACAGCAGCTGAAATAACAGTTTTCGAATCAGATTCATTAAATGTCATATAATCACTTAATACAACAAATGCAACCCCCCAACTTGACTTAGGAAATCCATAAACTTTGTTTAATGATAACTTTTTATTCCAATGAAACGACACAGATAAATAATCTATATATGCTGTTTCTTGGGAAAAGTTTTTTAAATCACCCCAACTATGTGGTATTTCAAATTCAGACATTAAATTATATAAATTTTGAGGAGGTATAGCAAATATATATTTATCACCTTTAATTATTTCTAAATAATTATCATGTGATACCTCTAAGGAATCTATATTATTTTCTTTAACACTAATTTGTTTAATAGTTGTGTCTAAATAAAATGTCACATTCCTTGATTCTAAATGTTTTTTCCAAATATTCATTAAACCCTCGTCATTCGGATATTTAGGTTGATACAATGAATAAAAAAATTGCTGATTGAATAATTGTAAAAATTCATATAATGTATACTTATCCACTCCACCACCATCTGTAAGTTTACATACTCTATCTATCATTTCAATTGAATCTATATTAAATTTATTATCATTTAAAAAATTCTCTAGAATAACATTTCGTCCATGATAATCATTCAACATTAATTTAGAAAATTCTATAAATAGAAGAAATAATTCTCCCCATGTTAATGTAGAAAAGATAGTCTCACCACCAATTTGAGTGATAGAAAAATTATAATTAGTAAATAAATCTGTAAACTTAACACCCATCTCTTTCAATAAATCTTGAAAAACCATATATGTTGTACTATATACTCTAGGACCATGTTCTGTAAACAAACCTTTAACACGTCTTACTCTATGACACCCACCAATCACATTTTCTCTCTCAATAATTAAAACTTTTTTATTTAAATGACTAACACACTGTGCTAAGGCTAAACCAGCTGGACCAGCTCCTATAATTACTAAATCATAATTCATATTATAATAAACATAGATAATAAATTTACAATCATCGACGATTAAATTTATTCAAATATATACTTTAAAGTACCAATAACTAATTTCATATAATTATCAAATAATTTTATAAAGTGTTCTTCATTAAAATAATCATTAAATATTATGTAATGAGAATCAGGATATATTCTACACGAGATTTGAATATTATCATTAAGAACATCTTCAAGTAATTCATAATAATCAGTTGGTTTATCATATATTTTATTAGGTAATGTATACGTATAATTATTTACAAAATATTCTGGTAACATAGAATCCCAAATATAATGTAAATTACTTGTTCTATTTTTCCCATCAAACAAAATATTTACTTTATAACTATTACCACCTCTATCATAACCTAGTAAGTGCATGGGTTGTGAAAAATCTTGAATAAAATGTACTAAAAATTTAAGCAATTCTACGTTTGACAACGTTGATCCGTCATCAAAAATATAATCATATTTGAAATTATATTTAATCGAATTCGTAAAATCTAATAATGCAGAAACAATACAATGATTCTCACAATATTTATCGATAACATCTTTTGTATAACGCTCTCTATGACATTCTAATATATCTATAAAATGCAAATCTTTTGTCCATGCATATTTAGGTTTTCTCTTTATTTTGTCCGCCCATGAGCTTACAGATTCTATAGTTTTACCATCGAATAAGATATCAATTTTGTTTTTAATGTTTAATTCGTGCTTAGAAAGATAACTATCCGTTAATTTTCCTAAATGTCCATGCATTTTATACCCGTATCCCAACACACATGAAAAAAAGGTGCTAAACGCACCTAAAAATATATAAATTTTCATTTTGTGTTGTTTTTCTTTTAAAAAAGATTTATTTTTAAATTATAAAACTTGATATTTTATTAACTATTTTTTTGAATACCCCTCGTGGAAAAATAGAGTTTTTTTGTATTGTATTTATTTGTTTATTTTCTGCTGGTTTCAATTCTATATGTTTAGGTTCTTTTGGATAATAATAAACTGTAACATTTTCATTAAATGTTACAGTTGGACTATCTCCAATTATAAACATAACATTAGAATCATTTAAAGGTTTAATAAGAGTGTTTGTATCATTCATCGTTAATATATAAGTTTTAAGTAATTATTCATTTTTTTAGATTTCATCAGCCCAACTAGTTGACTTAAAGTCTCCTAAACTGCCAAAGTCCAATACTTTACCTTCAGGAATTGGTTCTAAAGGTTGAGTGTGTGATGTTTCATCTAGTCGAGCATCAAGTGTTTCCTCTATTTGAGGAAGTTTATTAAATGTTAAAAGCAAAACACCATTATTCATACTCAAGTTCATAGAATCTTTAGTAACAGGTTGAGGAACTTTAACCCTTCGCATAAAATTCCCATAATAACATTCAGAATAAATGATATTATCATCTGTTTGATTCACTAAATTTTGTTTAGTACCAGATACAAGAACAAATTGTGAATCACGGAGCTGAACTGTAATATCCTTTTTAGTCAAACCTGGTAATTCCATCTTAATAACATAATAATTATCACGTTCAAACAAATCAGCTTTTGGTGAATGTTTATACTTCTTAAGATTGTTAAGTTCAAATAAAAGTTCTTTGAAGCTTAGCTTCGGTTTAGTTGTATTATCAGTATTAGTTCCATCAGAAGTATTTCTCTTCTTGTATGGTTTCTTGAACTTTTTTGAAACTTGTTGAAATTGTTCTTGGTTTGTGTTGGTGTTATCCGAATTACTTGACATTTTTTAAATATAAAGTAATATAAACTATTTTCAATTTTTTTTTAACAGAATTTCCATCTATTATTACAATTATGACAAGTTACAAATGTTGTCATAGGTTCATCAGCTGAACGTGTTTGCATTTGATAATAAGATGTTTTATACGTCTTACACTTACCACATCTAAACATACCTTGTACATCTGGGTCTGGTTTATTAACTTCAATTTTCTTATCACCATATTTTTCCAATAATTCATAATATCTAGAAGGGAATAATTGTTCAGAATCAAATTTTGCTAATTCGAATTCAGTAAATTCCTTTTTGAATAGTCTATGAATTAATTCTGTATTTTTAATGTAACTATCAGGGTTTAAGTTTGTATAAATCCTAACAGCTTTAGATGTATAATAATGTTTAAACATAAAATCCCATTCACGACTTGATGCATTTCCAACAGCATAATTAAATATACCTCTCTCTATATTCAAAGCAAATTTTTGAATATCATCTATAGTATAAGAATAAGGTTCTATATTATACTTTATTAATAGTGCAAATAATTTATTATAGACATTTTCTCTATAAGGATGTTTTGGAATATAACTATCTCTTGATAATTGTTGTTTTGCTTCTTGAATAGATACATTTTCATTGACAGAAGATTTAATATCTACTTGCGATGATTCTTCTTGAACCTTCTTTTTACGAGGCATTTGTTAAATGATTAATAAAGACTATATTCAATTTTTAATTTTATATTTTTTTTTTATTTTATAATAATATAATATAATATAATGTCTAAATCATTTGCCGAGTATTTTTTTGGGTCAGAACCATCTACCCCCGAATTACCTGATATAGAATCAACTGAAGATTTCTATTCTCCTACTAATTATGATATTCCTCAATCATCTGATATCTCTATGGATACTGAAGAATTACTTGAACGTAAAGAAGAATTAAAAAAAGAAATTAAACAGGAAACAAATAAAGAAGAACGTAAAGAACTTCAAGAAGAACTTAAAGATGTTGTTGAAAAATTAGAAGCTAAAGAAGATGACGATTTTCCAGGTGTTGAAGAAGTTCCATCACCTACATCTGAATCGTCAGAATCAGCCGTTATTCTTCACCCAACTGCTTCATCACGTGAACCTGAAGTAACTGAATCTGAAACAGCTATGATTTTACACCCAACAGAATCGGGTAAATCAGAAACATCTGAAGGAACAAGTACCTTTTTTGAAAATTTACTAGGTGTATCCCCTAAAATGATTACATATAGTTCTGAACCAGAATCCAGCAAACCTAAAAGACAAAGAAAATCTAAAAGCAAATCTAAATCTCCTAAGAAATCTAAGTCGCCTAAACGCAAGTCTAAGAAATCCAAATCTCCTAAACGTAAGTCTAAGAAAGCTAAAAAGACAAAGTCAAAGAGAAAGTCTGCTAAGAAAGCTAAGAAATCCAAATCTCCTAAACGTAAGTCTAAGAAAGCTAAAAAGACAAAGTCAAAGAGAAAGTCTGCTAAGAAAGCCGAATCTCCTAAACGTAAGTCTAAGAAAGCTAAAAAGACAAGGTCAAAGAGAAAGTCTGCTAAGAAAGCTAAGAAATCCGAATCTCCTAAACGCAAGTCTAAGAAAGCTAAAAAGACAAAGTCAAAGAGAAAGTCTGCTAAGAAAGCTAAGAAATCCAAATCTCCTAAACGTAAGTCTAAGAAAGCTAAAAAGACAAAGTCAAAGAGAAAGTCTGCCAAGAAGGCTAAAAAGTCTAAGTCTAAGAAGGCTAAGTCTCCAACAAGTAAGTCTAAATCTCCAAAACGAAAGTCTGCTAAGAAGGCTAAAAAGACAAAGTCAAAGAGAAAGTCAGCAAAGAAGGCTAAGAAAGCAGATTCACCAAAACGTAAATCTGCTAAAAAATCTAAAAAGTCAAAGAGAAAGTCAAAAAAATCAAAGAAATCTAAAAATTAAAATATTAAATTAATTAATTAATTAATTAATTAAAGATTGCTCTTTTTTAAAAAAATTATTTTATTATATAATAATATAATAAAACAAAATGGAAAATATCGTTCAGACATTTGACTCTAACATTAACACTATCTTACAAGATTATGTTAAAAAGCCCACTATCATCCGAGGTATAGTGCATCTTTTGCTTATGCTCTATGTTGTTCGGTTGGCACCCCAGCCACCTAAGCCAGTTTTAGATTTATTTCAAAATATCTACTTCAAACTGTTCATTTTCTCTCTAGTCTTATGGACTGCTCAATTTAGTCCTTCAACATCTCTATTAATCGCTCTCGCCTTCCTTGTTACCATGAACTATGTTAATACTGGAAAAGTATGGGAATATTTAGAAAATGTTACGGACGCACCGGTTATCGTTGAAGGTGCAGCTCCAGCACCAGTAGTAGCAACCCCTGAACAAGCTGTTGAAGCCGTTAAAGTTTTAGCAGAGGCCGCTGCTGCACCTGCAGCTGTATCACCTGATGTTGTTGCTCCTGTTGCTCAAATTGCAGCTTCAGCGGTTAAAACTGAAGAGGGAGTTGCAGCTATTCAAGCTCTCGCTGAACAAGCTGTTGTCGCAGAAGCTGGAGAACCAGCTCAAGTCGTAGCTACAGCTCAAGCTGCTGTTGATTCTATGGCTCCTCAAGCTGCTGCTGCTCCAGCACCTGAACCAGTTACAACTAAGCAAGCAGTCGCTGCTGTTCAGGCTCTCGCTGAAGCTGCTGCCTCTCCTGACGCCTTACCAGCAGAAGATGTTGTTCCTGTTGCTGAAATTGCAGTTGCTGCTGCTGCAGCTGCTGGTGATACTCAAGGTGTTGCTGCTGTCAAGGCTCTTGCTGAACAAGCTATGGCTCCTGCTGCTGGTAAACCAGAACAAGTTGCGGCTGCTGCTGAAGCAGCTGTTGCAGCTGTTGTCGAAGCCCCTCAAGCAGTTCCAGCTCCAGCTCCAGCAGAACAAGCTGGAGCACCAACTCCAGCAGCACAAGCTGCTCAAGCATCTGGGTGCTATCCTCTACGTAAATATGATATGACCCTTGTTAAACCACAAGTTTCTGGACGTTATACATATGAAGACTACCAAACATTCACCTCAACCCCTCAATAAACACGTTAACTAAATAATTTTTTTATATTTATTAAAATATAAAAAGATGTTAGATACTATTTGCGATGTTTTAAAAGCCGCTTATGAACGTAACTGGATTTCTACACGAGATGGTAACGCATCATATAAAAGAAAAGATGAAGAATATTTATATATTACACCTAGTGGTGTACGTAAACAACATTTAAATGCAGAACTTATTTTCAAGCTTAAATTCAATGATGATTATAAAACAGCAATGGAACCCTGGTTAAATTTAGAAAGAATCGATGATGATTATCAACGTAAATTAATTGGTCTAGAACCAAGTGGGGAATTACCTCTTCATGCACTATTACAAAGAATTGTACCTGAAAATAGAGTAGTCTTACACTTACACCCCACCTATATTGTTGCAGCGATGTATGCTGGATGGAATCTTCAAACGCTAGCTGAAGAATTTCCTGAAATTAATAGATATACTCGTGTAGGGCCAACTGTTCCTATTATAGCACCTATTAGCAAGGAATTAGGTATAGCATCAGTTAAAGCACTTAATTTAAATGAAACTACTGGCGACATTGATTTTGATATAATTGGTTTAGATAGACATGGTATTATTGCTGTAGCTAGAGATGCTTGGAGTGCATATGAACATGTAGAAAGACTTGAACATATTTGTAAAATAGCCTTGGCATCTTTCCGTATTCCTAAATGAATTAAGAACTAATATTTAAAACTTCTTTAACCGAATCTTTCATTAACATTCTCTTATACCACTTATAAACATGTGGATATTTTTTAACAAACTTTTTATTTTCTTCACCAATATTTACAAACATATGTAAATAAGGAATATGAGAAATATCTGCAATTGAAAATGAATTCCCACCAATATATTTAGATTCTTCTAAACGCTTCTCATAAACATCAAATACAGATGATAACTCGTCTAGTGATGACGTGAGAATAGTTTCGTCAGGAATAGCCTCAGGGTCCTTCCATTTTTTAAATACTTTTTCATAAATATATTTACTAATCGGTGGATTAAAATTTTGAGATTCAACTTCTAACCACATATCTACATATGGATGACCATTTAAGGTTAAATCTGTATCATCTGTATTATTTTTAGCAATATATCTTAAAATAGATCGGGATTCAAAGAGTCTATAGTCTCCATAAACAACTGCTGGAACTTTTCCAAAAGGTTGTAAAGTTAAATACCTTGGGTCTTTTTGATGCCCTTTCATTAAATCTAATTCCCGTAAATCATATTTTAAATTTAATTCTTCTAATAAAATTAAAACACGTTGTGTACAAGTTGCAATTTTATTGCCATAAACTACAAGTTTAACCATTTTTTAATTTAATTAAAAAGTTTATTTTTAAATAAAAATTTTTTTTATTTACTAATATTAAAACATGCTTACTCAAGAAAACTTAAAACTAGTCGCTACTATTGTTGTTATCGTTGGAGCCCTTAACTGGCTCGGTGTTGGTTTACAAAATACCAACTATGTTGCCCAAGCCGCTGGTGCTAATGCACCTCACGTATTCACCGCTGTAGGTGTTGCTGGTATCTACCTTGCTTATCTCATGTTCAATGGTTATAGAGAAACTGGACGTCTTGAACCCTATAAAAACAGACGTCATTAAATATTAGTCATCTAATATACAATACTCTAATATAGACTTTGATAGTTGTTCTGTTTCTTCAGGTTCTTTACCCTTTTTCTTTTTTAATTTTATAAATGAAATATAATTTCCTTTATTTATATCTACTTCATCTAAATTAATAGATTGTTCCTCTACTATCACGTCTTTAAAATGACCTTTGTAAAAATTTTTACGTTGAGATGCTTGACTTTTATACACTGAAAAATTATCTTGAAAGTCGATGATTAATGGATAACGTTGAATATGTTCTTTTCTAAAAATTCTACCAACAATTTGTTCAAGTTTTCCACTCTCATTCTTTGTTGTATTTTTTAAATGTCCGATAAACTTCTTAGGACTAATCAACAATAATGTATCAAGGTCTTTTTCAGAAACACCCTCGCCAAATGCTTGATAAGTTGCTAAAATAACTTGACATTTTCTACCTTTATCCAAATCTTTTTGTTTCATACCTCCTAAAAATAAACCATATGTAAATGTAATAGTTAAATCTTCATCTAAAAGAGATTGAATAGTTAAGAGATGATTTCTACGGTCACTTAAAATTAGAATCTTTCTTCCATTATCTTTTTGAATTAAATCTTTGATAATATCTACAATTAATTCATTTCTCTTCTTCATTTCAACCAAGTCGCTTAACATACTAGTAAATTGTATTTGTTTTTGTCCAGTAATTTTGTTTTCTGTTGCTATTTCTTTATATTCACTACTATCAATTTTAATATATCTAACAATAGGAGGTTTACCTTTTCTTTCACTTTTAGTTTCATAAACTATATCTCCAAGATGCCATTTGAATACATATTCACAACCATCACTTCTTTTTGGTGTAGCCGATAAACCTATAGTATATTTACTACATAACTTGAACAAAATCTTTGAAAATACTCTAGATGCAACATTATGGACCTCATCGGTTACTGTAATACGATAGTCTCTAAATAATTCATCTGGATAATCAATTCTAGCCATACTTTGTAACATTGCCACAACAATATCACAACCATGTACATCTACATTCTTTTGTCCTTGAATTGTTCCTATTTTAGCATCTGGTAAAAACTTGTTAATTTCACTAATCCATTGATTCATTAATGGAATTTTATTAACAACAATAATAGTTTTTCCTTTTAATTTAGATAAGACATAAAGTAGGGAGATAGTCTTGCCAAATCCTGTAGGTAATGTTAATATACCACCCATATCTTCTTCACATTTTTTTATGAGTATATTAACGGGCTCTATTTGATGTTCGTACAGAGTTCCTTTAAATTCTATAGGATGGTCCCATTCCTTTCCTTCAAAATATTCAGTTACAGTTTCTGGTATTCCAAATTTTTTAATACCGTACATCTTAGGAATATATAACTTTGTTTTTGTCTCAAAATACACAGGATAAGTATTATCGTTATTTTTCATTCCAGGAAAGGCATATTTTGTATCTGTTAACGGTCTACCTCTCAATTCTAATTTTATATTTACTAATTCTTCATCTGTGAAATCAGACTTACGTAATACATATCCTCTTTTACTTAAATACATGTTTTACTCTTAATATTAACAAGATTAAAACAATTTTTCAATTAATTTTTAAAGAAAAGTTAACTGGTATCTGTTAGACAAGAGTTAACTGGTATCTGTTATTCCACGTTTTGAGCTGACATTAAATGCCTTAGTTGCATCAACAACTTCTGTAATTTGTAATGTAAAAGAGAAATCTAAATCATTAAAATCGTATAAAGCTCCATTGTAATATACTACAGAAAATTCTAACTCTTCTAATTTATCGAGAGGTATAGTATTAAATTGTTTAGGATTACTTAAATATTTAAAGCATACATAACCAGGAGGTTGATCAAGAGAAATTCTTGAAAAAATATCTTGAACATTACCAGTATTTAACATTGTATCTAACTGAGGACATGTTAAAAATACATAATCTTCACCTTGTAAATTAATACTTCTAGTTAATATATTATTTTTAGTATTTGTTTGAATACCATCAAAGCCATGTCTTAAACTACTTATATAAATATTTGATCCACCACCAGTTTCTGTAAATGTAGCATAAACATTCGGTGCCATGAAAGTAAAAGTATTTTCATCTATAATATCTCTGACACTATATAAATTGCCATTTAACATAGTTTTTGGTATACCACCTATATCTTCTATATCATATAAATAGAAGTCGTTATTAAGTCCTATAATACCTGTAATCGTAGGTGATTGAGTGATAGGTACAAATGAATCACTTGTTCCTGATACTTTAACAATTGTAAAACTATCTAGAGAATTGATAGCATGAACAACATAACCACCTCCATCTAAACTAGGTTCAACACCAGATGTCAAGACATTATTTACATATGTTGGAGAAGTTCCAGATAAACGTACAATATCACCTTCAACAAAACTATGATTATTTAATGTAGTTATTGTAATAGGTTGAATGGGGACCAAGTTATTCTGACTATCCATAATATTAAATATAGTCCCATTCTGAATATTTACAATGGAATTAAAATCATGCCTTGGAAAGGATAATGTCATTAAACCAGTTCCTAAATAAGCTGTAATTAAATTATTCGTATCAACATTACTTAACGTAACTTCTATTAAAAATGTTGTAGATGTCAATACTGAATAAATTGTATAACTACCACTAAATCTAGGAGTGGCTGTAACATTATTTATTGTTACTTTATCACCCTTTAACATTTTATGTGGTACTGAAGTCACGATTCTAGTATACCATATATTATTGATTTGAATATATTGATTATTCACATTTTCTATTGGTACAGTCCATGTAGTTAAAGGTGTTTTTCTAGCTAAAGTACCATAATAGTCTCGTGTATGAACATTTTGAGGACCTAAAACCCCAGGTAAAATAAGAGTTGTAGATGATGGAACAGATTGAACTAAATAATTTCCATCATAACTTACATCATCGTCTACATTTGGATTAGTTGTTTCTAAGAGAGTAATAGTTGTATTAACATCTCGTAAATTATAATTGTGATTTGTCATAGTTGTAACAATAAAAGACTGGATAGGATTTTTAATATATGATGAAACTGATATGGGTCCCTTATTACCAAAAACTAACATATTTGCTTGTGCATTATTAACTAGACTTGTTATAACAGCTTCATTTGCTACCTGTACCCTAATTGAAACAGTACTTGTTATATTAGTTATAACATACGTTCCATATGTAATAAAATTATTATTAAATAATGTTCCAACATTAACCGGTTGTCCGATATATGTATAAGAATATTCAAAATTATGTTCATTTGCTAATGTAATATCCATTTCTATAATGTTCTCTAAACTTTGAATCTGTGTTTTAATTAACTGACTACTATTTTCTAATGAAAACCCTATATTTTGACCTACTGTCAAACTATTTTCACCCCATAATAATTGAAAAGGTGCCTTACGACCAGCTTTTGCAGTATTACCACCACCTACTACTGTATCAGCTGCCTTTACGTTAACTTCAAAGGTAAATTGGTTTGGACCAATAACAGTTATTCTGTGAAATGTATTAATTACTGTAGCAGTTATTCCTGCAATAGCCTTTGCTCCAACAAAATGAATAAAATCATTTGTAACAAAACCATGACCTGGTGAAAACACTGTTATAACACCACTAGATAAAGAACTTGTAAAAGGATTATTAGGTAATTGCTTTAAACTAAGAGATACAAATGTTACAACATCTGTGTCTAAATCTAATTCTGGTTTAAAATAATGATAATCTGGTGTTAACGCAGGTGTGTTTGTAGCCCCTTGACGTCTTCTTATCAAATTAAGTTTTTCTTGAATTTCATTTTGTAAAGTAGCAGAAGTATAACTCCCTGATCTTAATTCAACATGATAAATTGGGTATCCAATAATACCATTTGTAGTTACAGTATAATCTAATTCAATATCTTCTAAATTTCTCCAAAAAATTCTATTATTTCCAGTATTAATAACAGCGTCAGTATTAGGAAATTCTAGACTGACCATTTCAATTGTTTTAACGTTGGTAAAGGTCTTACCTAAAAAAATTTTAAAATGATTGGGTTTAGGGTATATAGTTTTAATTCTATCTCTTGAATCTATACTAACTAAGGTTTTAACTTCTCTTGTAAATCTAGATGACACTGCTTTATCATTACTATTAGTATCATTTTTACTAAACGCATTTGTGTTGATTATATTGGCATCATCCTCATCTTCTCGCAATTCAATCTTATTAATAGAAGCAATTAACTTTGATTCAACCTTTTTTTGCATTTCTTTTTCATAATATCTCTTAAATTCTTCATTACTATCCTTTGATAAATTTGGATTTAATTCTGGTTTAGAAATATAAACATTTGTACTTAATAAATCATTTGGGTCAAAATCCATTTTACTTATTATATATAAGTAAAATTAATTACCAAAAATAGCGAACAGCCTGAATTTATTTCTTGGCAGCCTGAATTTATTTCTTGGCAGCCTGAATTTATTTCTTGGCATAAGTATCAATCAATAGTAAAATAAATAATCCAAAAATTAAATAACTAATTAGTTCCATGATTTCTTCATTACGAATACGCTCATTCTCTAAATTAAATTGTTTCATCAGTATTTCTTTACATGATGGGCATTCTAAGACATGTTTTGTATATTCTAAATGTTTTTGACTAGGTTCTTCATCAAATCTTTCTCTATTAATTCTATTGTTATTTAGAGGGATATTAGATGCTGGGAGTGGTGGATTATAAAAGCGTTGATTATCTTGAAAGGTTTCTATTACGGATTCTTTCTTAGGTGTTGATACTTCTTGTGCTAACGTGATATTTGCATAATTTTTTGATACATCCGTCTCAATTGGTTCAAACAGTCTATTATCATTTTTAGATACATTTAAATTATCATATAATTTTGTATCATATACATTTGAATATTTAAAATCTGGGAAAACTGTTTTAACATATGAATAACTCATATTAATTATAATTAGTATAGAAATTAAAAAAATAGAAATATAGAATTATCATATTTAATTAAAATTAATTTGAAATAATTTTAATCTCAAATTATATTAGAATAAGATGTCTGAACAACCCCAAAATGAATCGAACAATATAATAGGTCTCGAACATTTAAATAATCCAAATTATAAACCAAATACTAGTTATGATTTAGGCTTTGCCTCTCTATTTGCATTTTTAGGAGGTCGTCACGTAATAAGTGATTTTTATAAACATCGACCAGATATTTTATGTAATCCATTTGTAAAAATAGTCATTCTATTTTCTATATTATATATGAATATCAAAAATATTAAATTAAGTATCGTAATTTTCTTTATATATATATTATTTATCGATAATTACATATCAGATAAATGTAATGAAGATAATTAGGCATTTCTAGCAGAAGCCTTAGCAGCATTTTTACGAGGACGTCCTTTACCACGCGTTTTTGGTGCTGGAATATTTTTAACAATATCTTCACTTGTATCAGTTTCATTTAAAATCTGTTCAATATCAGGACGGATTTTAACTTCCTCTTCCTTTTGCTTATTTTTTTCTTTCATTGTTTTAATAATTTGTTCAATATTAACTGAATCAGGTGAATCAAAAGATGGCCCTCTAATTTTAGATGGAATGTTATCAGAATCTTCTGTCTCTACATCATCAACTTGTTGCCTTTGACGATGTAATTCAGCTAAACTCGGCACACGTGTTGCTTGTGCAAAATTATCTAATGAAGCCTGTGGCTGAGGATTAAATCCACGGGGTGGGTCAAAAAATTGCTGGGTTTGTTGAGGAGGGGGTCTATATTGAGGTTGTGGAGGTGATGACATTTGAGGTGGTGGAACAGATTGTGAAGGTTGTGACTTTTTCATAAATGCACCCATTAAATTAGATAATGTATTAGGGTCTTTTGCAGCCTTTTTACTGAATGAGAACATAGCACCTGACATCACAATCATCAACAATAATTTGACTTCTGGTGACATAGAACCAGTTCCTTTATATTTTTCACATAATTCAGATAAAACTTCATCATATTCTGTTGTAGCCATACTATATGACATGGCTTCACTCCACCCATCTAAATCTACTCCTATAGGGTCATATGCTCCATTTAACATTTCAACACCTTTAATACCCATTACTAATCCATGTTTGCAGAATTTAACCATGGCTTCATTATCTAAAATAGCCTTAATACGAGTAAACTCATTTTTAATTTCATCTAATGAATTGTCCATAGTCATTTTACAAGACCATCTCCCATTCGATTTTTCAATAATAGTATATAATTTAAACAGTAATTCGCTCTTCTCCTTTCTAATATCTTCGCTCTTATTTTCTTTATTAACTTTTCTTTTCTCTTGCTTACGTCTATGTGTAGAATCACTAGAGGAATCATCTGAAGTAGAACGTCTTCGTGTACTTGACTTTTCGGTTGGTTCTTGTTTTTTAGATTTTATAGATAAAACACTAGATTCTTTTGTTTTATCTTTTTGTATTGGTATATTGTCCAAAGATATTTCTTCACTCTTTTTATTTAACTTTTTCTTATTAGCTAATAATTCCAATTGAGACATACTGATTTCATCAGACTCTACATCACTTATCTTTTTCTTTGAAGAGCGAGTAGAAGCACGCGATAATGATTTAGACTGCGATTTATCTATTTCCATAATATAATAGTGTACAATAATAAAAATCTTATTTTTAAACAAACTCACATGTTTAATTAATTAAATTTAAATTAATTAAACAGAACACTTACTCCGTTGACATTAAAAGTAAACGTAAGACTCCTAAATCTGCAACAAAATATTCTAATACTAATGGCTGGTCATTAGTTAACAATAAATTCATACTTTCACATAAATGTGATGCTTTAATAAAATTCATCAAATATGATAACTTAAATTTACCCTGAACAATATTATCTGAACTTTTTGAAAACTTCACAGACCTTACATCTTCACCATTTTGTTGCAATAATGTTTTTTGATCTTTGTTCATCGTATCATCAATCTCTGATATAGCAGTTCTAAAATCAGCTATACCATCAGTACAACTAAAAATTAATTGTTTACCTACACTTTTAATTTCTACAATCTTACCATCTAATAGATGAATATCTTTAATAATCTGTTGAAATTGTACAGAAGGCATATTTATAATATAGTCAAACTCCATATTTTGAACATGAACCATTTTCTCTTCTAAAGCTAATAATGGAATCTTATATCCCTTTACCTTACCTTGAAACATGTCAGCTAATTCAATACCTAACTTATCTGTATCATCTCCATCCATATAAAATGTGATAGTTTCTCTACGATTAGCTGATTTAATAGCTTTAAAAAATGTAGCTGTATCAATTCCAATGATAATGGGTTCTTTACAATAATAACTTTCAAACTTCTTAGCATCTAATTTAACATAGGTTACAGACGCTTTTGCAATATCAAGTGTGGAAATTTTAATATATTCTGGTGTAATCATAATATTAGTTTCCTTAATATAAGGTTTAATAACCTCGAATAAACCCTTTATGATAACAGCTTTTAAAGTCTTTATTGTAAAGAGACGTCCTTTATTTTCAGTCTCGTTCATTTATATTTTCGAATAAAATTTTATTTTTAAATCAAAACACTAGCTTTTTATAAAAATAAATTATATCTGTTTATATTAATAGTCGTTATGCCAACATTAAGTGTTACGGTAGTGAATAAGAAAACAGATAAAGTTTTAAATAATGAATATCCAAATATTTTGTTAGATGATTCCATCAAAAAAATTAAACAAAAATTATTTGTATTTTTCCCAGAACTCATCCCTAATTTGGTTAAAATTGAAATACAAGATGATTCGGGTAATTTTATTACAATTTCTGATTCTAATTCTCTTTTATATGAATCTTTTAATGGTATCCCAGATGAACCCGTTATTTTTGTATCAAACTTACAAGACTCTATTTCTACATTAGATTTACAAAATCTATATATTAACGATTCTAAATTCAAAGCATCATTTGATAGTTATAAAAAAGAATATTCTGACTTAACAGAAGAAGATTTATCATTTATTATTAAATTAAACCTGATGAATATTGGGTTAGGAAACATTACTATATCAGATATTCAAGATTATGTTAATACAAATCAAACAAAAAGAAACAAACTATTACAATCTATTGAACAACAAGAAAATGATACCGTTTTACAACAATTTTATAAATTATCTCAAGAATTTACACCTGAAATTAATTCTATTACATATAACGATATTAGTTTAATTATAACTGGAGAAAATGTCACAAGTGGTACAAAGGGTGTATTTATTAAATTAAATGAAATCTTCAATATATTAGAGTTAAATGATAATATACCATTTATTGCTTTAGGTAAGAAAAGCAGTGCATCAGATGTTAAACAACCTCAAATTAAGATTTATAATAGGTTACTAGATATAGTTCCTGATAAAGAAGTTAAAAGCTGGGTATTGAATGAAAAGAAAAAGCTTAACGAAGCAACGTATAAAATTATTAAAGGATTAATGATTAAATCTAAATTCAAAAACACTAATAATTACCTAACTATTAATATTATGCCTAATGGAGTTATTTATGTTAATCTTAAAGTTGCAGATAATGACTCTGAAAATCTTGACCAATTATTTAACGATATCAAAGAAAATGTCAATAAAACAGTAGAGTATATTAATTTATTAAAAACGGTGTTTTTAAAGTCAAAAAGAATACTACCGATCGAAAAATCAAGTATAATAGTAGAATCAGTTGATACAACTATTGAAACTGGAATTTTTATTAATAGAACAAAATTTGAATCGTTAATAAAACAAGAAATGATATCAAAAAATATATTAGAAGTTAAAAGAACCGAGTCCTTAGATGTATTATCAGCATATTACAAAAAATTTAAAACTCGTGAAGCTATTGAGGAGATTAAAGGTATAACTATTAATATAAGAGACAACCCCTACAAAGAAGATTCAAGTATTATTAAAATATTTGGAGCAGATAATCAAACTCAAGCTACGATTATAACCTGGAATCTACTCATATTAAGTGAAATGAGTGAGTTAATTAAGAAGAACGGATTATTTGAAGATTTTAGTAAAAAGAGAAAAATTAGAGAAAAGACTAATAAAAAGAAGCTCAAAGAACAAGGTATTCATTTCGATTCTAGAGAATGTCAAGCTATTCGTCAACCAAAACTTAATCCAGAAAACAAAAACCCACTAAAGAAAGATGGTTATACAATTACGTTTAATAATCAAAATTACAGATGCGATAACACAAATTATCCATATCCAGGATTTACTAAAAGTAATATAGTATGTTGTTTTAAATACAATCAAACAGGTAATGAGAGTTATATTAAAAATGTTGACTCGGAAAGTTTAAATATCTTGGTAGAACCTTCTAATTTCAAAATTAAAATCAAAAAAGGTAAACTCTCATTTGAAACATATGTTATTAAAATTATATCTGATTATAAACCTGGGTTTAATGAAAAAAATAGTATGCCACGATATTATTACCTATCAAATACAACTAACGTATTAACAAGTCAAAATGATATTATTCCTATTTATAACCAAGATTTAATAGATGCTATAGAAGAAGAAGATAATATTTGGTTAGATCGAGTTACATTATCACAAATTATATATCCATCAGCTTCAAATAAATGTAGTTTTAAGCCAGATTTAAATAACAGGGTGTCTCTTCATGCTCCTTGTAATGAACATAAAAAAAATAAATACTTTGGATATACATCGAAGTCTATACCATGTTGTTTTGATAAAGAAAGAGAAGTATATGTAAGTCGTAAAAAGAAAGAGTCAGATATTACCAAACAATATATTATTCAATCATCTGATAAAATATTAAATTACAAACAATTAGGTATTTTACCACAAGATTTAGTTACATTATTTCAAAATATCTTAACAATTAAAGAAATACATTATAGAATGGGTATTATACAGAATAATAGTTCATTCTTGAATTCATTACTTTTAGCAATGAATAATACTATTAGAGGTCAAACTATAAATAATCATAATGAATTCAAAAGATTTATATCAGATTATATTCACAAAAATGAAGGCGAATTTAATAAACTTAATAATGGTGATATAAGTATTAAATATGGTAACATAAATAATTATATAAATTATATAAATAAAGCTGATGTATTTTTAAACTGGATGGAACTTATAGATTTATTAGAGAGAATTTTAAAAAGAAATATATTAATAATTGATGTAACAGAAAGCACTAGAATTATGTGTAGACCAGTTCCATTAAATCCAAAGAAATTCGGTAGACCATTTTTAATTCTTTTAAAGAAAAAGAATACATTCGAAGTTATTACAAGATTAATCACAAAAGATAAGAAAAATGATGTTATTAAAGAATATGAATATACTGACAAATTAATTAAGTTTTTTACAGAATATTATAATCAAACGTGTATAAGGAAGAATGTATATCCTGAAAATTATCAATTTATCCCAATACAACCACATCAATTATTCATTACTAAACTTAAGAATCAAACAACCAAAACAAATCTTATAGGAAATATTAAATACCAAGTTAAAAACGATTTTAATAAAATAAATATGCTAATGACAAAACGTGGTATTTTGATACCTATTTTAGAAACTGGTATCATAGATAATCCAGATATAAAAGTAGTATCTTTTTCTAGTTTAATTCGTCAACAAGATAAACTCTTAACTCTTAAAGATTATACTAACGCTTTTAAAGCCATAAACAAATTAATGGAAACAGTCAAAGACTTTAAAAATGTCAAAATTCTAGGTATAGTCGACAGTAATATTGATACTATAGGTGGAATAGTAACAAATTTTAACTATATCATACCATATAAAAAAGACTCTAAACTACATTCATATGTTAAATTTGAGTATAGATATTATTTAGATATTGATACTAAATTACATAGTATAGAAAATATCACTGGAAATTTTGGTCAATATAATACGATGATTGAAGATATTCATAATAATGTGTTTAATCTTAAGAAGATATTAGGCGAAAAGATTAGTGAGAATCAAGTAGTAAAAGATAATATTGAAAAATTAATTAAACGCACCGATATACCTAAATATGATAAAATCATGGAACTCTTAGAGATATTTGAAAGTTTAAATATACCATCTAACAATATTACCATTTTAAAATCTATTGCAAATGAAATTTTAAATGATAACAAAGAAAGACTCATATTAAATAATATAATTACATCCGATACATTTAATAAAAATGATGTTATTATTCGAGATGCTGAATCTATATTACTAAATATAGATGATATTAGAAAATGGATTAAGAAACATCAATTATTAGTTTAAAAATAATTATTAATATAAATATATATACTATATTTATATGGACGAAGATAGAGTTTTAACAGATTCAATGATAACTAAATATAATACTGCAGCATCTATTTGTGGTAAAGTTTATAATAAAATTAAGGATAAGATACTCTCGGAAAATGAAAGAAGTATTCTAACATTAACTAAATATGGAACTGAATGTATTAATAATGAGTTTAGTTCTATTTACAAGAAAGAACATAAACATATAGCATTTCCTGTGAGTATCTCACTAAATAATTGTCTTGGAAATTATATTTATAATCATGCAAATCAAGAATCTGAGTTTAATAGTATTAAGGATGATGATATTATAAAAGTAGAATTAGGCGTTTCTATCGGTGGTTGTATTAGTGTATTAGCAGAGACATTTACAATCAATGAAAATAAGGAAATAAAGCGAATTAATGAATTTTTAAATAAGTTACAAAAAGAACTAATTAAAAAAATTAAACATGAAGAAACAGCTGATGAAATGCGTATTTTAATTGAAAGTAAATGTACAAATAATAATATTTTTCCTATTGAAAACTGTATGAGTTACCAACAATGGGAAGAGTATGTAACAGGTGATAGTTTAAAATATATGATATTAAACTATCGTAAATATTATGACCAAAATGATTATCTAATTTCACCTGAAAATATAAATTATGAATTTGAAGAAAATGACATTTATACAATTAATTTAAGTGTAACACCTACTATAGATGATGTCGATATCAAATATAAAAATTCAGATGAATCTCATATTTATAGATTTAATGAATTTACTTATTCTCTTAAATTAAAAAGCTCAAAGGCATTTTATAGTCAAGTAAAATCAAAGCATCGTAATTATGCGTTCGATATTTCACCTTATTTAGAAGATGTCAAAAATAGGATGGGATTAAAAGAGTGTTTAAATAATAATATTTTAGATAATTATCCTATCTCATATGTTCAACCGAGTCATATTCCAGTTATTACTAAAAAGTTTACAATAATTGTTGGCAAAGATAATAGTAAACTTTTAAAATACTTTTAATTTAATTAGGTTTTTATAAAAATTTATTTTAACTAGTAATAATATAAATGGGACAATCAGCACCAGAAACACCACAGATACCTCCGGAAGTATATATTTGTTCATATAATAAATATAGTTTTGATGAAAAATTAGATGTTATTCGTGATGCACATGAAGTAACACAATTTTATGCAGAATTATTATTACAAGAACGTCTTCCATTAAAATTAGATCAATATAAAAATTATTCTGATCATACTGAAGATTATTTTAATCCTACGCGTAAGACAATTTTACCTGATTTAGGAATGAGTTATTATAAGTTTTATCAATATATAAATTCAATCCCATCATTGTATGAAAAAACAGATATGACAGAAAAAGACCGTAGAATGATGTTAAGTGATATTTTCAAAAAATGTTATATTGTCCAGAAATATATTATTGAAGATTTATGGGATGATTGTAATGGTCAAGGTGGATTTAGAGTTCCATCAAGAAATGCCCCACAACAAATTCAAGACCCATCTATTGAAAGTATGACAGAAGTTTCATCTGAATAAATAATTAAAACAATAATTAAAAATTTATTTATTGTTTTAATTTATAACAAACATAATGTCTGTTATTTTACAAGCACCTGTTTTATATCAAGTTCCACTTAGCGATATCCAGAAAATGGAAATAACCGAATACGTTAACCAATATCGTAAAGCGCATCAAGCTCCTAATCTAATTTGGGACGAAACTATTTCTAATTATGCACAAACATGGTCAAACTATTTGATAAATAATAATTTGTTCCAACATAGTGGTTCTCAATTATATGGAGAAAATTTAGCATATTTTAAAGGATATGGCAATGATGTCATTACACTTATCAAACTAAGTATTGATTTATGGTATAAAGAAATAGCTTATTATAATTTTAATAATCCAGGATTTAGTGATGAGACAGGGCATTTTACATGTTTAATTTGGAAGGACAGTAAAAAATTTGGTATGGGTATATCTATTCTTGATGATACAGTTGTTGTTTCATTTAATACGTCCCCTCCATGTAATATAATAGGAGAATTTAAACAAAATGTATTACCTAAAATAGATAATATAGAATTACCCCCACCCCCTATGGTTCCAACACCAACTCAACCTATTCCACCTTCTGTAAAACCTCCAAGTGAAGAAGAATCTCTAATGCCATCTAATAAAATTATGGTGATGGTTACAACTTTACATAAAATTATAGAAGAACTTAAAAAACCACATTCAAATAAAGTAATGATTATACATTATTTAAAACATATTATAAAACAACTAATTCATTATTCTTAGAGCTCTCCACCTAATAGAACTTGTGTTTGACTTCTATAATTTTTAGTACCTTTAACAGATGTACTTAATGGTTTTTCCATCACACGTAATGGAGAACTAGCATCATGTAAATAAACTAAATATTGTTGTAGTTGACTAACGATAACTGGTACACATGTATCAATAACTAATTGATTAAGGCGGTCAACCTCATTTGTGTAAATAAGTAATAATTCTTTTTTCTCTTTTTCAGACATACTATCATCAATTAATTTAGGATGTCTAGAATATGCTAAAAAGATACTTCTCATTATAACTAGTAATTCACTATTAGATTGATAATCAATAGTCTCTTTAGTATGTCTAAACACAACCATACGAATTAATTTTTGAATATTTTCAATATTTCTCTGTGAAAAGAAAAGAAATGTTAGTAAGGTTTCACCATATAAGTTTTTAAATACACTATTAGTATTTGAGCCTTTTAAAGATTTATCATCAATAGTAAATTTATATTTACCAGGTGAAGTAAGTTTCTTAAGGTCATCCACTGCTAATGTTTTTTCACGTTCTTCCTTAACACTTAATAAAGTACGTTGTTGTTTAAGATTACTACCGTTACTTTGTTGAAATTGACTTGGGTGTAATTCAGGTCTTTCTAAATTCATATTAATAATAGTATATAAAAAAATTTTAATGAAATAAATTAAATAATTCATTTCATTACTGATTTATTCATTTAGACTACAATATATATTATCTAACTCATCTTTTACTTCTTCAATATGAGGTCTCTCATCAGGATTAGGCGTTAGTAATTTACATATTAAATTACGAGACTTATAGTCTGGTAAATATCTAGGAAGTTGACCAGTATTTACACTGTATATATAACGTTTATATTTTTCATCACTTAATAGTGCTTTATTCCATGGAAATGAGTGATATATAATCTCAAATAAAATAATACCACAGGCCCAAACATCTACCTTTTCTGGGTTATATTCCTTATCTTCAAATTCTTCTGGAGCGACATATGGAAGAGAACCATGAAGTCCTTTATCAGGTATGATAGTAGAAATATGTAAAGAATCATGAAATACTTTTGCTTCACCAAAATCTATTATTTTGATTCTTTTATTGATAGAATCTACTAAAATATTTTCTAATTTTAAATCCATGTGAGCAATACCTATATTATGCATGTATGAAACACCATCAATTAACTGTCTAAAATATAAAATTTCATCTTTTATTTTTAATATATTATCTTTAATAAGATTAAAAAAATCAGTACCAGGACAATATTCAAAAATAATAGAATTATCTTGTAAATCAATATCTAAAGTTTGTCTTATACATGGATGATGAAGTAAAGTACCTATGGTATATTCATTTAAGAATATTTTACGTAATTTTTTAACAAGATGTTCATCTTTTTTAAATTTATTACATTTCATATGCTTTACAACAAATATTTGATTACATGTACATCCATTAGTTTTCTCTTTACATTTATATAATTTTACAGTACCAAATGCTCCACTTCCAAGAGATTTAATATATTCAGCATCATGTAAATGATTTATCGTATACGGATGTAAATGACAAATCATACTATCTCTAATAAAAATACTAAATATATTTTTATTATTGAAAATTTCAATTAATTTTAAGAAATTTTTTTAATATATACTTATAAGAGATGTTATCTGATAAAGTAAAGAAAATATTACCTTATCTTTTAGGAATAATTTTGATTTTCTATATGGTTAAACCATCTATATCGTTCAAACCAAGTGGACAACTTAGAGAATACGGATTCGGATACGATAGTGACGGATATAAAAAAACATTATACACTATGCATAACTTTATTATTTTATTAACTGTATTGCTTTATATTTATATTAATTAACTAAATACCTTATATTAATTAACTAAATACAAAATGCATTAAATCAGATACATAACTTGATTTATTTTTCATATAGTTAGACATTACATTTAAAGCTTTATGAAAAATCTCTGGGTCACAATTATTGATTGTAATATCACCTATATATGCATTTTTAATTTTAACTGCTACTATATTATCTTGTTCAATCTTTGATATCTGTTGAATATTTACAAACTTTTTATAATCAATAATATGATCGCCATTAATACTGACATAATAAATACCATTTAGTTTAAAAAATGAAAAAGATATTTTCTTACCATCAAACTTCTTAATAACAAAATTATCACTGTTAATTCCAGAATATTGTTTAATAATTAATTTACCCTCATGTTCTTTAAGTTCAGTAGTATCTTCACCTCGTTTATTTTTATATTTATCAATAACTAGATAATTATATGAGAAATCAGAATCCATATTTATAATTATCTAATAAAAAAAAACAAGCCAATTAAACTAATTAAATGGTAATTAAACCATTTTCATAACTATTAGAAAATTTACACACCATATTAAACCAATAATATTTTAAAATACTTGAACCTTGAATACATTTTATTGATTTATAATCAATGTTAAAAATATCACCAAATGTTATTATATCAAAAATACCATTTTTATAAATAAATTGTGACACAAATTCTAAATCGTTAACTGTATCATTCAAAAACATATAATAATAATAACCAGATTTTTGTGTATACTTAGTTAAATCATTATAAGTATCTAATCTAAATAAAGATATAAAAGAGACTATATTTCTATTAATGTCTCTGATAATAAAATTATGAAAACTTGAGTTTGTAAAAATATTCTTAAACTCATCAACAGATACATGTTCATATATTTTATATTTTGACTTACAAAATTGTATATATTTACTATATAATATACTGAGTATATCATCATCAATACTACAATTATTAGAATATTCTATAGTATGGGTTTTCTCATATATTTTATCAATATTAAACGTATTATATTCATTAACTAATAAATTGATATCCGCATGATTTAAAAATTGTGTTTTGTATAAAGATAAGATATTTATCATTCTATGATAAAATTTTTTAGTAGAAAAAGCAACTGTCTTGATAGATGTACTTGTAGTATAATAACCAGTAGTAATATTATACATTCTAACAAGTTCCTTTGTTAATATATTTATAATGTAACCAGACACTCCTAAATTTCTTAATTTAGGTATTACACATAAAAAATTTACTTCTGAGGTTTTAAAGTATGTATCATTATTTACACATAATTCAGACGGTTTACCTGAAATATACCCAATTATATTGGATTTTCCTCTAGGATAAAACTCTATAATAATAGACTTATTCCCAAGATAAAATGATATTAATTCTTTTGTATATACTAATCTTAGACTTGTGTCGTCAGATGTAATATAATTATTATTTAAGAAATCTACAATAGAATCAAGCTTCTCATTACAAATCTCAGATGAATACAATATCTTATAATCTAATTGAAACTTATATAATTCAATATCTTTACATACTTTATTAAATAATTCTGATTCTGATAAAATTACATTATATTCATTACATAATTGTAATGGTTTATCTAACCAAAAACTTTTTTCCATATAAATTATCTTTTATTTTTTTTATTTTTTGACGACGCATCACCTTTTCGAGAATCTTCATATTCAAAAACTATTTTAGATGCATTAGGATATTTCTTTAAAATTTCTTTAGTTTGTTGACGTAATCTTTCAGGATTTGATGTCGGGATAATATTTTGAATTACTAAATTATCTATCGTTTTTGGTTTTGAACTTTTACTCCAGTCTATATATAAATAAAATGGTTCAATAAATTCAACCTTATAACTCTCTTTAGTCAATTCATTTATTAAAAAATGAATACATGCAAGTCTATCATACCCAGGAAATCCTATAATAATATTAGGAACTTCAAAATATATAAACGTATGCTCTGTTCTAGCATTTGTTTCTATAATTTGGTCAATACATTTATTTAATACTATTGTAAAAATTTCATTTCGAGCTTGTTCTTTCACATGTCTTTCTGCATGTAATTTATCAATGTTAGGAATCTTTTTATTAGTATTATTCATTTATTATTATATAATAATAAAAAAATTTTAACATCAATACTAAATCTGTATTCATATTCATAAAATAAATCTGTATTCATATTCATAAAATAAATCTGTATTCATATTCATAAAAATATTCATAAAATATTCTTTAACTTATTTTTTGGTATAGTACATCTTTTACAAATTTGATTTAAAATTCTATTACAAATAATCCTTTCAATATCAATATTCAAAGACGCACTCTCAATTAAGTTATTATCTGTTTTTTTTATAACACGTATAAGTGTAGAATTATTATTATCACTAAACTCTTTTACATAAACTGAACGGTCTCTATATTTATCATTTGATATCAAAATACAATTATCATTATTAGATATTAAGTAACTAAATATATATTGACATAAAAAATCATCCTTATTTTTGTCTAAAATATCTGATTCATATTTACTTTCAATAACAATAAATCTAATATTAATATCTTTATATAACTCTAATATGTTATACAAAATAGTATCGTAATTTGTAATCTTTTTCATAACAAATAAAAAATTACCATCGCGTTTTATTCCACTATAAGCAATATATTTTGTAAAAAATATTCTAAAAAAATCTAGAGTATCTTTTTCTTTATTAATATGCTTTACAGAATGAAAATCGATATTAGACATTTTATACTTGATTTCTCTAAAATCTGAAAAGATATTTAAAAAATCAACTATATAAATAGGCGAATGCTTCTTAATATTACTTTTTATATAAGTAATTCTACTCATCTTATTATAAAGAGTTTATTATCTTTAAATTCATTTTTATTTTGATTATATTAAAATATTTATATAAACATGGATACATCAACACCATCACAACCCAAATCATATACTACAGTGATTATTATAGGTGTAGTAATTTTAATTTTATGTTCAATATCTAGTAGTAGTGGTTATTGGATGTATTCATCACAAAAAGAAGCAGATGAGAAAAAACGTCTTCTTGAACAACAACTAGCACAACAACGTTTAGCACAACAACGTTTAGAACAACAATTAGAACAACAACGTTTAGAACAACAACGTTTAGAACAACAACGTTTAGAACAACAACGTTCAGAACAACAACGTTCAGACCAACAACGTTTAGACCAACAACGTTTAGACCAACAAAAAATGATAGAACAAAAACCAGGATTACCTAAAGGGGTTGGAAGTCAAGTTATACAACAACCTCCCCCTCCCCCTCCACCTCCACCTCCACCTCCACCTAAGGGTATAGGGAATTCAATCCATTGTCCACCTGATAGCTCATGTTATGAACAACGTATGATGGAACAACAACGGTTAGACCAACAACGGTTAGACCAACAACGGTTAGACCAACAACGGTTAGACCAACAACGTATGATGGAACAAAGAGGATTACCTAAAGGTATGGGTAGACCTGTATAAATTATATTTAGTTATATTTAGTATAATTAAATATAAACCTTAATTTACCAAAACAAATATCGTCTTACCAAAACAAATATCGTTTTACAGTTTGAAACCATCCTTGTGCATTTTCAATAACAACATTTTGGTTATTACCTGGGTCTGGTAATCCTCTTAAATACAACATTATATTAGCTACAATTACTCTAACAGAAGGAATCATAACAAATTCTTGACCCAAGTAGATACCAGCAAATAGTATAAAAATAGTATATAACATATGTAAAATAATTTATTATTATTTATTTTCTGTTATTTTTAAGCTAAAAAAATCTTTAATTGTGATAGGTTTTAGTCGTAAAATAGCTTGTTCTTTCATTTTACATTCAAGCATCACGTCAATTGGGAAAGTAATAGTTAATAAAGATTTATGTAAAAATTGTATATAATCAGAATGTTTGCGTCGAGCCGTTTTAGAATCATTTACTGTAATACCTGGTACACTATTACTAACATGCACCTTCGGTTTAATACCGCGTGTATGCCAAACTGCGAAAACTCTATCAAAATAGTCGTGAATGGGTTTTGAAGATGGATAAATGTCATCATGATGAAAATCTAACACGATTGGAACTCCAATACGCTCACTAACATCTAGAAGGTCTTCTACACAATAAGCCATCTCACAATTTTCTAAGACTAGACGATTACGTACATTTTCTGGGAGTTTGAGAATATTTTCCTCTAATCTTTTTAACGATGCCACCTTATCACCATAAACTCCACCTCCATGAATAATCATAACACTATCAGGACCCATTTCCATACGATCCAAAATATCACAATGATGTTTAAGGTCACTAACTGTATTTGCAATAACTGATTCACTTGGACTAGATAAAACGTCATATTGTCCAGGATGCATTGTTATTCTCATATTATTATCACGTGCATACTGACCAAGTTCTTTCAAAGAAGCATCAGCAAAGTCAATTGAATAACCATGTTCTAAGTGACTAGCAAATGGAAACATTTCAGAACTCAAACGCATAAAAAAGATTCCGTGTTCTTTGTTCCATTTAAGAATCGTTAACATATCTTTTACATTTTGTAAGGCAAGCTGTTTAACATAATCAAGACCTTTAGTTTTAAGTGTAGCTAAACGGACTGTTCGTGAAGCAAAAATATCATTTTTACGTAATTCTGTACAAATACAGGCGTATCCTAAGCGAAAATTAGACGGTACAATCATTATATATAATTATTATTTCATTAATTATTCAATTTTTAATGTAATATCTCTTTGTGGGTCATTAAAATCTAAATGGAAAATCTTAAATGGTCTTTTTGAGTACAATTCGCCATAAGTAGGCCCCTCTTCACTTAAAGGTAATGGTGGTTCATATAAATTAGACACCTTATTTACCGTATCAGTAAGTTTAAAACCAGTCTTCCATAGTTCATCTATTACAAAATTCATCACAATAACATCGTTGTCTCTGTTAAATGTCTTGAATCTAAATGTAAAAATATCTTCATCACCTATTTTAGTTTTATGATAAACTACAGAGTTTGGAGTGGCTGGCCAAACATGGTCTGGAGGTAATCTAACCTCTTCCATTTCAATAAAATCTAATCTTTTAACATTTATCAAAAATATGTTCAATTTATGAATAATAAGTTGAGATACAGCCTCATCTTCTAACATAACCTTCATGTCAACCATATCTTTATTACCCGTTAAAAATAACATTATATCCAACGAAAATATTAAGTTAGTGCCTGATATTGTTGTATATATACCATTATAAAACCCATTAAATGAACCACCAAAAAAATTAGTTTTCGGTTTATCTTCAAACCATTTAGCCATCAATTTAAAATCAAAAACAGTAGATAAATTAGTTCTTACAAAAAATAATCCATCGGTTTTATGTTTATTATAATAAACATCTTCATTTAATTTAAATACATTTATCATATACTCAAAAAAAGCAATAGTTCTTCCAAAAAGACTATGTGTTACTGATTCAAATTCTTCTGTATTTCTTTTATCATAAAAGTCTGTGTATAAGATTTGTTTAGTTTCTTTGTATATGATTTGTTTACTTGAACTATTTGCATCAGAATACAAAAAATAAAAATCAAATAAATTTGCTAATTCTGGATGTTTTTTAACGTATGATATATTTTTAACCCACGCTTTTTTAAATTCAACGTAATTTTCATTATCAGATGCCACAATACCAATAATTATTTTCATGTTAATAGTACTAAGTAAATAAATTGCGTAATTTTAACGATATCTTAGTTTAGAATCTAATTATATTTTACTTAATATAATTATATCATAATGTTACCAGAACCTGACGCATATTTAACTCTCAACAAGTATCTTAAAATTTCACAAGAAAATTCACCCAAGCCTTTTGATGTAAATATTATGGCTCTTGTACATCACATATGCGATAGTATTTTAAATGCGCGAAAGGGAATTTCTAACATTAACCCAAATACAGAAGAAGGAAAAAAATTATTAGAATATGAGGGATATACAGGTACGCGTACAAGACATTTATACAATAATATATGTCGTTCTGACAAGTTAGAAAATATTAAATATTTGGAAATTGGGACATGGAATGGAAGTTCTAGTATAAGCGCTATTTACAAAAATCAGGTAACAGCATTATTTATAGATAACTGGTGCCAATTTGGTGGTGACCCAAACATTTTCAAAGAAAATCTATCTAAATATGGGAATGATGACTCGTCCTATTATCTATTAGAACAAGATTGTTGGAAAGTAGATATTAATGAACTAAGTGACGCAGGACCATTTAATATATATTTATTTGATGGTGACCATGCTGAATTAGACCATTTTGAATCTTTAAGATATTATTATCCAGTATTAGAAGATGTATTTATTTTTATGGTTGATGATTGGAACTGGCCTAATGTTCGTGATGGAACTATGCGTGCAATAGACAAGTTAAATCTTCATGTTTTATTTAGACATGAAGAATTTGTAAGTGAAGATGAATTAGAAGGTATGCCAGAACACCATGGTAAAAAAACTTGGTGGAATGGTATTGGTATATTTTTATTAAGTAAATCTCCTAAGAAACTTAAAGTTTCTTTATAAGTTCTTCTAAATCAATTTTCCATAATTCTTCAGCTGTTTTATTTTTAATAAAGTGTAGTTCCTTTTTCTTTTTCTCACATTGTTCATTAAGCTCGTTAATTTTTTCTAAAGTTAAGGAGTAAATTGGAAGTCTCAAAAGATAATCATACGAATCTTCATCTGTAGGATAATTACGCTCCTCAAGTAAAGCAATGATATAATCTTTTGATTTTTTATTAATATCTAAATCACCATCAATATACTCTTTAATGAATCTTGCCTTTGCTTCTAATATTTGTAATTCACGTTTTAATTTTTTGATAATATACTCTCTACGTTTAATATAGTATTGGATACGGATATCAAAAAAGTCTAATAGTATATCTACAGGTGTATCATACTTTGTTAAAATCAAACTTTCATTAAATAAATACATATTATTAGTACTAAAAGACTTTACTAATTTAAGTTCTTTTTCTAGTGTTTGAGATTTTATAAGGTCATCAAGGTCCTTTTCATTTTTAAACTCAACAATAAAACAAATATCATCATTTTCATCTTTTGTCTTGTTCTGTACATCTTTTAATTCAAACTTTTTCTTCTTAGATTTTGAATTTTTATCAGCAACCTTTTTGCTTAAATTATTTTCAATTAAAGATTCTAGGAATTCTTTGTAAGTTGTAACACCCATACCAACTGGAATTTCTGTAATTTTAATTTGTTTATCGGATAATCTTTCCCAACGACCCTTAGTGACATAAGAACCCTTATCTACTTCTTCAACTAGACCATTAAAACCTTTGAAATAAGGTTTCAAAGGGGGAGGTACATAATTTTCATCATCAATCATTTTTACCAAATGTGTTATAATGTCTTTTGGATTAAAACTAGGAATATATGTAGAATATCCAGTACCAATACCCTCACATCCATTGACTAATACCATTGGAATAATAGGCAGATACCATTCAGGTTCAATTGGTGTACCATCATCATTTAAAAAGTCCAATAATGGTGTATCATTTGGATTAAAAACATCTTGTGTTATATCTGACAATCTTGTAAAAATATACCTAGGACTAGCAGCATCTTTTCCTGATTGCAATCTAGAACCAAAATTACCATCTGGATAAAGTAAGTTAATATTGTTAGACCCAACAAAATTCTGCGCTAGATTAATAATAGCACCCTGTAAAGATGCTTCACCATGATGATACGCAGTCTCGGCAGATACATAACCAGATAACTGGGCTACTTTAATAAGTTGTGTCTTATTCTTTTTTAACATATAATATAAAATTTTTCTTTGAGAAGGCTTAAGACCGTCACACAAACTTGGAATGGAACGTAAGTTGTCATAAATAGAGAAATGAATAAGTTCTTTGTTAATAAGGTCTTGATAACTAACACGTTTTTGATTCATATCTAAATAAACTTCTTTGTCATAATTTGATAACCAGTTTTTACGTTTATCTGAACATTTAATTAATGCAGCTTCTGAAACTTCTGATGCATCATCACTATTAGTTTTCTTTGGGGCTTTTATATTCTTATCTTTTTCAAAAGCTAATAAAATTGATTCATCGCATGTTTTATCCTTGTAATAATAATCGACCTTTAATTCATCAAGACGCTTGAATGTATCTTTTGCATCTTCTTTTTTTGAAGTACCTAAACCTTTAAAATATCTTACTTGATAACTATTTAAATTAATTCCAGTTTCCTTCCATTTAAGGTAGTCTTGTTCTGTAAAAAACTCCATTACCTTTTTACCCTTAATAGCCTTCACAATAGGTGTTTTTAAAGTTTGAATATAATCAAGTTTAATAAGACTTGGCCACCAATAATGAAAGAAATTTACAAGAAGTGCTTTAATATGACTACCATCAACATCAGCATCAGTTAATACCATCACTCTTCCATATCTAAGGTCCGACACATCCTTATAAACTTTATCTTGTTTTAACCCAATAATTTGTTTAAGATTATTGATTTCTTCGTTTCCAATAAGTTGTGAAATAGTTGCATCACGTACATTCAATACCTTACCCTTAAGAGGAAATACACCATATCTTTCTGGACCAACCACTGCACGCCCCCACATAGCAAATGTCTTTGCTGAATCTCCTTCTGTAAGAATTAAGGTACATTGATTTGATTTAATTGTACCAGCCCAAAGAGCATCTTCAAGTTTTGGAATATAAATTTTACTTGTTTTTTTACCATCTGTTTGTTTACTTAAAGCAGATGATTCCTTTAATTTACAAAATTCGACAATCTCTTCGGTAATTGGACTCTTATATAATTTAGTGATGAATTGGTCACTAACTGTAACTGTACACCCAAAGTCTTTTGATTGAGTTGTTAGTTGCTCTTTTGTTTGACTATTAAAAGCAGGATTAGCAACGGTAGCACGCAAAAACAAGAATAGTTTATCTTTAATAAAATTAGGTTTTAATTCCTTAAGTTTTTTCTTTTCTTCCAACATTTTTTTAAGTTTATTAATAATTTGATAAAGAATATAATCGACATGTTTACCACCCTGAACAGTAGAATTTCCATTTACAAATGATACTTGTTCATAATGGGTATACGGTACAATTGCATATTCCCAAATATATTCTGTAACTTCTCCATTTTTATTTTTAATACGCTCTGTATGTGATTCTGTAATAACTTTTTCTCCTTCAAAGAAGTACTTCGTATAATCCACAAGACCTTTTCCTTTTAACTTTTCACCATTTAAATAAATTTGAACATTTCCACCAGTACAGGCAATACAATCTAAAACACGCTTTCTTATAAGAAGAATTGTATCATCTTCCAAACCATCCATATCAAAACGTTGGTAGTCAGGGATAAATGTGATTTTTGTATAACTTTTACCGGAATTACTTGTAATTTTTGCTTTTGTACGTTCCGTCATATTATTAGAAAATTCTTGAATAAACTTTTTCTTTTCGTCGCTATCCAATGTTTCTACTACAAACTTCTTTGAATAAATATTTGTCAGTTTGCTACCCAAACCATTAGTACCAGCACCAGTACGTGTAGTAGAATCATCATAATTACTTCCAGATAAAAGATGACCGAAAATCAATTCTGGTACATAAATATTATGTTCTTTATGTAATTGAATAGGAATACCACTTCCATTATTCCATACACTTATTTCTCCAGTCTCTTTTGAATACTCAACCTTGATAGTTGTAACACTCGAATCCCTAAAAGAATGGTCAGTGGCATTAGTTAAAACTTCGTCGAAAATTTTCATAAATCCAGGTGAATATTCGACCATAACTTTTTCCATTTTGAGAGAGCTATTTTCACTCTCTTTAGCAACCCATAATTCTTCCATCTGTTTTTTCACAGAACCAATATACATACCAGGACGTTCCAATACATGTTCTCTTTGTGATAATTTCTTATAAGTATCTTCTACTGTTTTTTTATTTTTGGACATTTCGTCTCTTCTGTTAAATAATTTAAATTATCTTTAAATTTCAATTATTTATAAGTTTTCGACCGCAAGTTTAATCTACTGTTACAAAGTTAATTTTGAGAACAAATCAGACGAGTCCTCAATAAATTTTTCCTTTTTCTCGAATAATTCTTGAATTTCGTCAAAAGATACTTGGAGTTTTTCTTCTTTTTCATCTTCAGGTAATTTCTCATTTATTTTTATCAAATTTATTAGTTTAGTAGCATAATTAAAAATAATACCTTTATCTTTTTTAAAACTATGTCTATAATGTTCAGCAAAGAATCGTTTATCTAATGTCTGGCTCGTTATCAAAGGATAATTGTTGAAATTAGATATATCTATTGTAAAATAACGACCTTCGGAATCAACATCCATAAAATCACTTTCAGTAGTAGTAGTGTCCTCCATATCGATATCTTCTTCCTCTTCTTTTCGTTTTTTATATGTTATATCTTCATCTGACATGTCAGATAATAAATCTTCAATCTTTCTCTTTAATTCTAAATTTCTATGTGATTCTAATAATTCCTTAGCTTTTTTCAAATAATTCACTAAACTAATAAAACGTTGTCTATCTTTACTAGATTTATGAAATCGAAGTTTTAAATTTTGATTAATCTCGGCGTATATATCTCGTAAATCTTTTTGTAAATATTTACTAGATGCCACTGGTAAGCCATTTGACATTTCTACAGCAAATCTATATTTCATATCAGATTTTGCTAAAACTAAATCTAAAATTGGTAAATCATGATTAAGTGTAATATCAATATCTAATTCGCCAACTGATAATTGAATATTAATTTTACTTCTATAATCAACTGAAAACAATGTTAAATTATCCTTTTCTATAAATCTTAACCGAAATTGTCCAGTAGATGTTTTACCATCTTCTTTAGAATATATTGGTTTAAACTGCACCTCTAATTTCATGTTGTCTTCGCTTAAATCATATTTAGATTCTAAATGTTTTAATGTTGAAATTTTGTTTTTATATAATACTGTTATTAACTCTGATAAATGATATATTAAACTTTCTAAAATAACGGGCTTATCTTTAGCTTTGTTATAGATAACCTTTGTATCAATATCATTTGTCCTTTTAATTTCTTCTAAATATCGTCTATAAGCATCTCCTCCAGTTATAAAAATATAATTTTGTGTTTTATCTGAAAAGGTATTATCCATTTGAATAACAAAAGAGTTTATAAAAGGTCTGAATGCTTCTGTTATATTGGCTGAATATTCATTAATAATATCTGGTTGTTTTAACTCTAAAAAGTTCTTCAGCAAACTCCCTAATTTTAACTTGTAATCCGTTCTGGATTGAAATAATAATTTATACAATTTAATAATTTTTAGATACATTTTTTCAGGGTCAATATGATATCGAACTAGCAATTTTTCTAATATACGTTTTCTATACAAATCAACATCATATTCCTTACTTCTTTTAAGAATAAGTTCAGCAAATAAATATAATCCTGTTAAATTTAAATATTTCATATTACCTACACATGTCGATATCATATCTTTTTTAATTGTATTTAATGCATTGAAATCATCGATATATATAACTTCAAAATATAAAATGACTTTTTCATTGAATGACGTGTCTTTAGTTTTACGTGTTTTAGTATTTACAGGGTCAAATGTTAATTCTAAATGCATAGCTTTACATGCTGGAAATACACAACCTTCATCAGAAAAATCCGTATTAATAGGACAATATTTTTCCAAATGTTTTGCATAAAATTTATGAGATGAGATTTTATGTTTATTTTCTTCATTGACTTCTTTACCAACATTAGATACATATGTTAAAGAATATGTTGATGATACATTTTTATTATCATTTAGTTTTTCTATAATTTTATCAATACATATACAAAAATATTTATAAATTTCATCAATTTGATTTTTATCACTACATACACAAAAAATATCATAATTTCCTGGAAGAATAGCATTTTTTTCCAAAGGAGATAACTCCTCTAACTTTAAATTATCTTGACATTGTTTAGAAAAATATTGCTCCCATGACCTAGAACCAGCAACAAATGTAATTGATGAAGTGTTTTTTTCGATATCGTATAAAGTATCAGGTAAATACTTTAAAATAACTTTCTCTATGTTTTTGTTATAAAATTTATGAAATTTATCTCGAATTTCTATACCTTCTTTAAAAATAACCTCTTCATTACTTGTTTTTAATAATTCAGGTATATCTTCTGGTAAAAAATCAGTAATATTATTCATCTTATTATATAGTAATATTTTATTTTTACTAAAATATTATTAATCCCTTACAAAAACCATTTTTGATTTTCCCCACCATGACAATCCCAAATAATCATTTGAGCTCCATTCTGGTCTGAATTACCTCCAATATCCAAACATTTATCCATCGCATGTTTAGGATGTAATCTACCTTGAGAATCATACTCCCATTTCTGATTATTACCATCATGACAATCCCATTGAATAACACCAGAACCAGCTGCAGTATTACCACCAGCAACATCTAAACATTTACCACTATGTCTGATAACTAAACGTTGCTTGTCGTCCATTCTAAATTGTTGATTTTCCCCACTGTGACAATCCCACATAATCATTTGCGGACCATTATCTCTACTACCTCCAGGTACATCTAAACAGAAGTTGTTTCGTCTACGACTTCGAAGCACTTGATTATTAGGTCTAAATCCAGCAGGAGCAGGTGCAGGTGGCGTTGAAGCTGGTGGTGGTGTTGAAGCTGGTGTAGGTGCTGGTGTAGGCGTTGAAGCAGATAAAGAAGCTGCAGGTGTTGAAGCTGCGGGTGTTGAAGCTGCGGGTGTTGAAGCTGCAGGTGTTGAAGCTGGTGAATCGTCACTTCCACTCATCATAAAGTAAGAACCAATCGAACTTGAAATCAAAACTATAACAACAGCTACAATAATCATAATTATTTTTGTTTCCATATTGTTATTTATATATAATATTCATATAAATTAATATTTCGTTATTTGAATAAAAATATTATATTCATTTATATTAATATAAGAGGTAATATGCCTAAACCATTAGTTAATAATCGAATCAATTACCACAACGCATATTCAAGAATTATTAGTCACGATATGTTCATTGGTCAAGGTGTACGTAGTGGTGATTCACCTACTTTTGCCAATTTAACATTAACTGGTGATGCATCTATTCAAGGAAATTTATACGTAGAAGGAAATACATCTATTTTAAATAGCAATGTTATTGAGTTTGAAGATAATATTCTATTAGTGAATAGAAATGAAACAAGTACCGGTGTTACATTATTTCAAGCTGGTTTAGAAATAGAAAGAGGATTATCTGAAAATTTTAGAATTGTATATAATGAATCTAATTCACGGGTAGAAGTAGGTCGTATTAGTAATTTAGAACCTATAACTATAAGAGAGTCATCTCCGTTATTAAATGGTATTATGATATGGAACGAATCAAATAAAAGAATAGAATCATCAAATCAAATCAATATACCAATTAGATTTAATAGTACTGTTAATAGTACAAGTAGTACTACTGGAGCTTTTATTTTATATGGAGGTGCAGGAATTAAAAAAGATTTATATATAGATGGGAAAATATATGTACGTGGAACTACTCATGGTAATTTTAGTACATTATGGACAGACACATCAACTGATGATTTCAATATTACTAGTATGCAAGACATTAATATCAGACCGAATATCCGTATCAATATACCATTTAATAAGTATCTATCTTTTGGTAATAGTAATCAAAGTATCGTAGCGAATAGTTTAACAAATGCATTAAGTATTACGAGTAGTGGAGATATTTATCTTACCCCAAGTGTTAACAAAAAAATTAAAGTACCTAATCAAATTCCTATAACTTTTTCAACAGATACAGAACAAATTTATACAGATAGTTCAAATAATATCGTTATTGCTAGTAGTCAAGATGTATATCTTTATCCTAATAATGGTCTTGCTAATGGTAAAAAAGTATTTGTACCAGTTGATACTCCTATTGCCTTTGGTAATCAAAATCAATACGTTATTGCTAACATTAATAATGATTTAACTGTTGCCGCAAATAATAATATTTTACTCAATCCAGGACCTACACTTGATGTTAAAATACCTGTTGATGCAGGTATTCGTTTTGGTTCAGGTTATCAAAGAATTACAGCTAATAGTGACAATGAATTAATTTTATATTCAGAAGGTGATATGTTTTTAACTCCGCAACAAGGTTCAAAAGTAAATATTCCTGTAAATATACCATTGACTTTTGCGACAGATACCCAATATATTGTAGGTGATAATCAAGGTAACATTACAATTTCACCAAGTAATAAACTTATTATAACATCACCCATTCATTTCATTAATACAGATAATGCTATTAACGGAACAACCGGTTCTATTTATACAAATGGTGGGTTAGGTGTTACTAAAGATATTTATGGTACAAGTAGTTTAATTATTAAATCAAATAGTAGTGGTTTAGTACAATTCAAAAATAATTCAAATACGGATTTATTTAAAATAAATGCAGCAACTACTGGTGGTAATGTTAGTATTATAGCCGGTAATGGATTAAGTTCTAATGCTGCATTGGATATTACAAGTTTAAATCTATTAAATGCTCAAAGTTTAATCCAGTTAAAGTCTGGATTTGATTCTACAAGTGGATATATGATTGGTAGAGGTATATCTTCATTGAATGGAGGTAGAACTCTTACAATTAATTTACCAAATTATACAAGTTATACATCTAGTGGAGCTAGAAGTAAATTTGCAATTACATCTAGTGATTGTTCATATGAATTATTCACAGTAGAATCTGAAACTGCAACTGTTCGAGCTGTTGGTGAAATTGACTTTTTAAATACAACAAACAGTACATCCTCAAGTGATGGAGCACTGATTATAAGCGGAGGTGTTGGTATAGCTAAAGATGTATTTACAACAGGTAAGATTAATCATAAGGTAGATTCTCCTAATGCATATGAATTAAGAGATGCTTCTAACACTGTTTTGGTAAATAATGATAGTATAAATAAGAAACTTACTGTAAATGAATATGTAGAAATAAACAGTTCAAATTATAATGCATTTAAAATTACAGATACAATAGAGGATATAGTCAATATTGATACTATAGATAAGAAGTATACTTCTTTATTACAACATAGTATAACAAATACAATTGATTCAACAGATACCAGTACAGGGAGTGTTATTATTGATGGTGGTGTTAGTATTAAGAAAAAGCTTAATGTAGGTGATAATGCATCATTCTTTAATGGTGTGAATATGACAAATACACAAATTATAAATCTTATGGACCCAACATCACCTCAAGATGCTGCTACAAAAGCTTATGTAGATTTAGTTAAACAAGGATTATTTGTAAAAGATTCTGTAACAGTTGCAACAACAACTCATATTAACCTTAATTCAACAGTTGTAATTGGTGGTTCAATTGATAATTATACATTGGTTTTAGACGATAGAGTTTTAGTTAAAAACCAAAACGACCCAAAACAAAACGGTATTTATACAGTTACCAGTACAAGTCCAGTAAGAGGTGTTGATTTAAGTGTAGGAGAAGGTGCAGCTGGTATTTTCGTATTTATTAAAACAGGTGATATCAATGCTTCATTGGGTTGGATTTGTAATTCACCAATTGGTTTAGATATTGTAGGGACCCACGATTTAAACTTTACACAATTTACTGGTCTTGGACAAGTAACACCAGGTTTCGGTTTAACAAAAAATTTCAATGAATTAAGTATTAATATTGATAATATATCTATCGGTGCTGTACCAGGAACAGGAGAATTACAAATTAAAGATACTGCTTTAGGAACTGGTTTAACTGGAGGTAGTGGAACTCCTATTGAAACTACAACGGATCAATCTCATGTAACCAAGTTAGGTACTATTAATACAGGTACATGGCAAGCCGGTATGATTGGTGTTGCTTATGGTGGAACTGGTACAACATATTTTGATGCCGGTAACATTGTTATTGGTAATAATACTGGTCCTTTAATTTCAGATGGTAGATTACATTATGATGTAGCTAATGGTAGATTAGGTGTTGGTACTAATACTCCTTTAGATAACCTGGAAATTCGAAGTAACGATAGAACAACACTTTTTATCAATTCTGATTCTGATGCAAATAATACTAATGCTCGTCCACAAATTCGTCTCAGTTATAACGGTACTCTTAATAATGCTTATATTGGATTAACTCGTGGGTTTAACCAATTTGCAAGTCAAGTATATAGTGATGCACTTGTTATTAGTAACGACCAGACAAATACTAATTCACGTATTCAATTAGCTACTAATCAAGTCTCTCGATTAACAATCTTATCAAATGGGTTTATAGGTATTAATACATCTAATCCAAGTGTGCGTTTACAAGTACATGGAGCAATGAATGTAACTGATAATACAAAATTCTTTGCTACAAAACCAAGCACATCTATTACAGAAGGTGCCATGGTATTAAGTGGTGGTTTATCTATTGGATGTCCAACTAATAGTATTGATATTGGAAATGGCGGTGGTTTAACAGTGGAAGGTGGTACTAGTATTGGTGGTGATTTATATGTAGGTGGTTCTATTAATTCAGTTACTGCTTCAGCCAATACGTTTAGTTATCTTACAATTACGGCAACAGATGAAGCTATTAATCTTACAACCGGGTCCTTTGTGACATTCGGTGGTGTTACTATTCAATGTACAACGGATGCATCATCTGTAACAGACGGAGGAAGTTTATTAACACCAGGAGGTGCAAGTATTGGTGCTAGCATGTATGTTGGAAGTACAATTTATGGGTTATTAGACGCATATATTGGTAACTTATATCTATATTCTGACCCTGATGCTACATTTATTCAACCACCTGACTTTGACCGTAATACAAATAGTTTTCTTCCCATTCATTTTACCAGATACAATAATACAGAAGCAAATTCTTTGACAATTGCAGACACAGGTATTGTTCTAAATGATTCTCATTCTATTCAATTAGGTGGTACATTACAAGTACCAGATGGATATACAATGCAATATATTCCTCAAAATTTAAATGTTATTCCAAATAGTACAACATCTAATTACAACATAAATATAGGTACTATTGGAAGTTATTCAAATATTAATGTTTATGGAAATAATTCTGGTCAAATTAGATGGCATAGTCCTAACTCACGATTATTAATGACAAATCTATCTATTCAATTAAATAAACTCAACTCTAGTGGTAGTATAGTATTAACGACACCTAATGTTGGTTCGGAAAGTTTTGTTCAAGCTAGTGGAGCAAATATGACACTCAATTTAGGAAGTGGAAGTACTGGTGGTCAGTTAATTACAAAATTATCAAATAATGTCGGTGATTCTACAATCACATTTACACCAAGCAATATTTCTTCAAGTACACTTGTGTTAACTAATAACATTTATAGTACATTGAATGGACCTGTTACTTTATCCGATAGAGTTGAATATTCTGGCAATGCTTTACATCAAACTATTAATAACACAAATGGTAATGCTTTATGGATGTACATGGGTCAAATTAATACATTAGGAACAGAATCAGGATATTGTGAAATAGATTTTAATAACGGTGTAGATATTTCGAACAATAATATTTCTGGATTAAAATTAGTTGTTGCTATTAATAGCACATCATGTATTGCATCTCACTCACACTATGGTAATTTACAATTTGACTCTGTTGACAAACCAATTTGTTATATTTACAATGATTCAGTAAACGATTATCATTTGTTTGTAAAACTAGCTCCTAGTTCTCAAACAAATATTAATGTAACGTCTCAACGTAATACTAAATTTTTACTACTTTCAGAAGGTACAAGCAATTCACCATCTGGAACATTTAGCGGTTATAGTGGGGTATGGACATTAGAATATACAACACAACAAGAAAGTACTTTGAAATATACAACTGGTGATTTAATTGTTGAAGGTACTACATTACAAACAGCTGACAATCTTCCTATTGTTGGTTATAACAACAAAAATACAAATAGTTCTCGGGATATTGGTATATTATACCAAAGACACCAAGAACCTAATGATGCAGGAACAGGAGATATAGTTAATAATTCAATGGTTGCACAATTTGTGGACTCTATTCCAAATCAATCTTTAATACCTGATTTGTTCCAAATAAAATTCAGTAATTTAGCAAACTCTAATAATGATTACTACATAGGATGGTGGATTAAAATAGTATCAGGTACAAATACAAATCAAGTTAGACAAATTATTGCTTATAATGGTCCACAAAGAGTAGCTACATTATCCACACCATTTACTACACAAAATCCAAATACAGGAGCAACTGTAAACTTTTATAGTAACAGTTATGTTGTTAATTACTATGATGAAATAAATGATACATTTTCATTAAGTTATACACATAGTAAACCAGCTAATGGTATTATAGATGTAAATGATAATGCTGACTTAAGAATTCGTGGATTGTATTCTACAGACACAACTGTATCTACAAATTCTAGTTCAGGTTCTTTATATTTATTAGGTGGTATATCTATAGACAATACAAATGATGCAGTTAGTTGTAGTTATGGAGGTACAATTACAACAGCAGGTGGTGCAAGTATTAGAAAAGATGTACGTATTGGTAACAATTTAAGTTTAGGTGAAATTGGCTTTACAAATGAAGAAAATATACATATTAGAAAAACTACAGCTACATCACGTTTTGAACACGATGCAGGCTCTTATAGTTACATTGATTTTATGGAAAATAGTACAACTTCTAGATATGGTATTTTATTTGATTCCAACATTAATGAATTCTGTTTAACAAATACAAATACATCTGAAACCCCTCTAAATGCAAACAAAGCCTTAACTATTAATAATCTAGGATATGTGGGTATTAACACTACAACAAATGTAGTTAGTCCACTTTCTATAAATACAAACAACTTTATATCCACTAATTCTACAACAGGTTATTTAGGTTTAGTAGCTGCAGCTACCAATTCAAGTGTTAATACATTAGGTGCTAGAGTTCTTATGTATGCAAATAGTCAACAAGAGAATAGTCAGGGGTGCTTAAATATGTATGCAGGTAATACAACAGCTGGTAATATTAGTATGTTTACAAATAACGATATTGAAAGAGTACGTATCAACCATTTAGGTAATGTAGAAATATTTTCAACACATGTATCTACAACAGATACTACAGGTTGTTTAATAACATCAGGTGGAGTAGGTATTAAGGCTACAGCTAATGCTTCAAGTATTACATCTGGTGGAGCTTTAACTGTAAATGGTGGTGCTGCAATAAAGAAGGATGTGTATATCGGCGGAGATATTTATATAGATGGTAAATTTACAGCATATGATGCTGTTACTGAACCAGCTCTTACATCATATAATCCTGTAAATTGTACTTTTATCGAATACTTTACAAATATATTAAGTACCAATGGCGATTTTGGTAACCTTATCTTTGGATTCACAGTTAATCCATCAAATGCAAGCGAAAATTGTGAAATAGAATTTGATTTACCACAAAGAGTTACAGCTTTAAGTAAAAGATTCGAAGTAATTTCAACCTGTACTGGATATGTTGATGACACAGATGTTGTTCCATTAATGAATGTATTATCATATGGTAAAACAGGTACAACAAGACTAAAAGTTAAATTCCAAAGTGTATCAACCGCTACACATTACTTCCAAGTAACAGCGTCGTATTTAATGGTTTAAATTTATTCAATTCATATAACTTAATTAAATTATATGAATATTAACGTATTTTAGCTTCATGTTTATTTCTTAAAAGAGTATCTACTTCCTCAATACTTAACATTTTCATATCTGCTAATGTTTTAATTTGTTTTGTTACTTCTTTTATGTCATCATCTGAAAGTTCTAAATTTAATTGGTTCACTCTATTTTTAACAGCATTCCATCCCGTTAATCTATGCCCAATAGATACATATCTAGACATACCAAAATCTTCTGGTCGTAATATCTCATAAGTTGATGGGTTATTTAATATAGCTTTAGCATGAATTCCAGCTTTATGAGTAAATGCACAATAACCAGTTATATAATTATTAAAAGGAACTTGAATTTGAACACTTTCAGCAACAATATTCTCCAATTCTCTTAAGTAATCTAATTGATATTTAGATTTGATATCTTCTTTATCAACTGTATACATTCTTGCTATCAAACCACCCAAAGGTGTAATACCATTTCTTTCTCCTATACCCAATACAGATGTATCTATATGTGTAGCTCCAGCTTTAAGGGCTGCATAAGCATTAGCAATAGAACAACCAGTATCATTATGAAAATGACACTCAATATCACATGATACAACTTGTCTAATTTTAGAAACTAAATCATATACTTGTAATGGGTCAGCACATCCAACAGTATCTGCAATCCCAACTCTATTTACACCTAATTTGTCTACTGCTGTATAAAGTTGAATAAGGTCATCTAAATTAGAACGAAAAGAATCCTCAGAAGAAAATCTGACTTCTAATCCTTTGGATTGAATAAACTTAATAACTTCTGTAGCATGTTCAATAATATAATTCATGTCTTTTCCATGTGAAAATTGTCTTAAAAATGAGGATGTACCAATAACTACATCTAAACCATCTACACCTGTTTCTACTGCTATCCGTGCATCATCCATATGACATCTAATATGTGTTAGAATTTTAGAATTTAATCCGAGTTTACAAATTGCCTCACAATCTAATCTAGATTGTTCTGATGCTGCAGGAGATGTTAATTCAATATACTCAACACCAAATTTATCTAATGCTTTAGCTATTTTAATTTTAGTTTCTGTATCAAAAAATGCATTGGCAAATTGTTCACCTTCACGAAGTGTTGATTCTATAATTGAAAATGGAATACATTCCTTTTGAAGCATTGATATCGATATACATATAAATTATTATATGTATACAATTTTCATTTTTTAATTAAATTTTTTATTTACCTGTACTACCGAACCCTCCTGATTGTCTTTCTGATGAAAATAATTGTTCTTCTGTAATTTCAACAGGTTCTAAATGTTGAATTAATCTTGGAATAATTTGTACTAATCTACAAGGTAATTCTAAATCCGGTTGACTATTGTCAATTTTAATTAATGGTACTATTACAGTACCTTGGTAAGTTCTATCAATAATACCAATATTATTTGCTAACATATATCCTGATTTACTAATTGAACTTCTACCAACTAAATCAAAATAATATCCGAATGCTGGTTGTAATTTAATACAAGTATCATAAAATTCAACATTTCCGTGACTTTTAATTTTTTTTATCAAAGTTAAATCATATCCAGAATCGCTGCCACGTTGCTTTTGTGGTGGTTTTGCTTCAGGAACAGTTCTAACATAATTAAAATATAAACAATTCTTAGACATATGTGGCATCCATCCCGCAATTTTTTTATAAAAATTATATTTTCTATCCATAAATAATACTTCATTTTTAAGGGCTACATTCTTATATACTTTATTTAAGAAATCTAAGGCTGAATTACCAGATATTTCAAATAAAATATTATTAATATTACATTTTAAATCACATCTTTTTACAATTTCCTCTAAAAAATCTATTGAAGATGAAGTAATTCCACAAACAGGGTGTGTTTTAGTATATCTAAAATGTCCATCTCCTTCAAAAACACCTCTAATAAAGTAATACAAATATTTTTCTTCAATATCTGGAAATTTAATAATATAGGATTTTTTATATGAATTATTTTCTTTAACCAAATCTGTCATTTTAAAAATTTCAATTAACTTTTTAGCTATATTTTGTGAATTTACAGTTAAACTTACCATATTATTTTTTGATTCATAAATAGATAATTCATTTAAAAATAAAACCCTGTTAATTTTTTCCAATACGTCTTTATCATAGTCTCTTATACTGATAGTAAAACCAGACTTACTTATATTTCCGTCAGATGCTATCCATCCTAATAAATACGCTTTCTCATTAGAATCAATATTATCAAACATATTATCATCTATATTTTTATATTTACAATTTGAATTATTTCGCCTTGAATATCTATTATTACGACAATAAATACAACTTAATTTTCCATTATTATTACGTGAGAATTGTAAATACTGTCTGTATTCTAAAGTATATTCGTTTTTACATTTATCAGATATATTAAAATCACATTTTACTTTAACTCTCTTATGAGAATTTTCAGACAAATTATTTGTAATCTTATCAAGCAATGTCATTTTAGATTTTATAAACTATTAAAAACATTTTTAAATCATTTTTTTATATAAAGTTGAAGTATTTAACATTTAAATATTTTTTATTACATTAAACACGGTATTATGATAAACTTTTTTTCGTTCCTATATATTATATAATTGAAACGATGTCTGTTCAAACATTATCTTTTATTTTTTTTAATGGTATAACAACTGCCATATTTTTTAAATACGCTGTTAAATATGTTTACGAAAAGGTAACAAAAGAAAAAGATGAACAAATGCTTTGGTTATTATCTAAAATTAATAAACTAGAAACCGAAGTAAATGAATTACATGAAACAATAGATTCATTAGAAGAAACAATTCAAGCAAAAGAAAATTTATTAAAACAATCAAGTGATATGTTATTTAGTAAAATTGACAATTTTATTATCAGTAATTATGATACCGTTCAAACCCCACAAGAAGAATAATCATGTCAATTCATGTCAATTAATTTATTATATATAATTATCACATGAATAATTATATAGAATTAATACTTTATTATATCCATGATTTTTTAGAATGGTCTAATAATTTATATTTTAAACAAGATAATATTTTTGGTGTTAACCCCGATGAAGATACACTAGAAGATTATTAGTCTTCTTAGGATTATCACTTAACTTGTTTTTAGATGCATCTTGCATCATCTTATCCTTAACTGCCTTCATGTTTAATGAAGGGAATTGGTCTAAATAATGATTTAAAACACCCACAAGATTAGGTGTAGCCATAGAAGTACCGCTATAAACAGCAGTTTTACCATTTGGAATAGTACTTAAAATATCTACTCCAGGTGAATACAAATCAGCACAAGGTCCGTAGTTAGAAAAATAAGCTCTATTATCATATTTGTCAGAAGCCATAATAGTTAAAATTCCACGAGCACTAGCAGGACTTGTATGACATGCATCAGAGTCTTCATTTCCAGCAGCTACAACAACATACATTGAATCACTTTGAACAAGAGCTTCAACTGCACGGTTAATAGCACGTGAAAATCCACCCCCAAGTGACATACTCACAATACTCTTGACATTAGGATTTTCCTTCAGTTGTTCTTGATGACGCTTATGAACAAATTCTAAACCATCTAAAATACCAGAATAACTACCAGAACCTTCGCAATTCAAGACCTTCACTGCAAATAAGTTAGCATCCTTACATACACCATAACTCTTACTTCCAACAAGACCTGCACAATGAGTTCCATGACTGTTACAATCAGTATCTTGGTCATCTCCTGCAAAATTAGCTAACCATGTAGCACGTCCTTCAAATTCTGGATGATTAACATCAATTCCTGTATCAACTACATAAGTATGAATTGTTGCATCTTTGTTTTGGTGACAACTACCAGGTTGATTATATTCAAATGAATTATCAAGTGGTAAATCACGTTTTACAACTCTGTCTAAATGCCAAGGAACATTAACAGACTTCATTTCAAATTGCTCTTCTCCTGGCTTTTGAACATAAAACACCGGTTCTTTTGGTGTTTCACCTACAATAGGTTTAGGTAGAGTAAAGGTCTGGTCTTCTTCAATCTCAAATAATTCTTCAAGAGTATTTGTAAATGAATTATAATTGTCAACATGAGTCTTATAAACAGTCAAATCATTAATTTGAACTAAAACTTCTAAATTATGTTCTTTAGCAAAAGATTCATAGTTAAATGTATGAACATGATGTCCACGTGGAGTGAGAAGATAATTCTTAGCTTGAGCAGCACCGACTAAAAATAAACTAGTTAAAGTAAAGAGCTTCATTTTTAAAATGAAAAGTGTATTTTATACTTTTCATTTTTTTTTAACTTTAAACTGGTTGATAGTAATTATCTTCTTTATTTGATAAAAATTTAACTTTATTGTAAAATTTTTCTAAAAGTTTAACACTTAACATTATATTAACTAAAATTAAACAAGCTAAGCCAGCACCTAAAAATACGTATAACTTATCTTTAAATTCTTCAGGTAAATCATCAAAAGTAACTTTTATTACAGCAAGGGGTTCGGACTCTTCTAACATTTAAATAATTAATGTATTTTATTTTTAAATTAAATAAATATATCATCTTTGATTTTTGAATGTATTTCATATTGAATTTTAAAAATTTAAATTATTTATTTATATTATAAAAAACAAAAATGTCTATTGAAAGCTTTTTAGGTCACATGTTTACTGCACCTCAAGCTGGTGGAGCAAAAAAATCCAAATCTAAATCTCTTAGAAAAGTTAATGTTCCTAAGAGTTCAGCTTCAACTTTTCCTCTTGGAACTAAGAGAAAAGGTAGAGATGGCAAAATGTATCAAGTTGGAATGAAGGGTAACAAATATGTCTGGGAAAAATGTATAAAAAGTCGATGTGCTGGTAAAGGAAAGGCTCAAGCAGGACCCTCTCCTAAAGGAAAATATAGTGTAGCTCGTAGAGGTGCCCAAGGTGATATTTCAGCAGTTTCCGGTGGTGCTAAAAGACGTGTTAAGTCTCATCGTAGCATGAGAGGATGGGGTGACTACGAAGATAAACAAGCAGCATTCTTAGCTGCTAAAGCAGAATATGACAACGCCAAAGATGAACGTAGACGTGAACAATTAAGACAAGTTATGGATTCAGCAAAAGCTAAAATGGACCAAGCTAAAGCATTTATCTCAGGTGTCGGTTCAAAATTAAGCAGTGGTATCATGTCAATCGGTTCTAAATTTAGCAGTGGTTTAAAATCCGTTGCTGCATCAGCACAAGGTGCTTACAACCAATACAAAGATAACCAAGATGCAAAAAAATGGGCTGAAATGCAAAGATTACAAACTAAATTTGGTGCTGGTAAAAAACGTTCTCACAAGAAATCTCACAAAAAATCTAAATCACCAAAGAAATCTAAGAAATCCAAGGTTCATAAGCCTAGAAAATCTAAGAAATCAAGAAAGTCTAAGAAATCAAAGAAATCAAGAAAGTCTAAGAAATCTAAGAAATCAAAGAAATCAAGAAAGTCTAAGAAATCAAAGAAATCAAGAAAGTCTAAGAAATCAAAGAAATCAAGAAAGTCTAAGAAATCAAAGAAATCAAGAAAGTCTAAGAAATCAAAGAAATCAAGAAAGTCTAAGAAATCAAGAAAGTCTAAGAAATCAAAGAAATCAAGAAAGTCTAAGAAATCTAAGGCTCGTAAGTCAAGAAAGTCTAAGAAATCTAAGAAATCAAGAAAGTCTAAGAAATCTAAGTCTCCTAAGCGCAAGTCAAAGAAATCAAGAAAGTCTAAGAAATCTAAGTCTCCTAAGCGCAAGTCAAAGAAATCAAGAAAGTCAAAGAAATCAAGAAAGTCTAAGAAATCTAAGTCTCCTAAGCGCAAGTCAAAGAAATCAAGAAAGTCTAAGGCTAAAAAAGCTTAAATTAAGTAATTAATTTATCAAATTTAGTTAAATTAATTTCTATGTATATTTTAATATGGATGATATTGTAAATCTCTTCACAAAAGAACATGGTATTTATAAACAAATATTTAAATTCAATGTAATTATATTCTTTACTATAGTCTTATTATTTTTTATAAAGCTTGGTATTTTTGGTAATTCAATATATATATTAGTAGCATTTATTTTTGCTCTGTATATGACAAATATGTACGTAAAAACTAATCAAAATGACTTAAGTGATAATAACAAACTGATCTATCTTAAATTAGAAACTATACAATCAAAAGTATATGAATATGTTAATTACAAGATAGCTACAGCTACAAGTGGTGGCTTAAAATTACCACCAGCTGATGCTAAAAAATTATATGAAAAAAACAAATTAGATGCATTATATACAGATGCTAACATGATTGTATTTTTACACAGTATATTAAAGTTATCAGAATATAATCCGCAAGAATATTATTTATTAGTCAAAGGTACAAATAATATATTAAAATTAAAACATGATATAGAACGATTTTATGAAGCAGAAGGTATATATCCAGAAAATATACATGAAATGCTTCAAATAGCCATGCAACTAAAAAGTAACTGTATGAATAATTTACAAAATTTTATATACACAGTACCAAAACAAAATAAAATGTATAGTTACATAGATAATGTAATTATGACATATAATGTCTTAATAACAAGAAATATTAAAAAAATGCATAATTATCATTTAGATTATATTCATAAAAATGGTATTGATATTAATACAACATTCATAAATATTAATTCATCTAAACCATTTGACCCTACAACTAACCGTTCAGTTATACCTAGTAAAGAGGGATTGAAACATTCTTTTATTGATTTATACGCATAATATATTTACACGCATAATATATTTACACGCATAATATATTTACACGCATAATATATTTATACGCATAATTTATTTATTATATAAATCAATTAAATTAGTTGTATAACTATGTTTTGATAATTTATTATTAAATAATTCCATTTCTTGGTCAAAATATTTAATAACTTTATCTTTTATTTCTGTTTCACGTAAACTAATATATAAAGATTGTAAATTAATATCTGTTTCACATGAATCTGTAAATGTAGTATTAGATAAATCTAAAATATAAAATTTCATAGTTTGTAAATTAATATACATGCTATCTATATGTAAATTACCAATAATAACTTTTTTTATTCTAATTTGTCTAATGAATGATAATAATTCGTTTATAATCAAATGAAAATTAGCACCGCTATTTTCAAATACTTCTCTCAATGGTGTTAAATTTTTTGTATCAAATTCAATAAATGACCCAGTTTTGTTATAATCAATATCCAATACCTGTGGCACTATATTTAAATTAAGAGTTTCAAGGGTCAACATTATATATAATTCCCAGTCAAATTTATGATTATCGAAAAACATTTTCATAATAGTGCCATTTTTTGTTTTTTCATAAAACATGTCATTGTATAATAGATTTAAATAGCTTAAATAATCTTTCTTTTTACCAAAACTTTTAAAGATATTGCTAATATCACTTGAGGCGTTGCTAGGAGTACGTTTAAAAAATCCTTGCATTTTCATAATCTTTAAATATTTTTGTTTTTAAATCAAAATATTTATTTAATGATAATTTAATTTGTTAGTACTTTATACTTAAATGTTAGACTAGAGAATCCTGCAAAATTAGGTGTAGAGTATTGTAATTGGCCATCATTCGTAATGTTAAATGATAAGATAGAATCGCCTACATAATTAGATACAATTTCCCAAGAAGTGCCCTTATTTACTGCTCTAACATGATAATTTGCATGTAGATTGGTTGTTGCAATTAATCTAGCTGATAAATATAAATCAAAACCCCATACAGAATCATCATTATAATAAATTGTAGGTATATTTTGAGATACCACATTATTTGAAGCTATAAATGTAATTGTAGAAAATTGATCATGTGTATTTGGAGTTACATCAACACCACCAATATACATTCTATTTCCTACATATAAACTCTTAGCAATACTTGAACCACCAGCTACAGTTAAAGCACCTCCTCTTGTTAATGACGTGGCTTCAGTTGAACATCTTATACTTATTCCACCTTCGGATACAATAGAACCAACACTAGAACTGGTAGAATTAATAGTATCATGAACTAAAATACTACTTAATCCTAAAGATGCAAATTCTGTTAAACTAACAGTTCCTGTACCGGGATCACTTGTAGAAGTTCCTAGTTCAAATGTATCAATATTTTCATTCCATAGTAATCCAACATATGGTTTATTATATAATTGAACTGTATCACCCAAACTTGGGTTTTGACTAGTCCAAGAATTTTCAACAGTTAGTACACATGTAGAACCAACATATCCAATAACTTTACGAACTTGATTAACACTAAATCCTGAAGTAATTTTAATCCACCATCCAGTATAAAAATTATCAATATTACTTGACCCAATAGGTAATTTTAACTGTGTAGTAGTCATACCAGATTGATTTGGTAAAGTATAAACTTCGTGTTGATCACTTATATCGTTAACTACATCACCATCAGCTGTATCATTATTTATTTGGTAACGTTGAATCAAAATACCACCATCTGACGAACCAGCTGGTCCAGAATTAATAACAAGAATATTATCTGAAAGTAATGTATTTGTTGAATATACTGTATTCGTTGTACCAATAATTGCAACATTTCCAGTCACTACCATATTACCAAGAACATTAACATTACCTGTAATACCAACACCTCCAGATACTCTCAATGCACCCTCATTTGCATTACTACTATTTGTAGTGCTTAATAAAACAACATCTCCACCTACATGCATATTTTTAACTATACTAGCACCACCAAAAACAGTTAATCCGCCACCATTTTGAACATTTGTTGAAATAGCAGTTGTTTGAATTGTAACACCACCTACTGTAATTAATGACCCGGATGATAAACTTGTACTATTTGTACTATTATTTAATTTAGTTTGACCATTACTATTAGATATATCTATAGTTTTCTCTAAAAATGTACCTGAGCTATCATATCTTGAAATTGATAAATTATTAGTAACTGTATTTCTATCAATAGAAAACCTCTTTAAATTTGTCAAATCATAAAAGTTGACTAATGCATTTTTATTATCGTAAAAGTTCTGTATGCCGTAATTATATAAATCACCTCCTATATAAACATCTTTACCAATACTAGCACCTCCAGGGGTTAAGAAACTTCCACCATTACTCACATTTTCAGCATTAGTATATGTTTGAATAGTTACACCTCCGAATGTTAAAAATGAACCAGTACTTAAATTCAAAGATTCATCAGTTGCAGTTAATGTTAAATATGCAAATGTACTTGAACTTGCACCACCTCCATTAATTTGACCCTGTACATTCAAATTTTGTTGAATATATATTTCACCACCTATATATGCTCCTCCATTCACAGTTAAAGCTCCAGAACCAAAATTACTAGGTTGTCCAGTCGCAACAGTTAAACCACCTGCTATGTAAACTGCACCAGATGTACTAGTCGCATCCATGGTATTAGTAAAGTGAGCCAAGCCACCAACAAATAAATTTTTAGCAATACTTGTACCCCCTTCAACTGTTAAACTTCCACTTGTGAATTCATCATAAGCTTCTTCTGTATTATAAATAGTTAATTGATTCATATAATTATAATCATTCGCTCTTATAGTACCATTAATATCTAGTTGATAATCTGGAGATGTCATATTTACACCTATATTACCATTCGTATGTAAAAATAGATGAGTATTTGTACCAACGTTTAATTGAAGTGGTTTTAATATTCCTGCTCCATCTGCATCCGTATGAATATTATATACACCATTAGCAGAAGTAGAATTACAAATTATTTCTAATAATTCAAAATTACCTGACTTTACGTTATTTAACCCGTATAGTTCAATAGAACTAGTTGAAGCAATATTTAAATCATTATTCGATAATACATATCTATCAGATGGGTTAGTAATAACTAAATCTCCATCAGAATTTTGAGAATAAATAGAAATATTACCAGCAGTAGAATAAATATTAATTGTGTTACCAACATGTATACTCTTTTCAATAGTAGCACCTCCAGCAACTGTTAATGCACCACCACTTGTTAAATATACAGCATCATTTGTATTATTAATTGATAAACCACCTTGCATTACTAAACCACCAGTACTACTGTTCGCACTATGCTTTGTAGAACTCATATAAATACTTCCATCTGTTAATAACTTAATCTGTTCTAGATGAGCATTTGTTTGTAATATAAGTTGAGTAGAATTTCCATTACCTGTTTTGTTAGTAGACACTATATAATTATTAGTATCCCATCCAAGTTGTAAATATTCACTATCATCTACATTATTAGGTTGTCCTAAACCAAATATTTTAATATCATTTGTATCATTTGTATCTCCATCTTTTGTAAAAAAACATATACTAGATGGTTCTGCAATATTTTGTCCCTGAATAGATAAATCATTACTTGTATTTCCACCAGCTAATACAGAATACCTTTGATTATCACCCACGAATTGAACTTCATTTGTACCTTTAATTCTGAATACTTCTGTTGAATTACCTCCTGTAGATGAGCTGAAAAATGTAAAATCTTTATTTGTATCATATACCTGAAATCTTAAAGATCCAGATGTTACACCTAAACCAGTAAAGATATTCTCTTCTGTGACAGTTTGTTCAGCTTGATATAATAAAAATTTATTATTTTTTGTGGTATTCCATAATTCTAATCCTAGAGAATCACCTATATATGTCTTTTTAGCCACACCTAACCCTCCATAAATAGTTAATCCATTACCTGTAGTACTAGCTAAAGAATCAGTTGTACATTGAATGGTAACACCTCCTTTGACAATTAAACTGGCTGTTGTTGTATTTTTAGATTCTACGGTATCTGTAATGTTTACAAACTTATGAAAATCACTTGAATAATCACCTATTGTTAATAGAGTATTATTGGTACTAGCATTCGAAAAAACAAAATTACCAGTTGTGGTTTTAAACAACATATCATTTTCAGTTGCAATAACCAAATCTTCGTTTTCCATGTTAAATGTAGTTGTAGAAGAACCTGCACTATTTTGTAAAGCAATTTGAGAATCGCCTGTATACCTTACTAATAAACCAATTTCATCAGTGTATAATTGACCTATTGTTAATGTCTTAGAAAACATAACATTACCACCTACTGCTACCCCTCCAGCAACAGTTAAAGCTCCTCCGTTACTAGAATTAGTAACATCTTCTGTTGCATTAATACTAACTCCACCATCAATAATAAATGCACCTGTTGTTGCATTGGTTGAGTGTGTTGTAATATGAATATTTAATTTAGTGTCAAATAGCTCTACTCTTTTAGACATTCCATCAGGACTAAGATATAAATATTTGTTAGACACAGAATCTACAAATACACGATTTATATTAATACCGTTCAATGATAATGTACTTGCATTATTATCTAAAATAATATCATTTCCAAAAAAAGTTCTATTATGAACTGCTAACCCACCACCTATTGTTAAGGCACCACCACTAGTAGAAGAAATACTATCATAAGTTGCATTTATACCAACACCTCCATCAATAATAATTGCTCCATTTAATCGATTAGTGGATACTGTAGTATTTGTGATATTAATATCACCGCGTTGGATAGTTAATATTTGAGAAGGTTCAACTGTAATCTTCTTTAATCTAATGTCTGACATTTCTATTAATATAGTCCTAGATTATTTATTTTCTATTTATACTTGAGGTAAAAATTTAAAATTTTTATATTAACAAATGTTAATACAAATGTTTGAAAAACCCATAGTTATTTATTCTGATTATTGCGTTTATTCTAAGAACTTTCTCCAAACGCTTATGAAATACCCAGATTTATTTAATTCTTTTATTAGAATGAATATTGATGTTGATCCTAATACTAAAAGACGACCTCAGGCATTTTACCAAATTCAAGACGTATTAGATATTAAAATAACTAAGGTACCGACATTAATTACACCGAATGCACAATATATTTTATCAGATGTTGACGCTTTTAAATGGTTGGAATATCAAGTTAAATTATTAACTGATACATCTGGTGAATTACAACCATTTAATCCGAATGAAATGATGTCTTTTTCCGATAATTATGCAGATTATGGTTCTACAAATTTATGTGATGCTAAAGAACAAAGTTTTAAATTTTATAAAGATGGTAGATTAACTGACGATAATTTTTTAAATACGGATAAAACGTGGGACCCAAATAACTCTGGTAAAACAAATGGATTTTTAAATGATTTAGAAAAATCGACACCTAATATGGATTATGCTTCAAAACAAAATGAAAGACAATATTTTGATGATATGCGTCAAAAGGATAAAGGCTCAGTACAAATTAATATGAGAGACCAATATATTCAACAAAATAATAATTCATCACAATTTAACGCTCAACAAAGACAAAATATTCCACAACAAAGAGCACGTAGTAATATAAACTTTATGGATAGTAACTTTGGTTTATCTGGTCAATTAGGAAACTCAAATCATATGAACGTGTCTGCAAAAAGTAAGGAAGTTGATATGAAATTACAACAATTAATGAGTGATAGAGAACGTGTTGATTCAGAATTAAATCAACGACCTAGATTTTACTAAAAATTTTTTTATTATATAATATTAATGTGGTTATTAATATTATTAATAATATTATCTTTATTTGTTATTTTCACAAATGATAAGGAAAAATTTGAAGGTATTTATTTAAGACCTTGGGCTACAAGAATTACACGCCCAACTCGTAACATGAGTTATGATTTACGAGGTGAAGCTTACTATCCTCCTTTACTTAATCTTCCATTTGATAATTCAAGTATTGCACCGATACCAAACCCTAAATTAATTGACAGAAGAAGTCTTTGTGTTTAATTTAATAATTAAAACTATTTTGATTTTTTTTTTATTTATTTAATATATAAACAAATGGCAAGAAGTCACCGAAAATCCGCTAAACGAGCAACTAAACCATCTAAAAAAACTTATAGTAAAACCAAGTCTAGTCGTAAAACCAAGTCTAGTCGTAAAACCAAGTCTAGTCGTAAAACCAAGTCTAGTCGTAAATCAACTTCTAGTCGTAAAACCAAGTCTAGTCGTAAATCAACTTCTAGTCGTAAAACCAAGTCTAGTCGTAAATCAACTTCTAGTCGTAAAACC
>Ga0172372_10000418_pt1 | contig 65008 bp, 55 predicted proteins | sample LakKiv5m_2_FD_114544 | JGI IMG/M metagenome (GOLD analysis project Ga0172372, IMG submission 114544) | Freshwater microbial communities from Kabuno Bay, South-Kivu, Congo - kab_092012_9.5m | ecosystem: Environmental > Aquatic > Freshwater > Lake | place: Democratic Republic of the Congo...
AAATTTCGGGGACAAAGAAGCTCAAACTAAGCAGATAGAGCAGGATCTTAAGGCTCTTCAGGCAAAGTACAATTTGTCTGACGATGCTATGACGATAACGGTCGATAGATATAAATCTCAGTTTGAAGAGAAGAGTAAGCAGGTCTATGAAAACCTCGCGTGGTATGAAAAGGCCTACTACAACACCAAAGATGCTATCGGAGGAGCTGCGTCCACTGTTTGGAATTTTGCCAAGGGAATCTCAAATGATTTAGGACTCACCCAGCTTGCCAAGGGTACATACAGTGCGGTTAAGGGGGTCGGTGAATTAGCCCTGGTCGGACCAAAAGCTGCAGTGGATCTTTATAAAGTAGCCACTGGTCAGATCTCTTTTGGTGAGATGCTGGATAGAACCAAAGGAAATTTGAAAGAGGCGGTTTCAGATATAGCCCAAGGCGGTCAAGCGGTAGTCGGTGCTGTGAAATTAATCGGTGAGGTTTCAGGTATAAGTGATGCTGTTAGGTGCGTGGGATGCGCTCTAAAGGGTGACTGGAAGGGTGCCGCCATGTACGGAACCTTTGCGTTGCTGTCTGCTGGATCAATCGCCGCCACTGTAGCTACCGCAGGTTTAGCAGGTGGAGCTGTTTTGGGAGTGATGGGACTTAAAACCGCAGCGCAGCAGGGACTTAAAGTTGCAGTCAAAGAGGGATTTGAGGTCTGTGCCAAGGAATTAGCTGAGAAGGCATGTCAGAAGTTAGGTACTGAAGTGCTTGAGGCTACTGCAGAGAAAGCCGCGCAGCAGACAGTTAAAGAATTAGGCAAGGAGCTGGGACAACTAACCGCCAAGGAGTTAAGTCAGCTTACCCCAGAGATAGCTCAGCAGCTGACTAAAGATATTGCAGAGAAGCACGTCCAGAAGGGTGTGAGTGAATTAACCGAAAAAGTTGTCAAAGAGGTCGGTAGTGAATGGGCCCAGAAGGCAGTCAAAAATCCTAATCAGTTTATCAAAGAGATGACTGAGCTAGGAGTAGAAAAGAAGACCGCTAAGGAGATGCAAAAGCTGATAGCAAAAGGTGGGGCGGATAAAGAAATACAGAAAGTTTTGTGTGAAGGAATGCAGGCTCCACTCGAGAAGAGATTCCGAGATGGAATGACCAAAACGTTTGAGAAGAATCTAGATGAGGGAATTAGTAAGTTAAAAGATAAGTATAAGCTCGGTGATGATGTTGCTGAAGGAATGAAGAAGGGTGGTCGTGAAGGTCTTGAGAGCGGTATTCAGAAGGGCGTAAAAGAGGGCTTAGAAAAGGGCTGGAAGAAGGTCTTTGATGAGCTGAGAAAGAAGAAGTTCGATCTCGATCTTTCGATGAAAACGGAACCTATTAAGCCCCAATCAAACTTAAACTTGGGAGGCAATCTCAACTCGGGTCGAAGCTCAGGTTCTTTCTCGCCAGAGCAAACTAGGTTCGCTGAGACCGGCAAAGCAGTAGAGATTAGGAGCGGTCTTGCCTCCGGAGCTTTATTCGTAGCTGAGCCTGAGCAGTCGACTAAGAAGAATCAGGATGAGGGCGATAAGGGACCCACCTTTTACAGCAATAAAGCTGCTTAGTCTTGCATAGCTGGATTTTGATCGTTCCAAAAGCTAAACTCTGTTCTGGCCCGATCCGAAATCTAAATAGAGTCGGAACTAATTTATGAGTGAGATATTATCTACAAATCCTGAACCAGGAAGAATTGAAAACTTTCTGAATACCTATGCGCTCAATCTAGAGAATTTTACTTCGCCTACTGACTCAGAAATTTTAAGAAATGCCTTCGAGATTGATCCTGATTTTGCTCAGCAGTTTCTTGAGGAGAGATTCCCGGAACCCTACGAGATAATGAAGAAGATGGGAGTTCATCCTGCTTCTGGACCAAGTGAATTTCTTGATCCAGTAGCTAGTATCGTTCGTGAGGAGGATTTTAGTAACATCGGGCAACACGTCTCCTGTGTAGGATTGGTAGCTTATGCGCTGGGTGAGTCTTTCAAAGAGCAGGGTGTTATCTCTGAGGAGGCTCATCAGAATGTTGTTAAAAGAGCTCTTTTGCATGATGTTTCAAAACCAACTCAGATATTCATGTTGCGGGCAATTAGGACTGGAGGTTTGAGTCAGGATGTGTTTTTTAATCCCGAACCAATCTTTGATCAGGCTATTAGTTTCTTGATTGCAAGGGGGTTGAATCCACAAGAAGCGCAGGCTGTATTCTATGACTATGGTTCTGAAACTGGTAGTGAGCCTGAGCGGATGAAAGATTTTATCTCGGCTGATTCCTCGGGGCTGAACACCAAGATATCAGCCGCGTTAAATGTTCAATTGGTTCATCTTGCTGATGATATGATGGGCTCAACCAAGCCCAGCTTTGGGAACCCTGCCAGAAATTTTGTGCTCTCCACCAGAGAGCGTGTTTTGTTAACGCAGCCTAAAGATCCCAATTATATCGGTTGGAAGGTCGGATTGGCATTAAGTCAGCAGGATCAGATTGTATCTATCCCCGATGTACGTTCGGTTGAGCCTAGCCTTAGAGTGCTTGGTTCTTCTTACGGGCTTCAGATGTGGTCCTCTGATTTCGCTATCTGTCATAATTTGACCAAGCTATTGGGTCTCAGGGAATCCATGTCAGACTCGGCACGGGTCATAAAATCAGCTATTGTAGAGCGCATATCCAGCATTAGGTAAGAATCCCCATCTTTGTCACTGATCGGTAGTAGTGGTATGGTAAGTAGGTCGCCATACAAAAATAAAGTAATTTGTTCGATGAGATCCGGCCCAAAGTTTACATTAAAAAACTCGAGAGGTAGCGCCAAGCCAATGGTGATTATGTTGGCGCTTGTGGGTTTAATAATTATCGCTTTGGGCAGCTTCAAATTTCTACAGATTAGTGCGGCCATGAAAGCCGGAGCCCGCCAGGGACCACCTCCACAAGGTGTTACCACCACATTTGTTAGTACCTTTAAATTAAAATCAAGTATTCAGGTGGTAGGTACTCTTAATCCCTCTCAGTGTGTGACTCTTAGTGCCGAAGAGGATGGTAAGGTAGCTAGAATTAATTTTGATTCGGGCGCAGATGTTTTGACTGAGTCTATATTAGTGGAGCTCGATACCTCCGTAGAGGAGGCGCAGCTTCAATCTGCACAGGCCAGGCTTGAGTTGGCCCGAATAAATCTCAAAAGGGTTCAGACTCTTTTTAAAGAATCCGCCATCTCGGAGCAGTCATTAAACAACGCAGTTTCTGAAGAGCAGGCGGCGGACGGAGATGTAAAAGCGATTAAAGGAATAATTGCTCGAAAGCACATCTCGGCACCGTTCTCGGGGCGGGCTGGAATTCGCCTTGTTAATGTGGGGCAATATCTGAAGCGTGGAGATCCAGTCGTGCCATTGCATGCCATGGATCCGATGTTTTTAGATTTTTCTGTCCCAGAGAGATATTTGGCTGAATTGAAGCTCGGTCAAAAAGTTCAGTTTTCTGTGGATGTTTATTCTAAAGAGAAATTTGAAGGTGAAGTGACAGCTATTGATCCACAAGTAAGTACGGATACCCGAAATTTTAAAGTTCAAGCTGTGATTTCTAACGGGGAAGAAAAGTTAAGGCCAGGCATGTTTGCTCGAGTTACTATTTTTACTGGAGAGGAGCGAGAGGTGGTGGCAATTCCTGGCACCTCTATTAATTATGCTCCGTACGGGAACTCTGTTTATTTAGTAGAGAAGATGCAGGGACCTGCTGGCGAATATGATGGAGCCAAGCAGCAATTTGTATCAGTAGGCTCATCTTTTGGAGATCTTATAGAGATCACTCAGGGTTTGGCAGTAGGGCAGCAAATTGTTACCTCCGGCACCTTCAAGTTAGCTAACGGCATTCAGTTAATTATAAATAATAAAGTAATACCGGGTGCCGAATCTAATCCGACGGTAGATAATACGTAGGAATTAAAGGCATGAAGCTTACAGATATCTTCATCCGCCGACCTGTCCTTGCAACCTGTATCAACCTGATATTGCTTCTGGTTGGGATACAGTCACTCATTAACATGACGGTGCGGCAATACCCCAAGAGCGATCTTGGAGTAGTTAATGTTCAAACAGTTTACATCGGTGCCAACTCAGATCTTGTTCGAGGATTCATCACCACGCCTCTGGAGAGGGTAATAGCAAGTGCTGATGGCATCGAATATTTAGAATCAACCAGTGCGCAAGGTTTAAGCACAATCAAAGTCTATTTAAAACTAAACTACGATCCGAATGATGCATTGACCCAGGTTCAATCAAAGATTGCTCAGGTAAGGAACGATTTGCCGCCTGAAGCTGAGGCTCCAACAGTCAATGTAGAGACTGCTGACAATAGATTTGCTGCGATGTATCTGAGTTTTTACTCCGAATCTCTCAGCAATAATCAAATTACTGATTATCTGTTGCGAATGGTCCAGCCCAAACTCTCGGCTGTTAGTGGAGTTCAGAAAGCTGAGATCTTAGGTGCTCGGACCTTCGCCATGCGAATCTGGCTTGATGCAGACAAATTGGCGGCATTAAAAATTAGTCCACGCGAAGTATCCGCTGCTTTGGAGCGGAATAATTATTTGGCGGCCATCGGCAATACGAAAGGCTCGATGATAACCGTCAATTTAAATGCGAACACTGATCTTCGTACTCGGGAGGAATTTGAGAACCTTGTCGTTAAAGAGATCGATGGTGTTCTCATTAGAATCGGAGATTTGGCTAATGTCGTGTTGGGGGCCGAGAACTATGACCAAGATGTGCAGTTCAACGGTGAAAAGGCCACCTTTATGGGTATATGGGTTTTGCCCACGGCCAATCCTTTAGATGTGATCAATGAGGTTAGAGAGATACTGCCCGAGATGCAGAAGGGGTTTCCGACAGGCATGAAATTCGGCATTCCTTACGATTCTACCCGATATATTGCGGATTCTATTCACGAAGTGGTGGCCACTCTGCTTGAGACGATCTTGATAGTTATCTTGGTTATATACCTTTTTATTGGTTCATTTAGAGCGGTGATCGTTCCCGTAGTGGCCATACCACTTTCTTTGATCGGCGCATTTTTATTTATGTATGCGCTTGGATTCTCGGTAAATCTTCTTACTCTTTTAGCTATTGTACTAGCTGTGGGACTTGTTGTTGATGACGCCATCGTTATGCTTGAGAACATCGAGCGACACATAAACGAGGAGGGGATGCGTCCGTTTGATGCAGCAATAAAAGGTGCCAGAGAGTTAGTAGGGCCTATCATAGCGATGACTATTACATTAGGTGCGGTTTATGCTCCGATCGGATTTCAGGGAGGTCTCACAGGCACACTTTTTAAAGAGTTTGCCTTCACCCTGGCTGGAGCGGTTATCGTCTCAGGCTTTGTGGCGCTTACATTATCCCCGATGATGTCTTCTCGACTTATTAAGAAAGATCTTAAGCCAACGCCTCTACAAGAGAAACTCAATTCGTTTTTTGATGGCCTAAAAAATAGGTACTCAGTCTTATTAAGTAAAACTCTCGAGATCCGTTCAGTGATGGTTACCTTTGCCATTATTATGATCTTATTAGCGGTTCCTTTTTATATGCTTTCTAACAAAGAGTTGGCGCCAAGGGAGGATCGTGGCGTTGTGTTCGGAATTATGGGAGCTGCTCCCAACAGTTCAATTGAACAGACAGTCATGTTTGCTGACGAGTTGGGTAAGTTATTTAGAAGCGCTCCTGAGTATGCAGCTAACTTTCAACTAGTGTTCCCGCAGAGTGGGTTTTCTGGTCTTGTTCTAAAACCTTGGAGTGAGAGAACTCGAACCGCTATGCAGATCGAGGCAGATATTTGGCAAAAATCAAAATCGATAGCTGGAATTCAACCAATCATCACTACTCCGCCTCCTCTGCCCGGCGGGAGTGACTTTCCAGTTGAATTTGTTATTTCTAGCACGGATGAGCCCCTAAAAATATTTGAGCTGGGTAATGAGCTGGTGATGGCTGCTTTTGCGAGCGGCATGTTTCAGTTTGCTACATCAGATTTGAAATACGATCAGCCTCAAAGTGAAGTCGTTATTGATAGAGATAAAGTAGCAGCACTAGGGATAAATCTGCGGGCGGTCGGATCTGATTTAGGTGTGATGTTAAGTGGTGATTATATTAATAGATTCAATATCAAGGGTCGGAGCTATAAAGTAATCCCACAGGTGGTGCGATCTCTAAGAATTACACCGGAGCAGTTGCGGGATTATCAGGTAGATATAGGCAACGGCAACTTCATTCCGGTTTCAACATTCGCGACTGTTAGGAATGTTGTTGAGCCCAGAAGTCTTAATAGATTTCAGCAGTTGACCTCAGCAAAAATTCAAGGGGTTCCAAGGCCAGGTGCCACAATAGATCAAGCTCTAGGGGCTCTTGAAAAGAAAGCTCAAGAGATTCTTCCTCCAGGATACACTATTGATTATGCAGGCGAGAGTCGACAGTTAAGGAAGGAAGGCTCGGCTCTGGTGTACACTTTGATGGGGGCCCTTCTATTAATTTTCTTGGTACTCGCTGCGCAATTTGAAAGCTTCAGAGATCCATTCATAATTCTTTTTGGATCTGTGCCGCTAGCAATCTCAGGGGCACTTGTTTTTACATTTCTTGATGCCACCAGTATTAATATTTACACTCAAGTTGGTCTCATCACTCTGGTAGGACTTGTCGCCAAGAACGGAATCCTGATAGTGGAGTTTGCCAATAATCTTCAGGAACAAGGATTCTCCAAGTTAGAAGCGGTTCATAGGGCTGCTACAACGAGACTGAGACCGATTTTAATGACATCTGTGGCCACTGTAGTAGGGCACTTTCCGCTAGTAATAGCCACCGGAGCAGGTTCGGGTGCCAGAAATAGCATCGGGATAGTATTGGTTTCCGGAATGACGATAGGAACTATATTTACACTCTTTGTCGTGCCCTCCATTTACCTGTATATTGCCAGGGATAGAGCGGTAACTAAATGAGTTTCAATTTTAAAAAAATATCTCTGATTTGCGGACTTGGCCTTCTTGCAGGATGTGCAGTTGGTCCCGACTTTAAGACGCCTAAGACAGAGACCACTCCTTTCCTGAATGCTGAAGCACAGTCGCCAGATATTGATGTAGCTTGGTGGCAGTCTTTTAGAGATCCAGTGCTTGAAGCTCTAATAGAGCAAGGTGTTGCCGCAAACAAGGATATCGATTTAGCGATCGCCCGATTAAAGGAATCTCGTGCTGGCAGAAGAAGCACCCAATTTGAGCTAGCCCCGATTGCTCCGATTAATGGCACTGCTCAGAAGTTAAAGAGAAGCACAAATAATGCCTTTAATTTCCCTGGAATTGGTCAAGAGATTGAGAGTTATGAATTTAGATTTGACGCTACTTGGGAGATTGACCTTTATGGACGGGTTCGCCGTTCGGTAGAGGCTGCTAGAGCTGTTGAGCGAGGCCGAGTCGAGGAGTTGAAAGATCTCCTGCATAGTGTCATTGCTGAAATTGCCCGTAACTATTTTGAGCTTCGTGGAATTCAGTCCCGACTTGCCGTAGCCCGCCACAATGCTGAAAATCAGGCTGAAACCGTTAGAATTACCTCGGCTCTTTTGGCGGCAGGTCAGGCAACTGAGTTGGATACGGCACGTGCTAATACTCAGTACAAAACCACCAAGGCTACTATCCCGGCTCTTGAGGGCGAAGAGATGGCCACTATGTATCGAATTGCGACTTTGTGTGGTGAGCAGCCTGCAAAGCTAGTTGGTACTCTCTCTGCTGCTGCCCCGATACCAACTTATGATGGACCAATAAAAATTGATTCTCCTGAGAATCTGTTAAAGAGAAGACCTGATGTCAGAGTGGCGGAGCAAAATCTTGCTGCAGCAACAGCTCGGATAGGAATCGCAACTTCTGATTTGTTCCCTAGGGTTACCTTTATAGGAAGCTTAGGTTTGGCCTCGACTGATTTCTCTGCTCTTGGAGATTCAGGCACAGAGGCGTATGCATTTGGTCCTCAGATATATTGGGCAGCTCTGGATCTTGGTCGTGTTTACCAGGCTATTAGAGCCTCGAAAGCTTCGGCGGAAGGTGCGCTAGCAGCTTATGAAAAGGCTGTTCTTTCAGCCTTAGAGGATGTCGAAAGCTCATTGGCGCGATACAAAAAAGAGAAAGAGAGATATGTTCTTCTTAAAGAAGCTGCTGATGAAAGCGGTAAGGCTGCAAAGCTAGCTCGGGCCCAGTACCAAGCCGGGTTGGTTGACTTCCTGAGTGTTCTGGATGCGGAAGATGCTGCTCTGGCAGCAGAGGATTCCCAGACACAGAGTCAAACCAGACTCATAACTGGATTAATATCCATATACAAAGCGCTAGGTGGCGGTTGGCAAGCTTATGAATTAAAGAGCCTAGAAGAGAATAAATCTTAGAGAGAATCTAAAAAAGTCTCAGCTGCTTGAAGCCTGTCTTTTAATGAGCCATTTGCTTTTAATTTATCCCGCATTCCCGACATAACTGACATCCTAGGATTTTTCTTGATAAGGTCGTAATGCTTATCGATAAATCGCCAATAAAGACCGTCCCAGGTGCTACACCAATCACCCTTTTTGTAATCACTCATCTTTAGAATATAAGCCGAGCCGCTAATGTATGGTTTGGTGGTCATCAGGCCGCCATCGGCATACTGGCTCATTCCGTATACATTTGGCACCATTACCCAGTCATAGGCATCTATGAAAAGCTCCATGAACCACTGATAAACGGCGTCCGGATGGATATCGCAGAGGAGCATGAAATTACCTAGCACCATTAGCCGCTCGATATGATGGCAATAGGCCGAATCCATAACTTTTCTTATCGAACCATCCAAAGGCTCTATCCCGGTGGTGGCCGTGTAAAATTTCTTGGGAATTTCTCTTTTATTCTCAAGGAAGTTTGTGGTTCTCTGTTTTCTTCCATGTCGGGTGTAAATAAGTCTTATGAATTCTCGCCAACCTATTATCTGTCTGATAAATCCCTCTTTGGAGTTAAGGGGAGCTTCCGTCTTGAGAGCAATATTGATGATCTCCTCTGGGCTTACGAGCCCTACATTCAAAAATGGGGTAAAGAGGGAGTGGAATAAGACAGTTTCATTTTTGCAGATAGCATCTTCATAAAGACCGAAGTCTTGGTAACGATTCTTAAAAAAATTATCTACCCAATTGAGTGCTTCTGCTCTGGTGCAGGGGTATAGGCACGCGTCTCCATATCCAGGGTTGTTTGAAAAATGTTTGCTTACATAAGTTATCGCTTCTTTTGTAAATTGATTCTCTTTGACGTTAGGAAGTTTGGGAGTTTTTACTGAAGCGGGGAGTTTTTGGCGGTTTTCTGCATCAAAGCTCCACTTTCCGCCCTCAGGCTTGCCACCCTTTACGAGGATATTTAAAGCTTTCCTTTGAGAGATATAGAAATCATGAAAGTAGAAGAATTTACCCTTGGGAGTATATTCCTGAATCTTCGCTTGAGGGGTCAAGAAATGAGGATTGGGCAGCTCTTCAATAGCAAAGTCACCCTTAAGTGAGTGCTTCAGATCCCTAACTAGCCAGTAATCATCTAGAGATATAATCGAGACAACTTTAATTTTATCTTTTTTTAAAATACTTGCTAATTCGCCGGTATTTCGGATACCTGCACAGTCGATATATTTAACTTTTTTGCCTGCCTTCTCGAGCGCTGCCGCATAAGCCTTCATAGAGGCACGGTGATAAATGAGCTTTTGTTTATGGAATTTATACTGGGTGAAGTAGAGCGGCTCCTCTATTAAATATAAAACATCAGCCGATAAGAGCGGAGAGTCTGAAAATAGTTGGTGAGGATAAACTAAGCCAGCTTTCATTTGATCCCTTTTTTGCGGCAGGCATCGCTGCAATAAATAACTCGCTCCCAATTGTTGCGCCATTTCTTACGCCACGTAAATGGCAGGCCGCAGCTTGGGCATGTTTTCGATTCTTTAAATTTTTTATTTTTCTTGTGCGCTACCAAGGTCACACCTTAAGAGTCAACCTTGGCTAGAGTAGCAATTGAAACCGCTTTTGCGCCAGCTTCGAATAAAGCCTGCTTAGCAGCCTCGATAGTAGCTCCTGTGGTGATTACATCATCAATTAGGAGAATATTACGATTTTTCACCAAATCTATCTTGGCCCTGAAGGCCCCCTTCATATTTTCCAGGCGAGCTTGGGTTGAAAGACCGACCTGAGGCACTGAGGTGCCCGAGTATTTAAGGGCGACATGAGATATCCCAACTCTCAAAGATTTGGCTACACCGGAGGCGATTAGTCCCGTGTGAGAAAATCCGCGCATCCGCAGATGGATAAGCGATGGAGGAATCGGCACTATCAGATCGATTTGGCTTTGATTCTCTGCTTTAGTCAGCGCAGCGCCCAGAATCTCTCCTAATTTTACACAGAGTGCGGCGCTGGGCTTATATTTGGCTTGAGTAATTATCTTTGCTGCCTTGGCACTGTAACTCCAAAGATGAAGATTCCTGCCAAATTTTGTTGGCTCTTCAGCAGGCAGGCAGCGTCGACAAAGAATTCCCTGGTCATTGCGATGGTCGCACACAAGACAAGAGGAAGGAGTAATTACTGAAAGGGCGCCAAAAATAATCTCTTTTAACATAAGCAAATACCAGCACTTCCTTTATCGTGATTGAAGCGGTAAAGGTTGCTTATTTTTTGTAAGATTTTATTTTTTAAATAAAGGGGAGGGTAGGCACACATCGAACAACCACCATGGACGAACAACCTCGATACTGAAATCATGTGCCTACCCTCCCACAAGTCTCACTTGACTGAGTCGCGTTCGACTGCCGTCATTCGTTCGTGAATCTTCTGAATGTCCTTCAAAAGATCCTCCATCTGCTTGATGACCTCGAGGATCTCAAACTGAATGGAGATGAGAGCCTTTTGAGAGACCGTCTTCTCTCGGCTTGGCCAATTCCGAATTTCTTCGGGATCGATGCAAGCCGCGAAGGGGATCTCATCAGGCCATTCGATCGAAATCGACTGATCGACTCGATCGCTCACCACGTCCACGATCAGCTCGTTGTCGGCTGGACCTTTGAAGCGCCCACCCTGCACGCAGAAGCTGTAGATCTCGTGATGTTCGTTCCGAGCCACCTTGTAGCAGATGATCATGGCCCCGGTGGAATCCAGGGCGTAGATCTTGTTTGCTTTCGGTGCTGACAGCACGAGATCGATGTTGAGAGCCTTTCCACCTTGGCGAAAGGTCACCATGTAGGCCGAGGGCCCAGTCTCCACGGCGATATTCGTCAAAATTCCCTCCTCCTGTTCCTTCTTAGCGAGACAAAGGTTGCGGGACCTTTGAGGTAGTGCAAAGTGCGCCACCTGTATCGACCCTTTTTAAAAGAGCCCAGACAGGTGGCGAATAAAACCTTTAGTGTGCCTACGCTCCATGTGTCACCTAATTGGTCACGGATGAAGCGAGGAATTTTCTACCAGATATTGATTTATTTGCTGCTAGGGGTGATTTGCAGCGATAAAAAGATCAGAGGAGAATTATATTGAAGCTGATAAAAAATTTCCAGTCTATTTTGGCGTTTTGTTTTTTTAAAAAAGAGAGGTCCCCGTCATATCTCTAGGCTGTTGAATATTCAACATTTTTAAGATGGTTGGGGCGACATCACAGAGGGCCCCATTCTCTCTAAGCCTGACTTTCTCGCCGCCTCCTACTAGTATGGCAGGAACTGGAAATGTGGTGTGCGCTGTGTGCGGAGCACCAGTTTGATAATCTATCATCTGCTCGGCATTGCCATGATCAGCGATGATTAGTGCCTGGCCTCCCTTTTTTTGAAGAGCTTCAAGAACTCGCCCCAAACAACCATCCACCGTTTCGACGGCCTTAATTGCCGCATTCAGAACTCCGGTGTGTCCAACCATGTCACAATTGGCAAAATTGACCACGATTAAATCATAGGCATCCGAATTTATACCTTCTATAACGATATTCTCGACCCCCAGGGCGCTCATCTCTGGTTTTTGGTCATAGGTTTTTACGTCTCTTGGACTTGGCTCCATTTGCCGAGTCTCTCCAACCATCGGCTCTTCCAAAAGACCGTTCAAAAAGTAGGTTACATGAGGATACTTCTCTGTTTCAGCAGTTCTAAGTTGGGTTAGTCCAGCCTTTGACACGACTGCTCCTAGGTGATTATTCACCGGCAGTGCTTGAAAAAGATAAGGGAATTTAAAGCTTTCGTCGTATTGGGTCATGCATAGGATTTGATCTGTAGAAAAGGCTGGGATCTCCCGTTTAAAACCTGAGAAATTATCTTCACCGAAGGCAGATACGATCTGCCTCATGCGATCCGCTCTAAAGTTAAAGAATATTATCGTAGCGTTTTTATCAATTGATTTTTGAGAGAGGGAGACCGGTTCAATAAATTCATCTGTGATACCTCTCCTGTAGGAGCTCTCTATGTATTCTACGGGATTAGTAATCGTCGGCGAGATTCCAAGAGCTATACATTTGTATGCAGACTCAGTCCTCTCCCAACGTTTATCTCGATCCATAGCAAAGAATCTTCCCGAGATAGAGGCGATTTTAACGCTAGGATTTTCGTTTAGAAAAGGAAGCAGCGCCTTAACATCACTGGCAGCAACTGTTGGGGCAGTGTCTCTTCCGTCCAGGATAAGATGGAGCGAGATACTTTTTGCTCCGCGGCTTAATAGCTCTCTACAGATCGTTAGCATGTGAGCTGAATCACTGTGTACTCCACCATGGCTAAATAAGCCTATTAGGTGCACTGGTTTTGAGTCGTTGAGCTTGGATTGGCTAACAACCTTCGGCAGGTCTCTTGTGATACGATAAAGCCACTGCTCCACCACTCGACCTGCCCCAATATTTAAATGTCCCACCTCAGAGTTTCCCATTTGCTCATCAGGCAGGCCAACCCTAGTGCCGTTTGTAATAAGGGTTGTCCAGGGAGCTGTCGCAAAAAGTCTATCTAGAGTTGGTTTTTTTGCTAGAGCAACAGCATTCCCTTTCGGATTGGGATTAAGACCGAGACCGTCTAAAATGCATAGGAGAACAGGCGATCTCTTCTTCATGGGGTGCTTAATCTGGCAGGAGGCATCTCTCTCCTGGCAGAATCTAATTTGATTATCTTTCTCTCTAGCTTAAAATTAGAGTCAGAGAGCTGCTCCCAAATTTTTGCTGATTCCTGGTAATTGCCCAGAGCATTCTGCAAACGTCCCCGTAAAATCAATACAGTGCGAGAGATGTGCCGATCTGGTTGCACATCTTCTCTGCTGAGTAGGGCATCGAATCCATCCAATTCAGATTTCGCTTCGTCCAGCATGTTTATTTTGAGAAATAATTTTATAAGCTCCAGCGAGGATTTAATCTTATTTGATCCTTTGGCATCTGCAGTCCCAGCTCTGCCAGCAGCAACAGCTCTGTTGGGTTGAGAGTTTTTAAGCCAGAGTCCAGCAGCTTCTTGCCAGTATGCAGGGTCTCCGCTGACCTTAGAGGCTTGTGTTAATAGCTTTGAAGCTTCCTCCGTATTCCCTGATTCAGACTCAAGATGAGCTAGTCGATGAAGTGCTGGAACAAATGAGGAATTTCTACGGGTAAACTTAGTCAGGTTGTCTTTGAGCTTATTTTCATCCTGCGCAAGGTCTATCTCAATTTTTTTAAATTCTATCCTGACTCGAGCCTCATTCACCTCCTTGCCTTCAGCGCCCAGTCTTTCAACGGTAGAGTGGTATTGAAGAGCATCCTCTAATCTGTTTAAACTCTCTGCTAGATCTCTGGCCATGGTGGCGGCTCTTAAGTTTGGATGATTGTTGAGGATAAGAATTACATTATCAAGTGCCGCGGTGGCGTTGTTCATACTCAGATTTAACTCAGCGGCCCTGAATAGCACCTCGGTGTTTGCAGGCTCAATTACTCGAGCTTCATCTAAGATCTTCAAGGCATCCGTTAACTTACCTGCGCCTTCTAAGCTTTTGGAGAGCTCAATTCTGGCTACTATATTGCTCTCGTCTTTATGGACGATTGATTCCCATAGGTCTCTGGCCCTCTGCCACTCTTCGGCTGCCAGGGCGCTCCTAGCCTCAAGCAATTGTCGCTCCGAGCGATTCCGTCGACGCTCTCTGTCTTCAAGCCCACGTTCCCGCCATAAGGATTTTAATCCAAATATTAGGGCAAAGACCGAGCAGAAGAGGAACCCGGCAACAAAGGTAGAGATTAATACCACGGCTCCTGGGGCGTTCATGCTCCAGGTGGGTCCTAGCTTGACGGTGATAGTGTCTGGGTTCAGATAAAAAAGATAAGAAACCGCAAGGACAAGTATTAAGCTGATAATTAGTTTATTGAGACGAGTAATCATGAGACCTCAAGAATTTTAAGTCTGACCCTGAGATCTTTATAGAATGAGGGATTTAAAAGGGCAAACTCAAAAGGGCCTAATCCTGTTTGAGAATAGGCCATGCTTAGGTTTGACCGGATTTAAGCAGCTACTTCTTCAGAGGCATCCGCACATTCGAATTCAAATCTTTGAGCTTGTCCCCACAGACCTTCGAGGTCGTACTTGGCTCTTATAGGTTCATAGAATACATGCACAACAACATCGCCGTAATCTAAAAGAATCCAGTGACCGCTCTCAAATCCTTCCATAGCAGAGGGTTCTCGACCTTGTTTGTTCAGCTCTCCGAGAATTCTATTGGCAATTCCTTGAGCGTGTCTGTCGGATCTGGCACTGAGGATCACGAAATATTCGCAAATATCGCTCAGTCCTTTGAGCTTCAATGCTAGAGGATTTCTTGCTTTTGCATCCTCACTAGCACTTACAACATTTAAAACAACATCAAACGAAGGTTCGTTGTGTTCCTTGTTGTTTTCCATCAGGCGATTGACTCCTCCTTAATTAAGTTTACAACCACATCTGGGACCATTCCCAAAATTGACTTTTTTGTACCAATCCGGCTTCTGATTTCTGTACTGGACAAGTTTGTTGGAGTGACTTCGATTATGAAGAGGTTAAACCCGGAGTTATTTGAAAAGGTACCTATCATCTGTGGCAAACTTTCTCTCCTAATAGAGTTATTATCGCCTTGTTGTTTAAAGTATCGGATTTTCTTGAGTAATTCTGCAGGAGTATTTTTTTTGCTAATAGTTTCGGGGATTTCGGAGCTATCTTTGTTTTGCGCAAACGAGCCCTCATCTCGATTCGGCAGATTGCCGCTATTGGGGCTGATTTTACTGATAGGTTGATGCGCAACTCCTTCTTTTGTACCGCTAAAGACCTTCGCACTAACTACTTCTTCATTATAACTGAACCCCACCTCTTCAGCAATTGTAATAATTTCTCCTAGTTTATCTTCATACCCCGACCTGGTAACTATTACAAAATTTGCGAGCTGGAATAGTCGTTCGAACTGATACCATTTCTTAATGTCGAGGAATGCATCTACTCCCAAAATGAAGAAGAGATCCTTCGGCGAACTTTTAAGTTCCGTTGCTATGTCGGGAAGTGTGTTTACAGAATAGGATGGACCGTCTCGTTGATAATCCACCTCCGAGACCATTGAGTAGGGGATCTCAGCAGCGGCAGCTTTCACAAGCTTGATTCGCGTCTCCGGTTTGAATAGTGGCGCTTCGAGCTTTAGTGGAGGAACTTTTGCTGGAACAAAAACAATCTTATCTAGATTCAGCGCTGCTTTAACATCTCTAGCAATTGATAGATGCCCATTATGAATGGGGTTAAAGGTTCCGCCTAAAATGCCGTACTTCATGAATAGTATTAAGAATCCATCTTGGCGTTTTCTGCCACGGGGATTCTAAGAATCGAGCTCTCTTTCACTAGTGTCTCTAAGTAGCTGAGCAGCCCACTCAGGCCGTCCCCTGCAACGCTGGATATAATGAAGCATTTATAGCCGTCAGCTTCAAATGATTTTTTTATACCCTCGATTTCAGACCTATCTGCCAGGGCGTCTGCTTTGGTAATTACGACCACCTGAGTCTTTTTAGCTAGAAGCTCGGAGAAACTATTGAGCTCGATGTTTATTAGCTCAAAGCTTTTCTGCGGAGAGATGGGTTCTCCACTATCGTCTCTTTGGAATGGATCAATCAGATGGGCTAGAACCTTGGTTCGCTCTATATGTTTTAAAAACTGTATGCCGAGTCCTTTGCCCTCATGGGCGCCAGGAATAAGACCTGGGATATCTGCTACCACCAAACTGCCGCCGCTAATTGTTTTTGCAACTCCCAGATTGGGGGAGAGGGTAGTGAATGGATAGTCGGCTATCTTTGGTCTCGCCGAGGAGATTCTGGAGATTAAAGTTGATTTGCCGGCATTTGGGAATCCTATCAGGCCAACATCTGCCACAAGCTTTAGTGACAGAGTGAATTCACCTTCTTCGCCTGGCTCGCCAGGTTGAGCGTGCCTTGGGGCACGATTAGTGGCAGTTTTAAAAAAGTTATTTCCTTTGCCGCCTCTGCCACCTTTGCAAATTACAAAAGTCTGACCCTCTTCTCTGAGATCTGCCACCAGAATATTATCTGGCTGCTTATAGATCTGGGTGCCCAGAGGGAGCTTGATAGTCAGGTCCTCGCCGCCTTTGCCGTCTTTGCCCGCCCCTCCGCCTTTCTGACCACTTTCGGCCTCCCATTTAGGTTGGAAGTGAAAGTCTAGAAGCGTATGAACATTTCGATCGGCTATAAGAATTACCGAACCGCCAGCCCCGCCGTTGCCACCATCTGGGCCACCTTCGGGAATGAACTTCTCGCGACGGAAGTGAACTGATCCAGCGCCTCCCTTGCCGGCTCTAATCTCAATTTTTGCTTCATCTACGAATTTCATTTCAACTTCCGCTGGTCTTTAAAAAACAAAGCCCCCAAAATGTGGGGGCTTTGTTCATAAGATATATAGCAAGCTATGTGCTTACTATTAGAACGTCACCAGTTGATTACTCCACTGGAACAACGTCTACCAAGTTACGTGTGCTCTTTCTATAAGCCACGATTCCATCAGCAAGGGCGAATAATGTGTCATCTTTGCCGATTCCCACATTCTTCCCAGGATGAATCTTGGTTCCTCTTTGGCGAACAATTATGTTGCCAGCTCTTACTAACTCACCACCAAATATCTTTATGCCTAATCTTTGGCTGTTGCTGTCTCTACCGTTTTTGGTACTTCCAGCAGCTTTCTTATGTGCCATGGTCGTTTCCTTCTAAATTAAATTTTTAACAGGCCACAGACTCTACCAACAGGTGAGAGATCTCTTGACGATGTCCTTGTCTCTTCATGTAACCAGTGCGGCGGATCTTCTTGTAGATGATCTTTTTGCCAGCACGGTCGTGAGCCAAAACTTTTGCTTTTACTGTAGCACCCTTAATGCTTGGGGATCCTACTTTGATTCCTGTTCCATCCTGGTTCCCAGCGAGAAGAACATTGTCCAAAGCAATTGTGGAACCAACTTCGGCTGTTACTCTATCCACTGTTAAACGGGACCCAGGCTTCACGGTGTGCTGTTTGCCTGCGGAAAGAATGACGGCAAAGGTATTGTTACTCATAAAATTTCTCAATCAAATCAAAGTTTTCACTCGGCTTCCAGGTCCACTCGGATGCTTTGCTGTCCCCTCACAGTAATTTCAGTGATTTTTTTCACAAAATCCTGTATATTAAGAACTGGAAATTAGAGAGCCCGCAAAATACTGCCATTTTTAGAGAAAGGCAAGTTCCGGACGGTCTAATTTGGATTATAAATGATCCTAGTGTGTTCAGCCACTTAAGGTGCTAATTTGATTAGTATTATACTTCATAGAAGTATGTAATAACGACAATTAGTTAGTCACCTCAGGAATAGATACAGGAAGATGGAAAGTTTAACACCTAGTTCTCAGCCTCAGAATCCCACCTACACAATTGCCATTGTCGAGGACGAACCGGGCGTTCGTTCAGGGCTTACTCTTAATCTGGAGCTCGAGGGGTTTAAAGTTATTTCTGCTGCCGATGGGGAAGAGGGTATACGGGTTATTCAGGAACATTCTCCAGATCTGATAATTTTAGATGTGATGATGCCTCTCAAGGATGGCTTTGAAGTCTGCCGTGAAGTTAGAAATTCAGGGAATAGTGCTCCTATAATTTTGCTTACAGCAAAAAGTCAGGAGGTGGATAAAGTTCTGGGTCTTGAGCTCGGAGCTGATGATTATCTTGCTAAGCCATTCGGCATGAAGGAGTTGGTGGCGAGAGTGAAGGCTCTTCTGCGTCGCTCACAAAAAGTACAGACTTCTGATACAGTTCATTTCAGTGATGTGGTGGTTGATTTCAAGGCATATAAAGCCGAGCGGAATCGTCAGCCTATCGACCTATCTGCAAGAGAATATCGATTATTAAAATTTTTAATCTCCAAAGTGGGCCAAGTCGTCACTCGAGATCAGTTATTGGATGAAGTTTGGGGTTATAATTCTTACCCAACCACAAGAACAGTAGATAATCACATTGCGAAATTAAGGCAGAAAGTAGAGCCAAACCTCATAGAGCCTCGGCATATCCTTACAGTGCACGGGGTGGGGTATAAATTCGTTGCTTAGATCCTAAATTCATTTTTATTAATCGAGCTTAGGCGGAGCCTCGATTATTTTTTTCTTATTGAGTTTTCAATTTTCGATTGAAGGGTCTCCACCGTGAAAGGCTTCACTATATAGTTAGAGACTCCCGCCTCCACGGCTTGTAGGACCGAGCCTTGTTCAGATTCGGTTGTTGCCAGAATAAAAATTGTATCCTTGCAGGTATCAGAATTTCGCGCTGCGCGCAGTACATCTATCCCTAGAGCTTTTGGCATATGCCAATCACACAGGATGATATCGAATTTGTGGCTGTTAATTAGGTTGATTGCCTCAGCGCCATCGCCTGCGGTTGTTATGTCTTTATATCCGAGCTGAACCCAGCAGCCTCGCATCAGCTCCCTTAGGGTGCGAAAGTCATCGGCAACCAAAACTTTTATCTTCTTTTGCTCGATGTTAGACGTGACCATTTAAACACCACCACTAGAATTTCCGTTCGGTTTAAGATTCAACAGGGCCAAAGACTAGCCTCCATTGATGATGTCGACAGATGCGGCGAGGAGCTTTAATCGTTTGAGCTTTAATTATTCTGCAAGATAGCGGAGGGTTAGCCGAGATTACTGAAGAAGTTTTAAGAAGTCTGGACCCTTCGTTTGTATCATTAGAACGATGTTAATAAAAAAATATGTGCCGCAGGACGGTTTAAAAGGCATTGGGAGCCTAAAACTAACTTTTAAAGCTTGGTTTGGCGAGTTCTAAGAAAATAATACCTGTTACAGCGGCTGGATTAGATGTTACTAGGCGTGTTGAGTATCTCTAGTATGAGCTTTGGCTCTTTAGGGATTGCTATCCGAATGTAAAAAAGTTCGGCCCCTACTCGATAAAAAGATAAGGCTGAATTTTTTTGATTCGTAAACAAGGTGCTTTAAGTGGAGAAAATATGAATAAGAAAACATCCGCTCTTCTCTCAGCAATTGCTCTAGTTGGTATCCCAGCTATCGCTATCGCTGATGCAGGAGCTGCTAAGACTGGTTATCAGCAAGCTGCTGAGAGCCACAATTGGTACAATCGTATCAACCTCTCAGGTTTTGGTGCCGTAGGATATGCACGCACTGATGATCTTGGTGCTGATTCCGAAGGTTCCTTCGAAGTTCAAGAGTCTAAGTTATTTTTAGAAGCTGATATCTCGGACGATGTATCTTTCTTCTATGAAATGGACGTTGTGACCGAAGGTTCTGGTGACAAAGGTGGCGTAAATAACAACCAACTCTACGTTAACATGAACAATGTTTTCGGCGAGGACACTGTTAACCTACGCGTTGGACGTATGGATATCCCATTTGGTGAAGAGTACACCATGGAAGATGCCAACGTTAATCCTTTGATCGACCACTCTATCGTTCACCCAGACGGTCTATCTGAAGGTATCATGTTGCATGGTTCCAACGATGATTTCGGCTGGATGCTTGCAGTTATGAACGGAAATGGTGCTCTTTCTCAAGACTCCAATTCCAACAAGTCAATCAACGCTAAGATTTACGCTGATTTGACTGATGACGTATACGTAAGCGCTTCCTACGCTCATTCTAAGGAAGATCCTACAGCTGCCCTCTTCTCTGGCTCTTCTGCTAACGCAGGTGCAAGACAAGATTTGGACGCTGCAGAGCTTGACCTCAAGTGGGCTTTTGACGGTAAGTCAAACCTATGGGTAGCCGGCGGTATGGTATGGGTTGATACTCAGCCAGACAGCTCCGATTACTTCTATGTAATCGCTCAGCCTACCTATTACGTAAACGATGACTTCTACCTAGCTGCTCGTTACAGCTATGCAGAAGGTGATGATGTAACATTCACAACATCTGGCAACATATACGGTGCTGCTGGTGAGGTTGAAGATGCTCAAAGAATTCAATTGGGCTTCGGTTACCACATCGAAGAGAACGTAGTTGCTAAAGTTGAGTACAGCATGGATGATTACACCTATGCTGGTGGATCAGATGATGATTCTGATTTCTACGGCGCTCAAGTTGTAGTAACTTTCTAAGACTATTAACCTAGTCCTAGTATAAGGGGCTGGTGCCGAGAGGCACTGGCCCTTTTTATTTTTTCATGACGAATCACCCTAATAAATAGAGTTGATAAATAAGATAGAGGGAGTAGACTGGGGCTTTATAGACCCCGCTCTTTTTATTTATTCTCCTGGCTCATAAGCTCAGAGATCCCCGCCCTAGTGGGAATCTTCAGGGCTTAGAGGCTAGGAGGAGTTCCATGCAAAAGTTTTTGACCGATGCTGCTGTAGTGGTAGTGACGATTGCAATAATCGCCATCTACTGCATCATGGCGGGCGTTTTTTTCGGGATTGCCATTCTCTATATGGGATTTGACTACTCCCGTAGCTGGTTCCGCTCACACAAGGTCGGTGTTTCATGATGGATAGGCCACGGGGTGACTTCAAAACCACCCCTGGCCTACCCACATATAAAGGTTAATTCAAAAAAGGGCGTGGTCTTCGCAGTCTGATAGTTTTCTGACCAAATAATCAAAAATAAAACACAGTCTCACGCTATTAGCCTCATCTATTCAATAAGATAGAGGTTGTAAAAGATTTGTAAAAAATTTTGCATCTTTTTGTAACGGAGTGAATCAAAGAGATGGAGCAAATGAGTGACGTCAGAGACGATTCAGAATGCTGGTTGCGAGTTAGGAAGGCAGTAAAGGTTACTAAAAGGTCCATAGACCCCATAACTATTTTTACTGTTAGCGAAGAGAGATTATGAGCACGAAAAGAGAGAAAGAGATTAAAGTCCTTGAGCAACCAACCATATCCTGCCGAGATGTCGATTCCTTAATGTCTGATTATCTAGACAATGAATTGTTAGTTTCTACCCAGGCTCGCATAGCAGATCATATCTCTTGCTGTGAGCGTTGTGCCGAAGGACTAGAGGACATGAAGTTAGTAATAACCCTAGCGCGAAGCTTAAATGAGCCCAAGATGCCACGGGGTGTAAAAACCAGGTTGAGAGAGCATTTAAACGCAACTTTGGGACTTAATCTCGCTACCAACGTGGAATAACCAGCCACAATCTTTTGTTTTTATCATTCAGTTTACTATAATTCAGGCGCCAGTTTTGGCGCCTATTTATTTGAGGACTGCATGAGTAAAGTTTTTTTGATTGATGGCTCCGGTTATATCTTTCGCGCCTATTATGCGGTCTCAGCACTATCTACCAAGGATGGCTTTCCTACCAATGCCCTCTACGGCTTCTTCAGAATGTTGATAAAGCTACTTTCTCAGGCTGAGTCTGAGCACATGGTGATGGTTTTTGATACAGGACATCCTACCTTCAGACACGAGATGTATAAGGAATATAAAGCCAACCGCGCTGAATGCCCGACCGAGCTTGCGCAGCAGATGCCATTCTTCAGAGATATTTCTCGGGCGTTTGGTTTAAAGGTGATTGAGCAGGCCGGATTTGAAGCAGATGATGTGATTGGAACTCTCGCTAAAAGATTAGGGAACGCCGGAATAGAAACTGTCATTATCTCTGGGGATAAAGATCTCATGCAGTTGGTTTCGGATCATGTCACCATTTATGATGCTATGAAGGATGCCTGGATTGGAAGAAAAGAAGTCCAAGAGAAGTTTGGCGTCCCGCCTGAAAAAGTAGTCGAGGTTTTGGCGTTGATGGGAGATTCATCCGACAATGTTCCCGGTGTTAAGGGCGTAGGTCCAAAAACAGCGGCTCAGTTAATTGAGCTCTTTGGGGACTCCGAAGCAATTCTCTCTTCAATAGATAAAATCAAAGAAACAAAGGCCATTCGTGGTCGAGAGAAATTAGCGGAGGCGTTAGCAGGAGACCCAGAGATATTAAGGTTAAGTAAAAAATTGGTGGCTATAGATTGTGAGATGCCACTTAATTTTGAATTAAACGGCTCGGGCAAAAAATTAGTGGAAGTTGCAGATAATGAGCTTTATTCAGTAGCTCTGCGAAATGACCCAGATACAGCAGCTTTGACAGCGCTCGCTGAAAAATTTGAATTTGCATCTCTTTTAAAAGACTTTAAACATAAACCTGCCTCAGGACCAAAAAAAGAGGATTCGCGCGCAGGGATTTATAAAACTATATTCAAAGATACCTTCCCTGAATTTGTTAAAAAATTAAAAAAAGTTGGTCACTTTGTATTTGATACCGAAACAACTTCACTGGATCTCTTTGACTCTAAGCTAGTGGGGTTAGCTTTTTGTTGGAGTAGTGACGAGGCTTTTTATTTACCCCTACAACATCTGGATACTCCCGCGGGGCAAGAGCAGGTCTCTGTGCCAGAAGCTTTTAAGGAGCTGGCACCAATCTTTGCAGGCACGGCCTTAAAATCAGGCCAGAATTTGAAATATGATATTGAGGTTCTAGCTAATAATGGCATCGATATAAATAATGTTTATTTTGATACCATGGTGGCGGCTTATCTTCTGAGTCCAGATCGAAGAAGCCACGGATTAAGTGCCTTGGCGCGCGACTTCTTGGGACTGTCCGTAATTGAATATGAGGAGGTAACCGCTGATAAAGCGGACTTCTCTCATGTTGATATTCAATCCGCCACAAGATATTCCGCCGAAGATGCCCATGTGGCTTGGTTGCTGATTGAAAAGCTTCATCCGCTTCTGAAAGAGAGGTCGCTGGAACAGGTGTTTCACGACATTGAGATGCCGTTGGTAAATATATTAGCCAAGCTAGAGCGGACTGGCGTTAAGATTGATACAAATCACCTGGATAAATTATCCAAGGACTTTCAATCTGAATTAGATAAACTAGAAAGTCAGTTATATGAAATAGCTGGGGGCAAGTTTAATATTAACTCGACCCAACAGCTTTCGGTGGTTCTATTTGACAAATTGGGTATTCAGTCCAAAGGTCTGAAGAAAACAAAGACCGGTAAGATCTCCACTAATCAGGGCGTTTTGGAACAGTTGGCAAATGAGCACCCGTTCCCGGCGTTAGTTCTGCGGTACCGTTCCCTGTACAAGTTAAAGAGTACCTATGTTGATGTGCTGCCGACTTTGATATCTCCATCAACCAAGCGTCTTCACAGCCGGTTTAATCAAGCAGTAACCGGCACCGGAAGACTCTCTAGCTCTGATCCAAATCTTCAAAATATTCCCATACGAAGTGAGGAGGGGGCTTCTATTAGGGCAGCATTTATTGCTGAGCCCGGTAATTTAATTCTGACAGCTGATTACTCTCAGATTGAGCTTAGACTATTGGCTCATCTAAGTGACGATGCAAATTTTATCCAAACATTCGTAGAGGATGTGGATATTCACACCCGTACAGCTAGGGAGATCTTAGGTATTCCAGCTGGGCAAGATGTCTCTACTGAAGATAGAAGAATCGGCAAAACTATCAACTTCGGCATAGTTTATGGCATGGGCCCATTTAGGCTTTCAAAAGAGCTTGAAATTCCGATGGCGACAGCCAAGGCCTACATACAAAATTATTTTAATAGGTACCCAGGCGTTCAGAAATATTTCGACGCTCTTGCTCATGATGCACAGGAGAAGGGTTATGTTGCCACCTTATTCGGTAGAAAGAGAAATATAGCTGATATAGATACGACTGGCCGTGATAAGGAATTTGTGATTAGAGCCGCCCTTAATGCTCCGCTGCAGGGCACAGCAGCTGATATAATTAAACTTGCCATGATTAGGCTCGATGCTGCCTTGAAAGACACTGGCGCGAGACTTATCTTACAGGTTCATGATGAGCTAGTGTTTGAGGTTCCAGAGCCTAGCCTGGATAAAGTTAAGGAGCTGGTGAGGGAGCAGATGGAGTATGTTGTTCAGCTCAAGGTTCCGTTGAAAGTTGGAATCGGGATAGGTAAAAATTGGCAAGAGGCCCATTAATAGGGTAAAACCTTAATTATTAGCCGAGATTAATTTGAAGCGTAATGCCGTAACCCATTTAAAACCCGAGCTTGCCCCCAGAGAGAATGGGGCTGGGGATAGTGTGGCTGAAATGGCCCTGGTTGAAAGAGCCGCCAGTGGCGATAAGGATGCCTATCGCATTTTGGTCGAAAAATACCAAAATCGTGCGTATTCCCTGGTACTTAGCATAGTTGGAGGCCGCGAGGATGCTGAAGACATCGTTCAAGAATCTTTCGTAAAAGCTTATATTTCATTGAAGAATTTCCGAGGAGAATCGTCTTTCTATACGTGGATATATAGGGTTGCCTATAATATGGCGATCGACTTCCGTCGAAGGGTCTCAAGACGGAATGGTGTAGTCACCGAGCCCAGGCTGAATGACCAAAATGAGTCAGTTCAGGTTGAGGGGGTAGCTCAAGACGGAGATCCTGAGAAGAGCGCCGAGCGGAAGCAGTTAGCCGCTACTCTTGATGAGGCGATGGCGCAACTTTCAGAGGAGCACAGAGCAGTGATAGTGCTTCGCGAGATTGAAGGGATGAGTTATGCCGAGATCGCTGATGTCCTAGGTGTTTCGCAGGGCACGGTGATGAGTCGGATTCATTATGCGAAGAAACATTTGCAAAAGGCTCTTAAGGAGTTTGAGAACTAAGCATGGAAAATAAAACAAAACTGCCAGCCAAGATTGAAAAGCTCCTGATAAAAGTTTCAGATGGTGAGGGCTCGCTAATAGAGAGAGGAGTCGCCTCCTTTTTGACAAGTGCGCATAACGGTTGCCGCGACTTCTGCCGAGACATGAAGATAGTCGGTGATAAGGTCAGATTTTTAGAGGACGATGCCTCTCCAAGTAAAAGTGTTGATTTATGGAGTAAGATAGAGAGACGGATTGAGGCGGAAGAGCGCGCTGCGATTTATCTGGGGCAGAGGGAAGGAGGCGGTGTTGAGAAAGATGCCCGCACGTCTTGGTTCGCTGAGATATTTAATCCCAGTGTTTTTGGCGGAATGGCGGTGGGTGTTGCAACCGCGGCAGTCGCCTTTTTTGTTTTTAAACCAGGCACAGGTTCTTTAAATCAATTTGATTCAAATCAAGAGATAAAAATAGCAAGTAGCTCGATTATTTCGGATCAGCCCCCAGTCGAACTAGTTAGTTTTTCAAAAAATAAAAAAGCAAATGTCGATAATAGAGAAGCTTTTAGGAGTCAGCGTCAGGTAAGACTGCTAAGGAGAATGAATCCCAGCATTCCATTTGAGGTAGATTGGCTGAAGAGTGATGGCAAAGTCAGCCTCATTCAGGATCCTGCCCAAGGAAGCACTGTTATCTGGGTTAAGAGAAATGATTCGGCCAATCAACCAAAGGTTCTTGAGGCCGAACCAAGAATATTAGAAACTGCTAGATAATATGCAGTTGCCGCTTAGTCTAATTACAACGCTTGTTTCAATCGGAATAACTCTTGTACCAACTTTGGCCGCAGCTCAGGCTAGCCAAGCAGTAGTAGTTGCAATCCGTGCCATAAAAGGTCAAAGCGGTGTGGATACCAAAAGTACGGCATCTGAATCTGATGCTCTAAGTGATATCAGAGAGAAATTAAAGAAGCTCAAATACGACCAATTAACCTTGATCTCCTCTCAGCAGAAGATAGTCGGATTGAATGAAAAGGAGAGTGTTTCGATTGGAGAAGGTCATACCCTCTACTTTCGTCCTGTATACAAATCAGAAAAGAAAGCATGTTTGTGGCTTAAATGGACTGATTCCACAGGGATGAATGTACTTGATGCAAGGCTACACTTTAATAACGGCGAAACCGTTTTAACAGGTACCTCTAATGATGATGGCACCGGAATAGTTTTGGCGATCGATCTAAAATAATAACTCTAGTGAATGACCGGGGCGACTACATCGTCGTTCCAGAATCCGGGCACAACAACATTCCCGGCTTCATCAGCGCATGCTTTCGCAATTATCTCAAAAGCTTTGGTTAGAGTTTCTATTGATGAAGTGGAAAGTTCGATGATCTCAAGAGCTTCGTCCTTAGTGATCTTAGGGGCCTTTTTCATAACCTTCTCTCTGACCGGTTAAAACTCCCTGAACAAACTGCATTCCTCGCGCCACTTTTAAAGTCGACCTAAATCCCTGATCACTTTAGGTATTATTTTAAAAGGGGAGTAATTTCGGAGATATAAGGACCAAAATCTGTCACGCCACTTTTGTTTTTTTGACATAAACCAAGGGGCAGCGAGGCTCCGCCTGCTCCACAGGAAGTACGCAAATTCATCAGTGGAGGTGGAAGACAAAAGGAGTTTATGGCTAGATCGCTCGGCTAATAGTCTGAACTTACAAGGAATAAAATTTGGCTCAAAGGTTGCTCCCATTCTCTTTAGCTTCGTATCAGACGGATAGTGGTGAGGCAGGTAATAGCAATTTTGTTACATGTTTTAAGTATCTCTGTGTTTGTGCCCGGCGCATGGGCGGGCCCGTCTAAATCAGTCGAGATAACCGATTTTAATAAACATAAATTCTGGGACTATACTAATAAAAAAGGTAAGAGCGTCGCGTGCTATGAGAACAATCTAAAAGTCTTGCCAGGCAAGAAGAAGATCAAAGCCCTAAATGGCAACTCCAAGCAGCTTTGGAAAAATTCTTACAAAATAAAAATTAAAAAATTAAAAATTCAGAAAAAGAACATAAAAAAGGCAAAAAAAGCCCTAAAGAAAGCTAGAAAAGGTTGCAAAGATAATAAACCAAAGCCAACTCCAACGCCGACTCCTACCCCAACACCCACTCCGATTCCGCCGCCGCCACCTCAGATAGCCTGTGGCAATGGTATCAGGGAGGCCGCAGAGGCCTGTGATGATGGAAATCTCGTATCTGAAGATGGTTGTTCTGCCTCCTGTACCAATGAACTCTGCGGCAATGGTGTCGTGAATGCTTCATTGGGAGAGGAATGTGATGATGGTAATGCCCTGTTCGGGGATGGTTGTTCTGCCTTATGCTCTGTGGAAAGTCCGGTGCTAACACCAGGCACCGGCTTCCAGGGAGCGACTTCTGAACCAGGGGCGGTGGGAGATCCCGCTAGCCCAGGATATAATGCTAAGGCCATTGCTCGTTGGAATGTGGTTCCTCATCAAACATTCTATCAGGAGATTAATATAGGAGTCGTGGCCTTCCATCGTGAAGGCATCGCACGGGTAGAGATGTCAGTAGAGGGTGGAGCTTGGTCGGAATTGACCGAGGTGAGTCTAAATCCAACCTCGGGAACTGTAGAGTACTGGGCTAAGTTAAGAGCTGAAGATTTTGAGGATGGTGCAATAGAGGTTCGGGCCATTGCATACCCAAATGTCGGTCAGCCGAGACTTTTAGAAGCGCTGTATTTAACCGCCAACGGTTCGCAGAGCCTTCCAAATCTAGTGAGATATGTCTCTGCAACTATAGGCAATGACCAAACAGGGGACGGATCGGTGGTCTATCCTTATGCAAGTATCATGAAGGCCATGAATGCAATAAAAATTGCAGGTGGCAATGGGACTGCCGATGGCGGCGCTGTTTATCTGTTAGCCGGGAATTACTCTCTGGGGGCATTTGCAGCTGGCTTAGGAGCCGAGACTGTTGACCGATGGATTACCATTCGTCCTGCTCCTGGCGTTGCTAAATCTGCCGTTACCATCTCCGCCTCAAATGATTTTGGGGTGGGTACAAAGTTATTAAAACTAGAAGGTTTAAGAATTACTTCAGAGCTAAAGACTCTGCCTGAGTTAGAGGATTATTTATGGATCGCCAATTCATCATTGGTGGGACTGGGTCGAGATTTAGTTGTTGGAGACGACGGATTTGTGTCGGCTTCCTCAGGTTGGACGAGTGTATTTATGACGGATTCTGATCTATCCGATCATAAGGATGGTATTCCAGCTAAGCTCATACGTAATGTTACTTTAAATAATTTGGGCTCCGATGCGTTTAAGGGAGTTCAGGTGGCGATTAACTCCTCGGTCAGCGGGATTGATGCTTCAGGCACCGATTATGTGCCTGATATGTTCGAGTTCGATCTTAATCCGCAGAATATAGAGAATCGAATATTCTACGGGGTAGCCGGTTATAATATTGGGGCTAATGGGATTTCGATAAGTGGTTCGGGCACTCTTAAAGATATTGCTTTTGTTAACGTGCTCCATGATTTCGAGCCGTATGAGTTTATATCAAGCGGGAATATCTCGAGTGGAACGCTTGATCATATTTTATTCTGGCATGTGACCTCCATGCAGGATCTTGCCTGGGGTGTTGCTGCCGCGAATCTTAGCAATATCTCAATCAAGAATTCTATTTGGCTGGGGTTCGAGCACTTTGGTAGTGCTAATGCCCAGGTGTTAGATACGCACGAAGTCAATGAAAACCACTTTATTGTAGGAGATGATTTACATTTTATGCCTGGGATAAATGCTACAACTGGGAATGCAGGGTTCGTGGATGCTGAGGCTGATGACTATACCTTAGCTGAATCTTCAACTTTAAAGAACAGAAGCTCTGAATTGGTCACACTGATAGATCTAGATGGAGTCACCAGAAGTAGCCCTGTTTCCTTGGGAGCTTACGAGTGAGGACTTGCTTCTTCTAGCTTGATGTAGTCTCTCTGAGGCTTAATCGTTACTATTTTTAGAGCCAAACGATCGCCTGGACGAACATCTCTACCAACATCCACTAAGATTGTTAATCCTAAGCCATCAAGGGTCACCAGAGGGCTCCTTAGATCGGTTCGCACCACAGTTCCTAGGATAATTCCATCTCGCGGAGTGGTCTCAAGAAGATACTGCATAAGCCAGAATCGCTTTGATTCTTGAGAGAGATAGCGGGCTAGAGTCAGTGATGACTCAGATTCAAAGATGATATTGGAGAGGACCTCGGCTGAGAATTTAATTTCGCCAGTTTTTATAAAATGCAGCAGCTGCCTCTGTATAATAAGATCCAAGTATCTTCGGATAGGGGAGGTAGCTTGGGTATATCTTTGGAGACCAAGGCTTGAGTGTGGGGCCGGCGATATGGAGATAGTGGATCTTTTAAGTCGGGACCGAATTAAATAGTCGTATGCTGGACCTTCAGGAATGCCCTTTGGATTGCTGAATGGATCTTCATCGGGTTCAGGTTGAGCTCGATAAACGCAAGGAATGCCCTTTGAATCGCAAAATTCAGCCGTAAGTTTGTTGGCTAGAATCATCATCTCGCCGACTAGGCTGCGAGCTGGGCTGCCCTCGTCATATTCTCCTACCTGAATCTCTCCTCTGGAGTTTACCGTAATGGCGACCTCTTTTCGGTCGACTCTCACCGCGCCATTGTCTATTCGATCGACCTCAAGTTTATTGGCGCATTCATTTAGGATGTGAAGTTTTGACTCTAGTTCATTAGTGGCTGGGCGCGTCAGAGCCGCGTCAACCTCTTCATACGATAATTTATTTCGACTGCGGATAATTGATGGTTGAATATCAAAGTCTCTGACTTCAAAATCCGGCGATAAGTCGACCAAGTAAGAGATACAAAGAGTGTCGATCCCCTCACGCAAGCTCATCTTCTCTTGGGACAGAGAAGACGGGAACATGTGAATGACCTTTTCAGGGCAATAGATTGTTGTGCCCCGAAGAGCTGCTTCTTTATTTAAAAGAGATTCTTCAGTGATTACCGATGCTACATCACTTATGTGGATGCCGATTTGATACCCCTTTTCTGTTTGCTCGACTGATAAGGCATCGTCCATGTCTTTAGTTGTTACATCATCGATGGTGAAGGTATGAATATGCCGCAGGTCGAGCCTATCTTGGACCGAAGAGGCTGAATCGACTAAGGCAACCACTTCCTCCATCAGCTCCCCATGGAATTGGATGCGTGGCCGATACTTAAAGAATCCGAGATTGGTTCTGGCTGTTATGTGACCTATGGCTACAAGAAGAGATAAGGCTCGGTCCTCTGGCCTGCCATTTTGTGCAACGTGTAATTTCTCAGTCAAATAGTTTAATAAATTTCGAGATTCTTTTGAGTCTATTCCTTCGGTGGCCTCGGCTGCTAATTCCTCAAGTGGAGCTAGCATACTCAGTGATTCGGCCGAGAGATTATGGGCTTTATCTTTTAATTTTGTTTCTAACTCTTTTAATAGAACTTCAAGCTGACGCTCTCTCCGCTCTGCAGCCCTTTGCGCCTCTAGAAGCGAGTTCACTGCCTCTTGCGGCCTAGATATGAATGTATCCTTCTTTCGCTTGAAGTATACCTTGTCTCCGATCAGCGCTAGTCGAGTAGTTAGATGATTTGCAGACTCATTGTTACCGAAGAAAAGTTCGCAGACCTGTTGGGTAGAGATCTCAACCTCTTTGCCTTCAAAGGATTCCCAGATCGTTGCTAGATCCACCTGACTTTGCTCGGTTGATGCTTTGTTTAAAAGACTCTCTAGGTAATTGGTTTTTTCAGATGTTTTCTCAAAGGCTGGGATTCGACCTGGGATCGGATAAAGTCTATCCGCAGTTAGGTCAACTTCGCTGCCTTTGTGATTTAGAATTTTGTATTTATCCTTCTTGTTACCGAGGATGGCGCCCAGCACCACATTGGCGTTGTTCTCGTAACAAACTAGGCAGCCGTCTGCAAAAGGATTTTCAGAAGCGGGTCGGCTGGAGGAGGTCGGGAATATCTTCATTGATTGTCTTATCCTTTAAGAGCCGAGGATAAGTCGAGATTAATCTTTCTAATTCTATCCTGAACTTCCATTTTTAAATTTTGTAGGGTTGAGACATTTGAGTCAAAGTTGCCAAGCAGCCCTCTAGAGACATTGATCAGCGCACCTGTTCCATCTTTATTAAAATTTGGCAGAACATCCTGGGCTTTTCCTCCCTGGGCCCCGTAGCCCGGCACTAAAAAGAGGCTCCTAGGCATGAGTTGTCTAAGTAGTTTTGCCTCTTCAGGGTAGGTTGCGCCAACAACGGCTCCTAAGCCTGACAACCCAGATCTGCCTTGCAGTAAGTCAGCATTTTTTGCAATCCAATTGGCAATTTTAAAGCTGATAGAATCCTGACTTGCGCTGCCTTGGATGTCAGCAGAACCGGGGTTCGAGGTCTTTACGAGTACAAAAATACCTTTGCCTTTTTGCTGACACTCCTTGAGGAAAGGCTCAAGGGTATCAAATCCAAGGAATGGATTCACTGTGAGAGCTGAGGATGGGAATGCTGAGATGGTTTCTCCAAAGGCAGAGCAATCTCCTAAGAACGCTTTACTGTATGCTTCTGCTGTTGAGCCGATATCACCCCTTTTGGCGTCCATAATTAAAGGTATTTTCATGCTCTGTGCTGCAGTGCAGATCTCTTTAAGTGCGCGCAGACCGCCGAGCCCCAGCTGTTCAAAAAATGCTGCGTTTGGTTTTATGGCCGCAACTTTATCTTTAAAAGATTCAAGTGCAACCATGTGGAAATCGACTAGTGCTTTAAAAATTTTATCTTCGACTGGGGATGTGCCTCTGTTTGGATTTTCTAGGATGAATGCGGGTAGATTCTCAATGCGGGGATCGAATCCAGCAACGACTACACTGCCAGTTGTTTTTATTCTTTCGGTAATTAGATCGGCAAACATTTTTGAATCCGCACAAGATATTAGACGGCTTATTATGTTTAAATACTCAGCCCTTTTCAATCCTTACCCGCACTATTTGAGGGCATCTTGAAGCAATTTAAATGGATCAACGGAAGAATCCCTTCGAGAGGCCTCAGCTATTTCTTCCATCTTGGCAAAAAATGTCTGCCAGCTCTTTGATTTGCGATATAAAGCCTCAAAGTCCCCTAAATTGGTGAGGTAGAATTTGAGCTGTAGAATTTCAGCATTATTTGGTTTAGAAAGGGCTTTAAATTCAGGGAAGTCTCTTTTGAATGGAGACACATTCTTAAAAAATATCTTCCTTCGCTGCTTTAATTTTTCTTCATCAGAGATATTTTTAGAGTACAGATCGTTTAATTCCTCAAATAAAGCACTAATCATCTTACTTAAGGCATTCTCTATGTGGTGTTGTCTTTTTGAGATCTTAAGTCCGACTAAATCTTTTTGGCTTCTGTAAAATTCCTCGGTTGCTTCTAGGCCAACAAAATTGGCCAGACTCTCATTGAATGGAACATGATTAGGAATCCAAACGGTCGAATGTACGGTCTCGTGTATTACGGTGCTCACAATTTGATGATCTGGGTTCCGTAGCATAGGGGTCAGAACTGGGTCGTCGAACCATCCAAGTGTAGAGAGAGCATCTGCCCCACGCACAAAGGTTTCATATCCCTTTCTCTCTAACCCATCAGATTCTCTTATCGCATCTGATTTATGGAAGAATCCTTTGTAGGGAACTGAGCCCACAATAGGGAACCACCAGGTATGAAGAGCAAATTCAGTTTTTCTGGCGCCTGCTACCACCCAGACCAGAGTCTCTCGATCGATTCTTGAGTAGGTTTTGAAGGATCCCTTCGGTTTTAGTCCCATTTCCTCCGCAAATTCTCGGGCTTTTAGAACTAACTCCAACTTTCTTTTATCCTCAGCGGAGATTTCAGGAGAATTGATGGCTTTTGTGATAGATTCTCGGTTTAAAAGAATCTTGCTCTGCTCATAAGCCGATCTCAGAATAAAACCTGCAGAGCAACCAGAAATAATCAGAGATGCCAAAAATAAATAGCTTACTTTGAGTACTACTTTACGACCTATGCGACCAGCCATTTAGCCCAGTGAGTTATAAAAAAGCCCGAATAATTAGATTTGTTACAATTCCTGCCAAAAGATCATCGGCGATGATTCCGATTGAGCCGGGCAGTTTCTCAGCGGAGCGGATTGGCCCAGGCTTTACAATATCAAATGCCCTGAATAATACGAAGGCAGCACCGATGGCCAACCATGAGTCGCTAGGGATTGCTAGCAGGGCAGCACCCATGCCGACCCATTCATCAATTACAATAAAGCCCGGGTCATCTTTTTCCGATTCCGGCAGGGCTTCGATTGTTTTTGATACAGCTATTATTGCCAGGGCAGAAGTTATAAGAAGCAGAGTCTCCCCAGCAAATCCGAGAATACTAGTCCAAACTAGCCATAGAGCGATATAAGCCAGGCTGCCCCATGTTCCGGGGACTTTAGGTAGGTATCCTGAGCCAAGACCAGCAGAAAGCAGACGGTATAATTTATTCATAACCACAGACTATTAAATAAATTTTATTTCTTGCGAAGTCCTTAAAATTACTGGTACAGTCGCCCTTGCTACAAGTTACTTAAAGTAACCTGGAGACAGTAATACTAAACAGATTGTAAGTTGTTGAGTTGTTCATGGTTGAATCTGGATTTCAAGATAATGATTCTTTGCTTGCGACCTCTCGCGGGGGAGTGGTGTCTGCTCGTGGAACTAACGAGGGCGTAACTCTTCGTTTAGATGGTCGAGTAGCAGAAGATAGTTTAAAGACCGCCCTCTCTGAATTCATGAAGCCCAGAAAATCCTTCCTAGGCGGACAAGAGGTAAGCCTTGAATGGGTAGGAAGCCGACCTCAGGGTTCTTTGGTTGATCAAGTAACAAAGATTCTGTGTGATGAGTACGGTGTCGCCGTAAAAACTTCTAAGTTAAAGGATTCAGTGGCCACAGCGATTCCGAATGCGAATCCAATCGCCGCAGCGCCAATTACCACTTCACCAGCTACTGCCTCCGCTATGACGGCTCCAATCAAGGAATTAAGCCCAGCGTCCAGGGCGAATGCCGATCAGGAGGGAGATCTAGATCTCGCATCGCTAGATGAGGAGGTTCCTCCAAGTTTTGGTCTTTTTAGCGGTTTAGGGGAGATTAAAAATGCAGCGACGACCAGCAAAGAAAAAGTTTCTCCAAAGAGTGCGGCCTCCGCGGCCTTGGCTGATCCGAGTCTGTGGGATCATCCGGATGCAAGGATCGTTTATGCCACCCTGCGTTCGGGTCAGCGCATCGACAGCGAGCACACTGTAGTTGTTGTTGGTGATGTTAATCCGGGCGCTGAGGTAGTGTCTGGCGGGGATGTTATTGTGTTGGGGTCCCTGCGGGGAATTGCTCACGCCGGAGCATACGATGAGACCGGTGGTGGCAGGACAATTTTTGCTCTCTGTTTGCAGCCTACTCAGTTGAGAATTGGTTCCACTTTGTCTCGTGGCTCAGCCGAGGGTGGTAAGGTTCCTGAGATTGCAAAAATTGAGGGTAATATGATCGTTGTCGAGTCTTTTATGAAAAAGACTGCCGGCAAGAGATGGTTAGATTTTTAATTAATTTTAACTCATAGAGGTGTTAAACATGAGTTTGGCTAATGGGAATACAGATAATGCTCAGAAGAAGCTGGGTGAGGTATATGTCGTAACATCCGGTAAGGGTGGAGTCGGCAAAACTACCGTTACAGCTAGCTTAGGCGCCTCGCTCGCTCTTAAAGGCAAGCGGGTGCTTGTGATCGATGCTGACATCGGGCTTAGAAATCTTGATGTGATCCTCGGCCTAGAGAGCAGAGTTGTTTTTAATCTCGTTGATGTGGCCAAGCGAGTGTGCAAGCCAAGTCAGGCGATCATCAAGAGTAAGAAATCGAATAATCTTTACTTGCTGCCAGCCTCTCAGACAGACGATAAGGACGTTGTTTCTGAGGATGAGGTAAAGCGTGTGATCGATCAGTATCGTCGGGAGTTCAACTTCATATTGGTTGATTGTCCTGCTGGTATTGAGCAAGGCTTTAAGAATGCTATCGCAGGAGCTGATAAGGCCCTAGTGGTAACAAATCCTGAGGTTGCTTCAATTAGAGATGCGGATCGCGTGGTTGGTATACTTCACTCCCGTGGCATCGAGCCGAAGCTAATCGTCAATAGAATTGATTTTGACATGGTTCGTCGAGGTGACATGTTATCAGTTCCAGACGTTCAGGATATCCTGGGAATAGATCTAATAGGCGTAGTCGAGCGCGATGAGGATGTAATCGTTGCCGCTAACACTGGCGATCCAGTAGCTTTCAATCCAAAATCTGAAGCTGGGCAGGCTTTTATGAGAATTGCCCGGAGAATGTGCGGCGAAGAAGTCCCTCTAAAGGGATATATTCACGGACAAGGATTTTGGGGTAGGCTCGGGCGCCGTTTGGGTGTAGCTTAACTTTTATAAATTTTTATTAGGGAGCTTTGCCGTGTTTGCTGCTCTAAAAGAAAAAATCTTAGGTATTAAATCAAGTAAGGCGCAAGCCAAGGGGCGTCTACACCTTGTATTAGTTCAGGACAGAACTGGTCTAAGCGGGGATGAGATGGGAACCTTTAAGGCTGATCTTTTGGCGGTTCTTAAAAGGTACTTCGTCATCGACGACACTGGTCTAGATGTTCAGTATCAAAGGGAATCAAACAGCACCACTCTGGTCATCAATAGTCCAGTATTAAGAAAGAAACCAGCTGTTGTTACTCCGGATAGAAAGGCAGAGCCTGCCCCGGCGTAACCGATGAACATCGGTGGTGGTCCAGGACCCGAAGAGAATAATCAGCACCGTGATCCAGATGGTTTGGGTGGGCTGGATAGTAGTTCTTTTGGTCCTTTCCAAGATAAAGAGCTTTTCTTTGATCGCCTGATTTCTCAGGGGCAGTCATCTCCCTTCGCGACATTCGGCAAAGATCTCGGATATTATAGTCACGAGACTCTCCCCTATAAACTCATGGAGGATGGAGTACACCTAAGGGAGCGAGCAAAAAATCTAGTATTCCACGAGGTCAGAAAAGCTTTAGATCGTCCATCGACTGCTGGTTGTCTGGTGATAGAGCATAGGGATGTCCAGGGTAGGGATGTTTTGTACTCTGAAGATGGAATCTTGTGCCTGATGGATATAAGGGTCCGCAATCTTCCCAAGCTGGATACACACATTAAGGCAAGCTCTGAATTAAATTGCATTTTGCACGGACCGCGAATGGTCAGGCTGACTGTTCATGATGTTGTGATGATGGCCGCCGTCAAAGAAGGAAATCACCTGAGCGTGGAGCTGATTCCAGTTTACGATTCAGAGGCTATCTCATGGGTGGTGCAACTTCATTTCGCAAAAGATCTCGTCAGTAAATTTAATGCTAAAGCGATCTATCAAGTTTTGTTTAAAGAAGCATTGGTCGAGTCGCTTAAAAAATTGCACATTAACCCTTCTAGATTTGAGGAGTTTCGCACCAGATTCACTAGGGTCCAAGATCAAAGAATCTTTGTTCAGATTAATGATAAAAGATTGTTGATTGATTTTGTACCTCTGCTTGGGGCTCCCTCAGGTAGTCTCGTGCCGTTGCAGTGCGTCGCCCACTTTGATGGGCTTGTGATGGGGCAATCTCATACTCCCAAAGTTTTAGTGCTATCCGAGCGCGAGACCTAAGCCTTTTTTGTTATTAGGATCCTATTCCCCATGTAGGGTCGAAGGGCCTCGGGGATGGTGATTGATCCATCTGGATTTTGATTGAGCTCTAAGATAGGTATCAAGATTCTCGGAGATGCAATACAGGTGTTATTGAGCGTATGACAGAACTGCAGTTTGTCATTGCTGTCACGATACCTTAGGTTAAGTCGCCTAGCTTGAAAGTCATGGAAGGTTGAGCAGCTATGGGTCTCGCCCCAGCTATTTCTCGAAGGCATCCAGCATTCGATATCATTCTTGTAGACTTGCCCCTGGCCGATATCGCCGCCACAATTTTCAACAACTCTGTAGGGAAGATTGAGTAGTTGGAGGACCTCTTCCGCATTCGCAAGTAGTTCGGCATGGAATTTAGAACTCTCCTCTACTGAGTTTTTACAGACCACGACCTGTTCAACTTTGTAGAATTGATGAATTCTGTATAGACCTTGAGTATCTTTGCCATAGGTGCCAGCTTCTCTTCTGTAGCACGGTGAATATCCTGCAAATTTAAAGGGCAGGGATTTCTCTTCTAGAATTTCGTCCATGAAGTATGCTGTGACTGGAACTTCAGCTGTTCCAATCAGATATTTATCATCTCGCTCATCTAGATGATAAGCTTGCTCTTCTCCGCCCGGGAAATAGCTTGTTCCTTCCATGGCAGCATAGCTCACCAGGTGCGGAGGCTCCATCAGAGTGAATCCTTTCTTAACAAGAGTGTCTCTGGTGAGAGCAAGCACTGCATGTTGCAGAAGAGCCCCATCTCCCTTCAGGAAGTAATTTCTTGAGCCACCTATCTTGACTCCGCGCTCAGTGTCCATGAGGTCTAAGTCTTTGCCCAACTCAACATGGCTCTTGGGAGTAAATCCAAATTCCCTTATTTTGCCCCATTTTTTTGATTCCACATTTTCGGTATCATCTTTACCATCGGGCACCTTAGGGCTTGGAATCGAAGGAATTAAGAGTTGTTGCTTTCTCCAGTTGATTTCAAGTTCATTATATTTCTCATTCGAATCTTTAAGTCGAGCCGACAAGTCCTTCATCTCTTTTAGTTTCGACTCTTTCTCAGGACCTTTGAGAGTCGGAATCTCTTTACTGGCTTTATTCTGGGTGGCACGTAAGTTCTCTATTTCCTGCTTTAACTCACGGTAAGATGAATCCATGGCAAGAAAAGCATCGAGGTCAAAATTGATCCGTTTTTTTGCGATTGCAGCTTTGTACTTATCGGGATTTTGTCTGAGGTCGTGAATATCAATCATAAGGCACATTTAAAATATTTGTCGTGATTATTGCACCATCTGGCGTAGGAGTAAATTGATAAGAGCAGATTTTGCCTGATTTATATTAAAAAGCCGCCCCAGTTTAATTTTCCAGGGTGGCCTTTGAGTCTAGTAGTTTTTTTGGGTTGCTAACTATTTCAAAACCTCATCAGCAGGGGTGTAAGGAATATTGATAGATTCACTTATCGCCTGGTTGGTGAGCTTTCCTTTGTAAGTGTTCAATGCGCTCTTAAGTTCAGGGAACTTCTTCATAGCGCCTTCAATGCCGTGGTCGGCAAGTTTGAGGATGTATGGAAGAGTCGCCTCGGATAGAGCGATTGTTGATGTCCTTGGAACCTGGGCTGGCATATTGCAAACGCCGTAGTGAATTACGCCTTCCTCAACATAAGTTGGGTTAGCTAAGTCAGTTGGGCGGATTGTCTCAGCGCAACCACCTTGGTCGATGCTGATATCAACAAACACTGAGCCAGGACGCATGCTTCTGATCATCTCTCTTGTGATAATCTTAGGAGCAGCAGCACCTGGAACAAGCACAGCGCCGATTAATAGGTCAGCTTTAGGAATTTCGCGAGCAAGAGCAGCAGATGTGGAGTAAACCGTAACTGGTTTAGCACCAAACATCTCTTTTACTTTCTCAAGTTGACGAACATTCTTATCAAGAATTGCCACGCGAGCACCCATTCCGAGAGCAACTTCACAAGCAGCTCTTCCAGAAATTCCGGCACCAACGATAACAACTTTACGAGCTGGCACAGATGCTGTTCCGCCAAGAAGAACGCCTCTGCCACCATTTTGAGACAGAAGGAAGTAAGATCCATTTAGTATGGAGAGCTTACCAGCAACTTCGCTCATAGGATCTAATAGAGAGTATCTCCCGTCGTGAGCTTTAACTAACTCAAAAGCGATACCGGTCATCTTAGACTTCAACATTACTGAGGCCATCTCTGGTAAGCTCGCCATGTGAAGGTAATCAAATATGGCGATGTCTTCACGGAAGTACTGATACTCTTCTTCGTGCGGCTCTTTAACTTTTACGATTAAATTAGATTTGCTCCAAACGTCTTTAAGGGTAGCTGCTATTTCGCATCCCACAGCCTTGTAGTCTTCATCTGCGAATAAAGAACCTTTACCGGCGCCAGTCTCGATTAAAACTTTGTGACCGTGTTTTACTAGTTCGGCAGCCCCATCTGGAGTTATGACGACTCTTTTCTCAAGAGTCTTTCTTTCACGTGGTACGCCAATAATCATATTATCTCTCTAATTATATTTACTTCTGTTAAAGCGGGTTCTATATTTCATGAGCTTTCCGCCAAAGGGAAAATCTCAAATTACTGTTATGAATGCAATCACTATCAGCGGTACAGAAGTCGGAAAACTCATCGAGTTGCATCTAAAAAAAGAAGTCGAAAATTTAAAACAGCGTACTGGAAAATGCCCAGGGCTCGGGGTTCTCCTTGTTGGCGATAACCCGGCCTCTAAGTATTACATAGCCACCAAAGAAAAGGTGGCAGAGAGGGTGGGGATAAAAAGCTTTGAAAAACTCCTGCCAGCTTCATCCACCGAGGCTGAGGTCGCTCAGGCAATCACTGAATTTAATAATGATGACCGAATTGATGGAATACTTTTGCAATTGCCAGTGCCTGAGCCGCTAATCGCGGATAACCTACTCAATCTAATTATTCCCACCAAGGATTCAGATGGGCTTCATCCCATAAATCAGGGGCTCTTGGCTACCGGAAGAAAAGGTATCCGACCGTGCACCCCACTTGGCGTGATGAAGTTAATTGATGTAGCGATGGCTTCGCGTAAGGCGGAAGCATCGTCAGATGTTCCGCCCTCTGACTTATCTGGCAAAAAAGCCGTCGTAATCGGGCGCTCTATTCTGGTAGGAAAACCGGTATCCTTATTACTTTTGGAACGGAATGCGACTGTGACCATGGTACATTCTAAGACGAAAAATATCGAAGCCGAGGTTGCTTCGGCGGATATTGTTGTGGCCGCTGTTGGGAAGCCGGAGATAGTAAAGGCCTCTTGGATTAAGCCAGGGGCGATTGTGATCGACGTTGGCATCAATAGATTGCCAGATGGTCGTCTTGTCGGTGATGTTGCATTTGATGATGTCTCAAAAAAAGCTGGGGCAATTACGCCTGTTCCAGGCGGTGTGGGTCCGATGACAGTTATAATGTTGATTAAAAATACAGTTGATAATTTTAAGAGAAAGCATGGAATCGAATCTTAAGAGGACGCCGTTATTCGAAGATCACGTTAAGCTTGGCGGCAAGATGGTGCCATTTGCTGGCTGGGAGATGCCGGTACAATACACCGGAGTTATTCCTGAGCATACTGCTGTACGTTCTGCCGCTGGCTTATTTGATGTAAGCCACATGGGTGAGATTGAGCTTAAAGGTGCAGAGGCAGAGAAGGCCTTGGCCTATATGACAATCAACGATGTCACTAAGCTAACCGACGGAAAGGCCCAGTATTCAGCTATTTCTAACGAACAGGGTGGGCTTGTAGATGACATAATAATCTATCGTTATTCGCCGACTCACTATTTAATTTGCGTCAATGCCTCCAACGCCGATAAAGATTTTGATTGGTTTAAATCAAAAAATAAATTTAACGCTGAGTTTAAAAATATTAGTGCTGATTGGGGTCAGATAGCTCTTCAAGGGCCCAAGGCTTTAGCAATTTATGAAAAGGCCTTCGGCGCAAAATGTGATCTGGATCTCTTTCATTTTGGACATAGAAAAATTGCTGGCGTAGAGGTTATCGTTGCTCGTACAGGATACACTGGTGAAGATGGCGTTGAGCTCTTTGTGCCATGGAATAGAACTGCCACTATTTGGAATCATCTTTTAGATAAAGGTAAGAGCGATGGGCTGATCCCTTGTGGCTTAGGCGCCCGTGATACCCTACGGCTTGAAGCCTGCTTGCCTCTATATGGTCATGAGCTAGGCGATACTGTTTCTCCGATTGAATCAGGTATTGGATTCTTTGTTAAGGTTACAGAGCGGGATTTTATCGGGAAAAAGACCATCAAAGAGCACAAAGAGAAAGGTGCGCCCAGAAGCCTGGTCGCATTTTTTGTGCAGGATCCTGGGATAGTAAGAGAGGGCGCTAAGATTTTTGATGCCGCAGGGAAGGAGATAGGCTGGGTGACAAGCGGCACCAAGACACCAAATTTTGAAAAGCCGTTAGGATTGGCAGTTGTATCTTCATCTTATAGTAACGTCGGCTCTGATATTTTTGCTGATGTGCGCGGACGAAAGATTCGGTGTCAGATAACCAAACGTCCTTTCTACAAACGTAACGCTTAATTTTTAATTCGGAGTTAATTATGGAATTCCCAAAAGATTTAAAATTTACAAAAGATCATGAGTGGGTGCGCATTAATGGTAATACCGCCGTGGTAGGGATTACTGAGTTTGCTCAGGGGGAGCTAGGAGAATTGGTGTTTGTTGATCTTCCTGCTAAAGGCAAAACCCTGAAGGCTCATGACACCGCCTGTGTCGTAGAATCTACCAAAGCAGCCTCTGATGTTTATTCGCCAATTGGTGGCACTGTGGCTGAGGCGAATGCAGAACTATCCGCTCAGCCTAATCTAGTTAACACCGATCCGTATGGTAAGGGATGGATTTTAAAACTTTCGCCTTTTAGCGCCAGCGATGCTGAAGGTCTTATGGGACCTGAGGAATACAGAAAGCTACTCAATAAATAGATTATCTGTGAACGATTCTTAGTAAGGAGCATTATGGATTTTATCAGTAGGCATATCGGACCAAACCAAGAAGAGATTCAGTCCATGTGCAATGCAATCGGAGTAAGCAGCTTAGCAGATCTGATAACCAAAACCGTTCCCAGTAATATCCGTTCTTCGGACAAACTTAAGCTAGCCCATGGTTTGAGTGAGGAAGGAGCCCTCAAAGAGTTAAAAGATAAGATGTCGCAGAATGATGTGCGGCGCACCTTTATAGGTTTGGGATATTACGGAACCCATACTCCTCCGGTAATTCAGAGAAATATCCTAGAGAACCCAGGTTGGTACACCCAATACACGCCGTATCAGGCAGAGATCTCTCAGGGTCGGCTAGAGGCTCTTCTGAACTTCCAAACTATGGTGTGCGACCTAAGCGGAATGGATATCGCTAATGCCTCTTTGTTAGATGAGGGAACTGCCGCAGCCGAGGCCATGACTATGGCCTACCGAGCAAGAGGTAACGATTCTAAAAATGAATTTGTGGTGTCTTCCACGTGCTTTCCTCAGACGATTGATGTTGTAGTTACCCGTGCTGAGCCCCTCGGAATCAAGGTGAGAGTCACAAGCACCGATGAGAAGCTAAGCTATGATTCAGTATTTGGGGTGCTCCTACAGTATCCAAATATTTACGGCGAAATCAGGGACTATTCTGAAGTTGTAAAGGCCGCACATGAAAAGTCAGCTCTTGTAATTGTTGCTGCTGACCCGCTTGCCTTAACCTTGCTCAAACCACCCGGTGAATGGGGCGCTGATTTGGTCTGCGGTAGCACTCAGAGATTTGGTGTGCCGATGGGATTTGGTGGACCGCATGCGGCATATCTTGCGGTGAAGGATGAGTTCAAGCGCTCTCTTCCTGGGCGTCTGATTGGGGTGTCTAAAGATTCAATGGGGCGCACTGGGCTACGTTTGGCGCTGCAAACCAGGGAGCAACATATTAGGCGTGAGAGAGCCACCAGTAACATCTGTACTGCGCAGGTGCTTTTATCGGTCATGGCATCGATGTACGCGGTTTATCATGGGCCAAAAGGATTAAGAAGTATTGCGCAGAAGGTAAATGCTGCCACCACCTCCTTGGCTACTGCCATAAAGGAAGCTGGTCTAAAGTTAGCCAACTCTAACTGGTTTGACACTCTCTTTGTTGATTGTGAAGGGAAGGGCAGGACTGAGATTCTGGATAGAGCTGAGTCAGCGAGGGTTAATCTAAATACTCTTCTACCGAACGGAATCGGTGTTTCATTGGATGAGACCGTAACTCAAGCGGATCTTGAGACTCTGTGCTTTATTTTCACGGGTAAAAAGTTAGGGCCGCCTCAGGGCGGACTATTGCCGACATCTTTTGTTCGGACATCCGCGTATTTAACTCACCCATCTTTTAATTCTTATCATTCAGAGACTGAATTTCTGAGATATGTAACGAGATTGCAGAGCAAAGACCTCTCTTTGTGTCAGTCGATGATTCCATTGGGATCCTGCACTATGAAGTTGAATGCTACCGCGGAGATGGTTCCAGTAACCTGGCCCGAGGTTGGAGGTATCCATCCATTTGCGCCAGCTTCTCAGATCAAGGGGTACCAATCATTGATTAAAGAGCTGGAGGAGATGCTTTGTGAGGTTACTGGATTTGCGGCTTGCTCGTTGCAGCCTAATGCTGGTTCGCAGGGGGAGTACGCCGGGCTCTTGGCTATTCGAGGATATCATATATCCAGAGGGGAGGGGCATAGGAATATCTGTTTGATACCTACCTCTGCGCACGGCACTAATCCAGCAAGTGCTGCCATGGTTGGAATGGAAGTTGTAACAGTAAAATGTGATGAGAGTGGCAACGTTGATCTGGCGGACCTTAAGGCCAAAGCCGCTGAGCACAGCAGGAATCTCTCTGCCCTGATGGTGACGTATCCTTCAACTCACGGCGTATTTGAGGAGGCGATTACTGAAATCTGTGCTCTGGTTCATTCATATGGCGGTCAAGTGTATATGGATGGAGCCAATATGAATGCACAGGTGGGTCTGACTAACCCAATGAAGATAGGTGCTGATGTTTGTCATCTAAATCTTCATAAAACATTCTGTATTCCTCATGGAGGTGGCGGCCCAGGCGTTGGTCCAATAGTAGGCCGGGCGCATCTTGCTGATTTTATGCCAGGGCATCGATTTGGTATCCCTGATAAAAAGATAGGCTCAGTATCGGCGGCGCCATGGGGCTCTGCCTCGATCCTCCCGATACCTTGGACCTATATCAAGATGATGGGCTCCCGTGGGCTCAAAGAAGCAACAGAGGTAGCCATCCTGAACGCCAATTATTTAGCGAAAAGGTTAGACACCTATTACCCAGTGCTTTACAAAGGCGCCAACGGGATGGTGGCTCATGAATGTATTTTGGATTTAAGGGGAGTTAAGGCTAGTGCCGGAGTAGAGGTTGAGGACGTTGCTAAAAGACTTATGGATTATGGATTTCATGCCCCAACCGTATCTTGGCCAGTGGCAGGAACCCTCATGATTGAACCAACTGAGAGCGAGGCTCAGCGGGAGCTAGACAGATTCTGCGAAGCCATGATCTCAATTAGAGAGGAAATTAGAGAGATAGAGAACGGCAAAGCCGATAGGAGTAATAACCTATTAAAGAATGCTCCTCACACAGCGGAGGCTCTGTTAAATGATAATTGGAACAGACCTTACAGTCGTGATCGCGCGGCATATCCTGTTGCAGGGCTAAGACAATACAAGTTTTGGCCGGCGGTAGGTCGAGTTGATAATGTTTATGGCGATAAGAATCTATTCTGCTCATGTGGCCCTGTCTCTAGTGATTAGAGTGCAGTGTATTCTGATGTTCTGTGTCCTAATTTTGTGGGCGTCTGCCGCCACAGAGGCTCAGGAATTCTTTGAGAAGAACTACGCCCGGGAGATGGTTGAGTCGAGCCAGGGGTCTCATCCGGCTTTTGGCCCTGCCGCTGGATCTGCAAAAAATGCCCGTAAAATAAAGCCTTATGAAGAATATATGGCTGAGCGTCGGGAGCAGAAAGAAGCCCAGTTAGCAGAGCAAATAAAAAACAAAGAGGCAAAGAAGAAAAAAGCAAACCCGGAAGCCTCTGTTGGAAGTTTTGTACAAAATGCATCACCAGATAGCTCGTCAGTGCCAGTAGCCGAGTCAAACGAAAATACTCCAGGCGAGGCATCTGCCACTTCCTTGCCATTTGAGCCCTTAGATGCGGAGGCGCAAGGAGGGGCGACCCTAGATATTATATTAAGCACATCTCCAGCGGAGCATTTCTTTTCTGAACTTCGTCGGATTGTCGAAGTGTCCAGGATAAAAGGGGTTACACTCGGCGATGTTTATGCAGTAGGCAAACCACCTCTAGTGCCTGAATTTGTGGAAGCTCTAAAAGAGTTCCATAAAACTAAGAAGAATATAAAATTCGAAATGTCGCCTCCTAACGATTTAAAAGTAGAATATTCCCCGGTCTGGATTGTCACGGTGGCCGGCAAAAAACTGGTATTCGAAGGGGAGTTTAGGGCAAACGAGATATTTATAACGAATAAAAACAGATAGTTAGGGCAGCACCTGGTGTCTATCTCTATTATCTCCCCGAATGATACCTAAATAGCTTAAGTCCCCATAACTTTTAAAGAGATCTGTTTTTGTGCCCAGTGGCACACTTTTAAAGGTTTGCATGGTTGAGAAGTTAGGGGCGATTAAGCTCCGAATTTCACAAGTTTTATTCTTAGGGCTTTTAAGCTTCACGCCCGCATTGTGCCAAGCCGATAACGTTCTTAATTTCTACACTAAAGATGCAGCATTAACTATTTTCGGCGACGAGGCTGAAACAACTGCCACTCCAGAGCTCGGATATGCTCCCGTTGTTTCATCAAGAAAATCAGAAGAAAAGCTATCAGATAAAAAAGAAGCGGCAAAAAAAGTCGAAGCTCCAGAGAAGAATTCTAAAGCTGTCACCACGGAAGAGGTGAGGGCGGAGTTTAAGACGTCAAAAGATATTCTCGATAAGTTTGGCGATCCAGAGGCTGATATATCAATTCCCGGTAGAGATGATGCGCCACTACCGTTCCGTGGAATGATGGCTGCTCTTGAAGTGGACAATAGAGAGCTTGCTCAAAAATATGCACGCCAATACGTACGATACCTAAAAAGGGTTCAGAATAAGACTGATAAGGTCATGGCCGTTGTGAATAAAGCTATGGGAGATGAGGGGATGACCCCTACTAACACCCCAAAGGCAGAGGATAATTTAGAGCCCACTAAAACGGTGGAGCAAGATGAGGAAAAGTTAAGAGAAGAGGTAAGGCTTGCAGTAAAGGATAGGGTGCCCCAGGACCCGTTTGGAGAGGTTGATGTCTACTTCTTTTTTAAGATGGATGACGAAGGTTCTAAGTTGATGATTCCTGAGATTGAATCTTTTTATAAAAAATTCAGCAGCGATAAAAATGTTCGCTTCATGGCGCTGTCTTTGGATAATCCAACCAAAGAAGACATAAAAGAATATTCTGATACCTACAAACTATCCTTCCCGATTAAGAGTGGTATGGCCCTCGCTAAAAAGCTGAACGTTTCTGGCGTGCCCACTACTTTAGTGATTCCTCATAATGCCTCAACACGGATGATAGTCGAGCCAGGTTTTAGAAGATCATTTTATCTTGAAGAAGTAGTTTCTCTTATGAAGGGGGAGCGATGAAAAGATTTTTAACATTTTTTGTAACGCTCTGTCTTGCTCCTACTGTGGCATTTGGTCAAGTTCCGCCTAATATACCTGGATTTGGTGGTCAGGCAGGATCTGGCGTTGGCGGTGAATTTGATACTTATTTTAATGAGATTATTGATAATGAGCTTGTCAGTAGCCCGGCTGATCCTAGCTCTGAGTTCCAGGGCTTCACTCAGACTGATAATTTAACGATGCCGATTGCAACTATTCATCTTAATCAGGCTAATCCCTGCACTGGTGGTATCTGTGTGCCAAATCCACTTGAAGGACAAATCGCTGCTGGATCACGGAAAGTTCCGTTGGCAGCCATGTTACCAGGTTCACTGGAAGCGCAGAGTGATTACCTTTGGAGTCCAGATGCTGCAGCGATGTCGCAAGCGAATCTCAACTCTACTCAATCAGTTTGGGATGTATCGATGTTCTTGGCTGAATCAGCCGTAGCCCAGGGATTCCATAACGCCTGGATGAAGTCAGCCACGATGAATCAAAATGGTTTTCTTGAGACAATCGCTTTTACCAATATGGCTAAAGAAACGCAGGGAGCTAAGCCCCTCTTTGAGGCCTGGAGCTGGTGTATGCAGAGTCAATTGGCGGCAGGTCAAGGCTTAGCAAAAGCTAGGATGTTCTGTTCCCGAGATAAAGGAGAAGGCAACTTGTTGGGTAGAACTGCAGTTGGAGTAACCCCAGGATTTTCATTCCTCAATACTCCGGCCTTGATTCCTTCGGGCAATCCTGCTGAGCAGCTGCTCACTGATATTTTGTTCCGAGAAGAGGCATTCACATCTTTAAATCCTACTCAGTTGCTTGATGTTAAAAGCAGTTTTGCTGATTTATACGGGGATATAAAGTTTGAGGTTAGCTTAGATCCAACCGGAACAACATCATTCAATGGATCCTACCGCGTGATTAATCCGCTCGTCTCGCCATCTGATAATTATCTTGCAATTACCATCTTTAAGTTTAACGGGCTAAGAGAAATTATACGGTCGCACTGTGAAGCAGTGAATGCCTCAAACGCAGCGGAATCCTCAAGGGATATTCTTGAACGGGGGACAACCTCGCCCACTGTAGATGTTAACGAGTTGAGAGCTATTTCTATACCTGGGTTCACTATGACAGCGGGTGCTGTCACTGCACTAAGAGCTTGGTATATCGACCTATTCAGAAATGTTAATAACAATTCTTTCTTTGCGAGTGATATTAACTGTGCGCCAGTAGAAAATTCTGGTCTATACCAAGTTGATACAGATTTTACCCAATTTAATATCGCCATGGCTACTTTGGAGGGTCGGGAATTCTTTATTGCTCTCTATCACTTTGCCAGATTGTTAGCACTGGGTGAGTGGCTAACAAAAGCCGCGGTTGCCGAGCAGGTAGTGGAGTCACTCTCTGCAAATGTGAATCAAGGAGAGGTTTACTCCTCTATGGCGAAGGATCTGATTTATAAAATCACTGGAACCAAAGATATTAGGGCTGAGCTGGAGCGAGTTTCAGAGTCTCTAAGGCGCCAGTTCGTTAATATTTATGATAGAGCAGATGCTGCGGCTGCAGCTGCTGCTCAGAAAGGAAGTAATTTAGTGAAGTAGGCAGGGTCTAAAGTTTTTGTGAGGTTTTAATGGAGCTTTTTGGAATTTTAGATTTTAACTTTTTTGTGCAGAGCGGTGACGTTTGTACGAACTGTCCGTCTTCTGCATTTAATCCCGTCTCTGCGGCCTTTGCTACCCTTGGCTATTATGCTCAAGCTGAATGGTTGTATCAGATTGTAAGTGGTGGTGCTTTTAATGGTCTTGCCTCTTGGGCGATGCTTGCCTATCTGTTGTCGGCGATCGGACTCCTAGTGAGCTTAGCGGTGGGAGTACCGCCGCGGATGTACCTCTGGTTTGCGATGGGTCCGGGCCTTTTCTGGTGGTTAGTGGACACTAGAGTGGCTGTGCCAGGGGTGGCTTGGAGAGTTGGCCCGCCATCAAGTCAAGTCTCTGAGAGACCTCAGAGTGAGGTATGGAAGCTCGCTGAAGTAGGATTAGTTAATGAAACTTACGTTCTTAGGAACGGCATCGCGGTCTCCAAGAATGAGGCTCCGTATGGTGGTAGCATGGATTGCGATGGTGATGGGGCCTGTGTATCCCAACTCTTCTTAATGGTGGATGTCGTTGTCAGTGATGCTATTCAGCAGTTGGCAGGGCTCATAGGTGTTTCCAGAAGTAGGCAGAATCAGTCTGCTGTTGGTTTGGGTGATACAAATATTTCAGACCTAAGTGGTATTGACACCGATCAGATGAGGATGTGGGATCTGACCGCAAATCTTAAATGGGAGTTTATTTATTCAATTACCTCAGCTCGAATAGGTAATACTCAGGTCCGAGAGTACTTTGCGACCTTTATGTCGAGTGAGTGCGGAAAATCCTTTATAGATTCAATTGATATGGCAAAGATGACAGCGGCAACTTATTCCGCTGGTAAAACAACCATGTCAGACCCAGACAATGCGTCAGTTTTGACAGTGGGAGGCACGCCCTCGTTAGGTGGAATAATCGAGACTAATTCCTGCTCCTCCTTACCTCCAGAGTATTCCGGAGATGTTGATCTCAAGTCTCTTCAATTGATGAAAAAACTAAAAACCAAGAGTGTTCCAAACAATGCGGCACTAAAAAGCATCTTGAAACAGGGAGGTGGTGCTGGTTCCATCGCTAAGCAATCAGGTTTGTGGGACGCTTACCCAGTAATCCCTATCCCAATTCTTGGGTCCAGAAACGTAGGTTTGATGAAGTCGTCGCTCTCTTGTGATGAATATTTAATCACAGCGATGCAGCTTTTAAGATGGGAAGCCGCAAGTATCACCTATCAGATGCTTCGCTCTGCTCCCGGAGGACTAAGACCAGATGCATACGCAGCGCAGATGCTTTACGGTTGGGATATTAAGGATAGAAATGATTCTCAAGTGGCAGCAAGTGCAGCTCCTAAGTTCCTTGAGAATCTTGTCCTTGTGCATTTGTTCAGAAACGAGCTTCAGCTAGCTCCTGACCAGATTTTAAATCATTTACAGGGTAATCAAAAATTGACCGCCGGCCAAAAGACAATAAGAAACACTCAAGACTTCCAGAGAATAAATGGTCAAGCAGCAAAATACGGCGAGCTCTACGCCTGGGCCCTCATGATGCCTTTCTTCCAAGGGAAGTTGCTTTATTTCTTGGCGGTCGCTTATCCGTTCGCTGCTATGTTGATTGTTGTGCCAGGCATGCACAGTGTAATCTTAATGTGGATACAGTTCTGGATCTGGGTCAAGTTGTGGGACCTTGGTTTTGCAATAGTAACGGTCCTGGAGCGCTCCGTTTGGGCGATGACTAGTAATAGTATGTCCGATGGATTGATAAATCGGGTTGTCTGGGATGTATACCAGTTAAATCCTACCTGTTACGCACCTACACCTGATAACTCAACCATGGCAGGTGCATTCTTGCCAACTTCGATGGATGTCCCTCTACTTTCTCCCACTGCCGTGGCAAATTTAGTAGACAAGCTTCTTTTCCTCTCCAACAATATTAGCCTCGACATGGCAAACACTTATTATATCTACATCATGTCGGCCCTGTATTTTGCGATTCCTGCGGTGACAGGCCAGCTAGTGTTGGGAGCCAAATCTGGTGCTGCCGGAATGGTTTCTTCGGCGATTGGTCAGATTGCATCGCCTGCTGGTAGCGCAGCCGGACAAACCGCTGCTGCTGATATCGGCAGAAGGATGAAGATGAACCAAGCGGTTGACAGACAAGACGCGTATGCTGGAGCTTTACGAAATAGCGGCTTAGCCAAGTCTGCTATCGGAGCAGCAAATAGCGCTACATCGGCAAATCTTGCGGCGGATGCAGCTAACTCAAGGGCCTCTCTTTATGGAGTTGAGAAAGAAGCAATCGGTACTGCTCAGAGTAGTAGGGAGCGGCAAGCTGGATTGCAATCTATCGCGGCAGGACTTGAGGGTGCTACGGAGGGCTATGCCGTCGGTAAAATAGGTCGTTGGGCTTTCGGTAAAAAAGACGGCGGTAGTGACGGGGGCGGTGGTGGTGGTGTAGGTGGAATGGCCGGCATCGGTTCACAGATGGCACAGTACGGCGTGCGATACGATAGTCATCAGGATCAGTTAAAGATGTCTAAAGATAGCTTAGCTTTAGCCCAGAGACAGGCAGCCGAAACAGAGACCGCCTTTGGTCAGAGAGCGGCGGGCTCGGTGGATCATCTTGAGTCTAATCGTGGGGAATCTCATGCTTCATTTGTTGGCGAGCAAGCAGCTTGGAAGTCTGCTAACGATTATGCTCAGGCTCACTCCGAGTTTGCAGCAGCAATCGGATTGGGTGCTGGTTACCTAGATGCTGGTCAGAAGCCGACCAACATGCAAGGTATGGCTAGAGAGGGAATGTTGGGTGCTGGCGCAAAGAATGCATCACTCAAGTCTAAAGATCATCAGGCATTCTATGGTGCTGCTCTTGGTAGTGTCCAGAATGCACATGGCAATGCAAAATCAAAGATTGGTACTGTTCAGAAAGCACTTGGACCTGAGCCAAAACCTGGTCAACCTGCCGCAAATATTGAGGACTTCAATGGCAAGCTGGGAATGTCAGACTGGGTGTTTTCGGCCGGTGGGGGCGCTTATACTGTGTTAACTGGTAAAAAATAAATTTTAAAATAAAGGGGTTATTTATGTTTTCAGCGATATCAAAAGCACTAGAGGGGATAATGGATGCTCCAGCAGACCTTGCAAAAGATCTGGGTACCAAGTCTAATAATATACTTGTGGGTGCGACGTGTGGATTAGCAGGCTCGGGCTATCGATTGGCAGCTCAGGTCGCATTACAGCCACTGAACGCCGCCACAACCTCTTTAGGCGCATTTTTTGGCAGTGCATTTGAGAATCTCGAGAAGTCTTTGGATTCAAAAGGGTGGCGGCATGCTACTGCGGCTGGATTGGAGCTCAGAGACTTGGCTGGCAAGTTAAAAGAGATGGGAATCGAGCCCACCCCAGGAGAGCTACAGAAGCTTTATCTAGCGCGCGAAACCGAGGCTTTTAGATCTGGGGATCTGCAGACAGCTCTTCGTGAGGGTAAGAAAATGGCGATTGAGTCCTACACTGAGATGAAATTGAAAAGTAATATTTTGGAGTATATGGAAGACCCAGCCTTCCCGCTTGGAGATGTCTCTGAGGAAGACATCAAATCTTTATACAGCAAGGTTGAAATCTCTTATACAATAGATTCTGAAGGAGAAATGAAGACGGAGATAATTGGCCCAGCGATTATTAAATCGATATTGGAAGGTAAAAGCTCCGACGATTTAAAACAGACAGAATTTGTTGGACATAATAATGAAAAGATTGTCGGATGGAAATTCAAAGATACAGATACGTATTTGAGTGAACAAGGCCGCCTAAAATTAAGAAGTATGATTCAGGGTGCCCACTTATCAGCGTCTACGGCTCTTGAGTATAAAGGGGATGATATAACTAACGCTGTGGCCTGGCGAGAAAAGTGGAGTCCCTCCGAGGCCGAGCGATTTGTTAAGATATTAAAATCGGAAGTCGGAACAGATAAGTTAATAAAGACTAATACTCAGGCGACCTGGGACCTTTTGGAGGAATTTTTTGGTACTCTGGCTAAGCACGGTCGTGGTTAGGGAGCCTACCTAAAACTCCGCCACTAAAGTTTTGGACTTGATTCTAAAGATAAGTCCCACCGGGTCTTCGGAGGTGGGGAGTCCGTCTAGGCTCTCCTTCTCTCCGTAACTAAACTCAGTCTCATATTCTGTGACTTCAACTTTATTCTTCTCATCTCTAAATATCCCACCCTTAAAAAGATATTGCATTAGTTGGGGAGTTAGAGTTCTTAAGACGGATAGGTTGATCCCTTTGTCTTTGATCTCTTCAAATCTCATGTAGGTTTCATGGGCAGCATCATAATCGACGCTTTCTTTCTGGCAGGCAAAGAGTTGGGCTTTATACTCAAATTTCCCCTTACTCTCGTAGTCGCCCGGCCAATCTTCAAGAGGCATCAATGAGGCATAGTGTACAGTTGTGATCTGTCTGAATAGGTCTGAGCCCTGCTCATCAGAGTTTTTCTTTAGCATGTTAATAGTAAACCCAAGGTACGAGGAGAGGAGTTGGTTATTCGCACACTTCTGCTCTGGTCCGACCTTGACTAAGTGTGGCGCTGTCTTAGCCAGGATCACTAGCTCTTTCTTTGAACCACCATGTTCATCTGGATAATAAACAGAGGAGAATGTCCCCGTAATAAGAACAGAATTAAAGTTCCATTTCGAACTTCTTGTGTGCTTGAGCGTTATCTTAAACAAAGTTCCCACGGGATAAAGCGCAACCAACTCATAGTAATTATAAAAACTGAATTTACGCATAATCTGGAAGGATCGGTTATCCTGAAGAATGCATGTATTTGCGGGATTTGCCGATATAAAAGCAGTCTCTCCTGGTAATTTATACTGGACAGAATCTACATAAACAGTAGCGTCTCTTTTTAAATTCGAGGTGCAAACAGGGAACTGAGCTTCGGCTGATAACGCCACTAGAGTTATTACAATAGTGAATAGAGCTCTCATAGCTACTCGGCATCCTTCTTTGTGAAATTTCCTTTATAAACAAGCTGACAGCTTGAGTTGTCTTGGTAGACAGTTGTGTATGTAAACACCGCGGGCACTTTATTAAGATGGAGCTTCTTAAAGGCGAGTTTTGTTTTTAAAGATTTTATATCAGAGGAATTAGAGCCGGGCTGAAATTTAAAGATAGCAGAATTATCTGATACGGTGGTGCGTCGGAGCCCATAGCTAGTGGTATAAATTAAATCTCCCTGCTGAACCAAAAGCATGTTTACGACAGAGCTGGGCGCTGCATAAGCATCGCATCCGCCACCTATCTGGGATTGGAGGAGTATGGTACCCCTCAATTTGAAGGCTGTAATATCTCCTCCATCTTGCGCCGGTGCGTTTTTTGGTACCAGCTGCATACAGACTAAGCTAAGTAGATATAAGATTTTTAAAGCACATCGATAGCACGACCCCCACGGAGTATAACGGCAAATTTGATTGGAAATTTTAAACGAACTCTTCTTTTTAATTATGATGGGGAGTAAATACAAAATTTTCTTAGGGCTTACCTCAGCCCCGTCCCTAGCAGCAGCCATCTTTGCTCAGTGGGCGCTCCGCTTTGGGTTATTATCGGGCGCACCCAAGAGCGGGATTGGAATAGGAAGTGAATATTTCCATCGTCGTGAGCTGCTGATGCGGGTGGATTTCTATCAGGCACTCCCTTTCTGACTGCTTCTCGTAGCACCCCATCGAATCGACTACTACCGGAGCTGGTTTTAAGGGATACAGACACTAGATTCCCTGCAGAATCGATCACTGCTTCAACTATGGCCGGACTATCTATCTGTCTGATATCTGCGGCTCTTAGCAGCTCCCAGCCAGCCTGACGCATTTCTCCAAAAACTCTAGTAGCTACCCTCTGAACAAACACTGCATATTGCACGGCCTTGGTATTGAGCAGTGTCAGATCTCCGTCGGGCAAATTTGGCAGGTAATCAGGTACGCCTGTAACTCCATAAAACGCGGCTCCCGAGCCAGGCGCTCTAGAAAATTCTCTGGTCGGGCTCTGAGGCGTCGAATCAGAGTTAGTGGTGGGGCGTTGTGGTTGAGTTGCAAACTTAGCCAAGAGATTTTCGTTTCTTAGAAGAAGTGGCTTCTTGGATGGGGTCGGCGGTCTCGGCTCTGCTGCCCCAGGCTGAGATGCTGGCTGGGGTGTTCTCTCGCCATTCTCTCCTGCTGGATTGTCGCCTCTCTTGATCATTTCTTTTTTTGCTGTCGAGTTTTTCTCTGAGAGAAGAGCGGTTGAATCAGGCGGTTTTATCTCGGATGGGTTGTCAGGAGTGGAGACGATTTGTCTAGTTGGCTGGGGGAATACCAGATCGGGGGTAACAAAGGTCAGAGCTATTTCTTCTTTAGCTTCAGGCGGAGGCGGCAGTTTAATTGCTGAAATCACTAGGAAATGAGCCATGGCTGAGAGAATCAGCGTTAAAAAAAGGCGGTCGTTGTTTACTGTGGGCCCCAATGTCATTATACTCACTATATCTCATTATTCTTATCTGAGGGAAATAACATGCTTGGTCTAAGCCCACTTGAACTCGCCGTCATTGCTGTGTTGGTAGTGCTACTGTTTGGTACCAAGCGTTTGCCTGAACTCGGCTCTGGATTAGGGAAAGCCATTAACAACTTCCGTCGCTCATTCAAGGAGGGAAGTGCCATTGATGTTACCCCTAAGGAGCAGGAAGAGAAGAAGGTTTAATCCTTAACTCTGAGCGCGAACGCTATATATTCTGATAGAAAAGTAAGCGGCCTCTTTAACTTCGTCGCCCATAAGCGCAACAGCAAACTTCTCTGAGCGATTTGGTCCAATAGCCAACTTTCTTGGTCCGCGAGCAGTTTGAATGTCTTCTATGAGCTTGGGGGAGAGGGACTGAATTCTTGTGTTTACTAAAGTTCCGCCAGAAGCGCTCATCGATTTTTTAATCAGATTGCCCTCTTTATCAAAAGCCTGAGCCTCAAGATTTACTGAGCCATAAATTGTTCCAGTGGTGTTGTGGATCTCTCCATAAACCACGGCCACCTGCTCGCCGCTATCAAGAGTTACCTTTGTAAATTCAGTTTTTGTGATGTGGAGACCGGCTGGAGATACTCTTGGAGCCGAAGGAACAATTGTAGAAATTATAGAGCCTGCTGTACCAGGATTCTTAACTAGGTAGAAACTTAGTATGCCCAGCGCCAGAAGGAACACTATCACTGGAGTTGAGATTGATGCTAAGTCATGCCACCTACTGGATGCCGCTTGAATAGCGGATATTCCACCAGTGTTCACCGAGTTCTTCTTAGCAAAAATATTTACATTTCTCAGTAAATCTATCGCTTTTAGCTCTCTTCGTCCGCGAACATCTTTATGGTTTATCTGGATTGGAGAAGGTGTAGCAGCTCTTTCATGAGGTGCAGGAATTGGGGACTCAGTTTTAGGAGTAGAGGAGATATTAAAGTTTCTGGCTGAGGGCTTATTCAAGGCAGCAGTCCCAGATCTTTCAGCGGCCGAGGCTCTCATCTCGATCAGGTTAACTTTAAAAACATGGTCACAGCGGGAGCAGTGGAAGTTTGGCTCATGGTGGCGGTCGACTACCTCCTTCTTGATGCAAAATCTAGTTTTGCATGAAGGACAATCGATTATGGTCTTACCGGTGTAATCAAATCCCTGTTGAGCTGACATAGACATCATTAGTAGCCTGTTCGCCTAAATAAAACACTTTTTTGTTTACATTGGCTAGAGGAAGCGAAAAAGAGCTGTATTTTCCCACCCCCACAACTTTAACCAGTGTAAAGTACTGATCAATTTTTCACTAGGGGGAATTTTGAGTTTTCGGCACTTTTTTACACTTTTTGTTTTACAGTCAGGGTGTCTTGTGATGATTATCCGAGACGTCGGTTTTTAGCCGATTCTTTAATATTAAATTGAAAGGATTTAAAATGAGCGATCCAATATTTGAGCAGGCCAGAAAGCGTTTAGATGCAGCTTTGAAGTATTACAAGGCTGATTCTGAAACAATAGAACGGCTGCGTTCCCCAAAGAGCGCCCTGCAAGTTTCCGTGCCGGTCAGAATGGATAACGGCTCGCTCAAAATCTTCGAAGGATATCGGGTTCAGTATAGTGACATTTTAGGACCTGCCAAAGGAGGCATTCGTTACCATCCAAATGTAAGCTTTGATGAAGTTAAAACTTTGGCATTCTGGATGACCTTTAAGTGCGCGGCAGCTGGCCTGCCCTACGGCGGTGGCAAGGGCGGAGTGATTGTGAACCCGAAAGAGCTGTCTCTAGCTGAAACCGAGAGACTAAGTCGAGCATACATCGCGGCGATTTCGGATGTGATCGGACCTGATGTCGATATTCCTGCCCCAGATGTTTACACCAATCCGATGATCATGGGTTGGATGGTTGATGAATATTCAAAAATCAAACGTTCTTGGCAGCCTGCAGTCATAACCGGCAAGCCAATTCCTCTGGGTGGTTCACTAGGTCGCGACGATGCTACTGCGAGAGGCGGATTTTATTCTCTTCAATGTCTACGTTCTAAATTGGGACTAGGCTCAGGGGAATTAACTGTTGCTATCCAGGGATTCGGTAATGCCGGGCTTCATTTTGCGCGGATAGCCAAAGAGGCAGGGTATAAGATAGTGGCAGTATCTGACTCTCGAGGCGGGATTTATTCTGCTGCAGGGCTAGATCCAGAGGCTGTCCAGTCTCATAAAGATTCCACAGGTTCAGTAATAGGCATGGCTAAGACAGATAAAATATCGAACGATGATATTTTAAATATGAAAGTTGATGTGCTTGTTCCAGCCGCGCTTGAGAACGTAGTCACCAAAAAGAATGCTGAAAAGATTTCGGCTAAGGTGGTGGTTGAGCTTGCCAATGGACCTATCGATAATGAGGGGGATGCCATTCTGCACGAGAAGGGAATTCCTGTGATTCCTGATATCTTGGCTAATGCCGGTGGGGTAACAGTGAGTTACTTTGAGTGGGTTCAAAATCGGCAGGGTTACTATTGGTCAGTAAAAGAGGTTCATGAAAAGCTTAAAGCCAGCATGGAGAAAGCCTCTCTAGCCATTCAGGATATTAGCTCGTCTAATAAAACATCCCTCCGTACAGCCGCTTATATATCGGCTTTAAAGAGGATTGATGAGGCGGTCAGGGCTAAGGGAACCGAGAAACAGTTTTCGGTGGGCTAAAAAGACTCAAAAATGTTGGACTCTGGTCGCGACTTCAAGTAACTTAAAGTAGTTATTTGATTAGCTAGGGGGCGCTGTATTATTTTTACCGCGTCCTCTATAATAACGCTTTAATTGGACGACCAGTGGAATCCGTAAACGAAAACACCAAATCTAGTGCCCAGACGTTTGAGGGAGCAGTAAGCGGAACCTTTTTTGAGGTAAGGCTAGACTCCTTTGATGGCCCGATAGACCTGTTGCTCCACCTTGTGAAGGGCAGCGAGCTCTCTATTGAGCGGATATCCCTGGCAGCCGTCACCAGTCAGTATCTGGAATGCATCGAGAAGATGAGGGACCTCGACCTCGATATCGCGGCTGAGTATCTTCTGGTCGCAGCAACTCTTCTCTCAATCAAAGCCGCAGTGTTGCTCCATGATCCAATCGAGCTCCAAAATGAACCAGAGGAGAATCTGCCAGATCCTCACAAGGAGCTACTTGAGAGACTGCGCGCTGCTCAGATTTATAAAAACAGTGCTGCTGAGTTAGGCAAGATAAGCATGTTGGGTGTAGATGTGTTCCAGCGCCCATCATCTCTTTCCGACTTTGAGTCTCCTGAAGAGGTTTACAGAAAGCATGACTCGATGCTCCTTGGTCAAGCGTTTCGTCAACTACTAACCAGAATTGGCAAGGAAGGTTTCCTGCTTAAGTTTGAAGTTGATTCGGTAACGGTAGTCGAGCGGATGGTTAAGATTTTAGATAATCTTAAGATTGCCAAAGAGCCAGTTTCTTTCTCGTCTCTGTTTGAGGGCTCTAAAAACCGCATGTCTATTGTTAATTCCTTTGTTGCTATTCTGGAGCTCTGCCGGCGTTCCGCGATAGTGGTATTGCAGCAGGGTAGTTACGAAGAGATTAAGATCGCTCTTAGCGGCACGGAGATTGATAAGGGGAATCTTACCTCGGAATTCGATGTCCAGGGAGCAGAGGCTACTGTTAAAGAGCTGACTGTAAACGGATAGAGATTAATAGTTTTAAAAATTTGTAGTTATAGCGGTATCAAAAAATGACTGAAGTGAATCAGACAGACAATCAAAGCGAAGCTAACGAAGATAAAAAAGTTGCAGCAGAAATCTCTGCCGAAGTGCAGGTGCAGGTAGAAGAGGTTGAGACCGCCTCCCAACCGATTGAGCGCCCTGAGGTGCCAGTTGAGGATCTTCCAAAGTTATTTGAAGCTCTATTGTTTGTAGCAGGAAACCCCATCGCCCTAGATAAACTCTGTGAGATTGCTAAGACCACCGAAGATATTACCAAAGAGGCTCTAGCCAAATTGAAGATGAATCTTGAGGAAAGGAGTTCTGCCTTCTCATTAGTCGAGGTAAATGGCGCCTACCAATTTAGAACCAAGGAGTTCTTTGCGCCCTTTATTCAGGAGTTAAAGAGAACCCGTCCTAAGAGATTAAGCCCCGCTGCTCTTGAGACCTTGGCTGTGGTCGCTTATCGTCAGCCTGTAGTTAAGAGTGACATTGAGGCTATTCGAGGTGTTGATGTAACCCCGACCCTTAAGACCTTGATCGATAGAAAGTTAATAAGGATCATGGGATATCAGGCTACTGTAGGGCAACCTGCGTTGTACGGAACTACCGAGAACTTCTTAGAGATTTTCGGCATGAGCTCCCTATCGGACCTCCCTTCATTAAAGGATCTCCGCGAGTTAGCTGAGGAGCCAGGGGAGGATTCTACCCCAGAAGTTGCTGAAGCAGGCTCTGAGGTGGTAGATCAAGGGACTGCACAAGTGCAGCAGTAAGTGCAGCGATTAGCGCAGCAACAATTAGGGCATAAATGAAAAAAGTTCAGTTAGTAAGACTTCAGAAGTATCTCTCTGAGTGTGGTGTGGCATCTCGTCGTGCCTCAGAGGAATTGATTCTAGAAGGCGCAGTATCAGTTAACGGTCAGCTTGTTACTGAGCTGGGAACCAAAGTTAATCCAGAAAAGGACATGGTTCGGGTCAAGAAGAAAATCATAAGACCTGAAGAGAAGGGGGTTATCTTATTTTATAAGCCGCGGCGGGTAGTTTGCACCATGAGCGATCCAGAAGGGCGTCCAACGGTGGCAGATTATCTTACCAGTAGATATCGATCTTACAGACCAGTGGGTCGGTTGGATTGGGATACCATGGGTCTTTTAATTCTGACCAATGATGGCGACTTGGCTGATATGTTAGCCCATCCCCGCAATCAGTTCCCCAGAGTTTATGAAGCCAGAGTTGCTGGTCGAATCGATGAAAGAACTTATGAGAAGCTGAACCGTGGTTTTTGGGTTGAGGGAGATAAGATTGTTCCACAAGTTGAAGAGATTGAAGTACAACCTGATTCAACTTGGGTAAAGGTGATTGTCCATGAAGGAAAAAACCACCTGGTTAAAATAATTTTTGATAAAGTGAAACACCCGGTGCAGAAGCTGAAGCGGATTTCTCACGGACCATTTAAGCTGGGTGGATTGCAACCAGGCGAGATGCGGAAGCTCACTGAAGGGGAGTATATTCGGTACAAGAACAAGATTAGGGAACATCGGCCCCGCAAAACCTCCCGTCAAAACGATGAAATTTGACTTCTGCCCCCCGACTCGCCTATAAGATGGGCGCGGGGTAGAGCAGTCTGGTAGCTCGTCGGGCTCATAACCCGGAGGCCGTTGGTTCAAATCCAACCCCCGCATCCAAAAGATAAAAATCAAAAAATCCCAGTCGGCTAAATATATCAGGTAACTTCTACCCAGCGTCACGACCATCAAACGCCGCAGTTAGCTCTTTAAAAGAGTAGCGATTTCTTAAATGGGGCGCATATTCGCACGCAGCGTGTAGCAGTAGCCCAACTAAGGGTCGGGGAAGGGTGGAGGTTAAAATTTTTACCTCTTTTAAAAAGTCGAACTTTTTCTCTGTCTCCACAAAGAGAAGATCTAGCATGCTTCCAAGTTGAAGTAGTTGGGTCTCTCCTATCAGCTTATGTTCCAGGGCTGTTTCAAAATCAATTAATTCATGACGGAAATTTTGTATCCCTTGAGGGGTACGGAAAAATCGATAGTGTAGGGTGCTGCTTGCAAACTCGATACGTTTTAAAATGTATTCCTTTTCGAGCATTATTTTGATGTTTTTGACTACTACATCTCGAGCCTCAGTGGCCTCGTGCAAATCAGCGGTGTCGCCGCCCAGCACTTTTAAGCTGAGCTCATCAAATCCGCGGGTGTGGGTTGATATCGGTGCTCGCTCTATCACTAGGGTCAGTAAGTGAGTAATTTTAGGATAGGTATCTTTGACCTCATGAAGTATTTCAAAATAGCCACGATGGTCCCGTTCAAAGAACGTGACTAGACCTTTAGCCAGCCTAGTCATGGCTTCACTCGTAACTATTTTAAGGTCAACCGCTTCTTGAAATATGGCGAGTCTCTCTCTTAATTCATCCTTACGATTGGTTGTGTTGGCTATGGCGATATCAAAGTGTCGGGTTTTCTCTCTCAATAGAAAGCCGACATCTTCCCGTTTCTTTTTGAGCTCATGATGTTGGTAGCTGACCTCATAAAAATTAAAAAGCTCTTTTATAGTGAAGCCCTCACTACACTTGAGTTCTGGATTCAGCTTCTCCAAGAATGGTTTAATTTTTATTACTTCTGAATGAAAGCCTCTATCATTGGTCCAGACAAAAAGCGCTAAAAAATCGGCCAGAAGTTTTGTCTCACAGTCATTGCCAGATTCCAGTTCTTTTATGTACTGAGTAAGCTCTTCTTTTATAGCCTGCTCCATAATCTTTCTTGTTTGGGAGTCAACTCCGTGCTCGGCCCAGATTTTACGAATTTCTCCTTCATAAAAAAAATATCTGTTGTGCATCGGCCAGATTTTGGTCGTATCTATCAAAGGAGCGCGCTCATAATTTTTTAAAAGGTGCCCGGCATGTTGATAAATAAAGTGAGCCAGTGGTTGGGTTTGAAGTATGTCTTGCAGATCTGTAGCAACTCTTATCTTACTCAAATTCAGGGCCTCTTCATATCGAGCAAGGTTAGTTCTCTTAAAGATTCTATTAGAGAAGTTTATCTCGTTCTGAACAGCACCGGTAGAATCGCCACGAGTGAGTAGGCAACACACAGCTTTTGAATCATCCTGGCGGAGCGGATAATTCTGATTTGATAATAGAGTCGAGAGTCCAGCAAGCAGGGGAAGTCGAACCTCGTAATTTGGTTCTGGTTTATTTAGGGCCTGCACGAAGGTATCTCTTACATACGGAATTTGAATAGCTCGGCTGAGAGTCTTAGCCGCGGCCACTCTGACCTCAAAATTGACTCGGAGCTTTCGGTCGAAGGTAGCCGGAGGCACCAAGAACTGACAAACCTTAATGTATACCTGGGGCTTAAGAATTACTGGTTCTAGAATTTTCAGAGCAGACTGGCGCATCAGTAGAGCTGGATCTGCTAGGGCTCCAACCGCTGCAGTCAAAGCGGTCTGTTTGATAGAATCACTAATTTCTTCCTGGCGGTGTGCCTCAAGGGACCTGCCCAGCAGCTCTAAAGCTCTTAGTCGAATCTTGATTGGGGTAGTGTTGGAGGTAGAACCTAATGCCAACCCAGCCAGGCACTCCATGGCCTTTTGGTTTTTATCAGAAATCTTGCCGAGGGATTCTAGGGCAGATAATCGGGGCAGCTGACCAAAATCGTGTGACTCCAAACTTGAAATGCCAATCAAGTTGGTTACATCAAGTTCCTGATTGGATTTGTCGGCTTGAGAATTAACGTCCATTCACTACAAAACGTTTAATAGCCGAAGAACTATAAAACAGAAAAGGGAATAAACCAACATTTCAGCAATAAAACTTTAAACTATTCGGGTATGCGGCTTAGATTAATCAGATCCCTCTGCTTTTTAAACGCATCGTCAATGACCAGCGTCAAGTTTTGTAGTGGCTCTATTTCTTAAATTTCTTCCCATAAAGGGCCGCTACTTTGGCATTCTTAAATTTAGTTTTTTTGACCCCAGAGCTGCCGACATCTTGCACTCTGAATCCTTCGATATTGGACTTGATCGGGTTGCCCTGACTATCTAGCTCTTTATAAATCGCCTGAACATGGAAGGTACCACCCGGGGTGACTTTTTTGGGTAATTTTACAGAGAATGTTTTAGACTTATCTGAGCCTAAGGTGCCCTTGAAGGCATTAAAGGAACGTTTTAATACTTTGCCCTTATTTAAGGTCACAGGTACCGCAAATTTGCCTGCTTTGCCCTCAACATAAATTGTAGTTCCTGTGCCTACACCCTGGTCAGTGATGGCGAGAATTAATTTGCCTGTGAGATTTTTGGACGTGATTGTAAATTTAACTATCTCACCACCTTCAAAGTGCCTGCCGTTCAACATCAAATCGAGCTGCGCTAACTCTGGTTCTGGAGTCGGAGATGGACTCGGCGAAGCTGTCGGAGATGGACTCGGCGAAGCTGTCGGTGATGGACTAGGTGACGGGCTCGGGCTCGGAGATGGTGAAGGACTCGGCGAAGCTGTCGGTGACGGGCTCGGCGAAGGAGATGGTTGAGGCGCTCCACTTCTAACCAAACAGTTATCGATCAATGTTCCCAGTCCTTGTTCGTATTTTTGGCGATTGCCGGCATTATCAAATATATCTACTCCGACAGTATCTTCATTGCTAAGGGCTGGTAAGCCAACCATGAATGATCCGTTCACAAATGAGCCTGTCTTTGGAAAGCCAGCAAGAGAAGTTCTGGCGCCTCCTCGAATCACATAAACATCCTGTGTTTTTACCGAGCCAGTATCATCCCAAAATCCTACTGTGAGATCAGTAGGAGCACATGTATTAGTATCCCTCAGTGCGAAGTGAACAGTTGGATGATACCAATCATGCCGATAGTTCTTCGCCTGCCCAGGAACATTACGTGGGGAATCATGGTCTATGAACAATCCAAACTGATACACCCATTTTGCTGAATTAGGTTTAGTTCCATCGCAAAGATTAGGATGTGGGGAGTGTCTGAATCCCCAGACGCCGTTCGCATAATCAGGGGCGTATTCAGGTCGGGTGTTAACTCTACCATCGGTGCGTTTGCCTCGCGCTGCCATGAATGCCAGACTGCCGAGGGCTCCAAGCTCTGTTCCCATGTAATCACGGTCGATAAGCTGAGAATATGCCGAGGCTTCGTCTGAGTAAGATAGTGCCCTCTGAGCCTGCGTAGCTTGCGTATTTGTGGCGGTTACAGAATTGTGACAGCTTCCGCAATTCTGGTCGAATCCTGAATACAAATCCTGCCAAACTGGAATATCTCTGGTGGCGTTGGTGTCGACTTTCATTACAGGGTTACAGAATGGATCGTATTCAATGTAAGGAGTTGTGTTGACCATGTCCTCAGCAGCATGTGTATCGGCATAGGTTCCTGCAAAAGGGACAGAATTTGGAGTGATATCAACAGCGTGAGCGTGACAACCGCCACAATTAGTTCTGGTCTCACCTGGCTCCATCGAGTGCCAATTCTTCAAGTCAGTTAATCTTAAACCGTATTGTTTGTGCAGAAGATGAAATTGAAAAGGAGACTTTGCAGGGATCATCGCCTTAAAGGAGCCATCATGAGATGTTCTGTCGTAAATACCAATTAATTTGGCAGCTTCATTCAATCCGCCATCAACTTCATATCCAATGGTGCCGTATGTTTTTTTGTTTGATGTCAAACTAATCTCAATTCCAAAGACATCAGCCGTTTTAAGTGGTGTGCAATAATCGTTAGTATTGCCGGTTGGACTAGGTGGTACCCAAGTAAGGGCATCAATATTTCCCACAACCCTTTCAGGAAAATTGCCCGTTTCAAAATTGGCACCAATTCCATTGTAATTAGGGGTAAAAGGTCTGTTAGCTCGGCAATCCATAGTGGTTCCATCACTGTTACCAAGGTCACTAGTGCCCACTACTGCAAATGGCTGGTGCGCGGCTACGCCATTTGCTGGGTCGATATTAGGTGGAGAGAATTCCTGCTGAGGAGCCCCCGTGCGTTCTTGCCAACTCAGAGCTGGAACTGGAAAGAGAAGATTAAATTCACCACTGGTATCATCAACCAGAATTCTAAGACCCTCTTCAGTTTGTAGGTTTACGGGAGCAAGCGGATTAAACTGCTCAAGATTGGGTCTATATCCGATGAATGAGTCATACTGTGATTCAGGAATACTCTCATTGTTTTTCTTTTTATCGTTTGCATTTGTGTGGGTCCAAGCCATCAGTAGCTCATCAGGTCGAGCACACATCGGGGTAGTTCCCTTGCCATAAAAATTCCCGTTAGCATCTCTAATTGCCCATTCATCCCGGTTTGAATCATCAGTAAATAAAGATATTTTTGCTACGCCTACTTGTCTTGGTTCTAGCCCTAGAGGCATGGATACTAATTCGTTAAGACCTGCTGAAACCAATGGGAGGCGATGAAGCGATCCGAATCCTTGGTTGTTTACGTTGTAGTAGCCCGCAGATACAAAATACTCCCCGGTTCCTGTACCTTTGTTTTTTATACAGTAAGTGCCAAGGTGAAATGAGCTAGCGCCTCGACCGTACCCTAGCAGCGGAGACCATACGCCCGCTGATGAGAGCGCTTGTTGGTGCCACTGT
>Ga0172372_10000420_pt1 | contig 64984 bp, 60 predicted proteins | sample LakKiv5m_2_FD_114544 | JGI IMG/M metagenome (GOLD analysis project Ga0172372, IMG submission 114544) | Freshwater microbial communities from Kabuno Bay, South-Kivu, Congo - kab_092012_9.5m | ecosystem: Environmental > Aquatic > Freshwater > Lake | place: Democratic Republic of the Congo...
GAGCGGCAACTCGTGAGCCCCACCGAGCTCAATGCCTGGCGCCGCGGGTTCACACCCCAGGCCGAGATCTGGAACGGTCGGCTCGCCATGCTGGGCCTTTCGGTCGGCCTGAGCGTGCTGCTGATCGCCCGGCTGGCCACCCCCTGAATCAGATGCGGCCCCGCAGGGCCTCCTGCTCGGCCGGCGGTACCAGGCCCAGGATGCGCTCGATCGTCTGACCGCCGAGTTGGTGTGCAGGGTGCCGAACACCAGGGGCCGGTCTGGGACGCCTCGATCGCGGTGGAGAGGGTGTCCTGATCGCGGATTTCACCGATCAGGATCACATCGGGGTCTTCGCGCAGCGCCGAGCGCAGGGCCTGGTGAAACTGCCGGGTGTGCTGCCCCACCTCCCGTTGACGCACCGGGAACGGCGGCTCTCGTGCACGAATTCAACGGGATCTTCGATGGTGAGGATGTGGCGCGCGAGGTTGGTGTTGATCCAGTCGACCATGGCCGCCAGGGTGGTGCTCTTGCCGGAGACCGTAGGTCCGGTCACCAGAACCAGCCCTTTGGGCCGGGCGGCCAGCTCCTTGAGCACCTCCGGAAGGTTGAGATCCTCAAGGCTGGCGATCTGCCGGGGAATCAGCCGCAACACCATGGCCTGGCCCCGCAGCGAATCGGGCAGATTGAAGCGCACCCGTACGAAGCTGAAGGCGTGGGATCCGTCGTACTCGAGCTCGCGCTGAAACCGATCGATCTCGGCCGGGCTGAGCAGGTCCCGCAGCCATCGCGCAAAGGTCGCGGCATCGGTCATCAGCAGGCCGCTGCGCAGCATCTCGCCGCGGCTGCGGTAGCGGGGCTCCTCGCCGATGCCCAAATGCATATCGGAATGGCCCTGGTCGTGGGCGATGCGCACGATTGCCTCGAGCGCGACTGAGGCTGGAGCTGGGGCAACAGCCTCAATCGCAGCAGGCACGGACACAGCCGGGTGGCCACCCGCCGGTAATGGGCTGGTGCGCGGAAACAGGCTGGGAGACTCCGGCAGTGTCATCGCTGCGGCCAACGGCGGCGGCATCTCAGCTTCGCGCCGCGGCCGGCTCTTGTCATGAGCAGCGTGTCACTGGCAGCGTGTCGCTGGCAGAACAGCATCAGCGGCCTGTCCGATGCTCCAGTCCCATGACACAGTGGCCTGAGCACGGCCGCCACGCCTTGAAGCCCCTTCCCCTGGTGACGATCGTGCTGGGCACCCGGCCCGAGGCGATCAAGCTGGCGCCGGTGATCCAGGCCTTTCAAAAGGATCCCGCGTTCACCACCCGGGTGGTGCTCACGGGACAGCACCGCGAAATGGTGACGCAGGTCATGGAGCTGTTCGGCATCAGCGCCGACCACGACCTGGCCCTGATGGCCCCCCAGCAGACCCTCACCCACATCACCTGCGCCGCCCTCGAGGGCCTCAAGCAGGAGTTCGCCAACCACCGGCCCGACCTGGTGCTGGTCCAGGGGGACACCACCACCGCCTTTGCGGCGGCCCTGGCAGCGTTCTATGAGCAGATTCCAGTTGGCCATGTTGAAGCGGGTCTTCGCACCGACAACCTGCTGGACCCCTTCCCCGAAGAAGCCAACCGGCGACTGATCTCCCAGCTGGCCCAGCTGCACTTTGCCCCCACCGAGCGCTCGGCGGCCAACTGCCGCGCCTCGGGGGTGGTCGGTGAGATCCTCACGACCGGCAACACGGTGATCGACGCCCTGCTGCTGATGGCGCAGCAGGCGGCCCCGTTTGCCCTGGAGGGCTTTGATGCGGCCCGGCAGCGGCTGGTCCTGGTGACCGTGCACCGCCGCGAAAACTGGGGCGAACGCCTGCAGAGCATCGGCAACGGCCTGCTGCAGCTGCTGCAGCGCTACGACGACGTGGCGATCCTGCTGCCGCTGCACCGCAACCCCACCGTGCGCGAACCGCTGCAGGCGCTGCTGGGCGAGCATCCCCGCGCCCACCTGTGCGAACCGCTCGACTACGACCGCCTGGTGGCGGCCATGCGTGAATGCACCCTGGTGCTCAGCGACTCGGGCGGCCTGCAGGAAGAGGCCCCGGCCCTTGGCAAACCCGTGCTGGTGCTGCGCCGCACCACCGAGAGGCCCGAAGCGGTAGACGCGGGCACAGCCCGGCTGGTGGGCACCGATGTGGCCACGATCGTGAACGAAGCTGCGCGCCTGCTCGACGATCCTGCTGCCTACGACACCATGGCCCGGGCCCACAACCCCTTTGGGGACGGCCTGGCCAGCGGTCGCATTGTGGAGGCGGCACGCCGTCTGCTCAACGCCCCCTGCGGCTGACCCCGATTGTGAGCCAAGACAAGCGTGAGGGGTTGCTGCCTCAACGCTTCTTCTTGGCCCAGGGCGGCAAGTCGATGAACACCCGGGTTCCCTCTGACAAGCCACTAAGGATCTGGGTGCTACGGCCGCTGCTCATGCCCAGCTCCACCGGCTGAAACCTGGGCTGATTGCCCTTGTCCACCAGCAGCACCCCAGGGCGGCCGTCTTCGGTGACGACCGCCACGGTGGGCACCAGGGTCTGGGGCGGCACCCTGCCGATCTGAAAATCGATCTCGGCGGTCATGCCGATGCGCAGCTGGGTCGTGGGCTGCACAAAGGCGAGTTTGACCTCAAATGAATTGACGTTGTTGGTCTTGATCGCCCGTGGTGCGATCTGGCGGATCCGCGCCGCAAAGCGCTGGTCGGGAAAGGCATCGACCTGCACGCTGGCGGTCTGGCCCAGACGCAGGCGGCCCACGTCGCTCTCGGGCACCTTGGCGATCACCTCCAAACCACGGGCCACCTCAACGATCGAGGAGCTGGTGGCCCCCAGGCTGGAGGAGGCGGTGGTGGTCGGCGTCACAAAGGCACCGCGATCGGCGTAACGCTGGCTGATCAGACCCTCAAAGGGGGCCCGCACCACCAGATCATCCTGCTCGACACCACGCTGCTGCAGCCGCTCGCGGGCGGCGCTGAGGGCCTCAAGGTCAACCCGATAGGCCGCGTAGGCGCGGTTGTAGTCATCGGCACTGATGGCGCCATTGGCAAACAGTTGGCGCCGACGCTGCCATTCGCTGCGGCTGCGCTGCAGGTTGGCCTGGGCCGAGCGCACATTGGCCTGCAGTTCCTGGCGGCGGTCGCTGAGATCGCCTGAATCCATGCGGGCCAGCGCCTGACCGCGGCGCACCCGATCCCCTTCATCGACAAACAGTTGCTCGAGAATCCCCTGGCGCTTGGGGCTCACGTTGACGCGCTCGATCGCATCAAGCTCGCCGGTGGCCGAGATCACCCCTGGCAGGCTGCCCCGCTGCGCCAGCACGGTGTAGCGGGACAACGAGGCCTTCTGGGCGTTGCCGCGATTCCACTGCATCGCCCCCGCGCCCAGCAGCACCACGGCCGTGGCGCCGACACCGATCCAGAACCGGCGGCGCTGCCAAAGGGCACGGGCAGGTTGCGCGGGGCTGCCCACGGCCGCCAGGGGTCTGGAGGAGGGATTGGCGAGCTTGGGAGAGGTCAAGGCAGGAATGACCCGCAGGGCGGCTTGCACCAGTCTCGCGGTCAGCGCGGCAGCCTGTGGGGTGGTGCCCCCCCGTAGATTCTGGCCATGCTTAAAGCCGGAATCGTCGGCCTGCCCAACGTCGGCAAGTCGACCCTCTTCAACGCCCTGGTGGCCAACGCCCAGGCCGAAGCCGCCAACTACCCGTTCTGCACCATCGAGCCCAACGCGGGCGTTGTGGCGGTGCCTGACCCGCGGCTGCAACAGCTCAGCGACCTGAGCAAAAGCAAGGAGATCATTCCGACCCGGGTCGAGTTCGTCGACATCGCCGGCCTGGTGAAGGGGGCCAGCCAGGGCGAGGGTCTGGGCAACAAGTTCCTGGCCAACATCCGCGAAGTCGACGCGATCGTGCACGTGGTGCGCTGCTTCGACAACGACGACGTGATCCACGTCTCGGGCTCGGTGGATCCGGTGCGCGATGCCGAGGTGATCAACCTCGAGCTGGGCCTGGCCGATCTGAGCCAGGTCGAAAAGCGCCGCGAGCGGCTGGTGAAGCAGGTGCGTACCAGCAAGGAAGCCCAGGTCGAAGACGGGGCCCTGGCGCGCATTCAGCAGGTGCTCGAGCAGGGCGGCGCCGCCCGCAGCGTCGCACTCACAGACGAGGAAACGCCCCTGCTCAAACCCCTGGGATTGCTGACGGCCAAGCCGATCATCTACGCCACCAACGTGAGCGAAGACGAGCTGGCCGGTGGCAATGCCTGGTGCACGGCGGTGGCCGACCTAGCGGCCAGCGAGGGCGCTGAAACCGTGCGCATCTCGGCCCAGGTGGAAGCCGAACTGATCGAGCTGCCTGAGGGGGACCGGGCTGAATTTCTTGCCGGTCTGGGTGTCGACGAAGGCGGCCTGGCCAGCCTGATCCGGGCGACCTACAAGCTGCTGGGCCTGCGCACCTACTTCACCACCGGCGAGAAGGAGACCCGCGCCTGGACGATCAAGGCCGGCATGAGCGCCCCCCAGGCCGCCGGCGTAATCCACACCGACTTTGAGCGGGGCTTCATCCGCGCCCAGACCATCGGCACCAAACAGCTGCTCGAAGCCGGTTCTCTGGTTGAAGCCCGTAACAAAGGATGGCTGCGGGCCGAAGGTAAGGACTACATCGTCGAAGAGGGCGATGTGATGGAGTTTCTGTTCAACGTCTGATCGTTGAGGTCCTGATCGTTGAGGTTCTGATTGCAGAGATCTCGCGTTCCATCCTCGTTGCATGCGCCCCGCTGCTTGACCCACCGGCCCGAAGCGGCCCGCCTGGGGCTGCCCCAGAATGGCTGCAGCCCAACACTCCGGCATGACGGTTCAGCAGCCCTCCGGGCCTGACGAAGACATCAGCCAACCCCACGACTTTGCGGTGCAGAAGCAGCTGCACCAGCAGATCCGCAACGATCCCGACTACGACGACTGGGAATACGGCACCGAACCCCTGCCCCAGGAGGCCTGGGTTCAGGACAAGGGGTCTGAACCACCCGCCGGTGGTCCCAGCCGGTAGAGAACTTCGGGCGTCTCGTCGAGGATGTCGTCGCCACCTGCGGCGCCGCTCAGCACCGCCAGCAGGCGACGGCGTTGCTGGCTGGCAATGCGGTTCACCAATGGCAGGCCCAGCAGCACCGCCACGAACAGCAGCAACCAGACACCGGCGCCATGGCCCTGGCCATCGAGCAGCCGACCCGCCAACAGGGGCGCGGCAAAGGCACTGACCGCAAAGCATTGAGAAAACAGCGCCATGGCCAGCCCCTGATGGGCCGGCGGGCTGAGCTCGACCACCGCTTCGGTCGCGGTCGGCAGGAACGCAGCCAGACCCACGGCCAGGGGCACTTGGGCCAGCAGCACCAGGGCCAGCCCCGCACCGGCGCTGAAACCGCTAAGCGCCAGCAGCAGGGCACCGGCGGCGAAGGCCACCAGGCTGAGCCGCAGGCCCACGTGCACCGGTCGCTCGGCCAGCCAGCGCCCCAGGGGCCACTGGATCAGCAGCAGCAACGCCAGCTGCCCCCCAATCAGCAGGGCGCCCGAGGCTTCAGGCAGGCCGCGACGCTGCAGGCTGCCGCGCACCAGATCGAGGGGCAGCGCACTCTGCATCAGCACCGGCACGGCGGTGGCCACCACCGAGATCAACAGAATCGGCAGCAGGGCCGGCAACCAGCGCCCCCATTGCACGGCACCGCCCTGTTTGCTGTTGCTGGCGCCACGCCCCGGTGGCAAGGGGGCCAGCAACAGCAGCAGACCCATCACCACAAGGCAGGCCAGATCGACGCTGTAGATGCCCCGCAAGGGCCCGATCGCCGCCAGCAGGGCCCCTAGCAGGGCGCCGACGGCGATGCCCAGGGCGTCGGCGGTGCGGGCCAGGGCATACCCCCGCGGCGACCCCAGAGCCCCGGCCGTGGCGGAGACCGCCAGTTCGATCGCCGGCCAGTACAGGCCCATGGCGACGCCCTGCAGCAGCTGGCCGCGCACGTAGGCCGCAACGGTGTGGGCCGTGATCAGCTGCAGATCCCCAGCCAGGGCCAACAGCACCGCCAGCAGCACCGGCAGCGAACAGCGCAGGCCGCGATCCAGCAGCCAGCCACTGGCAAATCGGCCCGCGGTTCCGGCCACGGCAGCCAGTGCAACCCCCTCGGTGATGCTGCTGGCACTGAAGTCGGCGCGGTGAAACACCAGGGGCGTCAGATAGAGCACGCCGCCGGCGCCAATGGAACCCACCAGACGCACCAGCGACACCCGGAGCAACGAGGGGGGAAACTGGCTCCACCAGGACGCGTGTGTGCTGGCCCCTGCCCGTGCCTCCATCAAGAGCCCACCGCCCCATCGCCGCTGCACTCGCCAGTCTGCTGGTGAGCGGCACGGCCCTGCCGCTGCGGGCAGCCGAGGTGCTTCAGGTGCAGCTCGACGGCCTGAGTGTGCCGATCGACCTCAAGGCGCTGGAGGCCTGGAGTCGGGATCCCGCCCGCGACCGCAGCGAGCTGGGGGTCTGGCTGGGGCTCCTGGATCAACGCAGCCGCAGCACCCTGGTGCAGCTGCTGCGGGAGCCGTTTCTACGCGACCAGAGCCTGGCCAGCCAGCTGCTTAACAGCTGGACCGGCGAACCGCTGATCAATGAGATCGCCGCCCTGCTGAGCCCAAGCCAGGCCGGGCTTCCGACCACCTCTGCCCCGGAGGCTGCGACGGCAGGCATGCTGCGCCGCAGTCTCGACGACCTGCTGAGCCGCCAGCGGCAGGTAACGCTGCTGGAGCTGCTGCGAACGCTTCCCGCAGAGCGGGTGAGCCTGAAGCTCGACGGGGTGATCGAGCTGGCCCAGCAATGGCGCCGGCAGCTGGAGTTGCAGCAACTGGCACTGCGCCGGCTCGATGGCCTGGGGCTGCCCCAGCGGCAATCGAGCCCCCTGACCCTGAGCGAACGGCAACGGGGCCCGCTGGTGGTCATGGCGTTGGCTGTCAACCACCGACGTGAACCGTTGCCCCTGCAGATCTGGCCCAGCCAGGGCAGGGTGCGGGGCCCCTGGATCCTGCTGATGCCGGGCCTCGGCGGCAGCAGCGGGCAGCTGAGCTGGCTGGCGGCCAGCCTGGCCCAGTGGGGTTGGCCCGTGGTCGTGCTCGACCACCCCGGCAGCAACGAAGCCGCCCTGCAGGCCTCCCTGATCGGCCAGCAGCCACCCCCGGGCAGTGAAAGCCTGGCCCAGCGCCTCGCCGATGGGGAGGCGGTGCTTCAGGCCCAGCGGCAGGGTCAGCTGCCGGCCCTGGGCGCACCAGCCGGCGCGCCGGTGGTGCTCATGGGGCATTCCCTGGGTGGGCTGACCGCACTGATGGCCGCAGGACTGACGCCCGAGGAGGGCCTGGGCCGGCGCTGCCGTCAGGCCCTGCGCCGCCTGCCCCTGTCGAACCTGTCGCGACTGCTGCAATGCCAGCTGCCCCAGGGCCGCAGCGGCCGCCGCCCGGCACCGTCGCCGGGCACACCCGTGGCCGCGATCGTGGCTTACAACGGCTTCGGTAGCCTGCTGTGGCCCAGTCGCGGCCTGGAGGATCTCAAGGCGCCCCTGCTGCTGGTGGGCGGCAGTCTCGACCTGATCACCCCGCCGCTGGTGGAGCAACTGGCCGTGTTCAGCAGCCAGAGGCATCCGCGCAGCCGCCTGGTGCTGCTCGAAGGCGGCAGCCATTTTTCACCGGTGCGGGTGCCGGCCAACGACCAGGCCCTGTTTCGTCTCGGCGATGACCTGGTCGGCATCGAACCACGCAAGGCCCAATCGCTGCTGTTGTTGCTCACCGTCGAATTTCTCAAGGGGCTGGAGCAGCCGCTGCTGCTCTCTCCCCAGGTGCGCAGGCTCAGCGGCGTGCGCGCCCATGTGCTGGATCCATCCCTGGCCCGGCGTTGGGGCCACGCAATCAGAACTCCAGACGGGGATCCAGCCAGGCCACCAGCACGTCGACCAACACCGTGACAGCGACCACCAGGGTCGCCACCACCACCACGATGCCCTGCACCAGGGGGTAGTCGCGCTGGGCAATGGCCTCCTGCAGCCGCGCCGCAACACCAGGCCAAGAAAACGTGACTTCGATCAGCAGGGCCCCTCCGATCAGGGAGGCCACGGTGATGCCGGTGATCGTGAGCACCGGCAGCAGGGCATTGGGCAGGGCGTGGCGCAGGATCAGGCGCCGTTCACTGAGGCCGCGGCAGCGGGCCGCCTCGACATAGTCGGAGGCCATGGCGCGCCGCAGATTGAGACGCAGGGCATTGGCAAAGATCCCGCTCAGCAACAGGGCCAGGGTGCATGCCGGCAGCAGCAGATGGCGCAGGGTGCCGCTGAGGTTCTGCCATTGCCCCTGAAACAGTGCGGTGCGCAGGCTGTCGAGCAGGTAGAAGCCGCTGCCGCCAGGTGGCAGCAGGGTGGGCGGGAAGCGTCCCCCCACCGGCAGCCACCCCAGCCAGACGGCAAACACCAGCTGGGCCAGCATCGCCAGCCAGAACGGCGGCAGCGCATAGGTGCCGATGCCAAAGAGGCGGGCGCCGAGATCCACCGCACCCTCGGCCCGGGCAATGCCGCTGAACCCCACGGCCAGTCCCACGAGAGCAGCCAGCAGCAGCGCCACCAGGCCCAGTTCGAGGCTGGCGGGCAATGTCTGGCCGATCACCGATCGCACCGGCTGCTGGTTGGTCAGGGAGGTGCCCAGATCACCCTGCAGCAGATCCCGCAGGTAGCCGCCGTACTGATGCCACAGCGATTGGTCCAGTCCCAGCTGGGCCCGCAGAGCCGCCCGGGCCGCCTCCGGAGCCCTGCTGCCCAGCAGGGCATCCACCGGATCACCCGGCGCCAGACGCAGCAGCAGAAACACCAGGCTGGCCAGCAGCCAAAGCATCACCGGCGCCAGGGCGAGCCGGGCCAGCACGTAACGCAGCAGGCGGATGGATCGGCTCACGGGCGGTGCAACTCCTGCAGCAGCACCCGACCGGACCCATCAAAGCGGGGCTGGGCCACGCTGGTCTTCACCCAGATGCGCGGCTGCACCAGCCACAACGGCAGGTAGGGGCTGGCGGCGGCGGTCTGACCCTGGATCCGGCGCAGCAGGGCCACGCGGGAGTCCCCTTGGGCGCTGGCGCTGCGCCGAAGTTCGGCCTCCAGCCCCGGCCGGGTCCAGAAGCTGCCACTGGCGGCGCTGGAGCCCTTGAGACACCGATCGCCCTGGGACTGGTCACAACCCAGCAGCGGCATCAGGTAGTTGTCGGCGTCGGGGAAATCGCCCATCCAATCGAGAATGATCAGCTGAAACGCCCCATCGCCCAGTTGGCGGTAGGCGGTGGTCGACTCCATGCCCTGCACCTCCAGGTCCACACAATCGCCCAGATCACGCTGCAACAGGGCCTGCCAGGTCAGGGCAAACAGGCGATCGCTAGGGATGTTGGAGCGGAAAGTGAGCTCCAGAGGCAGGCGCCGGCCCTGGCAATAGCCAGCCTGGCGGTACAGCCTGCGGGCGGCAGCGGGGTTATAGGCGGGCCACGGTTCGGGCGTGCCCCCGGGCAGCACCGGTGGCACCAGCCCCCGCAACGGCGCATTGAGGCCCTGACTCACGCGCTGCACCAGCCGCTGGCGATCCAGGCTCAGGGCCAGGGCACGGCGCAGGCCGACCGCATTCAGGGGCGGCTGGTCGCTGAGCAGGGTCAGATAGCCGATCTCGAACGCCGGACCGGTGGCCTGGCGCAGCTGGCCGCGGCGGGCCTGGCGTTGCAGCGCTGCCTGATGGTCAAGCTCGAGGCTGGTGGAGAGCAGGCCATCGACCTCGCCGCTCTGCAGGGCACCGAACAGGGCGGTGGAGTTGCCCAGCGCCACCAGGTCAAGGCCCCGGTTGGCCGCCGGGCGCCCCCAGTACCGGGCAAACGGTTCCAGGCGCTGCTGCTGGGGAGTGAAGAAGCTGAGCCGGTAGGGACCGGTCCCCACGAACCGATCGCTCCATTGGCGGCGGCGATGGTGGCGATAGGCCGAGGGCGACAGCGGCGTCAGATTGATCGCACTGAGCAGCTGGGCCATGGCCCCGAAAGGCCGCTTGAGGCGCAGCTCGATCGTGTGGCTGCCGATGGCCCGCACGGCCGTCACCCGATCGCCCAGCAAATAGCTCAGCTTGCCGATGGCCAGAAAACGCTCCAGGGTGAAGACCATGGCGGTGGCATCAAAGGCGGTGCCGTCGTGAAACTGCACGCCACGACGCAACTCCACCTGCACCCGCAGGCCGTCGTCGCTGATTCGGGGCAGGCCGGTGGCCAGCCTGGGTTCGAGGCGGCCATCTGAGGTGATCGCATAGAGCGGATCGCCGATCGCGCTCAGCAGCTGCATGGCTCCAAAGGTATAGGCCCCGGCCGGATCGACCGTGTCGATCCGGTTGCGACTGCCGATGATCAACCGCTGGGGGTCAGGGCGGGGTTTGCAGCCGACCGTGAGCGTCAGCGCCGACCCGAGCGCCGCCGCCGCAGCCAGCATGCGGAGGCGACGGGGCGCCACCGTCAAAGCGTGCGCAGACAGGCGGCCACCGCTTGCACCGCCGGCAGCGCCTCAATCGCGGCCATCGCCGCCCGGAAGGCCGATTCGAGAACCCGATGGGTGATCACCACGATCTCGGCATGGCTGCCATCACCGCCGCCCTGGGGCTGGAACTGCACGATCGACTGGAGCGACACCCCCGCCTCACCGAAACAGGTGCCGATGCGGCCGATGACTCCGGCTTCGTCACTGGTGCGCAACCGCACGTAATTGCGGTGCTGGGTGAGGGCCGGGTCAACCAGCCGGCAGGGGCGCCAGCTGCCTGCGGCCAGCAGCGGGTCGAGCGGGGCCGGCTGACCAGGGAAGTCCCCCCCGCTCACCTGGCGGATACCGGCGATGTTGAGAATGTCGGCCACCACTGCCGAAGCGGTGGGTCCGGCACCGGCACCAGGCCCGTAGAACATGACCCGGCCCACCGGATCGCCTTCGACCAGGATTGCGTTGTTGACCCCATGGACGCCGGCCAGCGGATGGTCCCTGGGCACCAGGGTGGGATTGACGCTGACATCGAGCTCGGCCGTGCCATCGGAGGCCACACCCACCTGCTCGGCCACGGCCAGCAGCTTGACGCCGTACCCCAGCTGGTCGGCATAGGCCACATCGCGGGCATCGAGACGGTCGATGCCGCTGGTCGGAATCGCAGCCCGGGGCACCACACCCCCGTAGGCCAGGGAGGCCAGGATCGCGATCTTGTCGGCCGCATCACCGCCCTGCACATCGGCGGCGGGGTCGGCCTCGGCGTAGCCGAGGCGCTGGGCATCGGCGAGCACCGCGCCATAGGCCGCGCCCTCGTCGGCCATGCGGCTGAGGATGTAGTTGGTGGTGCCGTTGATGATGCCGCTCACCCGCTGAATACGGTTGCCGCCGAGGGACTGTTTGAGCGGCTCGATGATCGGGATACCGCCGCCCACGGCGGCTTCGATCAGCACATAGACGCCACGCTGGGCCGCCGCGGCGGCGATCTCCTCGCCATAACGGGCGATCACTGCCTTGTTGGCCGTCACCACCGACTTGCCGGCGGCGATCGCCCGCAGGATCAGGGTGCGGGCCGGTTCGAGGCCGCCCATCACCTCGACCACGATCGCCACGTCGGGATCATCGACGACGGCTTCAGGGTCGGTGGTGAGCAGGGCCCGATCGAGGGCGATCGGCCTGGGCCGTTGCAGATCGCGCACGGCCACCCGCCGCAGGGCCAGCTCACCCACCAACGGATGGCGCCCCTGGGGGTTGGCCAGGATTCGGGCCACCCCGGCGCCCACCGTGCCGAGGCCTAGCAAGCCGATGCCGATGGTCATACAACGGGGACAGACATGGGGCCGATCCTAGAAATTGCCTGGCTGCTCGCCAGCAAAGGCCAGGGCTTGGGCCTGCATGGTCCTGAAGATATTGATGAAACCATTGGCCCTTGAGGGCGTCAGGCTGGCCTGCAGGCCGGTCTGGGCGATGAAACCGGGATCGACCACCGCTGCCTGCTCGGGGGTGAGTCCCTCGAGCCCTTTGATCAGCAGGGCCAGCAATCCCTTGGTGATGGCCGCGTCCGAATCGCCCTGCCAGTGGAGCAGGCCGTGGCTGAGCTGGCCGACCACATAGACCTGGGAAACACAGCCCTTGACCTTGAAGACCTCCTGGCGGAACTCCTCAGGCATCGGCGCCAGCCCCTTGGCCAGCCACAGCACGTATTCGTAACGTCGTCGGGGATCGTCGGTGCCGGCAAGGCGCTGCACGATGGCGTCAAGCTCGGCGCTGCCGGTGGTCACGTTCAGCCCTGCCCGCGCCGGCCGTGCAGCACCAGGGTACCCACCAGCGCCAGCGCCCCACCAGCCCAGGCCAGGGAACCGCGGTCGAGGGGAAGACGGAACCTGGAGCGGGAAACGCGTTGCAGTGGCTGGGCCGTGGCAACCGGCAGTTCGAGATAGTCGCGATGTCCAGGCCCCTGATCCACCCGCAGTTCCCAGGCTGCATCGACGCTGGCCGGCAACCGGAAACGCAACTGCCCCCGGACATCGGTCTGGCCGACCGCCACGGTCTGACCTCCTGGAGCCACCAGTGTCACCGCTGCTCCAGCGGCAGGCTCACCGGTGCTGAAGTGGCTCTTGAGCACCAGGCCGCCGCCCAGATCAGACACCCGCTCGAGGCTCGATTCGATGCCATGGGCAACGGCTGGGCGGGATCCAACGGCCATCGCCGAGAGCGAGAGGACTGCTGCAGCCAGCAGCGGGCGGCGCACAACAACCATGGGCATGATTGACAAATCCGGCATGGGCGTGATCGACAACTCCGGATGCAAGGGTCAAGAGGATTGCCAACGGCTGCGCGGCGACCGACCGGCCTGCACCATGTGCACCATCGAGGTGACCATCATCGAGAGGGCGCCGTTGGCCTGGCTGCGGCCCTCAAGTTCGGCGGCCAGAACCCGCTCAGCAGCCGAGGGAGCCCCTGCACGGGCCGGCTGGGCGGCAGCGGTGGTCAGGGCAAAGCGCTCGGGCACTTTCCAGCAGTGACGTCGTCAACCGATCCTGGCAAAGCCCGTGCCCCTGTGCGATGGCTGTGCACGCTTTGTCAAATCCAGTGGCAGCCGTCGTCATCAAGCCAGCCGTCGAAGGGCACATCCCAGGGATCGGCCGGCAGGGCCTCGCACACACACGCCGCAGGCAGCACCACCAGGGCCGGCACCCGGCGCCATCCGGGATCGGCGCGCAACCGGTCATACCAACCGCCGCCATAACCGAGACGGACCCCAGAACGGTCGACGGCCAGGCCCGGCACCAGCATCAGGGCCACCTCCTGATGCTGCAGCGACGGCGCCGCAGCAGGCGGTGCTGGCACACCGCAATCGTCGGGCTCCAGGGGCAGTCCGGGCTGCCACGGCCGATAACGGAGCCGGCCAGCTGCCACGGCGGGTAGCGCCAGGGGCCACGACAGGCCCTGCAGCCAGGGTCGCAGGTCGGGCTCATCGATCACGGGCCAGCACAGACCCACATGGCCCTGGACCGCCAAAGGCGGGCGTCGGCGCGCAAGCAGGTCGGCGAGGTCGGCCGCAGTCAGTCGATCCAGCCGCTGTTGCAGGGCCGGACCATGTTTGCGGCGCAGGTCCCGGAAACGGGCGCGCAGCCGCTGTTTGCCTACCGCTGAAACCATTTGCTCAACGCTGAAACCATCCGGTGAGCGCCACCGCCAGGGCATCGGCGGCATCGTCGGGACGAGGCGGTTCGCGGAGATCCAACTCGCGCATGACCGCTTCGAGCACCTCATCCTTGCGGGCATGGCCCGAACCGGCCAGGGCCAGCTTGATCTGCATCGGCGGAAACTCCACCACTGGCACCGCAAAGCGGGCCAGGGTCATCATCACCACACCACGGGCCTGAACCACGGCGATGGTGGTACTGGAGCGATAAAAGAAAAACTTTTCGACCGCCGCCAGCTCCGGGCGCCAGGCCCGGATCAGCTGGCGCAGATCGCGGGCGATCTCGACCATGCGATCCCCCTCGCTGCGGCCCGCATCCGTGCGAATAATGCCGCAGTCGAGCAGGCGCTGCTGGCGCCCTGCAACCTCGATCACCCCATAACCGACGCGGGCCAGTCCGGGGTCGATGCCGAGGATGCGCACCCGCCCCCCCGATCAGGCCGCCAGGGCCAGCTCAAAGGCACGGCGATCGTCGCCCTCGGGTCGTTCGAACACCTTGCAGAACACCTTGACCACCCGATCGCCGGAATCGATCGTCTCGAGTGGGTCCTTGCGCAGCCGGTGGCGCAGGCAGCAGGCCGCCACTCGGGCCACGTCGTCTTCGGTGACCTCGGTGCGGCCCTCGAAGGCGGCGAGAGCTCGGGCGGCACGGTTGGTGACGATGTCTCCGCGCAGGCCGTCGACATCGAGTTCACCGCAGATGGCGCTGATGCGAATGCGCAGGTCGTCGTCGATCTGCACCTGGGGCAAGCGTTGCTGAGCGTCCACCACCCGCGCCTGCAGGGCATCTTGACCTGACTGAATGGCGTTGTTGAAGCCGTCGGGGTCGTTGTCAAACGCCGTGCGCTGATCGACCACCCGCACCCTGAGCTCGGGGTCGCGCACGGTGCGCACCTCGACGCTCATGCCAAAGCGGTCGAGCAGCTGGGGCCGCAGCTCCCCCTCCTCGGGGTTGCCCGAGCCGATCAGCACGAAGCGGGCCGGGTGCCGCACCGAGACACCCTCACGCTCGACGGTGTTCCAGCCCGAAGCGGCCGAATCGAGCAGCACGTCGACCAGATGGTCGTCGAGCAGGTTGACCTCGTCGACATACAGCAGGCCCCGGTTGGCCTTGGCCAGCAGGCCGGGTTCGAAGGCCCGCACGCCCTCGCTGAGGGCCTTCTCGATGTCGATGGTGCCGCATAGGCGGTCTTCGGTGGCCCCCAGGGGCAGGTCCACCATCGGCACCTGACGGGGCTCAGTGGCCACCGCCTCACCCTGGTCGAGCCGTTGCCGCACCTCGGCGCTCTGCAGATCAGGATCGCTCGGGGAGCTGTTGTAGGGATCACCCGCAACCACCTCGATCTCGGGCAGCAGGTCGGCCAGGGCCCGGATCGTGGTGCTCTTGCCGGTACCCCGGTCGCCCATGATCATGACCCCGCCGATGCGGGGATCGATCACGTTGAGCAGAAGGGCCAGTTTCATCTCCTCCTGACCAACGATGGCAGTGAAGGGAAACACCCGGCGCTTGCGGGCTTGCATCACGGCTGGCTGGGGGCAGGAGATGGTGGCGATTGTTTCACAGGCACTCCTGTCGCCCCAGGGCCGGCCAGGGGCAGCAGGCTGAGCACCTGGGGGGGGCTGGCATCAGCGGGGTAGATCAGCCGCACCCGCAGGGTGCGTTCACCACCGGGCGGCAGGGTCACCGTGCCCAGGGGGGGGCCCGGCTGACCGTTGCGCAGCACCAGATGGAACCCCTGCCGACCGGCGGGGCGACCGCTGCTGCCATCCAGTCCGCTCACTTCAACGGTGCCCCGGAACATGACCGCCTTGGCCGGCAGGGTGTTGAACCGCAGGCCGCCCTGGGCCTGATCAACCTTGAGGGGAGACTCAAAGACCAGCTGCAAGGTGGTGGGCATTAGCCCGGTGTTGCGCAGTGGAATGGTCAGGTCGTATTCGACGCCGTAGTTGCCATGGGCAGCCCAGGCCGTCCCTGGGTAGAACGCCTTGAGCTCGGCGGTCTGCACCTGCGCGGTGCCCAGGGTGCCCCGCAGCAGCGAAGCGATCGGCCAGGAGATCGGCGCCCGCCCTGCTGAGAGATAGGTCAGGCCCGGGTCGGTCAGGCGGGCGGTCCAGAGGCTCCCCCGCTGCACGCCGCTCACCCGCGAATAGGTAATCGGTCCCGGGGCTCCCCGCGGACTGGCCAGATGCTCCCGGGGGCTCAGGCCACCAGCAAGCAGGGTTGCCCAGGTGTCGGCCGGGGGTGGCCGGTCATTGGGCCCGAAGGCCGCCAGGGTCGCCACCGAGAGGGGGCCATCGCTCTGCAGGCGCAACTGCAGGTTGCGGCCGTTGAGAAGCGGATCAAGCCCCCGCACCGGTATGGGCAGCACCAGCAGGGTGCTGGGCTGCCCCGGTGCCAGGGTCCACTGGGCCGGGATCAGGGGCGAGCGCTGCCGCCCTAGCAGTTCGCTCGCCACCCGGCTGCCCGGTCCGGCATAGACCGGGCTGAGGCCCTGGGGCATCAGCGTGGGCAACGGCAGAAACGGCGCACCGGGCTGGCTCGGATCCAACGACTGGGAGAGGGCGGTCGATCCGTTCAGCAAGCGCAGGGTCACAGCCCTGCTGCCCCGGGGCTCGGCGACCACCGCAAGCCACAGGGTGGAGTCCTGGGTCTCGGGTTTGCCGGCATACACGTGATGGCTGAACAGATCAAAGCGGCCCTCGAGCGCCACATCGAGATGGGCTGCGGGAACTGCCCGACCGGTGGGGGCAAAGGTCGACAGCAGGATGCCCGGCGCGGTGATCAGTTCCGGATTGTTGTCATTGACCACCAGCACCCCATCGAGGCCGCCGGCCAGGGGCTCCACCACCTGGGGCCGCAGCACGGCCGACTGCGTCTGCGCCTGGGCACTGGACGAATCGGCCCACCCGGCGGGGAGCATCAGCAGCACCAGCGCTGCCAGGGGCCCAGACCAACGCTGGCGTACCGCGGCCATCAGCGGCGCCCCACGAGGGTTTTGGAGACTTCGGCAGCCATCGCCCTGATCAGATCGGTGGAACGGGGATCATTGAACGGCCCTTTGACCATCAGGGCCAGTACCGCCCGCGCACCGGTGGGCAGCTGCACCAGGGCCGCATCGGCATAGGCGATCCCGATGTCACCGGTCTTGTTGTAAACGGTGATTCCCAGGGCGCGCAATTCGGTGTCGGGGTCGCCACTGTCCTGGCCCAGCCCCTGCAGCAGCCCCAGGGGGATCAGCGTGTTGGTTCGGGAGGTGGAGAGAATCTCGCGGAACAGGTCCCGGGCACGGGGCCCCAGGGGCTTGGCGGTGTCCACCAGGGCGATCGTGCGAGCCAGATCGTGGGCACTGGTGGTGTTGGTGCCGTCGAGATCGGGCAGCCAGTTGTTGATCACCGTGCCGCCGAGGCCAAGGGCGATGAACTGGGCATTGACGGCGGTTTTGCCGCCCAGGCGCTTGATCAGGAGGTTCGTGGCGGTGTTGTCGCTCACCCGGATCATCTCGGTGGCGGCCTCGAAAACGGCAAAGCGGGTGCCCACGGGCCGGCTAGCCATCCAGCCGGCACCCCCACCGACCACCTCCTTGGTCATCGGCAGGGCTTCATTCCAGCTGAGTCTGCCGTCGTCAAAGGACTGCAACGCCACCAGCAGGATCGGGGTCTTGATGGAACTCGCCGCAGGCAACGGCACCGTGCTCTGCAGCTGCGCAAAGCGGCCGTCATCAAGCACCAGCAGGTACCCCGAAGCGGTCAGGTCCTTGTGCGTCGCGGCCAGGCGCTGCCATTGCCGCGACAGGGCGGTGATTTCGATGCGCGGTTCAAAACTGCCGAGGGCCGCAGCCCCCCGCCCCCCCGGCCCCGCTTGGGCGGTCCCGAACCCGGGGGCGCCCAGGCGGGGGGTGGTGCTCTGGCTCGAGGCTCCCAGGGCCAGTCGTGGCGCCAGCAGCCGCAGTGCGGTGCCGGTGATGACCCCCAGGCCAACCCCCATCACGCTGAGTCGCAGCACCAGCTTGAGCGGCGCGACCCAGGGTCGCCTGGCGGGGCGTGAGGGGCGGGCGGGCGGCACCGGAGCTCAGCAGGGACCCCGACGCTAGGGGGTCCGGGCGCCACGTCCAGCAGCCCAGCGGCACTGGCGCACCATGCCCCGCAGCAGCGCCACCTCATCGACCGACAGACCGGCCCGCTGCAGCAGCGTGCGCAGTTTGGCCATGCGGGCCGCCGCGGTATGGGGGTACAGAAAACCCACCTCCAGAAGCAGCTGCTCGGCATCGTCGAGCATGGCCTCCAGGGGCCCCCGGGTGGCCAGGGCAGAGCCGGCCTCCCTGGGCTGCCGGGGATGCTGCAGATGCTGGTGCAGCCCATGCAGCACCACCGCCACCGCATGGGACAGGTTGAGCGAGCGGTACGACGGACCGGTATCGAGCTGCAGGAGGCAGCCGGCCTGCAGCAGCTCGGCAGCACTGAGGCCGCGATCCTCCCGCCCGAAGACGAGGCCCCAGGGGGGCACGGCAACCAAGGGCTCTGGGCTTGGCTGGGTCGTCAGCCAGGCCAGGGCGTCCTGCAGAGACTGGGTCGGCAAGGGCTCCCCTTCCCCCCGGCCGCTGGTGGCCACCACCGGGCCGCAATCGGCCAGGGCCTGCGCCAGCTGATCAAACACCCGGGCCCGATCAAGCAGAGCGCGACCATGGACCGCCATGCGCCGGGCCTCGATGCCACGGTGGTCACACCGGGGCGCCACCAGCCGCAGCTCGATCGTCAGCAGCCGGGACGTGTAGTTCGCACAGAGGCGCGCCACGCTGCCCACATTGAGGGCCCCGGCCGGTTCGACCAGCACCAGGGCCAGTTGGATGGGCCAAGGCGAGACCTGGGCGATGCTCAAACGAGACTCTGCAGATAGGCCAGCAGATCAGCCATGGCCTGGGGCTCGGGCTGGAAACGGGGCATCGGTGGGGTGCGACCACTGACCACCTGCTGAATCAGCTGGCGCTCGCTCTTGCGCTGGGCGACCCCATGCAAATTGGGGCCCACCAGACCCTGCCCTGCAATGCCGTGGCAGCCTGCGCAGTTGAGCAGAAACAGGCGCCCACCGTTCGCGGCCGACCCACCCAGCTCCAGGGTCGAGCGGGTGTAAGGGTCGGTGCGCGCTGCCGGCAGCACCAGCAGCATCACCACGATGCAGATGGCAGCAAACGTCACCAGCAAGGCCGCCACCAGGGTGCGGCGGGTCGACTGGGGCAGGACGGCGGGCGCAGACGGGGTGATCACAAATCTCCTCAGTGTCTCCAACGGGGCCACAGGGACGGCCTGGGGCGTGAAAGAATCAGACTTCGGCAATGACAATGTTTAGCCATGATCGAACCCCTGCTCTGCGGCATCGTGCTCGGTCTGATTCCCGTGACGTTGCTGGGCCTGTTCATGGCCGCCTGGAACCAGTATCGCCGTGGCAGCCTGCTCGACAGCTGACGCCGAGGGCTGCAACACCAGCACGGTCGACCCCCCATAGCGGCGTTCATCGACCAGGCTCCAGCTCGGGGGTATGGCCGGCGGCATCTGGCTGCCGCATTCGAGCAGCAGCAGCCCCTGGGGCCTGAGCCAGCCACCCGCCGCCAGCGCCTCGGCCACCGGACCGTGGAGACCTTCGGCATAGGGAGGATCGCAATAGATCAGGTCAAAACCTGGGCCGGATTGTTCCTGTACAAGCCAGTGGACCACCTCGCGGCAGCAGACCGTCCAGCGGCCTGAAGCAGTGAGCCCCCCCGCCACCAAGGCCAGATTGGCATGGGCGACCCGGGCAATGCGCCGGTCTTGCTCGACCGCCACCACATCGGCGGCCCCATGCTGGAGGGCCTCGCAGGCCATGACGCCACTGCCGCTGCAGAGATCGAGCCAGCGGGACCCGCGCAGGTGAGGCGCCAGCATGTTGAACACCGCCTGCCGCACCCGCGAGGCCGTGGGCCTGGCCCGATCGCCCGGCGGACTGTGCAGGCGACGCCCGCCACTGAGCCGCAGGGTCACGGCCGCGTCACCACCCAGCCGAGCCAGCGGTGCAGCATGGCCTCGCCACTGGAACCTGATTTTTCAGGATGGAACTGACAGGCACCCACGCTGCCCTGCCAGACCGCTGCCGTGATCAGGGAGCCGGCAAACGTCACGTGGGCGGTGGTGCAGGCCGGGGTGCGCGGGGCAGCTGCATAGGAATGCACGAAATACATCCACTCCTGGGGGCCATGGCCAGGCATCAGCGGACTGGGCTCTGCCGGCAGCAGCGGCTCCCAGCCCATGTGGGGAACGGGATCCCCGTGGCCCCGCGGCAAGGCCCTGACCCGCCCCTCAAACACCCCCAGGCCCTCGGCCTGACCCTCATCGCTGGCTTCAAACAGCAACTGCAGGCCCAGGCAGATCCCCAGCAGGGCCCCGCCGCGGTCACACCAGGCGCGCAGAGGGTCCACTAACCCGGCTTCATGCAGCTGGGCCATGGCCGGGTCAAACGCACCCACCCCTGGCAACACCAGGGCATCGCATCCCTCAATCGGCCCAGCCGAAAAAACCGGCACAACCGTCGCACCGCAACGTTCGAGGGCCCGCTGCACGGAGTGCAGGTTGCCCATGCCGTAATCAATCAGACCGATGCGGCTCATCGCCAGGCGCCGTGATGCCGCTGCGCCACAGAGGGCGTCAGAGGTATTTGCTGATCGTGCCCGACAGGGTCGTCTTGGGCACAGCGCCAACAACGGTGTCGACCTTCTGGCCGCCCTTGAAGATCATCAGCGTAGGGATGCTGCGGATGCCGTACTGGCTGGCGACGTTGGGGTTCTCGTCGGTGTTGAGCTTGAAGACCTTGATCTTGCCGTCAAACTCCTTCGCGATCTCATCGACGATCGGCGCCACCATCCGGCAGGGACCGCACCAGGGGGCCCAGAAATCGACCAGCACGGGCACATCACTCTTGAGCACGTCTTGCTCAAAGGAAGCGTCGGTGACAGCGGTAGCGCTGGACATCCTTGATGGAATCTGGGTTCCGGGAATCTAGCAAGGTTTTCTGCTGGGGCCAGACCGGGCAACAACCCGTTGCAGGCCAGGGTTGATGCGGTGAAGACAAAAGGCCCGGACGCGCCGGGCCGGGGGTGTGAGGAGTGTGCGAGCCGTAGCCCCCACAACGTCAGGATAGGGCGCCTGTAGCCGAGTCTTGAAGCCGGCGGGGGGTTCTTCGCTGAGCCTTTGCTTTATTTACCCATTCCGAGCTGCTGGGCCTTCTGGTAGACCTTGCCCTCGGTCAGCAGGGAGGGGGCCACGATCACCTCGACCTGCTGCATCTCAGCCAGGTTGCGGGCACCCAGGGTGCCCATCGAGGTGCGGATGCAGCCGAGCAGATTCTGGGTGCCGTCATCGAGGCTGGCCGGTCCCCGCAGGATCTTTTCGAGGCTGCCGGTGGTGCCCACCTTGATGCGGGTGCCCCGCGGCAGCACCGGGCTGGGGGTGGCCATGCCCCAGTGGAAACCCCGGCCTGGAGCCTCAGCAGCCCGGGCAATCGGCGAGCCGATCATCACCGCATCGGCACCACAGGCCAGGCACTTGCAGATGTCACCGCCGGTCACGATGCCTCCATCGGCGATCACCGGCACATGGCGGCCGGTCTCGCGCCGGTGATCGTCCCGGGCAGCTGCGCAGTCGGCCACGGCGGTGGCCTGGGGGATGCCGATGCCAAGCACACCTCGGCTGGTGCAGGCAGCACCGGGGCCGATACCCACCATCACGCCAGCAGCGCCGGCACGCATCAGCTTGAGGGCGACGTCGTAGGTGACGCAGTTGCCGATCACCACCGGCACGCCGAAATCGCGACAGAGCACTTCAAGGTCAAGGCTCTCCTGTCCTTCCGGACCGATGTGCTCGGTGCTGACGACGGTGGCCTGCACAAAGAACAGATCGGCACCGGCCTCGGCAACGGCCTTGCCGAACCGTAGGGCCGCCACGGGCGTGGCACTCACGGCCGCGATGCCGCCGCGCTGCTTGATTTCCCCAATGCGCTGGCGGATCAGGGCTTCGCGCACCGGCTGGCTGTAAAGCTCCTGCATGAGAGGCACGAACTCATCCCTGCCGACCGCCGCGATCCGATCCAGCACCGGGTTGGGATCGTCGTATCGGCACTGGACACCCTCAAGGTTGAGCACGCCGAGGGCACCAAGCCGGCTGAGCTCGACACACATACCCACGTCCACCACGCCATCCATGGCGCTGGCGATGATCGGAATTTCGCGGCTGTGCCCACCGAGGGTCCAGTGGCTATCGGTGACGGCTGGATCGACGGTGCGCCCCCCCGGAACCAGGGCGATCTCATCAATGCCGTAAGCGCGGCGAACGGTGCGGGAGCGGCCGAGCTGAATGGTCACCAGGTCATGAAGCGGTCCGGCCAAGCTATCAACAGGGGGAACGCCGGCCCTGAAGCTTCAGGGCCGACCCAGAAAACGGTGCCAACGGGTCTCCAGCGCCGCCAGCAACTCCTGACGGTCGCTGCGGCGCAACAGGCGATCCACGGCAAAGCGCGACAACGAGATCACACCGACCAACTCGAGCAGGCCACCCATCGGAGGCAAGCTGTCGATGGTGTGGATCACGGCGCCATAAACCCTGAGCACGATCAGCCCGCCGAGCAGCAAGCCAGCCATGGTGAGCGGGCGCTTGGAACGTTCCCAGAGGTCTGATGCATCGGCCGTGGCAACCCAGTCGTTCAGTCGTGACAGCAGCAGTTGCCACTCCCCACTCGCATGGCCGTGCTCGGTCCTAGCGGCCGGTTCATCAACCATGGGACCCTGCACTCCACAACAGATTAAAGGACTGCTGTTGGGATCAAGGATCGAGCGGCAACAGGGCGGGGCGACGGCTCAGCCCCATGGCGGGCTGCAGCAACGGAAACGCACCCGACCGCAACCGCTCGCCCAGTTCCAATGCCGCCGCCACCGCCAGCCTGGGGCTGTGGGCCGGAGCACAGCGCACAGGGCTCCCCTGCAGCGTCAGCTGCCCCCGGGCCAGCTGCCCATAGGTGACCCGGCCCAGCTGGGGCTTGACCCGCCTGGGCACCGCCAGATCCAGCACCGGGGCCTCCAGGTCCTCGGGCCCTGCAGCCGCCTGGGCCGCCACGGTGGCCTCGAACAGGGGAACAGGAACGGCGATCGCAACCAGCAGGGCGGCCCCATGGCCCTCGATGAAGCAGGGGCGCACCGATCCCGACGACAGCTGCTCGACATCGACCGCCACCGCTGCGCTGGCAGCGGGCACGGTGGCGTGTCCACTCGACTGCCGTCGGGCCATCGGGTTGTGACCACTGCCCACCCCCTGAACCCAGCCGATGCCACCGCCGATGAACACCGGCGATCCGGGGCCCAGCAGCGACAGCGCCGGCATCGTCAGGCCGATGCTGCCGGCGCCGCCACAGCTGTAGAGCGCTGAGGCCAGGGGCCCCAGCAGGGGGCCATAGGGGGTTCGCAGCAGGCCATCGGCCGTGCTCACGGCAACGATGCCGTTTTCAACGATGGCGCGGTGCAGCAGCAGGCGGGCGACGCCGCACTGATGCAGGCCCACCATTCCACTCACTTCGAGCCGGGGCTGTAAGGCCGTGGGATCCCCCAGGCCACTGAGCGAGACCATGCCTCCGGCCAGCAGCTCGGCCAGCACATGTCCACCGCTGCGCCGCGCCGTATCGGTGGGGGAACAGCCGAGCGGCAGCAACAGATCCGACCCTGAACCGGAGACCTGGGCCGCGACGCCGCCGATCTGAACCTCCCGCAACCGGATGGGGGGATCGCAGGGCCCCAGCGACAGCAGCAGGGCACCCTCATCGGTGAGCACCGTGTCGGCAGCCACCACCACATCGGTCTGCTGGAAGGCCTCGGCCAGCCCCACGCGCGCCACCAGGGCGCGGTAGTCGCTGGTCGTGAGCACCTTCAGATCGCCCTTCGCCTGCCGTGCCTGCAGGTCGGCGATGCTGCGCCTGGCATTCTCGTCGCGACGGGGCACCATGACCTGGGGCAACAAACAGCGGAAACAAGGCAAGGCCCGGGGGGCCAGATAGAATCGTTACTGATCAGATCGGTAGCGCATGGCGGATCCAACCGGACCTGAGAATCCAGGCGAATCCGGCAACGATCCCAACTCCAGGGTCATCCAGACAGATCTGCGCAATGAGATGTCGCGCTCCTATCTGGAGTATGCGATGAGCGTGATCGTGGGCCGGGCCCTGCCCGATGCCCGCGACGGCCTCAAACCGGTGCATCGCCGCATTCTCTATGCGATGTACGAGCTTGGACTCACCAGCGACCGCCCCTACCGCAAATGCGCCCGTGTGGTGGGCGAAGTGCTGGGCAAATACCACCCCCACGGCGACACCGCGGTCTATGACGCCCTGGTGCGCATGGCCCAGGACTTCTCCATGCGCATGCCCCTGATCGATGGGCACGGCAACTTCGGCTCGGTTGACAACGACCCTCCGGCCGCGATGCGCTACACCGAGTCGCGGCTGCAGGCCCTAACCACCGACAGCCTGCTCGACGACATTGAAGCCGAAACCGTCGACTTCGTCGACAACTTCGACGGCTCCCAGCAGGAGCCCACCGTGATGCCGGCGCGCATCCCCCAGTTGCTGCTCAACGGCTCGTCGGGCATCGCCGTGGGCATGGCGACCAACATCCCTCCCCACAACCTGGGAGAACTCATCAACGGGCTGCTGGCCCTGATCGAAAACCCGGAGCTCGGCGATCGGGAGTTGATGGCGCTCATTCCCGGGCCCGATTTTCCGACCGGGGGCCAGATCCTTGGCCGCAGCGGCATCCGCGAGACCTACAGCACGGGCCGAGGCTCGGTGACCATGCGCGGCGTGGCCGCCATCGAGACAATCGAGGCCAAGGGGCGCCCCGACCGCGATGCGGTGGTGATCACCGAGCTGCCCTACCAGACCAACAAGGCCGCCCTGATCGAACGCATCGCCGAGCTGGTCAACGACAAGAAGCTTGAAGGCATCGCTGACATTCGCGACGAATCGGACCGCGATGGCATGCGCGTCGTGATCGAACTGCGACGCGACGCCTATCCCCAGGTTGTGCTCAACAACCTGTTCAAGCTCACCCCACTGCAGAACAACTTCAGCGCCTACATGCTGGCGCTGGTCAAGGGGGAGCCGGTGTTGCTGACCCTGCGCAAAATGCTGCAGGTGTTTCTCGATTTCCGCATCGAGACGATCGAGCGACGCACCCGCTACTTTCTGCGCAAGGCAGAAGAACGCGACCACATCCTGCTGGGCCTGCTGCTGGCGCTCGATCAGCTCGATCCGATCATTGCCCTGATCCGGGCCGCCTCCGACACGGCCACCGCCCGGCAGCAACTGCAGGATCGCCATGGCCTCAGCGAGATCCAGGCCGATGCCATCCTGCAGATGCAGCTGCGGCGACTCACCGCCCTGGAAGCCGACAAGATCCGCCTCGAGCATGAGGATCTCGTCGCCAAGATTGCCGACTACAAAGACATTCTCGGTCGCCGTGAGCGGGTTCTGGCGCTGATCGTCGATGAGCTGGGAGCGATCCGCAGCCGCTTCGACTCCCCCCGCCGCACCGAGATCCTCGACATCGAGGGTGGTCTCGAAGACATCGACCTGATCGCCAACGAGCGCTCGGTGGTGATGCTCACCGAGAACGGCTACCTCAAGCGCATGCCGGTCAACGAGTTTGAGGCCACCAGCCGCGGCACCCGCGGCAAGGCCGGCACCCGCAGCCAGGGCGAAGAGGCGGTGAAGCTGTTTATCAGCTGCAACGACCACGACGCCCTGTTGCTGTTCTCGGATCGGGGCGTCGTCTACACCGTGCCCGCCTACCGGGTGCCGCTCTGCAGCCGCAGCGCCAAGGGCACGCCGATCGTGCAGTTGTTGCCCATCCCCCGGGAGGAACAGATCACCTCGTTGCTGGCGGTGAGTGAATTCGCTGAAGACGCCGTGCTGGTCATGCTCACCAGCGGCGGCTACATCAAACGCACACGCCTGTCGGCCTTTGCCAACATCCGTTCCAACGGCCTGATCGCCATCTCCCTCGAAGACGGCGATGCCCTGACCTGGGTGCGGCTGGCCCAGCCCGGCGACAGCGTGCTAATCGGCTCCCGCAATGGCATGACCATTCACTTCAGGCTCTCCGACGATGAGCTCAGGCCCCTGGGTCGCACCGCCCGAGGGGTGAGAGCCATGAACCTGCGCCCCGGCGACCAGCTGGTGAGCATGGATGTGCTGCCAGTGGAGCTGGCCGACCGCGTTGAAGTCAGCGCAGCAAGCGCCACTGACGACGACATGGACACTGAAACCAGCGACGGCGATGGCGACGAGATCGCACCCAGCGAGGGCCCCTGGGTCCTGGTGGCCAGCGCCAGCGGCCTGGGCAAACGTGTGCCGGTCGACCAGTTCCGCCTGCAGAAGCGGGCCGGCATGGGGCTGCGGGCGATCAAGTTCAGACGCGAGGGCGACGTGCTCGTCGGCCTCAAGGTGCTGGGCACCGGCGAAGAGCTGCTACTGGTCAGCGAGCGTGGGGTGATCGTGCGCATGAAGGCCGATGCCGTGCCCCAGCAGTCGCGTGCAGCGACCGGGGTGCGCCTGCAGAAACTCGACAGCGGTGATCGGCTCAGCGAAGTGGTGCTGGTACCACCGGCACCCGAGGAGGACAGCGACATGGAGGTCGCAGCCAGCGTCGAAACCAGCCAGAGCTGAGCCACCACTGCCATGCCCCCTGCAACGGCCTCAGGCGCCCACCTCTGGATCGCCAACACCGTCGCCGACCTGATTCAGGGCGACATCAACGAACACCTGCCGCTGGAGCGCATTCCGCTGCAGGGTGATGTGCTGGGCCTGGGAACCACCACCAGTGTCGACAACGGTGAGCTCACCTTTCTGCGCAACCCGAGCGGCGACACCACGATCTGGAAATGCCAGGCCAGTGATGCCGGCATCCGGCCCCTTCAGCCGGGAGACGGCAGCGGTCATTTCCCCTATGTGTGCTTCAGCGGTGATGTCTCAGCCCAAAAGGTGCTGGTCGACCCTGCCGAGCTTGTCGCTCCGGCAGGACGGGAGCTGCAGGAGCTCGTGGCCGAAGCGATCACGCTGCTGCAGGCCCAGGGGCGTCTGCCGGCTGCACCGATCTACGGCCTGCGACTCGAACTGGAATGGCAGTCGCTGGTGATCACCGTGGCCTCCAAACTGTGCATGGGCCAGCAGCGGCGCAATGCCGCCATCGCCACCAGTGCCCCAGGCGATGGCACCGCCAACCGCAGCATCTATGACCTGCTGCAGCATTACCGCCTCGGCGAGACAGCGTCGGGCGACCCTGAGGATCCGATCCGCTACCTGGGCCGCTCGCTTCATTGGGATTGCTGCGGTTTCTACGACACCGATCCCAGCAGCGGCAGGGTGACCGTGCCCCAGGGCGACGACCACCTGCATCTGCATGGCTGCAGCGTCGATCTGCGCCATGGTGGCCATCTGCACCATGGCCATCCCGGCACCCTGCTGAAGGCGGTGCGACGCTTCGCGATCTACCCCCTGCAACACCTGCACTGGCTTGGCAGCGATCTGGCCATCGAGAACCTGCAGTACCGCGGTGGAGCCGTGTTGTTCGACGTGTTCAACCACGGCGCCATGGATGTGAGCGATGTCGGCGTCGCCGTGGTGATCGACGACCGCTATTCAGACCATCGCTACCTACGCCTGCCGTGGGTGGCCGCCGGCGCCAGTGAGCAGTTCAGCCTGCCATTGGCTCTGCCCCCGGGACAGCATCACCTTGAGGTGATCGCGGATCCCCAGCGTCAGATCCTTGAGACGGCCGCGGCCCAGTGCAACAACCGGGCCAGTCTGACTCTGGAGATCACCTGATCCTAGGCTCAGCGCTGGCCCCAGGCCCAGACCACCAGGGCGCCATAGCCCGACAGGCTGGCCAGTTGTAGGCCCAGTTCGAGGCGGTCGATGCGACGCTCGATGGCGGCAAAGCGGGCCGGTTCCAGCCGTTGCATCAGGTTGGCGCACCAGATGAATTCGCAGAACATCAACAGGGTCACGCAGTAGGAGAAGGCATAGAGACTGTCGAGCACTGTGAGATAGGGCAAGGCCGGCAGCGAATCGCGATAGGCCTGCTGCATGAACACCAGGGTCAGCAGGATCACCGGAGGAATCGCCAGCCGTTCGGGGCCGTAGCTGGCCCGCAGATTGGGGGTCAGCAACAGCAGCACCATGGCGATCGAGAGGGGGAGCAGCCACTTGACCAGTGCAGCCCAGCCGATCGGGTCGTAGACCAGCTCCATCTCCACCGTGGACTCGGGCCTCGAACCCCCGTTGAGCAGACGCCAGCTGCGCAGCCGGTAGCCATTCATGTTGGTTCTTTGGCTGACGCTGGAGTCCGGGCTGTCGGCCCTCAGCGTGAACGGTGGCAGCGCCGCAGCTGCCAAAGGCACCGTCGTGTCAACCGGATAGGCGTGAATCGCACCGGTGGCCCCTGCAGCAGGCTCGAGTTCCAGCCTCAGGGGCAGGACACCAAAGGGATACCCCCTGAAGTCGATCTCATCGGAATAGAAACGCCCGTTGAAGCGATAGTCGCGGGCGAGCCGGGAGTCCACCTCCACCGGGCCCCCGATGGGCTCGAGCAGGGAGTTCCATGGTTCCACCAGGTTGCTGAAGCGCAGCAGCTCGATTGGATCCAGCCCTACCGCCAACCACTGCCGCATGACGGCCGCAGGAGCTGCGACCCGCAGTTTGCCCTCGATGCTGTAGGTCTTGTCGCGGGCAGAAAACTGGTAGACGTTACCCACGGTGACGGCAACATCGATGGGCACCGGTGGCTCGGCAGCCAGCGCCGGGCTTGGCCATGACACCAATGGCAACCAAAGGGCCGTGGCGAACAGGGCAGCCAGCAACCAGCGAGCAAGCACGCCCATGGCCCGTGATGCAGGATGACTCCACACCGTACCGGCGAAATGACGACGGATGTGCTGGTGCTGGGGGGTGGACCCGCCGCCCTGTGCATCGCTGCAGCCCTCAGCGAGGAGGGGCTGCGGGTCGATCTGCTGTCGGCGCAGGATCCCCGCACCCCCTGGCCCAACACCTACGGGATCTGGTGTCCGGAGGTGGAGCGACTCGGTCTGGTGCACCTGCTGAGCCACCGCTGGGAGCGCAGTGTCAGTCACTTCGGCGCCGGGGGCAACGATGACGGCCTGCGCGAGCATGGCCTCACCTACGGATTGCTCGATCGCGGCAGGCTGCAACAGCACTGGCTCACGGCGCTGGAGAGGGCGGGCCAGCGCTGCCTGATCGGCAAGGCCCAGGGTGTGGAACAGCACAACGGGAAGCTACGGGTGCACTGCAGCGCTGACCGGCAGCTCAGCGCACGCCTGGTGGTGGATGCCACGGGCCATCAGCCCGCCCTGATCAGCCAGCGGCCCACGTCCGCTGTGGCGGGGCAGGCGGCCTACGGAATCGTGGGGACCTTCCAACGCCCACCCATCGAGCCCGGCACGTTCGTGTTCATGGATTTCCGGTGCGACCACCTCAGCGCCGAGCAACGGCAGCAGCCGCCCACCTTTCTGTATGCGATGGACCTGGGTGCGGGGCGGTTTTTTGTGGAGGAGACGTCGTTGGCCCTGGCGCCGCCTGTGCCCTACGCCCGGCTCAGGCAACGGCTGCTGCAGCGCCTGGCGCACCGCGGGGCTGAGCCGATCGTGATCGAGCACGAGGAATTCTGCCTGTTCCCCATGAATCCACCCCTGCCGGCGCTGCCCCAGACCGTCGCCGGCTTCGGTGGTGCCGCCGGCATGGTCCATCCGGCGTCGGGTTACATGGTGGGGTCCCTGTTGCGCCGGGCCCCGGTTATGGCCAGGGCCATCGCCAGCGGCGTCCACGCTGGCACCCTCGACAGTGCCGCCCTAACCCGCCTGGCCTGGCAGGCGCTGTGGCCCGCCGAAGAACGGCTCAAACGGGAGTTCTACCGCTTTGGGCTCAGCAAGTTGATGGGATTTGACGAGACCCGGCTGCGGCATCACTTCGCCGCCTTCTTTGCGCTGCCCGAGCCGCTCTGGTTTGGCTTCTTGACCAACACCCTGGGCCTGAGCGACCTGGGCGGGGCCATGGTGCGTCTGTTTGCCCTGGCCCCCTGGGATGTGCGCGCCGGCCTGCTGCTGCCGGCGCAGGAGTCGCCTGGCGATGGCTGAACCGCTTCGGCGGATGTTGGGGCTCTGGCCACAGCAGATCGGCAACCAGTGCCTGTTGATGCTGGCCGCCGGCACCGTGCTGGGCCTGGTGGCTCCAGAGCTGACGGGCTGGCTGAAACCGCTGGCGACCCTGTTTCTGCAGGCCTCCCAGATCGTGGTGATGCCATACCTGATCTGTGAACTAATCGTGGGATTCGGCCAGCTCAGTCCAGGTTCCCTGGGCCAGCTGGCCCGCCGCGGCGGGGCTGTGCTGCTCGGGTTGTGGGCCGTGGCCGCCGTGCTGGTGGTGGCCACGCCCCTCTGCCTGCCGCCACTGGTGACCTCGGAGTTTTTCCATGCCGGTCTGTTTGAGCGCAATGAGCCCATCGACCTCCTGACCACCTACCTGCCCGACAACATCTTCGGAGCCCTGGCGGCCGACAATTTCCCGGCGGTGGTGCTGTTCAGCTGCGTGCTCGGGGTGCTGCTGCAGAGCATCGACAGCAAGCAGGCGCTGCTCGACCCGCTGCAGGTGATCCGAACCCTGGTGGGCCGGCTCAACAAACTGGTGGTGCGCCTCATCCCCTACGGCATCTTTGCCCTGATGGCGATCAACGTCGCCCGGTTCGATGGCGACCAACTGATCCGCATGCAGGGGTTCCTGGTGCTGTGCCTGCTCAGCTTCGTGCTGCTGAGCCTGGCCTGTACCCTGAGCGTGATCAGCCTGACGCCCCTGGGGCTGGGGGCGCTGTGGCGGATCGTGAAAGGCCCCCTGGCCCTCACCGCCAGCAGCACCAACCTGCTGATCGCCCTACCGATGCTGGTCAGCAACCTGCAGGAGATGTTGCCGCCGGCCCTGGAGGAGGCCTCGGGCCGCCCGCTCGCCCCCGAGCGCAGCGCCCAGAGCGGGGATGAACTGGCCCCGCTGGTGTCGCTTGGGTACGCGCTGCCAACCCTGGGGCAGGTGGCCACATTGGTGTTCATCCCGTTTGCGGCCTGGTATGTCGATCAGGCCCTTGAACCGCAGGAAACGGCCACGATGCTGCTGAGCGCCATCCCGAGCGCGGTGTCAGGCGTCAAGGCGGTGGTGCGGCAGGAGCTGCTGCTCCTGGGCCTGCCGATCGATCTGCTCCAGCTCGTCTACATCAACGGCGAATGGCTCTACCGCTTTGAAAAGGTGCTCTCACTCGAGGGGCTGGTGGTGCTGGCAGTGTTGGTCTATGCCCATGGGGTGGGCCTGTGGCGACCGCGGCCCGCCGTGGCCCTGGCGGGTAGCGCCCTGGTGCTCGCCGTTGGCGGCGTCATGGGACTGGGTAGCCGAGCCGGCCTGTCCGCCGCCCTCAAGGACGCCTACCGCAACGACGACCGACTGTTGCGTCTGGAGTCCCTCCACAGGGGTACCCGTCCGACCGAGGTGTCGGGTGCCCAGCCGATCGAGCCCGTCAGCCTGGCGGCGATCCAGCGGCGTGGTGTGCTGCGGGTGGGATTGCGGAGCGATGGTCTGCCATGGGCCTACCGCAACAGCAGCGGCGCGCTGGTGGGGTTCGATGTCGACCTGCTCCAGACCTTGGCCGCCAACCTCGCTGTGCGGCTCGAGCTGCAACAGGCACCGCTGGAGTTTCTCGAGCGCTGGCTGAATGAGGGGCGGCTGGATCTTCTGGCCGGCGGAATCCAGACCAGTCCCGGGCGGGCCACCCGCTTCGAACTCAGCCGCAGCGTCCTGACGGTGCATCTGGCCCTGGTGGTTCCCGATGCCAAGGTCAGACTGCTGCAGGGTGGCCGGGCAGGAGCACTAGGCCGTCCGGTGGTTCTGGCGGTGCCAGACCGCGAGATCCTCAGCCCGGGGCTTGAGGTGCAACTGGGCCGCTATCTGGCCGATGGCCAGGGCAACGTGCAGGTGGTGCTCCAACCGATCGCGTCTGAACGGGCCTTCTTTTCACCGCAAGGGCAACGCAACTTTGACGGGTTGCTGACCACCGCCGAATCGGGTGCTGCCTGGGCCGTGCTGCACCCCCGCAACTCGTTGATCACACCATTCAGCAACAACGTCAGCTCCGAGCTGGTCTGGCTGATCGGTGGCAAGGACGCCAGCCTGCGCCGCTACATCAATGGCTGGCTCAGCCGAGAACTGGCCCAGGGGGGCATCCAGCAGCTGTTCCAGCACTGGATCCTGATGAAAGACTCATGAACGGCTGACCCAGTCAGCCGCGTTCAGCAACGGGAACAGACCGTCTTCTCTGCTGATCGCCTCGAGCCAGCCCTCGGGCAGGGGAGTGCTGCTGTTGATGGCATCCATCAACCGCCAGAAGCGATCGAGGTGGCGCTCGATGCGCTCCCGGGCCAGGTCGGTGGTGGTGCCGGCCTTAAGAATGAAACTCCAGTCGGAGCTCTGGGCCAGCAGCAGTTCACGGCCAGCCTGGGTGAGCAGCTCGCGCTGGGCCGCACTGCCGACGCCGCGGTTGACGCGCCGCACCATGGCCGCCGAAGCGCGCTGCCATTCGATCACCACCCAGGCGTTGCTGTCGTTGAGCCAGTAGTCGTGGTAGCCCCCCTGGCCCCAGCTGCTGGGGGAGGGGCGGCAGACCTGCAGCGGCTGGTCCTCGGCCAGCACGGCGCGCAGGTGGGTGAAATGCAGGCCGAGGCCCGGCGCCTGCCGAAACAGCTCCGCCAGAAACTGCGGGCCCTCAAACCACCAGTGACCGAACAGCTCCGCATCAAACGGTGCAACCAGCAGCGGGGGCCGCTCCATCACCCCCGTGAGGCTCTTCAGTTCGGCGAGCCGGCCCTGCAGATAATGCTGGGCATCGGCAGCGACGCTGGCACGGGCCGCCGCCGGGTCGTAGGGCTGCTTCTGATCGAGCGAAGCGGCCTGGCTGGTGACCCGGTGCAGCTTTAGACCCAGGGGACGACGGCTGGTGATGCCGGCTTCGGCCAGCAGGGCCTCGGGCAGATCCCAGCCCAGATCACGGTGAAATTCCCGGTAGGAAGCGTGACCGGGATAACCATCACGGGCGCTCCAGACCGGCAGCGTCGAGGTGCTGTCACGACCGAAGAACGCCACCCCCGACGGCGAACAGATCGGCGCGTAAACGCCATAGCGGGGCCGGGGTAGGGCATGGAGCAGGCCATGGCCATCGAGAATCGAATAGCGCAGACCCGACGCCAGCAGCTGCTGGTCAAGCTCTTCGTAGTAGGCACACTCGGGCAACCAGATGCCGAGGGGACGCTCGCCCAGCAGCCGTTCGTGCTCGCGCACGGCCGTGAACAGCTGGGCCCGCACTGCCTCAGGGGTGTGGCGCAGCAGGGGCAGGTAGCCGTGGGTGGCTCCGCAGGTGATCAGATCCAGCACCCCGAGGTGTTGCAGCCGGGCAAACCTGGGGATCAGGCGGCCATCAAGGGCACGCCACTGCTCCAGGGTGTGGCGCAGTTGTGCGGCCAGGGCCAGCGCGGCCGGCTGTTGGTCGGCCGCGGCGTTGGGCAGGAGCTCCAGGCGGCGCTCGAGCCAGGGCACAAAGCGATGGTTCAGGGCCGCGTCGCTGAGCAGCGACAGCAGGGTGGGCGACAACCCCAGGGTCAGGTGAGGGGTCTGGGCAGGATCGGCGGCGGCCGCTTCGAGCACCGCCAGCAGGGGCAGATAGCACTCCTGCAGGGCCTGGAAGTACCAGTCTTCCTCCAGTGAACCGGGCGCACTGGAGCGCACATAGGGAAGATGCGCATGCAGCACCAGGGCCAGGTCACCAGCGGCCATGGGCTTCGCGCGGTCCCTGCAGTGTAGAGGCAATGCCAGGGGACCCCAGCCAGGCCGAACCCGCCGCCATAGACTGGAGACAACTCATACTCGCTCCGCATAAGGAAGCAGGGAAGCTGACCATGGCCCGCGATCCAGGCCGCGTTCTGATCTTTGACACCACCCTGCGCGATGGCGAACAATCGCCGGGCGCCAGCCTGAATCTGGAGGAGAAGCTGGCCATCGCCCAGCAGCTGGCGCGTCTGGGGGTCGACATCATCGAGGCCGGCTTCCCCTTCGCCAGCCCCGGCGATTTTAATGCCGTGCAACGCATCGCCGCAACGGTGGGCACTGCCGACGGCCCGGTGATCTGCGGCCTGGCCCGCGCTGCCGCCGGCGACATCAGGGCCTGCGCCGATGCCGTTGGCCCGGCCGCCAACAAACGCATCCACACCTTCATCGCCACCAGCGACATTCACCTGGAGCACAAGCTGCGCAAGAGCCGCGCCGAGGTTCTGCAGATCACCGCCGAGATGGTCGCCTACGCCCGCTCGCTGGTGGACGACGTCGAGTTCAGCTGCGAAGACGCCGGCCGCAGCGACCCCGACTTCATGTACCAGGTGATCGAGGCCGCCATCGGGGCCGGCGCCACCACCGTGAACATCCCCGACACCGTCGGCTATGCAACGCCTGCTGAATTTGGCGAACTGATCGCCGGCATTAACGCCCACGTGCCCAACATCGACCAGGCGGTGATCTCGGTGCATGGCCACAACGACCTGGGCCTGGCCGTGGCCAACTTTCTGGAGGCGGTCAAGAACGGCGCCCGCCAGCTCGAGTGCACGATCAATGGCATCGGCGAGCGGGCCGGCAACGCCTCGCTCGAAGAACTGGTGATGGCCCTGCATGTGCGACGCAGCTACTACAACCCGTTTTTGGGCAGGCCCGTGGACAGCAGCGAACCTCTCACCGGCGTGCGCACCGAAGAGATCACCAAGACCTCACGCCTGGTAAGCAACCTCACCGGCATGGTGGTGCAGCCCAACAAGGCGATCGTGGGCGCCAACGCCTTCGCCCATGAGAGCGGCATTCACCAGGACGGAGTGCTCAAGAACCGCCTCACCTACGAAATCATCGACGCCCGCACCGTGGGCCTGGCCGACAACCGCATTTCGCTGGGCAAACTGAGCGGCCGCAGCGCCTTTCGGGCGCGGCTCGAGGAGCTGGGCTACCAGCTCGAGCGCGACGACCTCGATGACGCCTTTGCCCGCTTCAAAGAACTGGCCGATCGCAAACGCGAGATCAGCGACCGCGATCTCGAAGCCATTGTCAGCGAACAGGTGCAGCAGGCCGATGGGGCCCGCTTCAGCCTCAAGAGCGTGCAGGTGAGCTGCGGCACCGGCCTGCAGCCCACCGCCACCATCACCCTGGCGGGCGCCGATGGTGCTGAGCTCACCGAAGCGGCCATCGGCACCGGCCCGGTGGACGCGGTCTGTCAGGCCCTCAACCGCCTGGCCCAGGTGCCCAACGAGCTGGTGGAATTCAGCATCAAGAGCGTCACAGAGGGCATCGACGCCATGGGCGAGGTGACCATCCGGCTGCGGGCCGGCGGCGTGCTCTATTCGGGGCATGCTGCCGACACCGACATCGTCGTGGCGTCGGCCCAGGCCTTCGTCAACGCCCTCAACCGGCTGATCGCCGGCGGCCGCAGCCAGGCTCTGCACCCGCAGAAGGGGCCCTTACCGGTGCTGGGCGACATGCCCCTGGCTGACCGCCCCCGGGTCTGAACCCATCGCCCCGGGACCTGGCCAGGACTTGGTGGAAAGGGGGACTGACGCCACTCCCATGAGCCCCCCAACCTGAGCCCGAGCCTCCCAAGGCGCCGATGGGGTTGCACATGGCACCCAGACACAAAGCATCCAAACGTTGTAGCGACACTGTCTAGACAATGTCGTGCCTGAACACTCCTGCCCCTCCACCAGGCTGCTGGCAGTCCCTTGCTGTTGCTTGCCTTTGACTGTTGCTTGCCTTTGAATATTCCTTGCCTTTGAATATAGCTAGCCTTTGACTGTTGCTGGCCTTTGGCTGTTGCTGGCATCTGGCTATTGCTCGACTCTTGCAGTTGCTCAACCTTGAACATTGCTCGCCCTTCAGTGCTGTGGTTCCTCCTGCCCCAATTGCGCCTGGGTGCGGCCAACCCCTGGACGGGTAAGCCGCAATGATGGGGAGGCCCCAGAACTGAGCCTGTGCCGATCGCTGGACGGAGCGCGAGGCGGCGAACCTCCCTGGCCGCCACCGCCCTGCAACTGACGCTGCTGCTGCTGCTGGCCGTGGCCATGCTGCTGCCGCTGCTGTGGCTGGTGAGCACCTCGCTCAAGGGTCCGGCCGAGAACATCTTCGCCAGTCCGCCAGCCCTGCTGCCGCTTCAGCCCAGCCTTGAGGCCTACACACGGCTGTTTTCCAGCAGCCCGATGGGCACCTACCTGCTCAACAGCACCCTGGTGAGCGCGCTTGCAGTGCTCTGCAACCTGGTCTTCTGTTCGCTGGCGGCCTACCCCCTGGCCCGACTGCGCTTTGCCGGCCGGGGCCTGGTGCTGGCCTTGGTGGTGGCCACGATCCTGATCCCATTTCAGGTGGTGATGATTCCGCTGTACCTGCTCATGGTGCAGCTGGGCCTGCGCAACACCCTGGCAGCCCTGGTGATTCCGCAGGCCGCCACCGCGTTCGGCATCTTTCTGCTGCGTCAGAGCTTTGTGGGGGTGCCGGCCGAGCTGGAGGAAGCCGCCCGCTGCGATGGCTGCACCCCTATCGGGGAATGGTGGAACGTGATGCTCCCAGCCGCCAGGGCCGATCTCATCACCCTGGCGATGTTTGTGTTCATCGGCACCTGGAGCGATTTCCTCTGGCCCCTGGTGATCCTCGATGATCCCGGCCTGTACACCCTGCCCCTGGGCCTGCAGCAGCTCTCCAGCAGCTTTTCACTCGATTGGCGCCTGGTGGCGGCCGGCTCGGTGGTCTCGATCGTGCCGGTGCTGGTGCTGTTCATCGCCCTGCAACGGCAGATCCTGCCCAGCGCCAGCGGCGATGCGGTCAAGGGCTAGGGCTTGATGGGTGGCAGCGGGGCGATGTCATCAGCCGGTGTGCCGCCGCCGGGTTTGCCCATGCTGCTGTCGAACGCCTTGATCTCCTGACGCAGCCTGGCATTTTCGGCAGCCAGCCCGGCCGTCTGGGCTCCCTGACGCTCGAGGCTCTGCAACCGCTCGGCCGTGGTGCGCAACTGGTCTTCGATGGCCGTGGTGCGATCCAGCGCGCGGCTGTTTTCGATGCCGGCAACCTTGTCCTGCAACTGGCGAATGCTCGCGCTCTGCTGACGGGTCTTGACCACCATCACCACAAACAGCACCGCCAGGGTGGTGCTCAGACCCAGCTGCAGCCAAAACAGCCAGGTGGGCATGACCATCTCGGCGTCAATCGGTTCCGGGCGCTGATTCGAGGCTGAAACCATGGGCAGGCGTCACCGCCGCTGGGCGGGCAGGGCATGACCTGAATCCTGCCTGCGAACGCCCGTCTTGACCACTGGCAGCTGCAAAGCCTGCCCAACGCGGCAGACTGCAGCGATGGTTGATCCCGCCCCAACGGCCCGCGCAGCATCTGGCTTCTGGGCTAAGCCGCCGCGGCGTTGACCGCCGCCAGCTTGTTCCCCCAGGCGATCTAGACCCTGCTCTTCACCCTGGGGATCGCCGCCTGGGCGGTCGATGGACTGCTGACGGACGATGGTCCTGTGCTGGTGGCCAATCTGGTGACTCTGGTGCCCGCCGGGGTGGTGCTGATCCGCAAGCTGCAGAACCCTCAGGCGCTGAACGCGCGCCGCGGCGCGATCGGATAGGGGATGCGGCGATGCCGCATGCGCCGCCACACCCGCACAAAGGCCCGGATCACCAGCTCGAGCTCGGAGCGGCTCAGACCGCTGTGGGCGAGCTGCCCATCGCGCAGACGGGCACCCACCAGCTGCCTGACCATGGCCCGGGCCTCCTGCTCGCTGGTGCCCGACGGCAGGGAGCGCAAGGCCGCCTCACAGCCATCGGCCAACATCAGAATCGCCGTCTCACGGCTGCGGGGCCGGGGCCCCTGGTAGCGAAAGACGTTTTCGGGAACCGCCGGATCCCGCTCGCGGGCCTGATGCAGGAAGTACCCCATTTTGAGGGTGCCCTGATGCTCAGGAATGAAATCGGCCAGCGGCAGTGGCAGCCGGTAGCGACGGGCGAGCTTCAGCCCCTCGTCGACGTGGGCCTGCAGGATCGCCGCGCTGGCGAGCGGATCATCGAGCTGGTCATGGGGGTTGCCCCCCTCGCCCTGGTTCTCGATGAACCACTGGGGCCCGTGCAGCTTGCCAACATCGTGATAAAGCGAGCCGGTGCGCACGAGGTCCACATCGGCGCCGATCGCCCGGGCGCCTTCTTCGGCCAGGCCGGCGATCATCAGGGTGTGTTCAAAGGTGCCGGGCGCCTCACTGGAGAGGCGCCGCAGCAGGGGACGCTCCAGATCAGCCAGCTCCAGCAACCTGGAGCGGGTGAGCAGGCCAAACAGCTCCTCGACCAGGGGCGCCAACAGCAGCCCGGCCATCAACAGGCCACCCAGCAACAGGGCCTCGCCCTGCAGGTCGAGCTGCGCAGGGGCGCTGCGCCCCTGGAGCAGCAGGGCCTGCAGCAGCACCGCCGCCGTGGGCAGCAGCACCGCCAGTTGCAAGAGCTCGCCACGGCTGCGCTGGCGTCCGGCCGCGAGGGCTCCGGCCGCCGCCACGGCGGCCGCCAGCACCAGGCGCAGATCAGCCACCCCGCCCAGGGGCAGGGGCAACAGCAGCGAGGCCGCCGCCAACCAGCTGAGACCGGCGGCGGTGCCAAGGCCCTGGGCCAGCAACAGGGTGGGCGGCACCAGCAACACCAGGGGACTGGCCAACGGCCCCAACCACAGGCAGACCCCCTGCACCAGCAGCAACATGCCCAGGGCCAGCAACGCCTGGCGCGGCTCAAGACAGGCACGCCACCGGCGCAACAGCAACACCATCACGGCGGCGGCGGCAAGTCCCTGGGCAAACAAAAAGAGCCAGGCCAGGGGTCGGGGTCTGCGGTTGACCAGGCCGAAGTAATCGAGCACATCGAGGGCCTGGGGGCTGACCGGCTCTCCCTGGCGGGTGATCAGATCCCCCACCCCAACCCGCAGGGTAGGGATGCCCTGCTGGCTGATCAGCGCTTCGATGCGCCGCTGGCTCAGGGCGGGATCGGCGCGCAGATTGGCCTGGCCCAGCAACGCCCGGGTCAGCAGCCGGGCCCCCAGGTCGCGGGCGGGCGGCGCCAGGGTCTCCAGTTGCAGGGTGGCGGCGCCCAGCAACTGGCCTTCGGCCAGGCTGCCGCTGAGCCCCTGGCTCAACATGCGCAGCTGGGCCTGACGCAGCTCGCGCTCCCAGCTCGCCAGCTGGGTGGGATCACGGCTCAACAGCCAGGTCTGCTCGGCCTGGGTCAGGGTCGTGGGCATCAGGGCCGTGCCCTGGCGCCGCAGCTGCTGCAGCTGGGCCAGGCTGGCGTCGAGGCGCCGCTGCAGCTCCTGGCTGGCCTGCTGGTCGACCACCTGCACGGCCGTGCGCGGCAACAGCTGCAAGCGGCGTTCCTCAAGGGCGGTGCTGTCGACCACCCTGGCGGCCTTTGGCGCCCGGGCCGTGAAGGGGGCCGGCATGCCGGCCGTAATACTGGGCTCTACCAGCAGTGGCCAACTGGCCAGCAGGGCTGCCAACAGGCACACCAGCCCCACCGACAGGGTGTCGCGGGGGCGCCACACGGCCGGCTGCTGGCGCGGGCGCTCGAGGCGCAGCAGCTGCCGCCACAGCGCCTTGAGTTGGGCCTTGGGCTGGCGCCATCGCATCATGAAACGCTAGCCCTTCTGCCCACATCGGTGCCCATGGCCACCCTGCTGGACGGCCGCCAGCTGGCAGCCCAGATCGAAACCCGCCTTGCCGGGGCCATTGCCACCGGCCTGAGCAACGCCCACCGCCCCCCCGGCCTGGCGGTGCTGCGGGTGGGCGATGACCCCGCCAGCGGCGTCTATGTGGCCAACAAAGAAAAGGCCTGCAGCCGCGTCGGCATCACCAACCACGGCGCCCACCTGGCCGCCGCCACGCCAGCTGCCGAGGTGCTGGCGACGATCGAGCGGCTCAATGCCGATCCCGCCGTCGACGGGATTCTGCTGCAGCTGCCCCTGCCGGTGGGGCTCGATGAAGGTCCCCTGCTGGCGGCGATCGATCCCGGGAAGGATGCCGACGGGCTGCACACCCTGAATCTGGGCCGGCTGCTCAAGGGTGAGCCCGGCCCGCGCAGCTGCACCCCCGCCGGGGTGATGGCACTGCTGGCGGCAGCCGGCGTTGCGCTGGCCGGCAAGCGGGCCGTGGTGGTGGGCCGCAGCATCCTGGTGGGCCAGCCCATGGCCCTGATGCTGCAGGCGGCTAACGCCACCGTGACCGTGGCCCACTCGCGCACCCAGGATCTGGCAGCGGTCACGCGCACGGCCGACGTGCTGGTGGTGGCCGCCGGCCGGCCGCACATGATCGGGGCTGAGCATGTGAAGCCCGGCGCGGTGGTGGTGGATGTGGGCATCCACCGCAAGCCCGAGGGTGGCCTGTGCGGTGATGTGCGGTTTGAGGAGGTGGAGCCCATCGCCAGTGCCATCAGCCCGGTGCCCGGCGGGGTGGGACCGATGACCGTGACCCTGCTGCTGGTCAACACCGTGAGCAGCTGGTGTCACCGCTGCGGCCTGGCCAACCCCCTGGCCGACCTACTGCCCTGAGGCCGGGGCACTCTGCCTGAGAGAATCGCCCCCAGAGCAGAGGCCCCAGGCCGGATCTCCATGACCGCGGCGGTGAGCACCGGATTTGACTTTGCCGCCTATCTGGAGGCAGCCCGCCGGCAGGTCGAGGCGGCCCTCGATGCCTCCCTGGGCCCGGAGCGGCCCGAGAGCCTGCGCGAGGCGATGCGCTACTCGCTGCTGGCGGGGGGCAAGCGGCTGCGACCAATTCTGTGCCTGGCGGCCTGCGAGCTGGCGGGCGGCGAGGCGGCCCTGGCCATGCCCACGGCCGTGGCCCTGGAGATGGTGCACACCATGTCGCTGATCCATGACGACCTGCCGGCCATGGACAACGACGATCTGCGCCGCGGCCGGCCCACCAACCACAAGGTCTACGGCGAAGCCAACGCGATTCTGGCGGGCGATGCCCTGCTCACCAGAGCCTTTGAGATGGTGGCCCTGCGCAGCCCCGGGGTGCCTGCCGAGCGGCTGCTGGCGGTGGTGGCTGAATTGAGCCTCGCTTCGGGCGCCCCCGGGCTTGTGGGGGGTCAGGTGGTCGATCTGGAGTGCGAAGGCAAGAGCGTCGACCTTGACACGCTCGAATACATCCACCTGCACAAGACCGGCGCCCTACTGCGGGCCTGCGTGCTCTGCGGCGCCCAGATCGCCGGCGCCGGCAGCGAGCTGCTGGGCGCCCTGGGCACCTATGCCCGCGGCATCGGTCTGGCCTTTCAGATCATCGATGACATTCTCGATGTCACCGCCAGCAGCGAGGTGCTCGGCAAGACCGCCGGCAAGGACCTCACCGCCGACAAGACCACCTATCCCAAATTGCTGGGCCTCGACGAATCGCGCCGCCGCGCCGATGCCCTTGTGGTCGAGGCCAAAACGGCCCTGACCCCCTGGAGCGACAGGGCAGCGTCCCTGCTCGCCCTGGCCGACTACATCATCGGTCGCGACCGATGATCGGCATTCTCGACAACGCGGTGCTGTGGTGGGCCCTGGCGGCCTGCGGCATCGCCCAGCTCTCCAAACTGCTGATCGAGCTGGTGGTGCACCGCCGCTGGAACCCCAGGGTGCTGGTCGAAACCGGAGGCATGCCCTCGAGCCACTCGGCCCTGATGACCGGCTGCGCCGCCGGCATCGGCTGGACCCTGGGCTTTGACGGCGGCCTGTTTGCCCTGGCGGCCACCCTCTGCTTTGTGGTGCTCTACGACGCCAGTGGGGTGCGCCGGGCCGCCGGGCTCACCGCCGCCCGGGTCAACGGGCTCAGCACCGCTGAGGATGCCACTGAGGCCAAGCCCCTCAAGGAGAACCTGGGCCACACCCGCCTCGAGGTGCTGGTGGGCAGCCTGATCGGCCCCGCCGTGGCGCTGCCAGGGCTGGTACTGGTGGGTTCCCCCTGGCAGCTGGCGATCGGCTGGGGACTGGTGCAGCCGCTCAGTTGAGCCTCACGGCCGACCAGGAGCAGGCCGAGGCGGCCTTCGGGGCCTGGCTCAGTACTCCGGACGCTGGCGCGCCCTTTGTGCTGAGCGGGTACGCCGGCACGGGCAAGACCTTTCTGTCGATGCGGTTGCTGGCGGCGGCCGAGGCAGCGGGCCTGTGCTGGACCGTGGCGGCCCCCACCCACAAGGCGGTGGGGGTGCTGCGCCATCACCTGGAGGCCTGCGGGCTCAGGCCTACCTGGTATCCGGCCACGATTCACCGGCTGCTGCGGCTCAAGCTGAAGCGCCAGGGTGATCGGGAGCGCTGCGAAGCAACCTCCCAGACCGCCGCCTCGCTGGAGCATCTGGCTCTGGTGCTGATCGACGAGGCCTCGATGGTCGACAGCAGCCTGCTCGAGATCACCCTGCGCTGCGCCCATGGGTTCGGCACCCGGCTGGTGTTTGTGGGCGACCCGGCCCAGCTGCCGCCAGTGGGCGAGGCCTGCAGCCCGGTGTTTGCGCTCAAACGCTGCGCTGGCGCCACACTGCGCCAGGTGGTGCGGCACCAGGGTCCGGTGCTGCAGCTGGCGACCGGCATCCGCAACGGGGCGATCCCCTGCAGGCGCCCCGCCCCCATGGCGCCCCTGCGCACACCCAGGGGCGAGGTGGCCTGCCTGGCCCCCGCACCATGGCTCGAAGCCGCCCAGGCGGCCCTGCGGCGCAGCGTTGCGCTCGACAACCCAGACCACGCCCGCATTCTCTGTTACACCAACCGGGCGCTCGAGCGCCTGGTGCCCCTGGCCCGGCGGGCCCTGCACGGCGACATGGCCGACCAGCTGCCTGTGCTGCCCGGGGAGGTGCTGATTAGCCGTAACGCCGTGATGGCGCCGGCCTGCACTGGCGGCGACGATGCCGCTGTCGCCGCCGCCGAAGAACCTGACATGGTGCTGGGCTCCAACCGGGAGCTGGTGGTGCGCGATGTGCAGCCCGAACGGCTGGATCTGGCCGAGTTGGGGCTCAGCGCCGCCGATCTGGGCGCAGACCTGGCCCTGGCGCCGATCGACACCCTCAAGGCCGAGGTCGAAACCGGCGACACCCGGCTATGGCTGCGGCTGCTGCCGCAGGCTGGCAGTGCGTCGCGCCGCCAGCTCGAGGCCGTGAGTCAGGGCCTGCGCAGCCAGGCCCGTGCGGCCGCCGCGTCCGGGGCCAGCAGCGAAGGCAAGGGGCTGTGGCGCCGCTTTTTTCTGTTACGGGACGCCTTTGCCTCGCTGGGGCCCGCCGCGGTGCTGACGGTGCATCGCAGCCAGGGCAGCACCTTCGGCTCGGTGTTCATCGACGCCGATGTGTTCTGGCCCGCCGACCCCGTGCTGCGACAGCAGCTGGTGTATGTGGCCGTGAGCCGGGCCAGCAGCAGCGTCACCCTGATGGCCGGCCCCGACGATGCCGAGGCATGCCAGCTGTGGGAACGCTGGCTCGGCGCCGATAACGTCAACGCAACCTGAGGCCGTCGACGCCCTGCCAACCCAGGTAGACGGCGACGGCGATCCCCATCAGACCCACCAGGGCGTCACCCCGCTGCAACAGCCACTGCTTGCCACGCCCCAGCCACGGCAGCATCCGCTCCTGGCCGAGCAGCAGCAGCGCCAACAGGGGCAGCAGCAGCAACGTGGCACTCACCAGGCTGAACAACAGGGTGACCAGCACCTCTGTCACACGGTCCAGATGGGCCCCGATCAAGGTGCCGGCGGTCTTGGCAAACAGAAACAGATCGTCGGGGCTGGCCACCTCGAGCACCGAGCTGGCGGCCACCAGCGGCAGCATCGCCATCGCACAGAACTGATCGAGCCGGGCGGCCCAGGCCGGCGGCTCGCCCCCCTGGGCGCGGCTGGCCAACAGCTCCTTAAGCCCCAGGCCGAGCAGGCCCCCCGCCGCCAGCAGGTCAAGACCGGTGCGGTGGCTGCTGCCTTTATCCATGCTGAGCAGCAGACCATGACCCAGCGAAAGCAGCAGGGTGACCGCCAACGCGGCGGTGGCCACCCAAGCCAGCACCAGCAGCCCGCCCCGCCGCAGCGGGGTGGGTCCCAGCAGCAGCAGCAGCAGCAGGGCGATATGAATCGGCGAGAAGCCGATCGCCAGGGCAAAGGCCATCAGCTCGGCCACCAGGCTGCGCAGCGACGGCTCCGCAGCCGTGAGGGCGGTGGCAACGGGGAACAACAGCACAGGGGCTCAGCCGAGACGGCTATTCCAGCGCAAGATGACCCGCTGTTCGCGCTCGAAGCCCAGCACGCTCACGGTGGCGGTGCTGAGGGTGAGCAGGGCACCCCCTGTGGCCCCGAGCCCCAGCCAGGTGCCCGCCAACGCCCTGAGGATGTGGCCATGGGCGACCAGCGCCACCCGCGGCGCCGGACCCAGCGCCAGGCACTGGGCGATCACCCGCTCACAACGCTGCTGCACCTGCTTGGCCTGCTCACCGCCGGGGCAACCCTTGGACCAGATGGTCCAACCGGGCTGCTGCTGGCGGATCTCGGCCGTGGTGATGCCTTCGTAGGCGCCGTAATCCCACTCAGCCAGCTCGGGCGTGATCTGTGCTGCACCACCCAGCCCGGCCAGCTCGGCGGTGCGCCGGGCCCGCTGCAGCGGACTCACCAGCACGGCGTCAAAGCGCAGGGTGCTCAACGCCGGCGCCAGGGCGCTGGCCTCGGCCTCGCCGTCGGCCAGCAGGGGCAGATCGGTGCGACCGGTGTGGCGCCCGTTACGGGCCCATTCGGTGGCGCCATGGCGCAGCAGCCAGAGTTCGGCAGTGGCAGCGCTCATCGCCGGATCTCGAACCAGTCGACTCCGGTGGCGGGCACCTGGGTGGTGGCGACCCGGTGCACCTGGGCCGCAACGGGACCCCGCTCACACCAGAGGCGCAGGTCGTTGAGGCTATGAAACGGGCCTTCGGCCTCGATCTCGACACTGCCATCGGGGCAGTTGCGCACCCAGCCACCGAGCTCAAGGGCCTGGGCCTCGCGCAGGGTGGCCTGGCGATAGCCGACCCCCTGCACCCGTCCACTCACCAGGAGCCGCCAGCGTTCACAGAGCTGCTGGGGCCGGGGTTCGCCGGGCTGCAGAAAGCGTCTGCCCAGGGCAGCGGCGCGGCGGTCGCGGCTGCGGCGACCAGGCGACGGGGAATCTCGGGGCATCCAGCCCAATGGAGATGAAGCCAGCTTGCGTGCACGGTTGGCGCTGTCCATCCTTCCTCGTGAAGCGAACATCCCCAGCCTTCAAGCTGCCACAAACCGAAGCGACTGGCCACAACCGGCCCCACAACGTCACGCTGCAGCTGCCAACGGTGAAATTCGTGCCCGCAGCAGCGCTCGCCCGCCCGGGTCAGCAGCCCGTCGGCCGCGGCGATGGCATCGCGGTAGCCCAGGCTCAGGGCACCGCGCTCGGCGCTGAACGGCAGCAGACCGGCCATGGCGTGCCGGTGGCCCTGGGCGTCGGCCAACTGGTGGCCCAGCACCAGCAGGCCACCGCATTCGGCCACGAGCGGCAGGCCATGGGCCGCCGCCTGGCGCAGCGACGCCAGGGCCCGTCTCGCCCCGGCCAGCTCGGCAGCCCACAGCTCCGGATAGCCCCCGGGCAGCACCACCGCCCGGGAGCCCTGCGGCAGGGGTTGATCGGCGAGCGGGCTCCAGAGCTGGGGATCGGCCCCCAGCGCCCGCAGCAGCTCGAGCGCTTCGGGATAGCGAAACTGAAAGGCCGCATCGCTGGCAATGGCCAGCGGCAGGGGCGCGGGGCGCGGCGCGGGGCGCGGTCCCAGCAGCCAGGCGATCGGATCCACCGCCAGCTGATCGTGGCGCGGAGGCGCCGCCAGCAAGGGCCAGAGCTGTGTGAGATCCAGATGCTCAGCCGCCAGGGCCGCCCACCGGGGCACACGCGCCTCCAGGTCGGGCAGCTCGTCGGCGCTCACCAGCCCAAGATGGCGCGAGGGCAGATCGAGGACCTCGGCGGCGGGCAGCACCCCCAGCAGGGGTACGCCGATGGCCTCGAGGGCTTCGGCCAGCAGGGCCCGGTGGCGCGGGGTGCTGACCTTGTTGAGCACCACACCGGCCAGGCGCACCGCGGGCGGGCCGTGGTCGCGGAAACCCCGCACCAGGGCCGCCAACGATCCGGCCTGCCGCGACGCCTCCACCACCAGCACCACGGGCAGGTCGAGCAGGGCGGCCACGGCGGCGCTGCTGCCCTCGCTGCTGGGCCCCCGGCCATCGAACAGCCCCATCACCCCCTCGACCAGGGCCAGATCACAACGGCTGCCATGCCAGGCAAAGCAGCGCCGTACCCAGGCCGGGCTGCATAGCAGCAGATCGAGGTTGCGGCAGGGGCGGCCCGCCACCTGGCTCAGTAGCTGGGGGTCCAGGTAGTCGGGCCCCACCTTGAACTGCTGAAGGCTGAGACCGCGCTGCCGTGCTAGGGCCGCCAACAGCAGGCTGAGCAGGGTCTTGCCGCTGCCGCTGGTGGGGGCTGCGATCAGACAGCTCACGGCCGGGTGCGACTGCTATGCAGCTTGTCAGCCCGGCAGACTGTTAGGCAGGCAAGCTAATTAGCAGGCAGGCAGTCAGTCAGGCAGTCAGGCAGGTAGCAGCCGGGCCGCGATCGGCGCGGCGGCCGCCAGCAGCGGGTTGGTGGTGTCGTGGCCGCCGCTGAGCAGCCGGGCCAGTTCCATTTCCTCGCTTTCATCGGGAACGGGAACGACCTCTTCAAGCAGCTCCATGCTGGCCATGCCGCCGGCTTCAAGTCGCATGCAGCCGCCCGATTCGGAACACAGAATCACGCACAGGGGGGCACCTTGCGGTGCCTCGCAGATCAACCGCAGGCCCACCATGGCGCCGGGGTGAATGCGGGGCACACCCACCGGCACCGGCATCAGGCGGAACTGAACCGTGGTGCCATCGGTGCGCTCGAATTCGGCGCCCACACCCGTGCCGACCCCGTCGCCATCGACCGCAAAGCTACTGACCAGGTGCCAGCCGAGCCGATCGGCGATCCACGCCGCCAGCAGCACACCCATCAGTGGGTGATCCCCTTCGACATCGATGTCGAGCTGCACCACGTGCTCGAGGGCATCGCGGCGCGAGGGGGGGTCAAAGACCATGGCCAGCGATTCGCGCCAGGTGCGCAGCCGCATCCAGTTGAGATCGCTGACCGCCTGACCCGACTGAATGCGCGCCACCAGCAGATCGATGCAGCGGCGTGGCGCCCCCAGGGAGCTGTCCACCACCAGGCGGCGTCCCGCCAACGCCAGGGCCTCGAGCAGCTCGGGGGCCTCATCGAGCGAGCTGTTCCACCACACCCAGCAGGGCAGGCCTGGCTCGATCAGGGGTTCCAGCAGCGCCAGGTTCTGCTGCAGAACCCCCAGGCCGCCGCGCAGCACCACCGCATCCCCGCAGGCCTGGGCGGCGGCGACGCCCTCATCGACCAGGGGGCAGAAGGCCGCCACCAGGGTCTCGAGGGACCGCGCCGGGTCCAGGGTGGGCGCCAGGGTGATCAACCGGCGCGGCATGTGAACGCTGATGGCGCCGTCGACGAACTGGCCGCGCAGATCGTCGGCCCGATGGTCCCCCGGCCGTTGGCCCAGGGCCCAGGCCAGGCGCTGATCCATCACGGCGGTGCTTAGGGGCAGACCGCAGCTGCTCACTGCAGCTTTGGCCCTTTCGATCAGGCTGCGGTCCAGCAGACCGTTAATCGGCCCATCGAGCAGGCCGGTGCGGATCAGCTGCTGCTGCAACCACGAGGCCTCGTAGATCACCAGGGTGAAGGTCGCGGCGCCGCGGGAGCCCTCCAGACCGGTGTTCCAGAGACGTTCCAGATGATCCCTGAGCTCATTGGGCGGCAGGGACTGCGGTGCCTGAAGGGTGAGCTGGGCGGCCATGGCGTGAAGGGTGGAACGAAGAAAAGGTCAGGAAGGAGGAGGCGCGGGTCGTTTAAGGGCGGCGCCAGGCCAGGCCGTCCTCGGCCAGCAGGTTGTCAGCGGCGGCGGGCCCCCAGGTGCGCGCTTCGTAGGTCTGCACCGGCACCTGCTCGGGCGACTCCTCCATCAGCTCGATCAAGGGGGTGTACAGGCGCCAGGCGGCCTCGACCTCGTCGCTGCGGGTGTACAGGGTGGGGTCCCCCAGCATGGCGTCGGCCAGTAGGCGCACATAGCCCTCATCGGAGGGTTCGCCGAAGCTTTCGTCATAGCTGAAGGCCATGTCGACCGGGCGGCTGCGCATGCCCGAACCCGGCGCCTTGACCTCAAAGCGGATGTCGGCGCCCTCGTCGGGCTGGATCCGCAGAATCAGCTGGTTGGGCGTGGGGGCGCCCCCGGCAGCGTCAAACAGGTGCACCGGTGCCTCGCGGAAGGTGAGCACCACCTCCGACAGGCGCTTGGGCAGCCGCTTGCCGGTGCGGATGTAGAAGGGCACCCCCTGCCAGCGCCAGTTGTTGATGAACAGCTTGGTGGCCACGTAGGTCTCGGTGGTGCTCTGGGGGTTCACCCCCGGCTCCTGGCGATACCCGGCGATCGGCCGCTCGGCCGAACCACCGGGCCCGTACTGGCCACGCACGCAGCACCTCCAGGGCTCCTCGGGGTTCGCCAGCCGCGCCGCCTGCAGCACCTTGGCCTTTTCGTTGCGCATCGATTCGGGATCGAAGCGCCCCGGCGGCTCCATGGCGGTGAGCGCCAGGATCTGGGTGAGGTGGTTCTGCACCATGTCGCGCAGGGCGCCACTGGTTTCGTAATAGCCCGCCCGCTCTTCGACCCCGACCGTTTCGGCCGCCGTGATCTGCACGTTGGCAATGTAATTGCGGTTCCAGATCGGCTCGAAGATCGTGTTGGCAAAGCGCAGCACAAGAATGTTCTGAACCGTTTCCTTGCCCAGGTAGTGGTCAATGCGGAAGATCTGGTTTTCCTGGGCGCAGGCCTGCACCACCTTGTTGAGGGCCTGAGCACTGACGTAATCGGTGCCGAAGGGCTTCTCGATCACCACGCGGCTGCGGGCCGGGTCGGCCAGCAGGCCGGCGGCGGCCAGGGCCCGGCAGCCGCTTCCGTAGAAGGCCGGTGACACCGACAGGTAAAAGGTGCGGTTGCCACGGGTGGCCCGCTGGCGATCGATCAGATTGAGCCGCTCGCCCAGCCTGACGACCGTGGGCGGGTCCTGCAGGTCAACCGATTCGTAATACAAACAAGCCGCAAACTGCTCCCAGGCGCTGCGGTGCTCGGCGATCTCAGCCGCCAAGGCCTCGGCCATGCGGTTACGGAAATCCGCGTCACTCCAGGGCCGGCGGGCACAGCCCAGCACCGCGAATTCGCTGGGAAGACGGCGCTGGCGAAACAGTTCGAACAGGGCAGGAATCAGCTTGCGATGGGTGAGGTCGCCGCTGGCTCCAAAGATCACCAGGCACTGGGGGCTGATCACCCGTTCCTGCCTGAGGCCCACCCGCAAGGGGTTGGTGAGCACCGCCGTCATTGCAGCTTCGCCGTGTGCCCCTGGTTTAACGACACCTGGCGTCTTAACCCAGCTGTTACCGGATTTGTGACGGAGTTTTGTGAGGGTTCAGTGACCCTAAGGCGAGGCTTGCGATGACCGACTGATCAATAGGTCTCCACGTGCCAGCGCTCGGCCTTCTTGAGCTGGGGACGGAGCTCCGACCAGTCGAGACCCTTGGCCGCAGCCGCGGCGGTCATCGCCTCGTCGATGCCCGGCTCCATGCCCCGCAGACCGCACATGTAGACGTGAGTTTTGGGGTTCTCGATCCAGGCGAAGATCTCTTCGGCGTTCTCACTGACGCGGTCCTGGATGTACATGCGGCCGCCCTTGGCGTTCTGCTGTTCACGGCTGATCGCCTTGGTGTAGCGGAAGTTGTCGGGGAACTCGCGCTGGTAGTGCTCGAAGTCGCCGTCGTACAACAGGTTGGCGGTGGTGGGTGCCCCCATGAACAGCCACGCTTTGCCCCTGAAGTGCCAACCGTTCGTCTCACGCTCCGACGGTTGGAACATACGCCGCAGGTAGGTGCGCATCGGGGCAATGCCGGTACCGGTGGCCAGCATGATCACGTTGGCCTCCTCATCCTCAGGAAGCAGCATTTCCTTGCCGACCGGGCCGGTGATCCTGACCTTGGCGCCGGGTTCGATGTCGCACAGAAAGGTGGAACAGACACCGTTGACGGTCTCGCCGTCCTTCTCGTACTGCAGCTGACGCACACAAAGGGAGACGGTGTGATCGGCCATGTCGTCGCCGTGGCGGGTGCTGGCGATCGAATACAGCCGCAGTTTGTGGGGCTTGCCGTTGGCGTCCTCACCGTCGGGAATGATGCCGATGCTCTGACCCTCGACGTAGTGCAGCTGGGGATCGCCGCCGGTCAGATCAAAGGTGATGTGGTTCACACGGCCAATGGCCCCCTCGGCCAAGAGGCTGTAGTTCTCAGTCACTGTGCCGACGAAGGGATCCTTCGGCTTGTAGAGATTGACGGGAACTTGCGCGTGGGAAGCAGACACAGCTACGGGTTTCGAGGGGACGGCGGCGGTCTTGGGGGTTGGGCTGGGTGCCGGGGACGCATCGACGGTGGGGCCGGCGTCAATAGCGGTTACGGCTTCGATGCGACCACCGCTGAGGGCAATGGTCTGCATCAGCGCCTGTAGCCGTTCGGCGGGGACCATCAGGGAACGCTGGGCGCGGCGTTGCGGGCCCACGCCGAAGGCGTTAACCGTCACGCGGAACATGCGGTCGTCGGCCCGGAGCACAGAACCCGTGGTGACCCGCATGGCGACCTGTCCGCAAGGCGCGCTGATCATAGGGAATGTCACGGAGGATCACCGTGCCCTTCGCGCCGGTGCCGGCGACCCCGGGCTGACGGGTCACGCTGGCCGCTGAATTGCGGCTAAGTTTGACGAGGGTTGTGGCCTAGGACACGGTCAACGGTGTCCCACTGGCTTCTCAGTCCCAATTGCCCGAACCGGTTCTGGTGAAGCTTCTCGAATCCAGACTTGCTGTCGAAACGGTCTCCGAATCAGTTTCCGCTGGAGCAATGTCGGATTCCCTGATCTGCGGTCTCGACACGATTCAGCAGGACATGGAGCGCCTACCCCAGGGTGTCCGTCGTCTGGCGGTGCAACTGCGCATGGATCTCGATCCGGCCAGCATCTGGGCCGTGTTGACCGACTACACCAATCTCCACTGCTTCATCCCGAATCTGGAGACGTCGCGGCTGCTGTGGCGTCGCGCCAACGTGGTGGGCCTCGAGCAGGAGGGTTGCCAGAACTTCATGGGCCTGCGGTTCAAGGCCCAGGTTCAGCTGGAGCTGACCGAACGGCCCGAGCAGGGGCGACTCGACTTCGTCATGGTGAAGGGTGATTTCCGCCGCTTCGAGGGCGCCTGGCAGATCGGCCACGACAGTGCCGGCACTACCCTGCTCTACGAACTCACGGTTCAGGGGTTCACGGGCATGCCGATCGGTCTGATCGAGCAGCGCCTGCGCGACGACCTGGCCACCAACCTGCGCGCTGTTCAACGCGAAGCGATCAGCCGAGCAGCCTGATCAGGCTGCATCGATTGCTTGCAGTGAACAACGGGGTGTTCACTGAGGCCTTCAGCAATGGTTCGGCAACATCCGCAGCGGAACGCAGCTGCAACGTAATACCCCCAAGGGGATTCGAACCCCTGTCGCCTCCGTGAAAGGGAGGTGTCCTAGGCCTCTAGACGATGGGGGCGAGGCCACGGCCCAGGGGACTATTCAATCCCGCGCCGCTTCCTGGAACGTACGGGTCAGGGGGACCCTTCGTCAAGGCGGTTGGGCCCGCTCTGGCCCTGCCAGACCGGAACCGAGAAGTGGAAGCAGGCTCCTTCTCCCGGTTCCGAAACCACCCAGATGCGGCCGCCATGGACCTCGGCAATGCGGCGGCACACCGAAAGGCCCACGCCGAAGCCGGCGGTGGTGGTGGAGGTCTGGGGTAGCCGTACCCGATCCTGAAAAATGCGCTGTTGTTCAGGCTCCGGGATCCCTGGACCGCTGTCACAGACGCTCACCTGAACCCACTGGCTGGTGCGATGCAGCAGGGTCAGGGACACCTGACCCCCGTCGGGGGTGTACTTGAGGGCATTCTCGAGCAGATTGAGCAGCACCTGGCGCATGCGCCGCTGATCGGCGAACACATCCGGCAGATCGGCCGGGATGTCGGTCACCAGCTTCAGCTGACGGCCCACCCAGAGCTTTTCGAGTTCGAGAATCGCTTCGGCAGCCACCTTGCCGAGCGCCAGACGCTGGGGATTGAACAGGGCTTCCCAGCGGGTGGTGCCCACCTCGAGCAGATCGTGCGACAGGTGCTCGATATCGTCGAGCCGGCGGGTGAGCACATCGCGGAAGCGGGGCTCATCGATCTGACCAAGGTTGTGGCTCTGCAGGGCCAGCTTGGCGGCGGTGAGAGGCGTGCGCAGCTCATGGGCCACCATGCGCAGCAGCCGTTCCTGCACCCCCAGGCGTTCGATCAGGGTCTCGTTCTCTTGCCGCAGCACCAGCAGCTGGTCTTCAAGCTGCAACTCCCGCTGGGTGCGGCTGCCATCAACCTCGGCGGGGCGCAGGCTCATGCCCAACCCCGTGACCACCTGCATCTGCTGCCAGCGCGGCAACCAGCTGCGCAACCGCAGGCAGATGCCATTGCCGGCAAACACCTGCTTGGGCATGGGCTGCAGCTTCACAAGCGCCGGTGTGGCCACCAAACGATGCAGTTCAAGCAGTTCGGGCTGGCGAGTGGGGTCGGCGATCTCCAGGCTCACCTCGAAGCCGCAGTCCTCGTGCTGCAGGGCCGCGACCAGCTGACGCAGATCGGGGGTGGCCAGGTGGTGATTGGTTGCCACCAGCAACAGCTTGAGCTCCTGGCGGTCGCGATCCCGCTCACCGATCGGCGTCTGTGGAGCAACGGAGTCGGTCACGGGACCCACCTTATGGAGAATTGCCACCAATGCACCGCGCTTTGACACACACAGGTAGCCGCCACCGGCCAACCGGGCTAGACAGGGACGTAGGCAGAGGCTGAACCCCGCATGGCCTCCACCCATGACCTGAGCCAGCGGGTGATTCCCATCGCACCTCCCCCGTCTGTCAAGCTCGAATCCAGCCGCATCCGGCTGGATTCAAGCCTGCGGCGCTGGTTCTCCCGCAACCTGGGTCTGTGGCGCTCACGGCGGCTTTACTTCTTTGCCGATGGCGACGTGCTGCGAGTCGACATGATGCTGCGGGTCGAAAGCTTCAGCGAACCGATCGAAGGCGACGCGGCCTACCGCTTCAGCTGGTGGCCCGAACAGGATTTCGATTTCTTCGAGAAGAAGCCCCGCTTTGTACCAAACGGCAGCATGGAGGCCTATCTGTGCGGGCATCAGCTGCGTCGCAGCCGCGGCTACCTGTGCGGCAGTCCCACCAAGAGCCAGATCCGCCAGGTGGATGAACACGAGGTGGTATTCGAATCCCACTACCAGGAATGGGACATCCTTGAGCACATCCGACTGGTCGACCAGGACCGCTACCGGGCCCGTTCCATCTACTCGTGGAAGGATGGCGAGCTGGAGCTGGCCGAGACCCATCACGAAATCAGGGTCGAAGGCGCCGGCACCCCCCTTGCTCCATGCAGCAGCATGGATGGTCTGTCCTGAATTCCCCGTCTTGACCCTGCTGCGCCGTCTTTGCCCCCTGCTGGTGGCTCCGCTCCTGACCCTGCCCCTGCTGGTGGCTCCCGCTGGAGCCCTGGCGGCACCCGCAACCGAGGCCGAAATGAACCTCTACACCCGGATCGCTGCGGTCAATGTCTGCATCGCCCGCTCGGCCGGGGTCGACTTCGACAAGGCGGTTGGCATCGCCGGTGAAACCATCGCCCAACTGATCCAGGGCCAGCACGGCGGCGCCATCAAGCAGGTGGGCGCCAAACCGCTGAACATCGAAGAGCTGCGCAAGGGGTCGATCAACTCGGCCGTGCTGGGTGCCGCCGAGATCTGCCCCAAGGAGGTCCCCGCCGATGTGATGAAGAAGGTGCAGGACGCCCTGGGCCGCAGCGGCGCCAAGCCGGCTCCGGCCGCAACCCCAGCCCCCGCTGCCAAGCCCTGAGCCCCGATGGCCACCGTGCGCCTTGCCGATTACCGACCGGCGCCCTACCTGATCAACCGCACCGATTTGACGGTGCGGTTGTTTGCAGACCATGCCTTGGTCGACGCGCGGCTGGCCTTCAGCCCCAACCCGGGCGCGGCGGATCTGCCACCACAGCCCCTGGTACTGGCAGGTCTCAACCTGCAGTTGGAGACCCTGGCCATCGATGGGATCCCCCATCAGCCCGGGGCCGGCGAACTGGGCGACCAGGGTCTATGCCTCAACACGCCACCGCAACGCCCCTTTGAACTGAGCAACCGGGTGCGGATCGATCCGCACAGCAACACCACCCTCGAGGGGCTGTATGTGAGCGGTGGGCTGTTCACCACCCAGTGCGAAGCCGAGGGGTTTCGCCGCATCACCTTTCACCCCGACCGGCCCGATCTGCTGAGCCGCTTTCGGGTTCGCATCGAGGCCGATCGCGACACCGCTCCGGTGCTGCTGTGCAACGGCAACTGCATCGAAACCGGCGACCTGGAGGACGGCCGTCACTATGCGATCTGGGATGACCCGTTTCCCAAGCCCTCGTACCTGTTTGCCCTGGTCGCGGGGGTGCTCGACGAGGCCAGTGACACGTTTGTCACCGCCAGTGGGCGCACGGTGAAGCTGCGCCTCCATGTGGAACCCGGCGATCTGCCCTACACCGCCCACGCGATGGCCTCGCTGCAGCGCGCCATGCGCTGGGACGAGCAGCGCTACGGACTCGAATACGACCTCGACGAGTTCAACATCGTCGCGGTGCGCCACTTCAACATGGGCGCAATGGAAAACAAGAGCCTCAACATCTTCAATTCGAAGCTCGTGCTGGCCGACGGTGAAACCGCAACCGATGGCGAACTCGAACGCATCGAAAGCGTCATCGCCCACGAATACTTTCACAACTGGACCGGCAACCGCATCACCTGCCGCGACTGGTTCCAGCTGTCGCTCAAGGAAGGCCTCACGGTGTTTCGCGATCAGAGTTTCAGCGCTGATCGCCATGGCGCCAGCCTCAACCGCATCGACAACGTGGCGATGCTGCGCAACACCCAGTTCCGCGAGGATGCAGGCCCCACTGCACACCCGGTGCAACCCGATGCCTATCAGGCGATCGATAACTTTTACACAACAACGATCTACGAGAAGGGATCCGAAGTGATCCGCATGCTCCACACCCTGCTGGGTGAGGAGACATTCATGCGCGGCATGGCGCTCTACGTGAGCCGTCATGACGGATCGGCCGCCACCTGCGACGATTTCGTGCAGGCGATGGAAGACGCAGCAGCCGAGCAGCCTTTGGGTGCCAGCTTTGATTTTGGCCAGTTCAGACGCTGGTACCACCAGGCGGGAACGCCGGTGCTCGAGATTCAGCGGCACTGGGATGGTGAGCGAGGCGAACTGGAGCTGCACATCCGTCAGCACACGCCGCCCACCCCCGGCCAGCCTGACAAACTGCCCCTGGTGATCCCCCTGGTGCTGGGGTTGGTGGGTCAGGCCGGCAAAGCCCTGCCGCTGGAGCTGGCAACCGCGGAGCCCGCCACCCCCGCCACGGCCCCATTGCCGCCGGCCTGGGGACACCACAGCCGCCTGGTGGTGATCGATCGGGCCGAGACCCGACTGCGCTGCACCGGGTTGCCGCGGCAGCACCACCCACCGGCCCTGTCGCTGCTGCGCCAGTTCTCGGCACCGGTCAAGCTGACCATCGGCCGTCCGCCAGCCGAACTGGTACACCTGCTGGCCCACGACAGCGATCCGGTGGCCCGCTGGGATGCCGGACAACAGCTGCTGCGGCGCGCCCTGCTGGCTAGGGCCAGTGGCCATGTCGACGGCCAGCTCGAGGATGAGCTGGTCGATGCTCTGGGGCGGATCCTGGCCGATCCGTCGCTGTCTCAGGCCAGCCGGGCCACGCTGCTGAGCCTGCCGGGGTTGGCCGAACTCGAGGACGCCGCCCTCGAAGCCGGCCAGGCCCCCGATCCACCGGCGTTGTTTGCGGCGGTGATGGCGCTGCAGCGCCATTTCGGCACGGCCCTGCGCGAGCCGCTGCTGCGGCTGCTTGACGAGAGCCGCGACCAATGGCCCCTGGCCTGGCCCCAGGGCCAGGGCGACCGCCAACTGGGCGGCCTGGTTTGGCGCTGGGGCATCGCCGCCGGCATGGAATCGCTGATGAACGAGGCCCTGCAAGCGGTCCGTGGCACCTCGATGACGTTGGCCCGTTATGGCCTGGCGGCCCTGCAGAACCACGACCGGCCGCAGCGCGAGGCCGCCAGTGCAGCCTTTTATGAGCGCTGGCAGCACAAACCGGTAATCCTCGACAGCTGGTTTGCGCTCGAGGCGTCAGCCCCCTTTGGCGATGGGCTGGCACGGGTGAGCGATCTGCTGGAGCATCCCCGTTACGATCCCAATGCCCCCAATTCGGTGCGGGCGGTGCTGGGCGGGCTGGCCAGCAATGCGCCGATGTTCCACGCCGCTGATGGCAGCGGCTACCGCTTCATGGCACTGCAGATCGCCGCCCTCGACCAGCGCAACCCGATCACCGCCTCCCGCCTGGCCAAGGTGCTGAGCCGCTGGCGCAGCTACGGCCCCGAGCGCTCGGCCGCAATGCACGACGCCCTGGTGAAGCTGGCCAACGCCACGCTATCGACCAACACCCGCGAGGTGGTGGAACAGTGCCTGGCCGATTGACGGTTGGGCTCCCTAGCGGTGCAGCTGGCTGAAGGCGGCCTGCCGGGACGGGCTGCCTTCAGGCCCGGCATGCTGGCCCCACAACCCTTCCCAATAGAAATAGATCACGCCATGGCCACGCGCAAAGCTGAGGCGCACCTTCTCGGCGACCGTGGCCATCGCCGGGGTGCGACCGCCGAAACCCGCCAGGATGCCGATCTCCACCGGCATCCCCCATCCCCGAGCCTTGGTCAGCGCGGGCTGGTTGAGGTCCTTGGCGAAACCGGCGAGCGAATAGGCATAGTTCTGAACCACCAGATCGTCGATCAGGGCCCCCAGGGCCCAGAGCTCCCAGTCCTGGAGCCAGAGGTTGTAGGCCGAGCGAAAGGGCCCCGGTGACAGGCTGATCACCGTGGGGCGCGGCAGGGCCCTGCGCAGGTCGCGCAGCAGCTCGGTGAGCCGGTGACGACGCCAGCGCATCCAGTTGCGATCGGTATGGTCGTCGGGTGGCTCCTGACCCGTGTCGGCGCGGTAGAGCTCACGGCTGGTGGGGTCATAGCCAAACTCCACGGGCCAGGCGAAGTGATCGTCCAGCTGGATGCCATCGAGGCCGCAGCGCCGCACGATCTCACTCACCAGGTCGATGAAGCGGCGCCGCACCCCTGGGTGGGCCGGATTGAGCCAGACCATGGGCTTGCCATGGAGCTCCATCACCGTGCTGCCATCGCGGCGCTGCAGCAACCACTGCGGGTTCTGCTGCGCCACGGGGGCCGTGGCCGGCTCCATCAGCCCGTATTCAAACCAGGGGATCACCTGCATGCCGCGACGGTGGGCGGCGTCGGCAAAACGGCAGATCGGATCGAGGTTGGGATCGACCTGCGCCAGGGCGGGCTCCATCGGCGCATGGTTGGAACGATGGAACGTGGTTCCGCGGCTCCAGACGTTGGGATACAACGTGTTGAAGCCCGCGGCCGCCAGCTCCGCCACGGCTCGCTCGATCCGACGTGGGTCGTAGTACAGCGGGCTTGGGCTGTTGGTGAGCCACACGCCGACGCGCCTTGGCGGCGGGGGCGGCGGCGGGCTCTGGGCCCAGCCCGCAGCAGTCGAGCCGAGGCCTGCCAGCAACAGCAGGGACACCATTGCCCGGCGCAACACCCTCAGCGGACGATCCTCAAGAGAAGACGTTCAAAGGACGACGGTCAACGAAACATCGAGCTCACCGAGCTCTCGTCGTGGATGCGCCAGATCGCCTCGCCCAGCATGTTGGCCACCGACAGCACCTGCAACTGCGGGAAGCGGCGCTCCTTGGTTAAAGGAATGCTGTTGGTGACCACGACCTCCTCGAACAGGCCGGGAGACGAAAGCCGTTCGATCGCCGGGGGCGAGAACACCGCGTGGGTGGCGCAGGCGAGCACCCGGGTGGCACCCCGTTCGCGCAGCAGACCGGCACCGGCGCAGATGGTGCCGCCGGTGTCGATCATGTCATCGATCAGCACGGCGGTCTTGCCGGCCACATCACCGATGACGGTGAGGCTCTCGGCAACGTTATGGCCGCTGCGGCGCTTGTCGATGATCGCCAGAGGCGCATCGTTCATCTGCTTGGCGAAGCCCCGCGCCCGCGCCACGCCGCCCACATCGGGCGAGACGACCACCACTTCACCCAATTTGCGGGTGCTGAGGTAATCGACCAGCACCGGCGAGCCGTAGATGTGATCGCAGGGGATGTCGAAATAGCCCTGGATCTGGTTGGAGTGCAGGTCCATGGCCAGCACCCGGTCCACCCCCGACTTGGTGAGCAGATTGGCGACCAGCTTGGCGGTGATCGACTCGCGCCCCGCTGTCTTGCGGTCGGCACGGGCGTAGCCGTAATAGGGAACAACGGCGGTGATCTGACGCGCCGAAGCCCGGCGGCAGGCATCCACCATGATCAACAACTCCATCAGGTGATCATTCACCGGCGCGCAGGTGGGCTGGATCAGGAAGACATCACAGCCACGGATCGATTCCTGGATCTGGATGTACAGCTCACCGTCGGCAAAGCGCTTGATCACCCGGGGGCCATCGGGGACCCCCAAATAGGTAGCGATCTCACGGGCCAGTTCGGGGTTAGAGGTGCCGCTGAACAGCCGCAGGCGGCGTGGGTCGTGCTGGGCCTGAATCGGTTGCTGGGCCTGCTGTGCCGGACGATCAGCGGTCATGAATTGGGTCACGGCAGGCTCAACCCAGAGAGCTCATGCCCGATGGTAGAAGCGAGCCGTCCCGGTGACCCATCGCACCATGACCCTGATCACCAGCTCCCTGGTGCTCGTCTGCTGTGGCGATCGCCCACAGATCGAACGCCTGCAGGCCAGCGCTGCCGCGCCGCTGGCCGCCGCCCTGGGTCTGCGACCTGCCCCAGCGCTGGGGGATGACCCGCGGGGCCTGGACGGTGTCCATCACGGCCTGGCCCCCCTACCACTGGACCCGGGTCAGATCCTGGCCGCGGGTGACCACTGGGCCCAGGCCCTGGGGGCCTGGCGCCAGAGCTGCCTGCTATTGCTCACGGCCGAGCAGACCGGCGGTGGCCTGCCGGCCGCGGCCACGGCGCTGCTGCTGCAGTGGCAGGTGCCGCTGGTGGGGCTTGTGCAATGGGGGCCCCCCTGGCAGGCCGATCTGCGCCGCCGCGATGGTCTGCCCTGGCTCGGTTGGCTCGATGCAGCAGACAGCGATGCAGGCCTGGCGGCCGCGGCGGCCCTGCGCTGGCGGCAGCTGCAGGACTGAGCTCAGGGGTTGTCGCCCCAGCCGGCGAGGGGGCCGCTGCGGGGGGCCAGCTGGCGCAGTCCCTGGCGCCCCACGCCTGTAGCAGGCGGCAGCAGGGGCAGGGAGACGACCTCCAGCTCCGACCCTTGGGAGAGGCCGGCTGCCAACAGGCTTAGCACCTCGCCTTCGCTGAGGTTGGTGCCGACACCACTCAGGAGTTGACGGGCCAACGGGGCGAGCAGCGGCAGGCGGGCGGGCTGGGCGAGCTCGCGCAGCAGACTGCGCAGCAACTGCACGTGCTGCTGGCGGCGGCCATCCTCGCCGGTGGCGCCATCGCGGAAGCGCACCATCTGCTCGACCTGCAGGCCATCGAGCCGCTGCAGGCCGGCCTGCAGGTCGATCCGCAGCTTCTGGCTGCGGTCGCTGTAGCGCATCGCCTGGATGGGGCTCACGTCGATCCGGCCCATGGCCTCGATCAGGGCGCGCAGGTCCGAGCGGCCCAGCACCACGTACCGGTCAGGCTGGCCCGCTGGCAGGCCCGCCAACTCACGCACCGCATCGGCGACCAGGGCCACGCCCCCCTGGCGGTAGAGACTGCCCAGGGGTTGGGGCCGCTGCTGGCCCGGCAACTGCACGGCGGCCTCGATCGGCAGCGGCAGCACCTGCACCACCCCGACCGGCTGCACCCGCAGCAGCAGCACGGCATCGCTGTTGGCCGGGCCCGCCGGGGCCGCGCCATTGCTGGCATCGCGGGCGTGCTCGGCATCGACGCCGATCACCAGCACCGTGACGGCTCGGGTCGGCGCCTTGGCCAGATCGGCGGCGCTCGCCAGGGCTGGCGGTTCCAGGGTGCGGTCGGCCCGCGGCCACAGCAACGACAGGGCGGCCAGTCCCAGAGCGAAGCCGATGCCCGCCGCACTGACGCGCAGGGCAGCCCGCCGGCGGCGCTCAGATGTGGGCAGGGGTCGGGGCTCCATCAAGCCTGAAGGCAGCGACCACTCTGGCCCAGGAGGAGCGCCGCACACCCGCAGCGACACGACCGATAACTTGGAGCGCTGATGCGGCCGTTGCTGCCTTGCCAGGCCCCACCCCCTCGTTGCAGCCCCACGACCGCGCGCGCCCGCTGGCCAAGGGCAGCACCTACCCCGCCAAGGACCTGTGCAGCCAGTGCGGCCTGTGCGACAGCCGCTGGGTGGCCTATGTGCGCCACGCCTGCGCGTTTTTGAACCAGCAATTCGATGCCATGGAGGCGCGGGTGCACGGCCGCAGCCGCGATCTTGACAACGAGGACGAGCTCTATTTCGGGGTAAAGCAGCGCATGCTCACCGCCCGGCTCAGGCAACCGCTGGAGGGAGCCCAGTGGACCGGCATCGTCAGCCGCCTCGGGGTGCGCGCGCTCGAGAGCGGCCTGGTCGATGCGGTGCTGTGCGTGCAGCAGAGCGAGCACGACCGCTTCACGCCGGCACCGGTGCTGGCCCGGACCCCCGAGCAGGTGCTGGCGGCCCGGGTCAACAAGCCGACCCTCTCGCCCAACCTCGAGGTGCTCGAGCAGCTGCCGGGCAGCGGCATCCGGCGCCTGCTGGCGATCGGCGTGGGCTGCCAGATCCAGGCCCTGCGCGCCGTCGAGGCCACGTTGCCCTTGGAGCAGCTGTACGTGCTGGGCCTGCCCTGCGTCGACAACGTGAGCCGCGGTGGCCTGCAGACCTTTCTTGAAAGCACCGTCAGCTCTCCGGAGACGGTGGTGCACTACGAGTTCATGCAGGACTTCCGCATTCACTTCAAGCACAGCGACGGCCGCCAAGAAACCGTGCCGTTCTTCGGCCTCGACACCCCAAAGCTCAAGGACGTGTTTGCCCCCAGCTGCCTGAGCTGCTTTGACTACACCAACGCCGGTGCCGACCTGGTGGTGGGCTACATGGGGGCCACATTCGGCCGCCAGTGGATCACGGTGCGCAACGACCGCGGCGCCCAGCTGCTGGCCCTGGTCGAGGACGAGCTCGATACGGCGCCGGTGACCAGCAGGGGCGACCGGCGCGCCGCGGTGCAGCAGGGCATCGATGCCTACGACAAGGCGGTGAAACTGCCGATGTGGCTGGCGCGGCTGGTGGGGTGTGTGGTCAACGCCGTGGGCCCCAGGGGGCTCGAATACGGCCGTTTCTCGATCGATTCCCACTTCACCCGCAACGCCCTGTGGTTGCGCCGTCACCATGGCGCGGTGGCGCAGCGGCAGATCCCCGGCTTTGCCCAACGGATCGTGGCCCGCTATCGCCTGCCGGCGCTATGAGGTAGGCATGAGACAAGCTGGCGTTCTGTTGCACGTGACGGCCCTGCCCGGGCCCCAGCAGTGCGGCAGCTTCGGGCAGGAAGCCCAGGACTGGATCAGCCTGCTGGGCCGCCACGGCATCAAGGTGTGGCAGGTGCTGCCCCTGGCCCCGGTCGACGGCACCGGCTCGCCCTACAGCTCGCCCAGTGGTTCGGCGCTGAACCCGGCCCTGCTCGATAGGGGTCGGTTGGCTTCCGGGGGCGGGTCGCTGCACACCGAAGCCGACCAACGGGACTTTGCCCGGTGGCAGTGGCGGCAGCGCTATTGGCTGCAGGACCACTGCCGCTTTGTGGTGCTCAAACAGCTGCATGCGGGTGCAGCCTGGTGGCAGTGGCCTCGCGAATTGGCCCAGAGGCGCCGGCGCGCCCTGCATCAGCTCGACCTGCAGCAGGCCGGGGCCCTGCACAACGAGGCCCTGTTGCAATGGCAGCTGCAGCGGCAATGGCAGGCGTTACGCCGCCATGCCAGCGCCAACGGCGTGCAGATCGTCGGCGACCTGCCCTTCTACGTGGCCCACGACAGCGCCGATGTGTGGAGCCATCCCGCCCTGTTTTCGGTGACGGCCGGCGGGCGCCTGCTGCTGCAGAGCGGTGTTCCGCCCGATTACTTTTCGCACACCGGCCAGCTCTGGGGCACGCCGGTCTACCGCTGGCACCACCACTGGCTCACGGGCTTCGACTGGTGGATCGCCCGGCTGCTGCGGCAGCTGGAGCTCTACGACCTGCTGCGGCTCGACCACTTCAGGGCCCTGCAGGCGTTCTGGTGCGTACCGGGCGAAGCCCCCACCGCCGAAAAGGGCCTGTGGCGGCTGTCGCCCGGGTGGCCGCTGCTGGGGTTGCTGTGGCAGGCCTGCCTGCGCCGGGGCCTGCTGCTGCAGGGCGGCCGCCTGCCCCTGATTGCTGAAGACCTGGGCGTCATGACCCGCGGCGTCAAATGGCTGCGCGACGGGTTCAGGTTGCCTGGCATGAAGATCCTGCAGTTCGCCTTTGACGGTGAGGCAGACAATCCCTATCTGCCGGCCAACTTCAAAGGCCGCCACTGGGTGGTGTACACGGGTACCCACGACAACGCCACCACCCTGGGCTGGTGGAATCAGCTCGATGGCGAGAGCCGGCAGCGGATCGAGCAGACCCTGGGCTGTGCCGTGACGGCACCGGGCTGGCAACTCAGCGAGCTGGCGCTCAACTCGAGCGCCGACCTGGCGGTGGTGCCCCTGCAGGACCTGCTGGAGCTGGGCGACGAGGCCCGCTTCAACACTCCCGGCACCGCCAGTGGCAACTGGAGCTGGCGCCTGCACCAACCGATCAACAGTCTCGAGGGTCCCATCAAGGGCTATGGCGAACTGGCCGCCCGCGGCAGGCGGTAGCGACCGGGGGCGGCGGGCTCGAGCGGCAGACCGTTCCAGCGCACCTCGACGCCGGCGGCCTCCGGTGGATCGAGCCTGAGCTGCAGCGGCGGCGTGAGAGGCAGCACCAGCAGGCCCGCCGCCACCTGCAGTTCACTGCTAAGCAGCCCCGCGCTCTCGAGCGTGAGGCGGTGGGGCCTGGTGACACTGAGCTCGAGCACCCCCGGTTCTGCAGCGGCCCGTACCTGGCCCTGCTGCCGACGCACCAGCACCAGGCCGCGGGGTTGGCGGGCCAAATCCAAGGGACGCAGCTCGGGGTAGGTCTGCAGCAGCAATGCCGTGCCCCTGGGAGGCAACTGGCGGCGGCTCACCTCACTCAACGGGGGCACGGGGTTGATGGCATGGACCCCCCGGGCCGCCAGGCGTCGCTGCTCGAGGTTGAGGCCGTAGAGCAGGGCGAGCATCAGGGCCCCGTAGGCGGCAGTGCCCTGCCAGGTGGTGAACAACTGCACCGAGAGCAGCGGCAGCTGGGCCTGGCTCTGGCGGCCAGGGCCGCTCGGGGTGTGGCCCCCGGGCAGAGCCACGGCCAGGCTGCCCGGCTCCAGGGCCAGATAACGCTCGAGCAGCGGCAAAATCGTGCGCAGGTAGGCAGGCTCGGGCAAGCGGTCGCGCCAGCCGCGCTCGAGAGCCTCGATCACCGCCGTGCTCACCAGCGTCTCGGCAGCGAGCTGGCGCAGCCCTAGGCCGCGTTGCTCGCGGGCTTGGCGCAGCCGCTCGCCGGCCAGCAGCAGCGGGTCGCCGCCGGCATCAGCGGTCTGGGACTCTGCCGCACTGCGCGACGCCAGTCGCCCGAACCGCAGGCGATCGATCCAGGAGCGCTTCAGGTGCTCAGCCATGGCTCCCATTCTTGGGGCTCGAGCCGCCGCCAGCGCCCTTCGGGCAACGGGCCCAGGCTGAGACCGTCGATGGCCTGTCGCTGCAGATCCAGAACGGGATGGCCCAGCAGCTCGGCCGTGCGCCTGATCTGACGGTTGCGGCCTTCGCCCATGACCAGCTCCAGCAGGGTGCGATCAGGGTCCTGCTGCAGCACGCGCAGGGCCACGGCCTGGCTGGGACGGCCCTCGAGCGGCACACCGTCGCGCCAGCGCTGCAAAGCAGCGCTGCTGGGCCGTCCACGCACCCAGACCCGGTAGGTCTTGCGGTGCCCGTAGCGCGGATGGGTGAGCCGCAGGGTGAGATCGCCCAGGTTGGTCAACAGCAGGGCCCCGCGACTGGCCACATCGAGACGGCCCACCGGATGCAGGCCCAAACCCCGACTGAGCTCACGCGGCAGCAGATCCAACACGGTCGGCCGGCCCTCGGGGTCGCCGCAGCTGCACACCACCCCCCGAGGCTTGTTGAGCAGCAGCACCAGCGGCGCAGGCCTGCAGTCGACCGGCCTGCCGTCGAGGCTGAGGCGATCGCGCAGCGGATCAGCCCTGTCACCCAGGGCGGCGACCCGGCCATTAACACTGACGCGCCCCTCTGTTAAGAGGGCCTCGGCGCGGCGACGGGAGCACACCCCCGCGGCCGACAGCAGTTTTTGCAGCCGCTCAGCAGCCATCAACGCAGCAGCGCCCGGAGTCCTGACGACCCCATCCTGCAGCCCGCAAAACCATGGTAGGTTTGCGAAACGTCTCTATTTCCTAACTCCCACCCATGGTCGCCCAGGCCCCAGTCGCCGATCCAGGCTCAGGTGATCTGGTGCGCAGCTACCTGCGCGACATCGGCCGGGTGCCGCTGCTCACCCACGAGCAGGAGATCACCCTGGGCCGCCAGGTGCAGGAGCTCGTCGCCCTCGAGGAGCTGGAAA
>Ga0172372_10000423_pt1 | contig 64678 bp, 51 predicted proteins | sample LakKiv5m_2_FD_114544 | JGI IMG/M metagenome (GOLD analysis project Ga0172372, IMG submission 114544) | Freshwater microbial communities from Kabuno Bay, South-Kivu, Congo - kab_092012_9.5m | ecosystem: Environmental > Aquatic > Freshwater > Lake | place: Democratic Republic of the Congo...
AGCCGGGGGCTTCCGCCCAACCGCTATTACAACCGCAATCCCAGCCGCTTGGCGGCAGCCTGCGGGCAAACGGCCCTGCAAACGCCTCAACAACGCACTCACCAGCGCGCGCACCTTCGGTGCGAAACACCGCCGGGGGCTTCCGCCCAACCGCTGAGCCGCCTGGATCCGCTCCGCCGTGATCAGGCGTACAGTGGCTCTCAACTGGCAGATGGAACTGAAATCTCTCAATTTGCCCGTGTTCGCATCGTTTCGCCCTCCCGGCACCGCCTTTTGCCAGAACTTCAAGCCCATGGGGCTGGAAACTCCGGCGCGGTCAGCGTGGATTGCGCCAGTTGTAAGTACCGCTGAGTCCCTGTCCGGAGCGGACGCCGGGCCAGAGATCTTTGGACCAGTTGCCGGCGACAGGGTCTGAGCGATCAGCGGGATAGATCATGGGGATACCGTCGTCCATGGCGTCGGGAGGGGCTGGTTCAGGAACCCAGCCCAGCAACTGCTTGATAAACTGTGAGAGTCTGAGTGATGCGGCGAGACCGATGGCGAAGGGAACGGCCAGCAGCAGCAGAATTTTGCTCATGTCAAAGAGGCGTTCAGCAAACGGCCAGACATGGGGCCAGGTGAGCAGGAGCAGGAGGGTGGCAAGGCTTAGCCACGGACCGTAGGGTATCTCATCGCGGCGCCTGACGAACGCGGAGAGAACAGCGATCACGATTGCTGGAACCGGGGCAAGGAAGAAGATCAGAACCGCTGGCTGCCAGCCGAGGACGCTGCCAACCATTGCCATCAGTACGACATCGCCGAAGCCCATCGCTTCACGCCTGAGCGCCAGTTCACCGATGATTCGCACGGCCCAGACGATACCGCCTCCCGCGATGAATCCTGCGACACTCACAAGCAGTCCGTGCCAGTGCGGGTGAGCAATGGCGAAGGGGATTGAGTCCCAGGGGACGAACCACGGTGCGCACCACGAGGGAGCGATTTGCCGCAGGATTCCGGCAACGCTGGCATCCTCAAACCAGACAGGAACGAGCCATGCCTGTCCGCAGACGGTGTGCGTAACGAGGGCGATGAACATCAGTGGTACGGTGGTGCCATCTGGAATGATCCAGAGTTCGAGATCAATAAAGGACGCGGCAATCAGGCAGCAGATCATCGCCATGTGCAGCGCATATCTGACGTGCAGCCAGACAGGCATGGCGAGGTGTTGTGTGAGGTTTTGCGGTCCATCGGGAGTAAAGAGTCCCGTATCAGTGGCGCTGGACCAGAAATGGGTGGGCATTTCGACCTGATAGACCAGGACAAAAAGACATCCCGTGAGGAATTCAACGAGTGGATAACGAACGGCGATGGGACGGCGACAGTTGCGGCAGCGACCGCGGAGAAACAGCCAGCCGAAGATTGGAATATTGTCGCGCCAAAGGATGGCAGCGGAACAGCGAGGGCAGCCGGAAGAGTGGCTGGAAAGGGCTTTCAGCTGATCCCGCAGACGGACTCGCGAAGGAAAGCGATGAATACAGACGTTGAGAAAACTGCCGATGCAGGTGCCGATGATGAACAGGAACGGCAGCACAAAGAAGCGGGGCAGGTCAAAGACTGTCATGCGAAGGCTCCTGCAGTGACCGCAGGCCGAGATGTCGCAGGATTCGGCGCGCGACCTGTTCGGCGGGTTCACCGTCAGAGTGTACGGTCAAAGTCGCGGCTTCGCGGTAGAGAGGTTCGCGAACTGCCAGAACTTCAGCAACTTCCTGATCAATGGGACGGCCGGTGAGGCTGGGACGCGAAGAACCGCTTAGTCGATCGCGGCTGAGTCGGGCCGCCAGCGTCACGGGGGACGCATGGAGCCAGACAACCGGACCGGCGGCGCGGAGCAGCTGGCGGTTTTCGGCACTGAGGATCGCACCACCACCGGTGGCGAGTATGAGTTCGGGGGATTGGAGCAGTTCTGCGAGTACTGCGGATTCACGCTGGCGAAATCCAGCTTCACCTTCCGCCGAAAAAATCTCCGGAATACTGCAGCCAGCCCGCTGCTCGATCACTCGGTCCGCATCCAGCCATTCCCAGCCGAGCTTTTTGGCAAGCCGGGGAGCAATACTGGATTTTCCGCTGGCGCGATAGCCGATGAGGGAGATGACCATGGGAGGTGTTCAGGGGCAGTGGTCGGAGGTTAGGGTCTGTCGGAAAACTAAAAACTGCCCCACATCAGTCGTCCTGCGTGCGTCCCTGAGATGTGGAGCCGTCGGTGTTGACGACGGCGCGGGCAGCTGCGCTGGCTCGGCGGAGTGTTTCTGCCATGTATTCCACAGGGGCCGGGTGACCGGTGAAAAGCGTGAATTGAGCAGCGGCCTGGCGAATGAACATTTCGAGACCGCCGACGGTGGGGCAGCCGCGTTCACGGGCGTATTTCAGGAGGAGTGTTTGTTCGGGGTTGTAGACAGTATCGAAAACTAAGGTGTTATCCCGCAGCCACTGCTGTTCGAAGGGAGATTCGTCGATATTGGGGTGCATCCCGACAGAAGTACAGTTGACGAGGATTTCACAAGTATCGGAGGCGCGGTTTTCCCATGATGTGAACTGGCAGCTGAGTTCAGAGGCGAGTTCTTTTCCGCGATCACGGGAGCGGTTGGTGATGGTGACGGCGGCACCGGCGGCGATGAGTGCGTGTGCGACGCCGCGTGCAGCACCCCCAGCGCCCATGATCATGACTCGGCGACCGACAAGATCGGGGAGTCCGCCGGATTTTTTGAGTCCTTCCTGGATCGCAGCGAGGGCAGCCGGAGCGTCGGTATTGGCGACGCACCACTGATCGTCGCGGCGAAAGAGAGTATTGGCGGCGCCCATTTTATTGCAGGCTTCGTCGGCGAGGCTTGCGAACTGGAGCACTGCTTCCTTATGAGGGATGGTCACACTGTAACCACGCACGTTGATACGTGCGAGTTCTCTGAGGGTTTCTTCGATTTGATCTTCGGGCACGCGGATCGGGATATAGACAGCATTCAGACCAAGTTTTCGGAACGCGGCGTTGTGGATCAGCGGACTTTTACTTTGGGCGATGGGGTCGCCGATGACGGCAAAGACGGCGGTGTCTGAATTGATGCGATTGAAGTTGTAGAGGTTTCTGACTTCGGCCCATGAGAGTTGCCCAGGGGCCATTTCCCGTTCGCGTGAAAAACTGGCGTAGGTGAACGGGGAACCAGACTGACCGCAAAGAATACGACTGAGCGTGCCGAATTCGCCCATGCAGAAGCCCACTGTCGGGACTTTAGAGGCACCGACAAGTTCGAGCATGCGAACGTTGTCGGAGGGCGAATTGGCCATGGTAACAATTTTGACAACATCCGGATCACGTTGCGAGAGACGGCGGTGGATATCGAAAAGTTCAATCGGTGTTTCGTCGAAATTATGGTAGCTGACGATGCGTTTGGTTTTGCCATAGCGGCGAATTGAAGCAGCAGTGTCCTCTTCCAGATCGACGAATTCGGCGCCAGCGATAATGGCTTCCCGGAGGATGGCGAGCCGCTGATCTTCGGTGCCATTCCAGCGACCACGGTCCGTCTTGCGGCGACAGGTGACCACGACGGGTGTGGGGCGATCCTTCAGCAGTCTGCCGATATCGGGGCGATTCCGCATATAGTCGAGTCGGAATTCGACCAGCTCGGCGCCTTTGGAAGCAAGGGCCTTGTGTTCTTCGATCATGGACGAATGGCGAGTACGTCCGAGGCTGACGCAGATCATGACAGCGGCGGTCCGGGATGGGCGTTTTTGGGAGAGGGGCGAGGCGCAGCGGGAGTTTAGAGAGTTGGTCGCTGCCGCGGCAGTCAGACGGAGCCTGGCATGGAAAAATTTCCTTCGCCATGCGTCCTGCCGCCGGCGCGGCGGTCGGTACCGTAAAATTCGCCATGGAATTTCCTTGACAGACGAGCATAACCGGGAATTCCACCATCGAGCACTTGTCTTACTCCCCAATTTCCATGACAAACTCCACCATGAATTACCTCGCCCACGGCTACCGCTTTCTCCAGACTCCGCTGCGTCTTGTCGGCACTGCGCTCCCCGATTGTCTCAGCGTCGTGGATCGCCGCGTGCGTTTGCGGGGACGGCGAGTCAGGGAGCTGCTGTCAGAATTGTCGGCGGACGAGCGCGAGGTGGCTACGGGTGTGCTCCAGCATCTGCGGGACGACGACGTGTTCCACGCCTGTCCAGCCTTTCTGATGCTGGAATCTGAACTGACCGGCCGTTTCCGGCAAGTGCTTTCTGACCGCTTCGACCACCGCCCACCGTTCCTCGGGCACATCGTCACAGAGCTGCTGCTGGATTCCGTGATTGCCGAAGAGCAGCCAGGTGTGCTTGAGTGCTGGTACAAGTCGATGGAAGCGGTTTCTGCAGACTGGATTCAGGCGGTCGTCAATCGGCTGGCGGTCAACAGCACGCTGGGGCTTCCCGAATTTCTGGGAAAGTTCCTTCAGGCTCGCGTCCTGTTTGACTATCTCGACGACGAGCGACTGCTGGTGCGCTTGAATCAGGTGTTAAGGCGAGTCAAACTCCCGGATATCGGCTCAGACTGTCTGCCAGTGCTCGAAGCGGGGCGGCAGCTGCTCAGAAAACACGCTCACGAACTCTTACAGGCGGTTGAGGCCGGCGATCCTGTTTGATGGACTCCTCAATTTTTTTTTCCCGTCAAGGCCCATTATGAAGTACGGAATGAATCTGCTGCTCTGGACGTCCCACGTTACGGACGCTCATTTTCCCCTGCTGCATCAGTTGAAACAGTGGGGCTATGACGGCGTGGAACTGCCAATGTTCGATCTCAATCCCGACCATTTCAAAACCATCGGTGCAGAACTCGGGAAAGCTGGCCTCGAAAGCACTGCCGTCACCGTGTGCACGCCGGAAGAAAACCCGATTTCAGCGGATGCCGCAATTCGCGCTGCCGGACTGAACAGACTGAAAAAAGCCGTGGACTGCTGCGCGGCCGCCGGCACCACTCACCTTGTCGGGCCAATCCACTCCGCGCTGGGCCACTTCAGCGGTGCAGGTCGCACAGCCGACGAATGGTCCCGGGCAAAGGATGTGCTCACACAAGCCGGCGACTACGCCCAATCCGCCGGGGTGACTCTGGTAGTCGAGTATCTCAACCGTTTTGAATGCTACTTCCTCAACTGCGCCGCCGATGCCGCTCAGTTCTGCCGCGAAGTGAATCACCCGGCAGTGAAGACCATGTATGACTCCTTCCACGCCAACATCGAGGAAAAATCGATCACCGAAGCCATCCACGCGTGTGCTGACCAGCTCGTCCACGTGCATATTTCCGAAAATGATCGGTCCACTCCCGGAGACGGTGCCGTCAACTGGAACGAAACATTTCAGGCGCTCAAAAGCGTCAACTATAACGGATGGCTGATGATCGAAGCGTTCGGACTCGCACTGCCGGAACTGGCTGCTGCAACCCGAATCTGGCGTCGCATGTTCCCCTCCGAAGACTACCTTGCTCAGCAGGGACTCAAATTCATGAAAACTCGCTGGCAGTCCTGAACCTGCCAGTGTTCCCGAGGTTGCTTCTTCATTTTCATTTTTTGGCTGACAGCAGGTTGAATCATGAGCAGGGTACTGATTTTGGCAGGAGTGTTGTTGACGGTTCAAACAGCCGTGGCCGACGAAAAAACGCCCGGGTTCACCGCACTGGCAGCTGACAAAGCCGGCGCGGATTTCGCATTTCAAGGTGAATACTCCGGCGTCGTCAAATCAGCCGATGGTGAACTCAAAGTGGGAGTGCAGGTCATCGCCGAAGGTGGCGGGCGATTCGCATGGGCCGCCATGATGGGAGGTCTTCCAGGTGATGGCTGGGACGGAAACACCCCACTCCGCGGGCTCGGAGAACGTCAGGGCGATATGGCCATGATGAAGGGAGAAACCGGGCGTGGCGAGGTGCGTGACGGTCGATTGGTGATCTTCAACAGTGATAACCAGCAGCTTGGTGAACTGGCACGAGTGCAGCGTCAGTCGCCAACTCTGGGCCGCAAGCCTCCGGAAGGCGCCGTCATCCTCTTCGACGGCAGCTCAGCCGAAACCTTTGAAGGTGGTCGCTTGTCCGAGGACAAGCTGCTGATGCAGGGTTGCACCAGCAGGCAGAAACTTGGCAGCGGCGAACTGCATCTTGAATTTCTGCTGCCGTTCATGCCAAACGCTCGCGGCCAGGGCCGGGGCAACAGCGGTGTCTATCTTCAAAGTCGCTACGAAGTACAGGTGCTTGATTCCTTCGGACTTAGTGGCGAACAAAATGAATGCGGCGGGATCTACTCGATCGCCAAACCGAAACTCAATATGTGTTTCCCTCCGCTCTCCTGGCAGACCTACGACGTCGAGTTCCAGGCCTCGACTTTCGATGCCGATGGAAAGAAAACAGCGGATGGTGTGATCACGGTAAAGCACAACGGCGTCGTGATTCATGACAAGGTAAAGCTCACACACGCCACCACAGCAGCCCCCGCTCCCGAAGGTGCCGCCCCCGGTCCACTCTACCTCCAGGATCACGGCAATCAGGTCCGCTACCGCAACATCTGGTTTGCTCCCAAATAGCCGGACGCCAGTATCCCCAAAAACGGATTTCACCAAACCTTCTTCAATCCCACGCAAACCTGTGCAGGATCTGTTCAGGCACATCTTTTCCCTTCCTGACAAGTCTCCGGAGAATCGCTTCATGTCCGGTGCTGCTCGCACACTCCTGCCCGTGTCTCTGTCCGTCTGTTTCGCACTCGCCGCCCTCCACGCATCCGCTCAACAACCCCCGACCCTTCGTGAGCTTACCCCGGACTCCTGGGACATGCTCGTGCCATCCGGCAAGGAAGTGGACGCGATCTACGGAGATATGGTGCTGCAGAACGACAAATTCCGAGCGGTGATCGCCAAACCGATCGCCAGTCGCAACGCAAACATGACGGTCCGCCAGGTGGGTGGCTGCCTGATCGATCTGGTCGCTCGCCATCACGAAAGTGATGCTCTCAGCGCGTTCTATCCCGGTGGTAAAAACTCTGTGTTTTCCAGCTGGACGGTCACCGAGGGTTCTGCCGACAACGCTGCGGTGCTCACTGTCACCGAACCCGGTACGGCCTCCCGAATACAGCACACCGTCCAGTGGAAACTGGCTGCAGATTCCAGTTATCTCAGCGCCACGTCAACGTGGAAAAACACGACGCCCGAAAACGTGACTCTGGTACCAACCGACGATCTGCGACAGGACGGTGGCAAGGAAGACATGCAGAAGTCAACAGAGGGCCTGCAGGATTTGTTCTGGTTCCACGACGTGCACTGGCAACACGCTTACGGCATCGCGGCCGACGGCTTTCGGGCTCAGGTGAAGACCAACGCACGTGAATCCACGCTCTCCTGGCAGCGACAGGATGGCCAGCCAATCGTGCTGAAACCGGGCGAGGAATTTTCGCTGGCACGTCGCATTTTCGCCGCACGCGACTTCGCTGGAGTGCTGGCGGACTTCGAAACTGCCGGCGGCCGCGGTAACGCACTCCAGCCACGCCTCCTGACCGTCACTGCTCAGGGCAAACCCGTCCCCGGTGCGCGAATTCGATTGACCTCCGGGGACAACAGTCGCGGCACAGTTGTCACAGACGCCACTGGTGTTGCAGCCGTACGCCTGCCCTCAGGCACCGTGAGTGCTGAAGTCTCAGTTGCAGGGCAGAAGTATTCCGCGGTGCTCAGCGATGGAAGAATCAACGACCAGCCAGCAACGCTGATTGCCCTCGATACCTATCAACCGGGAACGGTCGAACTGAAGATTGTCGATGGGGACCAGCAGCCAATTCCGGCCAAGGTCGAATTCATCGGTCGCTCCGGAACTCCAACCCCAAACTGGGGCCCCGAGACCGCAGACTACTTCGTGAAGAATCTGGCCTATACCGCCAGTGGCAATATACAACTGCCGCTCCAGTCCGGCGAGTACGACGTGATTGTCAGCCATGGGTCAGAATTTCATGCGGAATTCACAACGCTGAAGGTGGAGGCCGGAAAGACCACCGCACGAACGATCTCACTCCCACGACTGGTGCAGACACCAGGCTGGATCAGCGCAGACTATCACAGCCATAGTTCGCCGTCCGGGGACAACACCAGCAGCCAGCTGGGACGAGTGCTCAATCTGGCTGCAGAGCACATCGAGTTTGCACCCTGCACGGAACACAACCGAGTGAGCAGCTATGACATGCACATTCAGCACCTGCAGCTGCAGAAGTTTCTGGCCACAGTCTCCGGCATGGAGCTCACCGGCCAGCCACTGCCGCTCAATCACCAGAACGTCTTCCCGATGATTCTTCGGGAACGCACTCAGGATGGAGGCGGACCCCAGACTGATCTGAGCCCGGAAACGCAGATGGAGCGACTGGCGGCCTGGGATAACAACAGTGTCAAACTGATCCAGCAGAACCATCCGGACATCGGCTGGCTGTTCTACGACCGGGACGGCAATCAAACGCCGGATGCTGGTTACGAACGTTCGTTTGGAATCATGAACGTCATGGAGATTCATCCGATCGACAAGCTGATGAAGTTTGATCGCTGGGATATTCGCGGAGGCAAGCCGGCAGAGAACCACACCGCCTTCAACTGGCTGCAGCTGCTCAATCAGGGCTTTCGCATCTACGGCGTTGTGAACACGGATTCGCACTACAACTTCCACGGCTCCGGTGGACTGAGAATCTGGGTGAAATCATCGACCGATGAACCAGCGAAGATCAATGCCAGCGAAATCCGCGATGCTTCACGAGACGGGCGGATCATCATGTCGAATGGTCCGTATCTGGAAGTGGAGTTTGCGACTCCAGGCAAACAGGGTCGCGTGGCGACGGCGGGCGAAGACCTGCGGGCGGAATCAGGACAAGTAACCGCAGGAATCCGAGTGCAGTGCCCGAATTTCATGGACATCGACACTGTGATGGTACTGGTGAACGGACGCAGCTCAACTGAGCTTACGGCAACTCGCCAGTCTCACCCGCAGCTCTTCCATTCCGAAACGCTGCGGTTTGACCATACCTTCGACCTGAAGCTTGAACAGGACGCCCACCTGGTAGTGCTGGCTGGCCATAGTGTGCAGACGCTGGGTCCGGTCTTCGGACCTGACTGGGGTGCTCAGCACCCGGCAGCACTCTCAAATCCGGTCTTCGTGGATGTTGACGGCGGCGGCTTCAAAGCCAGCAAAGACACTCTGGGACATCCGCTCCCGGTGAAGTTCGCAGCCGGGAAATAGGAATCATGCGGTCCGGTTGCACCAGCCGGATTGCAACTGCAACGCGTGGGACGATCCAGGCTCAGGCAGGGCTGACGCTGCGTCAGCCCTGATCTGTCTGATCCGCCGCATCGCTCGACGCGTGAAACTCGTTCCAGCGTCCCCACGCGTAGCTCCATTCCATCCACATGCGCATGAGCGACCAGAGCAGTCTCATACGTTCCAGCTGGTCCGGCGGGAGTCGTGTCTGGAGCGTCTGAGCTTCGCGAGCGGCGAGGTCCAGACCGGAGCGTCTGGCGAGCACTCGACAGAGCGCATCTGCTGAGAGCTGGAGTTCAGGGTCGTCTTCGTCGGCGTCGTCAAACGCTGCGGTACTGGCTTCATCCGGGATCAGATGGTGCTGCCATGCCTGCACGAAGCTGGCAAAGAGCCGTGAACGCCACGGTTCGATTTCGAGTGGTCGAGTGGCAGTTTGGGCTTCAGCGACGACGGTTTCAAGTTCGCCGAGGATATCGCGAATGGTCCGCTGACGTGCCTGGCGAGTTTCAGGGTCAAGGAATTCCGGGGGCATGTGTGGGCTTTACAAGCGGGGGAACACGACGGATGTTTTGCAGTGCAGAACGCGACATTCAGGAGCGGTTTTTGTAGCGGACAGGGTCCTTGTAACCCGCTTCAAGGAAACCTCGAAGTCGAATCTGGCAGGAATCACATTCACCGCAGGCGGCACCATCAGGAGCAGGATCATAGCAGCTATGGGTCAGTGAATAGTCGATCCCGAGCCTCATGCCCTCACGAATGATGTCAGCTTTGGTCATGCGGATGAGCGGCGCATGAATGCGAAACTGATCCCCTTCAACCCCCGCTTTAGTCGCCAGATTCGCCATCTGCTGGAAAGCAGCAATGTATTCGGGGCGACAGTCGGGGTAGCCGCTGTAGTCAACGGCGTTGACGCCGACGAAGAGATCTCGAGCACCAACGGACTCAGCGAGCCCCAGAGCGATTGAGAGGAAGATGGTGTTGCGGGCGGGGACGTAGGTGACTGGGATCCCGTCAGCAAGCTGCGCTTCAGAGCGATTGTGAGGAACGGGGATGTCGTTGGTCAGCGCGGAGCCTTTGAAGATGGCCGTGTTGACGCTGAACACGACATGTTCAACGACCTTTGCCGCCCGGCAAATTCGCTTGGCAGCATCGATTTCAAGATAGTGTCGCTGGCCGTAATCGAAAGAGATGGCATGAATTTCATGACCCATGGACGCTGCGATGGCCAGGGTCGTGGCGGAATCGAGTCCGCCGCTGATCAGGACGACTGCTTTGGGATTCATGTCGAGTGTTTCTGACGATACCAGTTGAAGAGCAGACGAAAGGCCGGTGAAAAGTCGTGGGGACTGTGGGACATCCAGTCGGCAATCTCGTCAGGAAGACGCCATTGGATATCGGAGATTTCAGCAGGATCGGGATCCGGATTCTGGCTGGAGCTGGTGGAGTACAGGACCGTAAATTCCCAGGAGGTTTCGGCCGAAGCAGGGAACTTGTGGAGCCGCGAGAGCACGACGGCCTGGATGCCCAGTTCCTCATGGAGTTCACGCGGGGCGGTTTGATCATAGGAATCTCCTGCGGAAACATGGCCCGAGCAGGAGGAAGTCCAGACCGAAGGAAACTCTTCTTTGGAGCTGGAACGTTTGTGGATGAGCAGTCGCCCATCAGGATGAAACAGAAACACATGCACGGCACGATGCAGAAGTTTCTGCTGATGGACTTCTGAGCGAGGCAGAGCGTAGAGGACGTTGTCTGACTGATCCACGACGTCGAAATGTTCTTCGGAGCGCGTGGGGCTGGAGCCGGTGTGATTCATCAGAGCTTGGGCACTCGCTTGGCAGCTTCGCTGCGTTTTCCGGAGGGATCCCAGAATCGATCGCCGACATGGAAACCAAACCCCTGTCGGACTTCAGTTTCCGCTCGGCGGGCCCATGGGGTGCCCGGGTGATCCTTAACGACCGCCTGCAGCCGCTCTGTGGCAGCTTTCTCTTCCGCCTTCACCATGGTGAGATATTCCTCATGGGACATTTTCATCTGGAAGGCTTTGGCAAGACGGCTGAACTGAGCTTGATCGGGGACGATCGGCGGGCCACCCCACCAGAAGTTCCATTCGTTCGCTTTGGGGTTCTTTGGAGCCGGCATGTTGTTGGCGTGTGCATCCATGGCAAGCAGGTACTGGTAGAGACGCAGTCGGAAGATGTAGAGCTGAGCGAGTGCAAGGTCGTAGCTGGCGCGCCAGCGGAGGGAGGCTTCCTGAGCGCGAAGCGGTTTGACGCTTTCCAGGAGAGCGATCGCTTCGTGGGTGAGGTTCATTGAACGGGCAGCTTTGGCAACCTGAGCAAGAGCGGCCTGCTGGAATTCCTGGAGCTTCAGAGGAAAGTGTTCATTCTGCAGGTTGAGCTGTGGGTCGTGAGTGGTCTGAAACAGCAGCTCGTCTTTGTTGGGGTTCAGGCGAGCGACCACCTGCCAGACGGCTTCTCGGAATTTGTTGCCCACGCGTTCCTGAATGTAAACCGGACGCGATGTGAGGTTCGGCTGGTACTCACGCATGGAGAGAAAGTCGTATTTGCGGCGTTCGTTGGCATCAGCACCGACGAGGGTCGATTCTTCCCCAGGAAGAACAAAGAAGATGCCGCCGGATTCGCGAGCGACACGGACTTGTTCGTAGGGGCCGAAACCGGAGTTCTGGACGTCGTAGCGGGTGTGGAGACCGTTCCACTGCAGACATTCGGGGAACGGAGTTTCCGGGCCGCGGCGAATGCGAATCCAGAATTCTTCTTTTGTCGGTTCGTCGATCCACCGCTGGTGGGCGTAGGGGAACCCGAAGGTGCTTTCGCGACCGAGAAAGTAAACAGGGGATTTGGCTGCTTTCGCTTCGGCGACCGCCTGTTCGACGAACTGGCCGTCATCACCGCTTTCGTCCGAGACGACGATGATGGCGAGCTTGCGTTTGCCCTGAATGGCCTGACGCTTGTACTTGGAAATCGCAAGAGAAATGGACTGGCACATATTTTCCTGGCCAGTCTGATCGACTGGAATTTTGTCGATGGCGGCCTTGACCTGATCGATGTCGGAGGTGGGGCGCTGGGTCCATTCGTGTACTTCTGCACCGTAGCTGCAAACAACAGTGAGAAGCTGGTCATTGCCGCCGCGCTTAAGGTCCTGGTCGTCTTTGGATGCGATGCCGAGTTCTTCGTAGACGCGGTGGTAATTTTCGCGAATTTCACGGCGGTCGTCTTCGAGGCTTCCGGATTCGTCGAAGAGCCAGATCACGGTGACCTTGTCCTTCCGCATCATGCGGATGATTTCCTGAGTGATGATGCCCATGGCGGCGCCGTAGCCTTCAACCATGGCCCCGACTTCGCCGGTGATTTCACCTTCGCCGAGTTCTTCGCCGAGGATGGCGTCGGAGGGAATAGCGAGGTCGGAGACAACCGGGCGGACGTTGATTTCCTTCATCACAGCCGCTTTTTGAACATTGACGGAAGTGGCGGCCGGTTGAGCAGAGGCGCCGACGGCGGTCGATGGCGTGCCGCCCGCGATGACGTTGAGCGTTTCGGCAGGTGCAGTGTCGAGTTCAAGATCCCGCGTGATTTCTTCCTGCGGGATCTCTTCGGTGAATACGGATTCAAGTACCAGATCAAGAGACTGCGAGGCGACGACGCGCTGGATGAACAACAGGAGCACCAGTGCACCGCCGTTGATGAGCATCGAGAAAGCAAATGAAGGCAGCGTTTTCCGCAATGAATTACCCACCGCTATCTCCCTGTCAGCAAAGTCGCCTGGTATGCCAAGTCGCCCGGACAAAAACGGAAGAACAATTCCCCGAACAGAGAACCCTTCCGATTTCACCAATCTCGATATTCTGCGTAAAGCCTTGTGTGATTTCAAGTGCTCTGACATCTAAATCGGCTGATTGGAAGTCAATTACCCTGTTTTTTCACAGGCTTTGGGCACCGTTGAAGTCGACCCCGGAGCCCCCGCCTGCTATCCTTCGCAACTCCACAGCACTCTTTCTCTTCCCACACAGCAATTCCGAAAATTCGCCCATGCCTCTGTTTGAAATTGAAACGGAATCGCACATCATGATCGGCTGGGCCACCAGCCTCGAACAGGCCGAGCACATGGCGCAGAAAAACTATCCGGACGAAAAGGTCCTGCGGATTACGCGCCGCCCCAGAGACATCTGGGTCATCTCCAAACGGTTGCTGGGACTCGAAAACAAAGTCCGCCCCTGCGATGTCGCCCGCGATTGCCTCGCACGGTCCTCCGGTGATAAACTCCACGCCATTCGTCTCTACATGCTGGATACCGGGTGCGACCTCAGCACTGCTCAGAAGGTAATCGAAGCCAACATGTCGATCGGCTGGTAGGATTCTGCGGATTCGGCGGATTCGACACACTCTGCGAGGTTTACACAAAAAGGGACGGAAAATCGGGATGTGGCCGCAGGGCATCATCAAAAGCATCTCAAATTCGACAATTGACTCAAGTTTTACCCTGTTCCACAGCTAAGGTGTGTTTCCAGGAACAGGTTCTGTGCCATAGCCACAGACTTCAGGCAGGACGCCGCGATCGTTTCGCAACACTTTGCTGCGAAACGCAATCCAGGTTTCGCAGGTGGACTCTGCCGTGATGCGTATCTCGCAATTGCTCCTGTTGCTCGTGCTCCTTCCCACTCTCAGTTTTTCACCCGCATTCGGAGAAGAACCTGACCGGGCTGCTGCCGCCCCCACATGGACGGATGCTCAGTCGGCCCTTCGCGCCGGCGAAGTGCTCGAAACCAGTCGCCAGTGGGCCGACGCCATCGAAATCTACACACTCGCACTCAAAACCTGGTCCACCGACGAACCGCTCAAATACGCCCTGCGACGCGCCCGCATCCACCTCAGCATCGACCGCCGCTACTCCGACCCCAGCTACCAAAAGATGCTCCAGGATCGCAGCGAAGGCGAACTGCTCAACCTGTGGGACGACATCTATCATCAGGTGCAGCGGGAATACATCGACCCCGTGTCACTCACCCGCTTCACCTCACACGGCACCGAGAGCCTCTACATGGCGCTCCGCAACGATCGATTCCTCGAACAAAATCTCCTCGCGTCCGGCGACGGCGCCATCCGCACCGTCCGCGAAACGCTCGTCCGCGAATACTGGAACCGCCCCGTCTCCAGCATCGCTGAAGCACAGGCCGTCATTCGCTCCACCGCCGCACTCTGCCGCCAGCAACTCGGACTGTCCTCCACCGCCGTCGTCCTCGAATACATCTTCGGCGGCTGCAATGCACTCGACGAATACAGTAACCTGCTCACCCCCGACCGCTACAACGATCTCTACGGCAGCATCCAGGGAGAACTTGTCGGCATCGGCATTGAAATGAAGGCTGATCACGGTAAGGGAATGCACCTTGTCAACGTCCTGATCGGCAGTCCGGCCGAAGAAGGTGGCCTTCGCGCTGCCGATCACATCGTCGCCATTGACGGTAACGACTGCCGCGAATTCTCCACCGACGAAGCCGCTCGACTCCTGCGCGGCACCGCCGGCTCCCGCGTTCGTCTCACATGGACGAATCTGAAGGCCGAAGAATTCACCGGTGACTTTGTCCGCCGCCGCGTTCAGATTCGCAGCATCACCCGCAAAATGATGCTCGATCCCGTCCAGGGAATCGGCTACATCCGCATGGAAGGCTTCCAGGACAGCACTGCCCAGGAACTTGACGAAGCCCTCCGGTCGCTCGAACGCCAGGGCATGCGGGCGCTCATCTGGGACCTGCGCGGCAATCCCGGCGGACTTCTTGATACCGCCGCCGCTGTCTCCGAACGCTTTATCGACCGCGGAGTACTCGTGTCCACTCGCGGCAGAGCAAATGGACAGAATCAGGAATACCGTGCCCAGGGTCAGTATGCCCGCAAGTATCCACTGGCGCTCATCGTTGACGAAAACAGCGCCAGCGCCAGCGAAATCGTCGCAGGTGCCATTCGTGACCATCAACGCGGTGTCATTGTGGGACGAAAAACCTACGGAAAATGGTCTGTTCAGACCATCGTTCGTCTCCCAGGAGACTCAGGCATGGCCCTGCGACTCACCACCGCCAAGTTCTATTCTCCCAATAAGAAAAACTACTCCGGAGAAGGCATCGCACCAGACCTCCCGGTGGCTGCCAGCCAGGACCTTCAAATCACCTACTTCCGCGGACGCACGCAGGCAGAAATCTCCGCCGACCCCGACGTCTCCGAGGCACTCCAGGCACTCGAAACCCGCATGTCACGCAACTGATCAACCTCATGGGTCTGACATGGCTTCTCACCTCCTGCAGAAGTGCGTCGGGGCAAGGCCCGATGAAGTCTTTGAAGATTTCTTTCCCGACGGAATCGCTGCGCTCCGACTGTCGCTCGAATCCCGCCGCATCTGGGCTGCCACCACAAACGGCCGACTCTGCCTGCTCACCGCCACCGGTCAGCGACTCCGAGAAGCCTTCGCGTACCAGGGACTGCGACTGCTGGCCGCCTCCCACGGCTCAGATCTGGCTGTCGCAGTCCGCAACGAAGCCAGCCTGATAGGCATCGGACCAGACCTCAGGCCCGAATGGGAATCGCGGGTTACCGGCCGAATTACAAGCCTTGCAATCTCCCCGGCCGGCGGCCATATCGCCTTCGCCACCGATTCAAGTCGAATTCATCTGATGACGTCCGAACGTCGCGAAATCGCTCGGATAGAAACTCGCAGACCCGTAGAACACCTGCAGTTTCTCTGCGAATCCCCGCAGGTGCTCGCCGCCACCGAAGTGGGACAGATCACCCGCTACGACCTCGCCGGTAAAGTACTGCAGGATGAACAGCTCATGAGTCAGGTTGGTGACATGGCCGTTTCAGAATCCGGACGGCGGATCTTCCTTGCTGCCTTTAATCACGGCGTCCAGGTCTGTGATCTGGACGGCACTCAGCTGGGAATCTTTGCCGTCGATGGCATTCCGGCGAAAGTCGCCTGCTCAGTCACTCGGGAACGTGTTGCTGTCTGGACAATGGAACAGCGGCTCTTCTGGATGACCTTCGACGGAAACGTGCTCTGGGCCGGTGACTTCGCCGCTGACCCGCTCGTCCACATCGCCATGCCCGCCCTCGGAGATGGCCTGATCCTCGCCTCCCGGTCCGGCTGCCTCCTGAGCTGCCGCTGGGAGTAACCGCAAGCCAGGCCGATTCAGTGTTCCTGCCCTCTTCAGTCGGGAATACGACCCACGGATCCCCTGCTCGACACAGTTCCAATTGACATCGCGCCTCACTCCGCATAATCTCATACCACTCCGTCGGTCGATGAACGGCCCGGACGGACTCTTCGTTGCATTCCCCGTGTTACGGCAACTCCGGTTTTCACCGCAGCGCCAACACCGGTAGGGAAACCGTCTTAATCCATTTCTCATCTCTGCAATCTGTCGGCAAACACTGCCGATATCTCCTGCAGGATGAAAAAAGCTGGTGCAGGACCGTTTCCCATGTCGTCTCCTTCTCCCCGCCGTGAAACACTGGAACAGCTGCGACGCCAGCTCCACGGGACTCGGGCAGCCACACCCGACAACGTCGTCGGCACACCCACTGGCCTTGCCACGCTCGATCGACTGCTTCCAGGTGGTGGCATTCCCAGTGCTTCCGTGATCGAATGGATCAGCGAACTTCCAGGCCAGTCAGCAGCCTCGCTGGCCCTGCGATCCGCTGCTCCACTTCTGCAGCGTACCGGTTGCCTCGCCGTGATCGACGAACACCGGGAATTCCATCCCGCTGCCATCACAACTCACGGAATTCCCCTGTCTCGACTGCTGCTCGTACGGATCCCCGCAGAGGTCTCTTCATCATCACCTCTGCGCCTGCCAAAGTCCGCAGCTGGACTTTCAGAACACAGTCAGGCCCTCTGGGCGCTCGAACAGACAGCGCGCTGTCGCGGTGTCAGAGTAATCCTGACGTGGCTGCATCGCTGCACATCCGCCGTTGTCCGTCGGCTGCAGCTGGCGGTGGAAGCCAGTGGCTGCGTACTGATGCTCATGCGCCCCGCTCAGGCCCTCCAGCAACCCTCCTTCGCCGACCTGCGGCTGCATGTCAGCAGCGGCGTCGCAGACAACAGGTTCCGCCGTATCCGAATACAACTCCTTCGTGCCCGGCACAGCCTGCAGTCCGTCGGCACCGCAGAACTCCTGCAGGACAGCTCAGAACAGTTCCTTGATGGCTGAACTCCCCGTGACCTACGCGAAGGGAAAGCCACGTCAATTCTCCGTTCAGCCGCCTCAGACTGTTGCCAAAGGTGCCGGCAGAGTATGATTGTGAACGCCTACCCACCCCTGCCAGCCTCCCCGGAGTGCTCGTCGTGATCCTGACCGTCGCCACCCTTTTACTCTGCAGCCTCGCCGCGACCGATCCGTCCGCTTCGGCCCCCATCGACCGTGTCGTCGTCCGCCGCCAGGGGGACGACAACGTTCACACCTGTCGGATCCCGGGACTGACAACGTCCGCCCGCGGAACGCTCCTCGCCGTCTTCGACATGCGTCACTCAGATACCGGTGATCTCCCCGGCAACATCGACGTGGGAATGATGCGAAGCACCGACGACGGCCGCACATGGAGCCCCATGCAGGTGATTCTGGACTTTGATCAGGCCGAAACAGATTCAGCAGGAAACGGCGTTGGCGACCCGGCAATCCTCGCGGATCTGCGAACCGGAAAACTCTTCGTCGCCGCGCTCTGGTCTCACGGCCGCCGCGCCTGGAAAGAGTCCGGCCCCGGACTTACTCCCGACGAAACCGGTCAGCTCGTAATCACCACCAGCGACGACGACGGGCTGACCTGGTCAGCACCCATCAATATCACCGCCGCTGTCCAGGGCCGCAACCCTCGCTGGAGATTATTCTTCAATGGTCCGGGCCGTGGCATTCAGCTTCGCGACGGTTCGCTCGTCTTCACCGCTCAGTACCGCGACACCGACGGAACTCCGCACTCCTGCTTCATCTTCAGCCGTGATGCCGGCGTCACATGGACCGTTTCCGCCCCCGCAATTCCAAATCAGCCCCCAACCAGCGAATCACAAATCGCCGAACTCCCCGACGGCAGTCTCCTGCTCAGCATGCGCGACGAATCACACAGCGGCCTCCGCGCCTGGGCCCGCTACGAATGGAACGCCGAACGCAACAGCGGCACATGGACAAAGCACTGGTCCACCGTACCCGACCCCACCTGCATGGCCAGCCTGCTCAGCCTTCCAGACGGTCGGCTCGCCTTCTCCAATCCCAATTCCCCCAGCGACCGCGTCGCACTCACAGTTCGCACCAGTACCGACGGAGGACAATCGTGGAGCGACGGACTGCTCATCGACGGCCGCCCATCTGCCTACTCCTGTCTCACTTCCCTCCGAGACGGTCGACTGGGAGTGATCTACGAAACCGGTGAAAGCAGCAGCAACGAAACACTCACATTCTCCTCTTTTGCCCTCCCCTGACTCTTCATTGATCCACCCCCCACATGGAACTCTGAGATGCCTTCTGCAATACCCCAGCGCTGGTTCCTCGCACTCCTCACATACGTCCTTGCGACCACCGCGGTCACTCTATCGGGCACAAACATCAGCGCTACCCAGCCACCAGCCGACGAATTTGCCCTCGGCGTCCGCACCACAGAACCAGTTACCGCCACCGAACAACTCAAGTCCTTCTCAGTGCCACAAGGCTTTAACATCCAGCTCGTCGCCGCCGAACCACAGCTGGCCAAACCCATGAACCTCGCCTTCGACTCCCGCGGCAGACTCTGGGTCAGCTCCTCAGAAGAATATCCCTTCGCTGCCCCCGTCGGCGCACCCGCAAAAGACACCATCCGCATTCTCGAAGATACGAATGGCGACTTCACCGCAGACAAATCCACAGTCTTTGCCGACGGCCTGAATGTCCCTATTGGCCTGCTCCCCTGGCAGGACGGTGTCATCTGCTTCAGCATCCCCAGCATCTGGTTCCTCAGAGATACCAATGGCGATAACCGCTGCGACGAACGCCAACTGCTCTACGGACCGTTCGACACCACGCGGGACACCCATGGAATGTGCAACGCATTTCGACTGGGAGATGACGGCTGGATCTACGCCTGCCATGGCTTCAACAACCGCTCTGAAGTCGCCGGCACCGATGGCCACAAGGTTGTACTCACGTCCGGTAATACATTCCGGTTCCGCCCCGACGGCTCCCGCATCGAACTGTATACTCAGGGACAGGTCAATCCATTCGGAATGGCCATTGACCGGCTGGGGGATGTCTACACTGCTGACTGTCACACAAAACCCGTCACACTGCTGTTGCCCGGTGGCTGTTACGACAGTTTCGGTCGCCCGCATGACGGACTGGGATACGTGCCGAACGTGATGGAGCATCTGCACGGGTCCACTGCTATCGCCGCCCTGGCGCTCGGCGAACACACCCTGTTTCCCCCGGAATACCAAACCAGCACCTTCGATGGCAACGTGATGACCTCACGCATCAACCGCAACCTGCTGCAGCGACGGGGTTCCAGCGTGAAGGCCATCGAACAGCCGGATTTTTTGACCAGCAACGACCCGTGGTTCCGTCCCGTGGACATCGTCCCCGGCCCGGACGGCGCTCTGTATATCGCTGACTTCTATAACCGCATCATCGGACACTATGAAGTCGATCTTAAACATCCCGGCCGGGACCGCTATCGCGGACGGATCTGGCGAGTTTCCTGGCAGGCTTCCGACGATGCCCGCAAATCAAATTCAGGCAGCTACGGCCCGAATCTACACAGCCTCGATGCTGTCAGCCTGTTCAACATATGCACCAGCGGTCCCGCTCCTGCAGCCCGGCTCGCATTTCAACAACTCCTCGAAACATGGTCCGCAGACACTCCGCAAGTCGCCCTGCAGCAACTCAGGAATTCATCCCCGTCCGTCCGCACAGCAGCCCTGCGATTGCTGGCCGCCCGCAACAGCCTCCCTCCAGCTCTTCTCAAAATACTCGCAGACGACCCCGATGAACAGGTGCGTATCCACGTGCAGCGTGTCCTGCGGGAATGGTCAACACACGAACTTTCGGATGGCCTGGCAGCCGGCCTGCTGCAGCGTGCCCTCAACGATGACTCCCCGCTCGTCCGCCGCGCTGCCGCCGCTGCCGCCTCGCGGCACTCCTTCATCCAGCTCCTGCAGCCCCTCCTGCGAACACTCCTGACGACCGAACTTGGTGACGTGCATCTGCGACACGCCATCCGCATCGCACTCAGAGACCACCTGCTGCACGACGAATGGCTGCCCGGTTTCGGACGTTCACTGAAAACACGCAGTGAGATTGCCGCCTTCGTCGATCTGTGTCTCGCAGTCCGAACAGCACCAGCTGCCGAATTCGTCGCCGCTCACCTCGATGTCGTCGCACAACTGCTCCCACAGCGGCTCCCGGAAGCCCTGCAATTCGCCGCCGCTCACGTGACTCCTGATGCCGCGGAAAAGGTTGTTCAAACCATTCGCAGCGGCTATTCCGGACGACTCCCCGAACAAGGACAGCTGCTGACCGCAATGGCTGAAGGCTTCAACCGCCGTGGCGAAACCATTCCACCCGCCGTCCACCGCTGGGCACTGGAGCTTTCCCTGAACCTGCTCGGGATGAACACTCCCGAAGATCTGCAGGCACTCGAAGCCCCCGCCGGACTCGCCTGGGAATACAGTCCGCACACCAAAGCCCCCAACCCAGAAAACTGCTGGGGCACTACACAGTCTCGCCGCTGTGCTGATGGACAGACCGCTGCCGTACTCTACAGCAGCTTTGAAGCAGGAGAAAAACGCACAGGCATCCTCAAATCTGCCCCCTTTCCCGCACCCGCTATGCTCTCCTTCTTCATCGCTGGTCACGATGGTCTCCCCGATCAGCCAATACAGCAACTCAGTTTTGTACGGCTGCTGCACGCCCAGACCAAAACAACTCTGAAATCGTCGCCCCCACCACGAAACGACACTGCTCAGCTCGTCAGCTGGGACCTGCAGGAACTCGTCGGACAGACAGTGCAACTCGAACTGGTGGACGGCAATTCTGAAACAGCCTACGCATGGCTCGCCGCAGGACGCTTCAGCGAACAACGGCTGAATCCATCGGATGTCTCGGGCAATCGTCAACTGGCCCTTCAGCTGACAACCAAATTCCGTCTGCAGGAACTGGAACCGGCTCTGCTGCAGCTGCTCCGCACCAACTCACAAACTCCCTCCACCACAGCACCAATCGCCACCGCACTCGCATCACTGAAACGTGACTCCAGACTGAACGCTTTGGCTCTCGTACCTGGCTTTCCCGGAACTCCTCCAGATCTGTCGAAAAACGTCGTCGCCGTCTTCCTGAACTCGGCAGACGCCACCGCCGGGGCCGCCATTGAACAGGCATTTCATTCTGCCGCTGCTGCCGAACAAGCGCAACTGGCCGAACAACTCGCTGCCGATGCCGCCGGTGCACAGCTGCTCGCAGAACTTATGGAAAATGGTCGTGCCTCCGCACGACTCCTGCTGCGTCCCTCCATCCAGCAGCGGCTTCTGGCGATCGCCTCCGAACCTGTCAAAAAACGTCTTACCACCCTGCTGAAACAACTTCCGGACGAGTCTGCAGAGACGGACAAGCTCATCGCAGAACGATTTGCTGCCGTGCAACAGACACCCGGAAATCCAGAAAATGGCCGCTTACTGTTCCAGAAAAACTGTCAGGTCTGTCACCAGCTCCGCGGCGAAGGCAAACAGGTGGGCCCAAATCTCGATGGTGTGGCCGGAAAAGGCCTGCAGAGACTCATGGAAGATGTGCTCGCCCCCAGTCGCAATGTTGATGCCGCCTTCCGCACCACAACGCTGGTGACTTCAGATGGTCGTGCCTTCAGCGGGCTGGCAAAGGATCTCCCGGATGGCCGGATCAGCCTCACCGATATCCAGGCCAAAGAGACAGTTCTGGCCGTGGCAGACGTAGAAGAACGCACGCAATCCCCGGCCTCGCCAATGCCAGCCAACTTCTCCGAACTGCTCAACGCCGAACAGCTGCGTGACCTCAGCGCATGGCTGTTGCAAAAGTAATCGCCACTCCGGATGCGCCTCCGCCACGAGTAATCGCTACTTCCCGAACCCTCTCTTCGACGCTCCTTTACGGACTTTCCTCGCAGCGTGTTCCTCCACTTTCCCCGCCGCTTTTTTCGAAACCTTCTTCGCCGCTCGTTTTCGCTCGATCGCCACCCCGGACGCCAGCACCTCTGTCGCTCGGAACTTCGCAATTTCTTCAATCAGCCGAAGCGGCAGAGGCTCATCCAGGGGTATCTGTACCGACCCTTTGCCCTGCTCGTATCCCTTCAATTGATCCGCAAAGTGCTGCATGGCACTCGGTGTCGGATAGAAGCCGATGTGGTTGTCGAATGCAGCATAGTGCAGAAGATTCTGCTTCAGCCGCAGAGTGGGGATACCGTATCGGATCACTTCTTCTGCCTGCGGGACAGCGCGAGTGACTGTGGTGCGGATTTGGTTCAGCAGTTTCTGAGTGCCTGCAGGAAACTTGCGAATCCACGCATCGATTTCCTCGCGACCACTGACTGACGACATGCTGACTGCTCCGTGAACAGGGTTGACTCAGGTCTGCATGCAGGCTCAGGAATTGTATCGCCTCGCCAGCACATCAGCATAGACCTCGCGAATGCGGCCAGTCATGAATTCGTGACGAAAGATCTGGCTGCACCGAGCACGTCCAGCGGCCCCCAGCTGCTCCCGCAGCCCGATGTCAGACCCCAGCCGCAGCATCGCTGCTGTCAGCTGGGCCGCGTTGCCATGTTCAGCCAGCAGCCCTGTCACGTCGGGAATGCAGACTTCCGGAGCGCCGTCGATGTTGAAAGCGATCACCGGCTTTCCGGAAAGCAACGCCTGCGGCAACACCCGCGGCAAACCCTCCCAGTCGCTCGTGTGCACCACAACATCCATCGCGTGCAGATAGTCCGGAACATCATCCGGGGTCACAAGGCCGGTGAAGCGAAAGTGCGAAGTCAGTCCCAGTTCAGCAATGCGCCGCTGATAGTGCTCACGCAAAACTCCGTCACCCACCAAAAGAAATCGAGCCTGCGGAAGTGCAGCCACAACCGCTGGCGCGGCTTCAATCAGATGGTTGTGGCCCTTCAGATGAAACAGTCGGGCCACCTTGCCGAAGACAATGTCCCCAGGTTCCAGCTGCAGTTCCCGACGAATCGTTTCCGGCAGACGTCGCGGTGACAAAAAACGATCCACATCCATACCACTGTAAATCGTCGTGAAACGCTCACGCCCTGCAACACCAGCCGCGACGTACTGCTGAGTCATCGCGTCACAGACAGAGATGAAGTGCTCACACCAGCGAGCCGCCGTGCGCTCAGCAAAACGGTAGAGATGAAATGCCAGCGGGTGCTGACCGTAATGAAAGGCCGCACCGTGAATCGTATGCACCGCAGGAATTCCAAGGCGATGAGCAGCCAGACGTCCAAGAATTCCAGCCTTTGAACTGTGTGTGTGCACGATCCGGGGAGCGTAGTCCCGCAACGCGCGACCGATAGCCCGCAGGGCCAGCAGATCCTGCCACGGGCGAATGCTCCTACCCAGCTCCGGCAACACCTTCAAATCCAGTCCACGCGACCGCGCTCGCTGTTCCAGCGATCCCTCCGGACCCGCGCCAGGCCCCGTAATCAGGCAGACTTCGTCACCGAACAAATGGTGCTGATCATCGACATTGAAAAGCGTGTTTTCCTGAGCGCCGCCAAGAATCAGTCGAGTAATGATGTGAGCGGTACGCATGCGGAAGTCAATGTGATGGTTGGGAAACTGTCCAGGACAGTCTGGAGGGAAAGAAAGAATTAATCGAGGTCTTCCCAGACCGAACGTCCGTGTGACAACGGCGACGTCGTCACCGAGGCCTCAACAGTACCCCGATTCCTCGGAACGGCTTTGTAATACACCAACACACCACCAGGCACCGCAGCAAAAAAACCTCCCCAAAAATACACAGGCTCCAGAGGCAGCCACAACCCCACACCAATAACCCCGCTCACACCACAGCAAACTGCAGCAGTCAGAACCAGCAGCCATCGCTCCTCCAAAGCCATCACCGGACGCAGCCGGCTGAACGCAGACAGCATCAGCAGACTCGGCAGAAGCACCACAAGGGAGACCATGAAGTACGTCGCAGCAAACAGCACAGCAAACACCAGCGTGTACATCACGGAAATCATGACCCCCGTGGCCATCCCTGCCAAAGATCCAACCCACGGGATCCCCAGCAGACCACTGAGATCCACAAATGCTCCAATCAAACCGAAACTGCCACCCGAAAATGCAGCCGCTGTCGAACTCACCAACGCGGTCCGACGGAGCTCCCGCGAATGAATCGGAAGCGGCAACTCTTTCTGGTCAGGCTTCATGAAACATCTCATCAGGAAGGCGAGTGCACAAAACACAGGACATGTCGGTTTTTGGTAACAAATGATGCCCGAAAAGGACAATTTGTTCACGAGCTGAAACATTCATCCTGACATTTTGAAAAGCAATCTGAAGAGTACTCCGAATTTTGATTCCAAACCATCGAAAATCAGAATGTTTGCCGAGGTCCACAAAGAAATTCCAGCGGGCAAAAACCGTAATTCCGGAGCGATACATCCAGTTATCTGGCCGATCTGGCACTCCCGATAAATTCACGGAACGCTGTTCGCTTCTGACCACCGAAAACACACTCGAACGTCTGGCGTGCGGTATGCGCCAGCAGAAAGAGCAGCGATTCTGGGCAACGCAGGGCTGCACGTCGGCGACTATCCCACTCCCGGAGACGCCGGAAACGCGGTCGATCTCAACGGCACACGCGCCGGTTCCATGTTTCAGACACTCACACTGCGCCCGGGAGCGACATACCGGCTGTCGTTTCTTATGTCAGGCGACTGGACCACCTTCAGCACACGAACGCGGGCTCTAAGCGTACGCCTGGGTGCCGACCGTTTCCAGTTCTCAATGACGAAGCCAGTCAACTGGTCCAGATCGAATATGCTTTGGGAACTCAAATCCATCGACTTCCTCGCACGAGCTCCGCAGGTCGCCCGGCGATTCACCTCTGACTCCAATTGCTTTGCCGACGAACGCCGCCAGCCAACCCACGGCAGTCGCTCTCGGGAAGGACCTGTTCCGGGACATGCAGGCCAGCAGCAGCGACCACCACGGCGATGACGGCCCAGGCAAACTTCCGGGGGGTCAACTCCCTGCTGAAGCCTGCCGACTTTCCAACTCACCGCCTCCAGTCCCCACTCCTGTCAGGCGACATCCCCGGTCAGACACCCTCAATCCGGCGGTCCTCGCCAACCGGAACTCCTCAAAAGGTGCAGATTCTTCTCAACAATTCCGCACGCGCATCTCAGGCTGTTGGCCCGGCCAATAGTCACGTAGAAATGACATGGAACGGTCGAAACTTTCCGGAACTGACAATTACGGCTTATTCTCATCACTTGCGGCGGGTAACCGATTGGCTTCCCGTCCCGCTGCAATCCGAGGCTGCAGGAGGTTCAACAGGGTATCACCATAAACTGTCCACGGATCTCCATCCACCTTCGCCATGCGTGGCAATGCAACCGTGATCACATCCAGATCCGCCTGTCCGGACAAACAGAATTCCAGCGAGCCTTCACGACTGTGGCCAGGATATGTCAACCGACTGAATTTCAGCGCGTGCGCAATTGTCTGAGCAGTTTCAGCGCAGCGTTCGTTGGACGCAATAATGCCGACGGGATCATCAACAGTCCGCACATGAACGATTCGCTGCGGACGGAAGCTGCGAATGCATCCCAACAGAAAATCCCCTTCAGGCGTGGAATCTATCGACTTCTCGTCAGGTTTGAGCGGGAAGCGGCCATTGACATAGCGTCCCAGAGCATTGGTTTGCTGACCAGTCGCTGCTCCATCCGGGTTCAATGTGCGAATCACCGCGGCTTCAAAGCCCCCAAGAATCAGACCGTTTTCATGAATGTGTTTTGCCAGCCGTTCCATCAGCTTCACGGGGACAGGGTCGTTTCCAACTGCGCTGCCAATAAATAATGTGCGAAATCCATTTTCACCCGTGAGGGAGATTTCAAAGGAGCGGCCACCGGCTGAGCGTCCAGTACGTCTCCAGGCGAAGGCTTCAGGCCGACGCTCCGAGTATGCCGGGAGCTTACGTGGTTCAGGAATATTCTCCGTTTCTTTGACTGGAGACTGCGTTGCTCTCGACGTTGGAGGCTGCTGAACCACATTCGTTGTATCTGAGCTCGCAGCGGCTTTAGAACCCAATTCCTTGCCTATGCTCGATTTCTGAGCCGTTGCCAGCTTCAATGCATCAGTGGCAGTCACAACCGCTTTATCACCATCCGTCACAGCCGCCTCAGCCGCCTCAGGCGTCACAGCAGGTGGCAGAGAAGTCGCTGACGGAGCTGCTGCAGTGGCGACTGACGGAGCTGCAACAGCTGCAGCAGACGGAGCTGCAGCAGACGGCGTTGCAGCAGACGGGGCCACAGCGGGCCCGTCGAAATCCGGCGCAGCGGCGAAGAGCGGTTTCTGAGTTTCATCGACCAGTTCGGGTGCAGACGCAACCGTCCACACGACGCCTGCAGGACTGTAAAGCCGCGGTATGGACTGACAACCGGCAGACCCGAACAGCGCAATCCCGGATGCAAGGGCGACGGCCCGACGCGAACCGCGAGCGGAACGCAGGATGCAATTGCAGAGCGACAGCATGGGAAACTCCGTCTTTTGAAAAACGCGACTGCAAATAGCCGCCAAACTACTCCTCGAACTGTGTATCGATTCCCAGACGCCAGCAGAGCTGCTCAAAGCGATGCTGCTGGTCTTCACTGGAGATGTGCACGTGTTCCGCTTCGTTGATGAACTGCAGGTCGTCAAGAAGCGGCACATTTGCTGCACGCAGAATCTCTTCGCTGGCAGTGTTCTTTTTTCCATAAACAAACAGCAGCTTGTGCTCGTCAAATTGCACTTCCATGGCCCTGCCGGCATTGATCACGGCGATGCCGCAGCAGCCATCATTCAGCAACAGTTCTTCAAATTCATACAACACACTCTGAAGCACCGGCATGTCGATCTGTTCTCGATACAGGTCCGTATGCCCGCCATCAATTTTTCGATGACTCGTTTCAAGTACTACGTCAACCACATCGCCAAGTGGGTCAAGCAGTGAAATGAACAGATCAAAGAGCTTCTCGCGAGTGATGGATGCCATCAGCACAGGCAGCCTCGCACCACTGTCCTGATCCACAAACCATTCATGCCGATACCCGGTGCGCGGAAGGACATCAAGTCCCCATGCAGGACGAACAGCATCCGTCAGCTGAAACTCGCCGTAGCGGCTCACGCCGACGTGCTCATCCAACTGCTCATCCGTCAGGCTGCGAAAAGACCCTGTCGTGGGATGTGTTCCACCATCTCCACTACCCGGTCGCAGAAAGTTTTTCAGGAAACCCATGATACTTGCCCCAGTCAACACGGCAGCAGCAGTCCGCCCATTTGCTGGAACCTAGCACCACACCGCGAGTGCGTCGGCGGGATTGAGTGGAATCCGGGATTTTCGACGCTGAGCAGCGGAAAACAGGCCGAAATTGCGGAGCAATCCGGCTGTTCCGATGAAACGGGTAATCGTTAAACTGTCCGCATGCCGCAAATCTGCTGCAACCCGCAGGCCTCAACTCCGAATACAGATTCACCATGGCACCATGCCACCGCTGCTTCCTGCTGATCTCAGCCGCTCTTTCCGCAGTGGTCAGTGCTCCCCTTGTCGCTGCCGATGAACCCCACCAAACCACCGATTCATGGTACACTATCGAATTCGATGGACAGCGAGTCGGTTATGAGTGGGTGCAAACAAGTTCACCGCCGACACCTACTCACACCAGCGTTTCCGGAAGAAATGCTCCGCAACTTCTGAAACGACAACGCAGAACACAACTCAGACTGCAGCGCGCCGGAGCACAACTGTCGCTCGCCGCAGTGCTCCTTACACTCGAAACACCCGCTGGAATCATCCACTCGTGGGAACTCACCCGAACATCCGCCGATGGCAGCCGCATCAGTCGCCGCGGTACATGGGACGACTCTCGCAGAGCAATGCGAATTGAGGATCCCGACAACAGCGATCAACCACCACTCTTCGCTGAATCTGACTCGCAGCCATATTCACCCATCTTCACGGAATGGCTGGGCAACACAACAGACAACGATGTTCCACGCACAGTCCCGGTGCTGTTTCCTGAATCCGCCGTCTCGGCCAATGTCAAATTGCAGTCTGCAGGCAGCACCACGTTGCCACGCCCCGACGGTTCACGGATGTCCGCCCGCCGCCTGCTTTGGGAACCCGTTTCCGCTCGACAACTGAAAACAACCGTGTTCGTCGATACCACGAACGGGCGTTGTCTCATTGTGGAACAGCCCCTTCTCGGTGGTACACTGCGGCTGGAACGAACGACACCCGAAGTCGCTCTGGGACTGAAATCCCAACAGGCAATGGACCTCCAGTTGCAGACTTTGCTGCCCGTTACAGGACAAATGCCAGAGATGACTTCGGAAGTCAGCGTGCGTTTAAAACTGACCAGCAGCTCGCCATCTCCCTATTCACTCGCCGACACCGAATTCCAGCGGATTGAATCGCACCCCACCGATGGAATCATTGTCACTTGCCGGTTGCCACTCTGGCCTGAAACTCAACAAACGGTTCCCAATACCCGCAGATTGAGTGCTGCTGACCACGCAGAATATCTGCTGGCCAGCAAATGGATTGACCACACTGAACCGGCTGTCCGGAGATTGCTCAACGCTGCCGGCGGACGATCCGGAACACCAGCGGAAATCTGCCGACAGCTGTCTGCGTTTGTAAATCAGCGTCTGCAGTTTTCTGCCTTCACCACGCAGCTGCAGCCCGCATCCCGAGTCGCTGCAACACTCAGGGGCGACTGCACCGAACACACCGTACTTCTGTGCTCGCTGCTCCGCTGCCGCGGTATCCCCGCTCGCGCAGCATCCGGCTTCGCCTTCGTGCCACAGCTCACCGCATTTGCTCCACATCTCTGGACTGAGGCGTTCGTCGATGGAGTCTGGATGCCGCTCGATTCCACAATCCCTGCCGAAGCAGTGTCGCCGCTGCTGTTGAAAGTCGCCGACTCTCCGCTGAATAATGACCTCTCCGGAGGCGTCGCACTGTTTGCTCCGCTCCTGCCACTCTGCGGTCAGGTGGAAATTACGGTGCTTCCCGAAAATTGATGCGAAACAATGCAGCCCCAGAGCGATCGCTCTGCCAGATTGGTTCCAATCCACTGTCCTGAGTTTCGCTGAGCTGTTTTGCAACGCCTGACTCGGCCGCCAGAACAAAGGCCACATGCTGCCGCTGAAGCTCCAGCGCCAACTGACCCGACCATGGCTTCTGCAAGCGCTGCAGGAGCTGATAGTGGGCTGCAGGAAAGAATCCGGAATAGCCGTTCACAATCGGAATTCCGGATGCGGTGCAGCGGATCATCCAGCGGACTGTTTCTTCAAACGCAGCTGCGTTTGATGTGGGAGCCGCCGGAAGAATCAACAGACCATGACCTGCAGGCAACTGGCTTTGCACTTCTTCGATCCAGTCAAGCGGGCGGGCCAGGTCTGGAACGCCTGCCAGCTGCAGTTGTCCCGGAAGTACCTCAAAACTGATGATCACCACCAGCAGCACCGTCAACAGCTTCCTGAACCACGCATGATTCTGCAGCACCCGCAGACGGCAGCACACACATCCGCCAATCGCGCTCAACAGCAGCAATCCTGCCTGAAAGAAATAACCAAAACGGAACGGACTGCGGACTTGTGCGAAGCCGGGAAGCCAGTCCGCCAGAAATGACCAAATCCTCCACGAACCAGGCTGCAGGCGGGGGCCCATGCACAACAGAGCCGCTACTACTGTGAATGCAATCAGAAATCGCATCGCTGCACGCTGGTCAGCCGTGAGCGAACACCGCCCGACATAACAGCCGATGCAGGCCAGCAAAGACGCAGCCAGACGAATCCAGCCCGGATTCATCGGAAAAAAACTGCCCCCACGCAGAGCTGGAAGATTCAATTGAGCATTGGCTGAGGTGCGAGCGAAATCCAGTGGAGAAACCGAAAGCTGAGTCACCAGAGATTCTTCACGAACAAAATCAGGACCCTTCAGGACACTGCGAATCACAGTCGCCGCGGGAATCAGTGACAGACAGACGATTCCGGCAGCAACAGCACCCGGAAGCCACCGTCGCAACGATTGAAACGGAATCAGCGTCCAGCCAGTCAGCAACAGCAGCAGCCCAAGAAACAAAGCGTGATGCAGAGCACAGGCGGCCGTCCAGCAAAATGCGATGCCAACTTCCAGCCCCCGCGCGGAAACCGCACGCAACGTGGTTTCTGGAACACAGCTGCACTGTCGCAGTTTCACCAGAGCAGCCAGGGTCCAAAGTGATGGCCAGAGTGGTACCAGCTGGGCAGAATCCAACTGGTCATGAACCAGCGGATGCAGAACCATCGCTGTCCCGGCAGCAGTTGCAAACAGCATTGGCACACACAAAATCCTCAACAGCCTGACGGTGAACAGACCATTGAGTGTCAGCGAGATCACCAGCCACAGATTCAGAGCAAGTGCGGGCGTGCGTTTGTGGGGGTGCAGCGGTGCCAGCAACAGTGTGGCCGGCTGCGGTTCGCTGAATGCAAACGCCCGCCGCTCAGGAAAGAAAACCGGGGCGTCCCAGTATCCGTCAAATCCCCGCTGGAATTGCTGCGAGTTCCAGATGATGGTCCAGACGTTGAACAGCGGAACTGTTCGTACGCCGGACGCAGGCGCAGGGACGCAGGAACTGAATTCACGCAGGACGGGCAGCAGGGACCAAAGGGCCACGAACAAGAAATAGCACAGCAGCAGCATCGGGATCCCGAGATGCTGTCTGAAGAGTGGCCCCCACGGTCTCAGCGGGGTGGAACCAGTGGGGGAAGGATTCAGCATAGGCGATCCAGCATCAGATCAGCAGATCATTCGAGTCGGCGTTTGCGAATCCAGTCGGTGTGGAATTTTTCGCCGCGAGGTTTGTCGGTGCGCTCGTACGTATGGGCGCCAAAATAGTCTCTTTGCGCCTGCAGCAAATTTGCCGGCAGACGACCGCGGCGGTAACCATCGTAGTATGTCAGAGCAGCCGTAAAGCCCGGGACAGGGAGACCAAGCTGAATCGCGGTCGAGACCACGCGACGCCACGCGGGCTGGGCTTTTTCAATAGCTGAACGGAAGAAATCGTCGAGCAGCAGGTTTTCAAGATTTGGGTTTTTGTCGAAAGCCTTTTTGATGTCCTCGAGAAACCGGGAGCGGATGATGCAGCCACCGCGCCACAGGAGGGCGATTGGGCCATTCTGCAATTTCCAGCCAAACTCGCGAGCAGCAGCATCCAGTTGCACGTAGCCCTGAGCATAGCTGCAGAGTTTGGATGCGTAGAGTGCCTGGCGAACGTCGTTGATAAACTGCTGCTTGTCACCGGTGAAATGGACATCTGGTCCCGACAGCACCGACTCGGCTCGGACACGAGCATCCTTCTGAGCAGACAGACAGCGGGCGAACACCGCCTCGGTGATCAAAGTAGTGGGGACACCCAGATCCAGCGCGTGCTGGCTCATCCATTTCCCAGTACCTTTCTGACCAGCCGTGTCGAGGATCAGATCCACGAGGTCGCCGCCGGTTTCTTCATCCTTCACAGTAAAAATATCACGTGTGATTTCGATGAGATAACTCTCCAGCTCTCCTTCGTTCCACTCCCGAAAAACCTGATAGAGTTCGTGATTCGTGAGGCCCACGCCGTACTTCAGCATGTAGTAGGCTTCGCAGATCAGCTGCATGTCGCCGTACTCGATACCATTGTGCACCATTTTCACATAGTGCCCGGCACCGGCTTCACCCACCCATTCGCAGCAGGGAATGTCCTGGTTCGGACCAACCTTGGCGCTGATTTTCTGGAAAACGTCTTTGACATATGGCCATGCTTCCGGGTGACCGCCTGGCATGATGCTGGGGCCTTTGAGCGCACCCTCTTCGCCGCCGGAAACACCGGTTCCAATAAAGCGGAAGCCTTCTTCGGCAAGCTGCTTGTGACGGCGATTGGTATCCACGTAGTCAGCGTTGCCACCGTCGATGATGATGTCGCCTTTGGACAGCAGCGGTTTGAGCTGCTCAATGACGGCATCAACCGGGCTGCCAGCCTTGACCATAATCATCACTCGCCGAGGAGCAGCGAGACTGTTAACGAAGTCCGCAAGCGTGTCATAGCCACGAATCCGGTCAGGAGTCCCCGGTTCGACAACACCCGCCGGTCGACTGCCGAGACCACCGAGAAACTCATGAGTGATCTCGGTGGTGCGATTGTAAACACCGACAGAGAAACCTTTGTTGGCCATGTTCATGACCAGATTCTGACCCATTACGGCCAGACCGATCAGACCGATATCGTGCTTTGACATTGATAAGGTATCCGCAAGACAGGCTGGGGCTGGAGGAAACGATGAAGTGAGAAAGGGGGCGATGAAGCCAGGTTACTAGCGTTGCACCCGGGCCGACCCGCCGGAGGCGACAGCTTCCACTTCACTGATGGTCGCCATGGTGGTATCGCCCGGATAGGTTGTGAGCAGGGCGCCGTGAGCCCAGCCGAGATTGAGGGCCGTCTGGGGGTCGGCTCCCTTCAACAAACCGTAGAACAGACCAGAGGCAAAACCGTCGCCACCACCAATGCGGTCAATCACATCCAGCTCAATGGTCTTGGCCTGATAGGTTTTGCCTTCCAGCCACAACACGGCACTCCACGAGTGACGGTTGGTGGAATGGACTTCCCGCAGAGTCGTTGCCACCGCCTTCACGTTGGGCAGTTTGCTGGCAACTTCTTCCATCATCCCGAAAAAGGCGGATGGGTCCAGTTTCGAGTGGGATTCAACGTCCTGGCCTTTGAGCCCAAGTCCTTTCTGAAGGTCTTCCTCGTTGCCCACCAGCACGTCCACGTGTTCGACGATGCGATTGAGCGTTTCCTGGGCTTTGTCGAGGCCTCCGCTCACCTTCCAGAGCTTCGCACGATAGTTCAGGTCAAAGGAAGTCACCGCGCCGGCCGCTCGCGCGGCCTGCATCGCTTCAATGATCAGTTCAGGGGTGGTCGCGGACAGCGCAGCAAAGATCCCGCCACTATGAAACCAGCGAACACCACCTGCAAAGATTTCCTTCCAGTTGAAGTCGCCAGGCTTGAGCAGTCCGGCCGCTTCGTTGCTGCGGTTGTAGAACACAGTCGGACCGCGAACACCGTGTCCCTGATCACTGTAAACGGTTGCCATGTTGGGGCCACGCACGCCGTCGTGAGCAAATCGCTTGTAGAACGGCCGCACACCCATCGCCCGCACACGCTCGTTGATCAAATCGCCTATCGGGTAATCGACCATCGCGGACGCAATTCCGGTTTTGAGCTGAAAACAGTCCGACAGATTGGCCGCACAATTGAATTCACCCCCGCTGACGTGAATCGCACACTGGTCAGCCTTCCGAAATGGGATGATTCCCGGATCAAGTCGATGGATCAGTGCGCCAAGGGAAAGAAAATCGAGCGAACCGGACGGGAGAATGTTGAGCATGGACGAGTTTCCTCGGGCCGAACAGAACAATACAGAAGAATGGACGCGAACATCGGCAGCAAAGACCAAACTCACAATCGTGAGTTGTTTCGGACGGGATTCTGTTCCAAATTCCTGATGAAGCGTAGTGGAAACGGCGGAAATCCGGATTTTTCCCGCTGCAGACAGATGCGGAAGTTCAGCGACGAAGCTTTTCCGGTGGAGCCGCCCGGAAAAGCCGGACACCCGCAAGCAGGCCGGCATACAGCAGCAGACAGCCGCCCACAAGGCCCGCAACTGTTGGACCGTGACTGAATACGATTCGCAGCTGCTGTGTTTCCCAGAGACTTTTCCAAAGACAGAGTACCGCGGTGGCGGCCGCACACAGGGATGGGCCAAACGCGATGAAAGAACGCCCCGAAACAATATATACTGGCAGTGCTGCCACGATTCCTGCCAGCGGAGCAATCGCCAGCACGCACAGAACCGGCTGCCAGCCCACAAACCCACCAATCATCGCCATCAAAGTCACGTCCCCCAGACCCAGGGCGGGAAAACCAAGAATTTTTTGAGCCAGAAAACGAGCAATTTGCGTTAGACCCGCACCCACTGACATCCCCGAAATGCTCCATGCAAATCCATGCAGATGCTCGTGATCCTTCATCCACTGCGGCAGCCAGGGCCCGTAAAGCGAAACCAGGGGATCACTCCAGTCAACCCAGATGTGCACCATCTGCAGCTCGCCGCTGAACGTGGCCAGGGTCACTGCCAGAAGACCGCCACTCCACGTGATTTCGTCGGGAATCACATAGTCCAGATAATCAGTGACCACGGCAGTTACAAGAAAAAACAGCAGCAAAAGGTGAAAAGGCAGCCGGGTTGACCAGAGCGGAAAGACAGGCCGCACCTCAGTGATCGTCTGGCAGTTGCCCTCGACGAGCAGCCATGCGAAGACTGCAAAGGCAGATCCCGTGAGCAGACAAACAAGGAGCGGCCAGCGCGGGATAAACTGACTGCAGACGCCACATCTCCGCGAACGAATTCGCGGCACCCAGAAGCGGGATGGGTGCTGGCAGCGTACACACCGCTGCGGAGATTGCGGAAATCGCGCAGCCGGAGACGTGACAAGCCGCATCGCCCACCAGCCGGCTGCAGCGCCTGCCAAAACTCCTGCAAAAAACATCAACTCAATAAGCATAATAAACGTGTGCCATATTTTTAGGCATCCAGCGCAATTTCAAGGCGAATGCCCGGAGCTGCAGAACTGGAAATGAGCGTACGCATGGGCTACTGAAGCAACTGGCAGGATTTCGGGAAAAAAAATTGATGGATTTTTCGGGCATGAGCACCAAAATCGGGCACACAACGAGCAAACGCCGTTCGCCCGGCATGAAACTTGCATCCCGCCCCAACGTGAAGTGGATGGTCGGTGCAAGGTGGGTTTTCCTCCGCTCCGCCGCTTCAAGTGATACAAGAGCCAGAGATCTCCGGACGAGGGCTGGCCTTTTCGGGATGGTTGCATTACAAGTGTCCAGAGTTTGCGGCCATTTTGGAAGCGCCGCGGCGCTGGATTTTACAGTCTGGGGTAGGGCATAGATTATGAAGAAACTCGAAGCAGTCATTCGTCACTACAAGCTCGAAGACGTCAAAACGAAACTCACCAGCATCGGTGTGCAGGGCATGACAGTATCGGAGGTTCGCGGTTTCGGTCGCCAGCGCGGGCACAAAGAAACCTATCGTGGTGCCGAATACACTGTGGACTTCATGCCCAAGGTGAAAATGGAAGTGGTGGTGAACGATAACGAAGTTGAGACAGCAATCGCTGCGATCTGTGACGCCGCAAGAACCGGCCAGATCGGCGACGGCAAGATCTTTGTTTCAAGCCTCGAAAATGTCGTTCGCATCCGCACGGGTGAAACCGGTGTCGAGGCGATCTGAACGCCACGAACTATCGTCGGCCCCCCGAAGACTGCTCAGGCTTCTCCGCCACGGAGAGGCCTGATTGCATTTTCCCCCCGGACCCTTGCGCCGTTCATCAGCCACGATCGAAACTCGATCGTGGCTGGTCAGTTCCCCCGCGGAACTGTATGCTTCCGTTCCATACTCCGCTGATATCCATCGCAGTGGTTCGGTCCTTCTGTCGGTCTGTTTCGGCAATCGTCGAGTCTTCATCATGGCAACTCCGCGCCGTGTACTCTTTCTGGGGATGGCAACCTGTCTGATTGCCACGCTGTCAGCCAACGCTCAGACTCCTTCGCCTGGCCAGCAAATCAAAGCCGCCTGCCGAAATGCCGAAACTGGCGTTGTGCGTATTCGTGTCATCGGTGGCCAGCAGCAGATTGATGGCGATGAAGTAAATTCGCTGGTGACCACGGGAGTTGTGATTTCAGACACCGGCGAAATACTCACAAGCGAGTTTGCGGTCCAGGGCAATCCTGATGCCGTGTTTGTGGAACTCCCCGATAGCAGTCGCCTTGCAGCGAAGATCGTTGCCACAGATCACGTCCGCCGACTGGTGCTGCTTCAGGTGAACGGCGGAGGACCGTGGCGGCCTGTTCAGGCGACAGCGAAATCCAAACTCCTCGTGGGTCAGTACGCCATTGCCCTCGGACGCTTCTACTCTGCTGAATCGGTCAGCTGCTCTGTGGGGATCGTGAGCGCTCTCAATCGAATTCACGGCAGAGCACTGCAAACGGACGCCAAAGTATCCCCGGTGAATTACGGTGGCCCACTGATCGATTTGTCTGGACATGCAATCGGAATCCTTGTCCCGCTTTCCCCGCGCGGACGCGGCACCGCTGGCTCGGGCCTTGAATGGTACGATTCCGGCATCGGTTTCGCAGTGCCAATGCAGGATGCGCTCGAATCCGTCGAACGGCTGCGAAAGGGAAATGATCTGCGCCACGGGCTGATCGGACTGCGACTGGAAGAAACAGGAGCCTTCAGTTCTCAGGTGGTCGTCGCTGATGTACGGCCGGGGGGCCCAGCCGCCACCGCCGGACTTGAACGCGGTGACCGTATTCTGAAGCTGGGCGATCGCTCAATCGAACGCCCCGGGATGGTGGAAGAGTTTCTGCTGGCGCGGTATGCCGGTGATACAGTGCCCGTCCTGATAGAGCGGGGCGGAGCCCAAAAACTATTGACAGCAACGCTCGCCGCAGAGTTACCCGTGAGCTTTCCTGGCTTTCTGGGACTGCTTCCGGTTCCCGTGCCCCCCGGTCCCGGAACTGGTGGAGGTGCGGATCTGCTGCAGAGGATGCTCCAGGGCCTGCCCGGTAGTGGAGCCCCACGAAAGCCCGATTCAGCCACTGCGCCCGCTGCCGCTGATTCAACGCCAGCTCCCGTCCGAGTGCTGATCATCCCCGGCTCGCCTGCGGCAATGGCAGGATTGCCGGCCGCGGTTGATGTCGTGGCGGTCAATGGTAGATCCATCAATTCAGAAAACCAGCTGAGAGCACGACTTGGTATTCCCGCTGCGGATGCAGTCGTCAGGCTGAAGTGGCAAAACCCAGGGACTGATAATGTCGAAGAAACCGAGCTTCAGGCTGTGCGTCGATCCGATCGACTGGAAACCCCTGCTGCGGAACTCTTGAACGTGTTCAGCACAACAGCAGTGGAATTGGCCGCAAAGGTACAGGGGAAAGACAGCAACAAAGATCAGCAGAATGCCGCCCCGACACCAGATGAAGCTGTCAACCAACCTCAGCCAGCCGGAATCCGACGTCAGGAAATCGATGTGCCGGAAAAAGGACGAGTAATCCTGCTGGAATCAGGTTCCTCTGCCCAACTGCCCCTGGCTCCTGTGGTGCTGCTCTCCGCACATGGGCAGTCAGAGGAACGCATCCTGTCGTCGTGGAAGGCAGCAATAGAACGCTACAGCCTTGTGCTGATGATCCCTGTGAATCCCGAGAACGCAGCGTTGACTGATGCGGATGGATCACTGGTTGTGTCCGGACTTCAGGCCACCGCTGCTGCTTTCAAGTGTGATTTGCGACGGGCAGTCGTGGTGGCCGGAAACGAGCAGTCTTCGCTTGCCTGTCAGCTGATCACAGACGCGGCGTCGCCAATCAAAGGAGCTGCTGTCTCCGGAGGGTGGATTGATGAGACGGCGATCGAGGATGCCGGGTTTTCGGGACGATCGGTGCTGTTCGACGCCGTGGGTAATCTGTCACCAACACAGGCCGCTTTGAGAAACCGTTCAATTGAGCAACTGAAGAAGGTTGGGGCCTGGGTGCCGGAAGCTGATTCAGAGCAGACATTCCCCGAGATCACCGGTGCCTGGACGTTGTGGCTGCGATGCCTGTAGGACCATCCAGCAGAATCGTCAGGGCTTTGGAAAAAACGGAAACAACTCCCGAATCTCACTCTCAGAAGGCTGGCGGCCGTATTCGCAGATCTCGAAGACCTCGGCGTACTTCACGTTGCGGCCCCGATCTTCACCGTACCAGCGAATCAGGGACTGTCGGTAGTCGCGGGCTTCAGCAGACTGACGTCGATCCCAGCGTTCCCGAAGCCACGCTTTTCGAAGTTCCGGCTGCGAAGCGGGAGGTGCCGCCGCAGCAGATTCTTCGGAGCCAAGTGCGCCTCCTTCGAACGTTTGTGATTCCAGCGCCAGCAGAGCGTCCACTTTTTTGTCAAAGACTTCATCGACCGCAACCGCAATGTCTGCCCGGAAAGGATAAGGCTTCTGGAAACGGTCGCTGCTGTAAAGGAACACAGGGTTCTTTCTGAGTGGTGCGGTGTCGGGGCAGAAAAATGGAACTGCCACCATGTAGGCTGCATCCTGCACCAGCACACCAACGTAGCGGTGATCCGGATGGTAATCCCATGGCCTGTGCGCAATCACGATGTCGGCGTTCCAGCGGCGGATCAGACGCGTGATCAAGCGGCGATTTTCCAGTGTCGGTTCAAGCTCACCGTCGTGAATATCCAGCACCTCGTATTCGATGCCAAGACGACGGGCCACTTCGGTGGATTCGGCCGTGCGACGCCTGGCTAGTGGACCTCCAGCCATGTTCCAGTGACCAATGTCGCCGTTCGTGACCGAAACCATCTTCACCTGATGCCCGCTGGCGGCCCAAAGCGCTGCAGTCCCACCACTTTTGTATTCAGCGTCGTCTGGGTGGGCTCCGAAGCAGATGATTCGCAGCCCGGTGTTTGCAGACAAACCCGCTGCGGAATTCACAGCCTGAAACGCGGTCGCTGTACCGGAACTTGCAACGACAAGCACCACGGTCAAACAAATGAACGAAACAAACTGAAGAATTCGCATCAATCAGTCCTGGTAACAGAGGACAAAAACATGGTTACGATCGCGCCGAATGGCGACGGGACTGCCGATGATGACGACGAAGACGCGAAACGGACTGGAGCGTCTCCGGGCGACCGGCTTCCGTGGGGAATCGACGGCGGAAGTTTTTAACGAGGTCCATCCACGTGTCGAAACTGCACTCGAGACGCGCCAGAATCGGATCAAGCTGTGGAGGGATCTGGCCGAGTTTATCCAAACGCAGTTGTCGACCGGTCCAGTCAACCAGCTGCAGATACTGGTCGAGCGACATGAACAGACAGCCACGATTGGTGAGCCGTCGCTGAGCGGGATAATCAACAGACTCCTCACTCTCGGAGGTGAGCGCGATCGGAGCCAGCCACCCGGCCTTATCGCCGTGGATAACCTGCACCTGGGACGCGACCATGGAAGGATTGAATTCGACAACAGCCTGCCTGTCGCTTATGCGATCATGCAGACTGGTGAATTCACTGGTTTCCGGCGTCTGAGCAACCGCGGCGCGAATTGGATTGAGATCGACGTAGGACATGCAGGCGGCGATCGCAGTTTCGTCCAGCAGCGGCTGAGCCTTGAATCGAGCTTCCCAGAAATGGCCCGTCACGTCATCCTCCCGGTTCGCTCGCTTGGCTATTGGCTCAGAAATACACTTCATGAACCATGAAACACTGGATAACCGCCGACGCTTGTCGGCTATGGCAGCAGGACTGCTTTGAATGCAACTCAGCTCTTCCGGCGTGGGCTCCGCAGGAACACCAGCGGGCGTGCGACGCTGAGGAAAGAGCACCCACCAGCGACGCGCAACCTGCTCGTCAGTCCATCCAGCAGCAACGTCCGGACGGGTACGAATAACAAGATGCATGTGGTTCGCCATGATCGCATAACCCAGCACCTCAACGGCAAAGATCCCCGCCAGCTCTTCAAGGCGATCACGAACCCACGCGCGACGATACGAATAATCCCGACCAGACCTGCGATCACGACCACACAGATGATTGCGACGAACACAGCGACTGATCAGATGAAACACCTGAACGTCTGTGTCAGAAAAGATTTCGCGACGATTTACGCGGGGCATAAGCAAACCTTTCAGCAAGTCTCTCCCCATCATACAAAACCCCGCAGAGCTGTCAAGGTGCATGGCACCTTAATTTGGAAAGTTACCTTTTTTCACAGGATTTTTCCCGAATTTTCAGTACACTCCCAAGCTGCCTGCTCCCCGCACGAACTGGATCCCGCAAGCATGAAAATCTCCGCCCGTTCGATTGGCCTGTGGCTGGGCCTGCCGTTTGCACTCCTCCTGCTGATCGCCGTCGCCTTCTGGTGGTACTGGTTTCGCGCCCCGTTCGAACAACTGCCACAAATCCATTACGGCAGCCGCGACGGCAAACCACTGGTCCTGGATGTTTTTCGTCCACCACGACAGAACGGTGCCGGAGTACTGCTGATGGTCAGCGGAGGCTGGAAGTCAGGTTCCGGTTCGATCCGTCCCGAGCTGTTTGCTCCTTTCATTCGCCGCGGCTACACCGTCTTCGCAGTCCAGCACATCTCACAGCCTGACTGCACCATCAGCGGAATCGTCGAGGACGTAACCCAGTCCGTCCGTTACGTTCGCCATCATGCTCAGAAGTTCGGCATTGACGGCACTCGCCTTGGAGTCATCGGTGGCAGTTCGGGTGGCCATCTCTCACTGATGCTGGGCACCACCGGCTCTGCCGGCGACCCTGCCTCCGCGGATCCCGTGCAGCGCGAATCCGCCGCCGTGCAGTGCGTCGCCTGTTTCTATCCTCCCACTGATCTGCTCAATCTGGGGTCTTCCACAGAGAACCCCGGAGACGGCGGGCCTCCAAAAAGTTTTGTCGCCGGTTTTGGTCCCCGCGCGAAGCCGCACGCAAGCTGGCGAATTCTGGGACGAGAGCTCTCACCGATCTACCACATCAAAGCCTCCATGCCGCCAACTTTTATTGTCCACGGCGATTCAGACACGCTGGTACCACTGGATCAGTCGCAGCGATTCACCGAAGCCGCCCGGCAGGCCGGTGCAACAGTAAAGCTGGAAGTTCGACAAGGGCAGGGACACGGCTGGCCGTCGATGATTTTTGACATTGTGCGATTTGCTGACTGGTTTGATCAGCATTTGATCTCGAAACCCTGAGCTTCAATTCAAAACAACTGGAATGTGCAGCCCCCATGCAGCTTCGTGAAGACGCAATCTCAATCTGGCGAGCTGGCCTGGCCGCAGTGGATTCTACAACAGCGATTCGCCAGGTCATCAGCCATCGTGTCGGCCAGCTGAGGATCGCCGGCCACCAGCTCCAATACAACTCAGGCGGTCGCATTGAAGTGCTTGGTGCCGGCAAGGCGGGTGCGGGAATGGCGGCAGGCCTTGAATCCGCACTTGCGGGTTCTGAAGGGTTCGAACGCCTGTCGGGCTGGGTCAACGTCCCTGCAGACTGCCTGCTCCCGCTGCAACGCATCCACCTGCATCCCGCCCGCCCACCCGGCCGAAATGAACCGACTCCAGCGGTGGTCACCGGCACCGAAGAGATCCTCCAAAGAGCTCGCAGCCTGCGGCCAGACGACGTTTGCATTGTGCTCCTGTCCGGCGGTGCCAGTGCCCTGCTCTGCAGCCCGATTCCAGGCATCACGCTGCAGGACAAGCTCGAAGTCACTCGATTGCTGTCCGCATCCGGAGCCCCGATTCAGGAGCTCAATCTGGTCCGTACGCAATTGTCACAGGTCAAAGGCGGTGGCCTCGCAAACGCAGTTACGGCCGGCAGCCTCGTTGTCCTTGTGATTTCCGACGTGATCGGCGATCCGCTCGATGTGATCGGTTCCGGCCCGACGATTGCAACGCATTCCCGAAAACAGGAAGCCATCGAAATTCTTCAGAGAAGGTCACTCTGGGAGCATGTGCCGCAGGCCGTCCGCCAGCTGCTGCACGGTTTATCTGCATCAGACCATCCAAAGCCCCCCGCTTTCAGTCAGGCAAGACTCGTACACCACAGGATCGTAGCCAGCAATTCACTCGCCCTGCAGGCAGCGGCCACTCGCGCCCGTGAACTCGGCTATCACGTGCTCCCGATTCAGCACGGGATTCGGGGTGAAGCAGCGGATGCTGGCCTTGCCTTTTCTGCGCAGCTTTCCTCGTGCTCCCAATCCAGTGGCCGCTGGTGCCTGCTGGGCGGTGGTGAAACGACGGTGAACGTCACTGCGGCCGCTGGGTTGCCCGGCCGTGGCGGTCGCAATCAGGAATTTGTGCTTGCCGCCGCTGCAGCGGCACCTGCCGCGTCCGCCTGGACACATCGAGTACTCCTCTCAGGTGGTACGGACGGTGAAGACGGCCCGACTCCCGCTGCTGGCGCTTTCTGCGACGCAGAAGTTCTTTCCAGAGTCGCTGCCCTGAATCTTGATCTCTGCGACTATCTGGCTCGCCATGATTCCTTCAGCCTGTTTGAGCATGTCGGCGGACTGCTCATCACCGGCCCAACTCAGACAAACGTCATGGATCTCGCCGTGGGTCTTACGGTGAACAGCTGATTACTTTACGGGTGGCCGGTAGGCCGGGCAGAGTTTGGGATCCGTCTGAATTTCCGGTCCTCCGATCAGCTGGATGCACCAGGGGATAGCAGGCATCACGGCCTGCAGACATTCGCGGATCGCGCGGGGCTGTCCGGGGAGATTGACGATCAGCGACCGGTCTCGAATCCCCGCAGTTTGCCGACTCAGGATCGCTGTGGGTACTTTTTCGAGCGAAGTTTTCCGCATCAGTTCGCCGAAACCCGGAAGCAGTTTTCGGCAGACAGCGACAGTGGCCTCGGGAGTCACATCCCTTGGGGCAGGCCCTGTACCGCCGGTGGTGACAACCAGCGAACATTGGTGCCGGTCGCAGAGTTCGATCAGCGCAGACTCAATCGCCTGCTGGTCATCCGGCACAATTTGCCGAACGGGATTCCAGGGGTTGAGCAGGATTTCACGAAAGTAGTCGGCTATCGCAGGACCACCAAGATCCTCGTATTCACCTCGACTTGCGCGATCCGACACGGTCAGAATGCCGATTGTTGTGGCCGTATTCATGTGTTTTGAAATGGAGTGGGTGTCAGCCTGAATCGGCGGATTTTCGCCGATTTTCTGGCAGAAACGGATAAAAAAGCCAAACGGTTCAATTCAAACTCAGCGCAAGATTGATACATCTCGCAGACTTCTCATTACCAGCGCCGAAACTATGATCCTCCGCAGCCACGAATCTGTCCACGAATTCAGTTCGGTTTTTTTCCAGTTGTTTGCTAAGATCCGCGCCCAGACATTCTCCGTTCACGCTCCTGTGCAGGCTTCCTGACCACCCACGTTGTCAATTCAACTCCTGCCCAGCGATCACCCTACGGCATTTTCCACCATGTCCCAATCAGCGTCTCTGCCTTCTTCAGCACCTCCATTCCTGCAATCCCCGGCGACCACGGAGGCAGTCCCTGCCCGTGTGCCACGTGACCCGGCCAGCATGGGTGTCACCAACCTCGAATTTGCGGAATCGCAGCTGGAAAGCTACCTTCGTGATCGCAATTCCGTTTCACCCGACTGGCGCGACTACTTTGACGACATGCGAGTAGCCGATTCCGGGCTCACTCCGGAAAGCCTGACAGCCCCATTCCAGGCAGAAAGCATCTTTCGCCGCTCCGGGGGAAGTTATCCTGGTTCTGCTTCCGACGAAGCCGTGCTCCAGGAACGTCTGGAACAGCTCATCCGCAGCTACCGCGTTCGTGGTCACATTGTGGCAAAAATCGACCCACTGAACGCCGAGCGTCCTCAGCCACCGGAACTGGATCCGGCTTTTTACGGGTTCACGGAAGAGCACATGGAGCGTCGTTTTTCGACGCAGTGGTCTGGTGGCCCAAACGTTCGCACGCTCCGCGAAATGCTCCGCTGGCTTCAAACCACCTACTGCCGTTCGATCGGCGTACAGTTCATGCACATAGACAGCCTGCAGGTACGACAGTGGCTGGAAGAACGCATGGAACGCACTGCCAATCGGCTGAAGCTGTCTCGCTCCGAACAACTCCGAGTGCTCGAACGGCTCAGTGAAGCGGTGGTTTTCGAGGAATTTGTTCAGAAGAAGTACGTCGGAGCGAAAAGCTTTTCTCTTGAAGGCGCGGAAAGCCTGATACCTCTCCTCGATCTTGCGATCGAACACGCCGGCAGTCAGGGCATCGACCTGATGGTGCTCGGGATGGCCCACCGAGGTCGGCTGAACGTTCTGGCAAACATCATGGGCAAGAGCCCGGCCAAGATCTTCCGCGAATTCGACGACGTAGATCCTCAGCTGAAAATGGGCCGTGGCGACGTCAAATATCATCTCGGTTACAGCTCCGACCGCATGACATCCTCCGGTCAGAAAGTCCACCTGACTCTCTGCTTCAACCCCAGTCATCTCGAATTTGTCAACCCCGTGGCGCTCGGACGTCTGCGTGCCAAACAGGATCGCACGGGGGATCTGGACCGCCGCAAAAGCTGCTGTGTGCTGATTCATGGCGATGCGGCATTCGCCGGAGAAGGTGTCGTTCAGGAATCGCTTAACCTCAGCGAACTCTCCGGCTACCAAACCGGCGGAACGCTTCATATCGTCGTCAACAATCAGATCGGCTTTACCACATCCCCATCCGAAGCCCGCAGCTGCACCTACGCGACCGACGTCGCACGAATGCTGCAGATTCCCATCTTCCACGTTAACGGTGAAGACCCCGAAGCCGTCGCTCAGACCGTGCGTCTGGCGATGGACTTCCGCCAGAAGTTTCAGCGGGACGTGATTATCGACATGTACTGTTTCCGGCGCCGCGGCCACAATGAGAGTGACGAGCCCGCGTTTACTCAGCCCACCATGTACAGCGTTATTCGCGCACGCCAGACAGTCTTCTCCAGTTTCCTCGAATCGCTCGTCTCCCTCCGCGAGGTAACTCGCGAGGAAGGCCTTGAAATCGTCGAACGCCGCGGCAAAACGCTCGAAGCAGAACTCCAGGAAGCTCGAAAAGCCGGCTTCCAGTACCTCGAAGACACCGGCGCCGGCATGTGGAAGGGCTATTTCGGAGGCAGCGTGAAGCACGCCGACAAACCGGCCACCGCCGCCTCCGCCCAGCTCATCGAATCCGTCATGACCTCCCTCGCTGCTCCTCCAGCCGAATTCACCCCGCACCCCAAGATTGAAGCAGTGCTCAAAGCCCGCCGGGATATGGGTCAGGGAAAGGCCATGTTCGACTGGGGCGGCGCAGAACTCGCCGCTCTCGGAACACTCATCTCAGAAGGCAATCGCCTGCGTTTCAGCGGTCAGGACGTCCGCCGCGGCACCTTCAGCCATCGCCACGCGGGACTCTTCGACAACCGCACCGGCAAAGTCTGGATTGGCCTCCAGGAAATCGCGCCGCGCCCCGATCTCGTGGAAATCTGCAACAGCCCGCTCTCCGAAGTCGGAGTGCTGGGATTCGAATACGGCTACAGCCTCGACTGCCCCGACGGACTGGTCATCTGGGAAGCTCAGTTCGGTGACTTCGTCAATGTCGCTCAAGTGATCATCGATCAGTTCATCGCCAGTGCCGAGGATAAGTGGAAACGTCTCAGCGGCCTTGTCATGCTCCTTCCACACGGCATGGAAGGCGCCGGCCCCGAACACTCCAGCGCCCGACTCGAACGCTTCCTCGCCATGGGCGCCGATGACAATATCCAGGTCGCCTACCCAACGTCCGCTGCCAACTACTTCCATCTGCTTCGCCGACAGGCACTCCGCTGGTGGAAAAAACCGCTCGTCGTCATGTCCCCCAAGAGCCTGCTCCGATCCAAAGACGCCTCCTCACCGCTCAGCGATCTGACCGACGGCCAGTTTCAGGAAGTCATCCCCGACGCTTCCGTGGACGCGGCACAGGTCACCCGCGTGCTGCTCTGCAGTGGCAAACTCTACTACGAACTGGCCGCCCACCGCGAATCGCTCAACCGCCGCGACGTGGCCATCGTCCGAATCGAACAACTTTATCCCTTCCCAACCGCGGCACTCGAAGCAGCGCTCGAAGCCTACCCGGCTTCCGCACACTACTTCTGGGTCCAGGAAGAACCTCGAAATCAGGGAGCGTGGGGCTTCCTGCGGATGCGGTTCGGCGAGCGGCTGCTGGACCGTTATGCGTTTCGCGGCATATCTCGTCCTGAAGCTGCCAGCCCGGCTACCGGCTCCGCTCACAGTCATCGGATCGAACAGCAGACCATTTTGACACAGGCTTTTGAACTCGAATGAGCACACCGGAAATCGAAATCAGAGTCCCGCGACCGGGAGAATCCATCACTGAGGTCATGATCGGCGAGTGGTACGTCCGCGAGGGCCAGTACGTGCCCGCCGACAAAAACCTCGTGGCGCTCGAATCGGACAAGGCGACCTTCGACGTCCCCGCCCCCCGCGGAGGTGTCGTCACACGCATCCTCAAAAAGGCCGGCGAAGTTGCGCAGGTAGAAGAAGTCATTGGCTTCCTTCAGCCCGCCGAAGCCCCCGCAGCCACAACAGCCCCTGCCGCAACACCGGCAGCCCCCGCGGCCAACACTGCCAACTCCGCAGCACCCGCAGCAACAGCAGCGCCCGCCGCCGCAACACCCGCACCAGCCGCAACCGGCCACGTCATGCCCGCCGCTGAAAGGCTGATGGCCGAAAACCGCCTCCCCGCAGGTTCCGTACCGGGGTCTGGTCCCGGCGGTCGGGTGCTCAAGGAAGACGTCATTCGCGCAGTCGCCTCCGGCCCAGTGCAGGTCGGTGGCTCCCGCGAAACTCGCTCCGTGCCCCTCAGCCCCATCCGTCAGACCATCGCCAAACGCCTCGTCGATGCTCAACACACAGCAGCGCTGCTGACCACCTTCAACGAAGTGGACATGTCCTCCGTCAAGAAACTCCGCGACGCCTATAAAGACGGGTTCGAAAAGAAGTACAAAGTGAAGCTTGGCTTCATGTCATTCTTCGTCCGCGCTGTTGTTGCAGGGCTCCAGCAATTCCCGCAACTCAACGCCCAGATGACCGGCAAGTCGCTCACCTACTTCAACTACTGTGACATCGGTATCGCCATCGGTGGCGGTAAAGGACTCGTCGTGCCCGTGCTTCGCAACGCCGAAAACCTCAGCTTCGCCGACATCGAGCTGGCAATTGTTGATTTCGCCAACCGCGCGAAGAATAACCAGATCGGCCTCGATGAACTCGAAGGCGGTACCTTCACCATTACCAACGGAGGCGTCTACGGCTCGCTGCTCTCAACGCCAATCGTGAATCCGCCGCAAAGCGGTGTGCTCGGAATGCACGGCATCTTCGACCGACCCGTCGCCGTCAACGGCCAGGTTGTGATCCGTCCTATGATGTACATCGCTCTCACCTATGACCACCGTGTTGTAGATGGCCGGGAAGCAGTCTCCTTCCTGAAGCTGGTGAAGGACATGATCGAAGACCCCACTCGGCTGATTCTTGAAGTTTGACAGCCCGCCTCGACCTGCTTCTCACCAAACCGCTCAGGAAGATTCCCGGGCGGTTTTTCCTTGAATTCCCCGCAACTGTCCTGCAAAAAAGGTGCTGTCGATTGCCATGGCAGACGCATTTGATCTGATTGTTATTGGTGCCGGTCCCGGTGGATATGTCGCAGCAATCCGTGCTGCACAGCTGGGCATGAAAACCGCCGTTGTCGAACGTGAATCACGCCTTGGCGGCACCTGCCTGCGAGTGGGTTGCATTCCCAGCAAGGCCTTGCTGGAAACCAGCGAACTCTACGAACAGTCGCAGAAACATTTCGCCGAACGAGGCCTTGATGTCCATGGCGTATCGCTCAACATCCCGCAGATGATGAAGCACAAGGACAGCGTCATCGCAACGCTGGACGGTGGCATTCAGGGGCTGCTCAAAAAAAACAAAGTCGAGCGAATCGCGGGACATGCCACCCTGCAGGGTGGCGGTGTCGTCGAAGTCACGACCGCTGCCGGAACTGCCCCCGCCAGAATCACCGGTCGCAGAATTCTCATTGCCACAGGCAGCGTACCATCCGTACTCCCGGGAATTCAGCTGGACGGAGACCGCGTGGGAACCAGCACCGAAGCTCTCTGCTGGCCCGAAGTTCCTCGACATCTGGTCGTCATTGGCGCCGGCGTCATTGGCCTTGAAATGGGCACCGTCTGGCGACGACTCGGCTCCAAAGTCACCGTCCTCGAATTCCTCCCGCGAATACTCCCGGGAATCGACGAGCAGGTAGCCTCCGAAGCCAAAAAAATCTTCGAAAAGCAGGGACTCGAATTCCGTCTCGGGACTCGCGTCACATCCGCGGCCGCCAGCGGCGATTCCTGCTCCGTAACCATCGATGGTGCGGATCCGATTGTCTGCGATCGAGTTCTCGTGGCCGTCGGCCGCAAACCCTGCACCGATAATCTGGGACTCGAAAAAGCCGGAGTGCAAACAGACAAACGCGGCTTTGTACTCGTCAATGCCGGCTACCAGACCACGGCTGAAGGCGTGTACGCAGTCGGTGACGTCATTGGCGGAGCGATGCTCGCCCACAAGGCGGAAGAAGAAGGCATTGCCTGTGTGGAAAAAATGGCAACCGGTCACGGTCATATTGACTACAATATCATTCCCGCTGTCGTCTACACCGCCCCCGAAATCGCCTCTGCCGGTCACACCGAAGATGCCCTGAAGACCGCTGGCGTCAAATATCGTGCCGGGCGATTTTCCTTCGCGGCCAACGGTCGAGCCCGAGCTGGCGGCCACACAGATGGCTTCGTCAAGATCCTCGCTGCTGAAGACACTGACCGAGTCCTCGGTGTGCACATCATCGGAACGCACGCTGGCGAATTGATCCACGAAGCAGCCGTTGCCATGCAGTTCGGAGCCAGTGCCGAAGACATCGCTCGATGTTGCCACGCTCACCCGACACTCTCTGAAGCAGTCAAAGAGGCAGCTATGGCTGTCGATAAACGCGCGATTCACGCCTGAGCATTGCTGGCGATCGCACATCCGAGTGTTCCCTGCGACCATTCATCCAGCCGGTGCGCGGTGGTGCTGAACCCACGCCGGAGGAATGTTGATCCAGACGTGATCGCGCTGAATACGGGTTTCGCGGCACTGCTGCGCAAGTCGTTCGTCGATTTGTGAGATCCGCTGGTATTCGGAACCACGGGTAAGGCACTTGCGCAGAGGGCGGACGTACATGTATTCGAAGTAGCTCAGTACGCCACCGGGTTTGAGAAGGTGGAAGTACGCGGTAACAAGCTCATCGACCAGAGCCGCGGGGAAGTTGTTGAGAGGCAGTCCTGAAATGATGAAGTCAAACTGGCTGCTGGAGCTGAATTCCTGAAGCGGAATCTGATGAATGGTGGACTGGTGCCGACATTTGATCCAGTCCAGTTCGGAGTCGAAACGTTGTTTCAAAAGACTGACGAACTCCGGGTTCAGCTCAACAAGGTGCAGTTCATCACTCGGCTGCAGAAGCTGGAGGATGCGGTTGGTTACCGGCCCCGTGCCCGGACCGATTTCAAGAACGCGAACGGGCTGCCCGGGGGGTCTGACGGCAAGAAAGCGAGTCATGGCGGCAGCGAGAAAACCGCTGCTTGGCGCGATGGCTCCTGTGGTTTCGAAGCGTTTTCGGAACTGAGAGAAAAAGGTCAGGTAGTTGCTGACGTGACCGGGCATAGGGGTGTTCACGAAGCAGCGGAGAGCAGTCTGCGTTCGAGTTCATCGAGGAGGTCGTTGAGGGAGCGGCAGGAGAGGGCCACAGGGAGACCAACAGGGGCACCCGCGGCCAGCTGTTCGGCGATCCGTTTTTCGGCAGCGACGACAGTGGAGTGATCGCGGCCACCGAAGTAGCTGCCTATCTCGCGATAGGCCGACTGGGTAAGCTTGCGGGCAAGGAACATGGCGATCGAGCGGGGAACAGCAACGGCTTTGCGGCGCGAGGGAGACCGCAGATCAACTGCGTTCACACCAAACACTTCGCAGATGAGTTTTTCAACATCACTGATGCGAACAAGTCTGCGGCACTCCTCCTCCATACCTCCAAGCAGACTTCGCACCACTGCCGCAGTGATGCGGCGGCCATTGAGCAGAAACTGACCTTCCAGCTGGTTGACTGCCCCCTGCAACTCGCGGATGTTGCGGGAACAGCGACGCAGAATGCAGTCGATGGCATCGTCGCTGAAGACCGCCTTTGACGAGGCACAGAGCGACTTGAGCAGTTTGCGTCCGGTCTCCGGATCGAGAGCGTCCACGCGGCAGACGAGGCCGCTGAGAAATCGTGTGGTGAGTTCTTCACGATGTTTGGTGAGCATCCGTGGATGTCGATCGGCGGAAATGACCACCTGCCCACCATGGTCACTCACCTGCACAATCGTATGCAGAAACTCTTCCTGAGTAGCCCGCTTGTTATCCAGAAACTCGATGTTGTCTATCAGAAGCACATCGACGTTACGGAATCGCTGTCTGAAGGAGGGAACAGTGCGAGCAGCAAGTGCTGCTGTGAAACAGTTGGTGAAGGCTTCACTGGTGAGATACATCACATTTCTGCCAGGAAAGCAGCGGCGAGTTTCGGAACAGATAGCTTCGAGAAGGTGCGTCTTTCCGGTGCCGGTACCTCCATAGATGAAAAGAGGATTGTAGCGATCACCCGGCCCCGCAGAGACATGGCGAGCGGCAAGAGCAGCCAGGTTGTTGCATTCCCCGACAACAAACGAATCAAATGTGCGAAAACGGCGACGGGCATTTCCGGACAGCTCGTCAATGCTGCCCTGAGCAGCCGTGGTCGAAGATGATTTGGGAGCCGTGCGACGCTGCACAGAACGCACGGCCTGGGCGACGGGCAGTGAGTGCGAAGAGTCGGTCGAATTCGGCGACCCGGTTGCCATGCCGGCTGTCATCTCTGCAGGTGACTGCGAACCAGCCACTGTGACCGACGCAGCCCCCGAACCAGATTCAGGACCGCCTGATGGCAGCGGAGCGGACGCGCTTTCATCTTCAATCAGACTGGAGTCCACCTCGAACTGACAGCTGGCGGAAGTGCCAAGGAGCTGGCGGGCGGCCTGCACAAGAGGCGTGCGAAACCGTTTGAGCATCCAGTTGAGGATGAACGGATTTGGAACGTGCACGATCAACTGATCACCGCTGACAGAGAACCGGCAGCGGCGCTGAAACCAGTGCAGAAAGTTCTGTTCCCCAACGGTTGTCTTCACGACCCGTTCAAGAACATCCGCGGAGATTTCGTCTGACCCACGCGTGTGCTTTGGGGGTGCGTGCGAGGTACGCACGCGGGCTTTTCGGTTTGGCTGGTCGTCATCGTGACCGGAGGGCTGCGTCATGCGCCCGATCTCCCTCTGCCTGCCACCAGCGCGCAACACCAGCCGGGCCTGAAACACGTACGTTGTCCTGCGATGCAGAATTTCGCAGTCTGAGACGTGCTTCCGGACAAGGCTGGGGGAAACAGCGAGAATGGACAGGAACTTTTGTGACAGGTTTCACCACGGACGTTGCAGAAAGGCGACCGCGGCAGCTCACTCAACGTCGCCGATGTTACTGGACGTGGCCGAACTGTCAAACGTCCACGGACGATTTCTGAAGGCTTCGCGGAGTCGTTTTTCGAAATCTGAATCCGCGAAGAAATTCACATTGGAAAGCGGCTTTTTTCAGGATTTCCTAAGAGAGTTCGGCAGCTGGGTTGACACACACAAAGGTGTCATAAAATCCGCTGCCACCTGCCCAGTCTGTCGGTTGTTCAGGAGTCAGCTGATTCACATGTGCGCGTCTTCCAAGCGCATCTTTAAGCCCCCCGAACGGAAGCCTCGCAACGCCTCGACCCACCTTTGTCGAGACACGGCACCAGGCGGCGATTTCACCCTGGTCATTCGAAACAGTCACCAGCTGACCGTCGTGAAGATTGCGGGCAGCCGCATCGTCCGGGTGCACGTCCACTTCAAGCCTGCCTTCACGGCGGCAATGAAGATCCATATCACTGTAACCCGTGTTCAGGAAGTACAGCGTCTTATTGGAGATCAGCTGGAGCATTCCCGGTGGCGGCAGCTGGATGTCTCCCGGCCCTGGCAGCGGATCCACTCTCAGATCCTGCAAAGACGGGGCACACAGCTCCGCTTTACCCGATGGAGTCGGGAAGCCGCCATTGGCAAAGGGACGCCAGTCTGCCGGGTGATTCAGGTGCATCCAGCCGTGGGTCTTCAGAGCATCCAGCGTGATGCCCCGCAGCATCGGGTGACCGGAATCAAGCGCCGTCTGAATCAGGGTTTCGTCGGAGTCCTGAAGCCACGGTTCAGAACGGCCGAGGGCTGAGGCGAGGCGGCGGAAGAGCTCGGTGTTGGCAACCGACTCACCCCGAGGCGCAATTGCCGGCAGATTCAGCGTCAGGTAATGGTGTCCCCATGCCGGGACAAGGTCGATGTGTTCAATCTGGCTGGTGGCTGGAAGCACGAGGTCGGCGAAGCGGGCAGTGTCAGTGAGAAACAGATCGTGCACGACGGTGAAGAGGTCTTCCCGGAGCAGACCCTCACGCACCAGCGGCTGATTGGGCATGGTTGCTGCCGGATTGGCATTCCAGACGAGCAGGGAGCGAATCGGCGGGCTGAGCGTTTCGCTGCAGAGGTCGCGACCGAGGTCACGCATATTGAGTGTGCGAACATCGGTCCGATGTGTTTCCGGCATCAGCAGGCGATCGATGTTCAGCAGCGAGTACTGGAAAGCTCCGGTTGATCGCGACAGCCCGCCTCCGAGCTGCTTCCAGGCACCGATGAGCACTGGCAGGCAGGCAATGGTGCGGAACATCATGGCACCGTTGCGATGATGCTCAAGTCCGATGAGCGGACGAAGCAACGATGGCTGGATCGTGGCGTATTCCCGCGCGAATTGTTCAATGTCAGATGGACTCAGCTGAGTAATTTCTGCGGCGCGAACGGGAGTCCATTGCTGCACGCGTTCGGCCAGCTCGCTGTAACCCGATGCATAGCGGGAAACATAGTCCTGATCGACATAACCGTCGCGAATGAGCACGTGCATGACCGCGAGTGCAAGCACAGTATCGGTGCCGGGGCGGATTTGCAGGTGCCAGTCGCAAGCCTCGGCAGTGCGGGTGCGGATGGGATCGATACAGATGATTCTCGCGCCGCGACGCCGAGCCTCCTCGATCACCGGCCAGAGGTGCAGATTCGTGACGATCGTGTTGGTGCCCCAGAGCACAATCAGACGACTGTGAACGATGTCTTCCGGATTAATGCCAACGCCGTTGCCCTGCGTCGCGCAAAGCCCGGCGTGAGCAACAGCGCCGCAGATGTTGCGATCAAGACGACTGGCTCCCAGCAGCCCCATCAGTCTCTGGTCAAGCGATGAATGATGAATGAGCCCCTGATTACCGGCTGAGCTGAACGGAAGAATCGCTTCCGCCCCCGACTCATCCATGATCTGTCGCCAGCGCTCGGCAATCTCCGTCAGCGCTTCAGTCCAGGAAATCTGTCGAAAACAGCCCTGCCCTTTGGGGCCTGTTCGACGGAGCGGAGAGAGGATTCGGTCGGGGTGATGCACTCGTTCAAGGTAGTGATTGACTTTTCCGCAGAGTGTTCCGCGAGTGAATGGGTGCCCCGGATCACCACGCAGAGACAGTGCATGGCCGTCAGCCACTTCGACCAGCCATGCACAGGTATCAGGGCAGTCATGTCCGCAGGCTCCTCGAATCACTGAAAGCAGGGATGACACAGTGGAAACTCCAAATTGGACTCAGCTCAGCTGCCACAAAATCGTCAGGAACCCAACCGCAATGCACCAGAAGGCAAACCAGTGAAGTCGATCAGCATTCAGCTGCCGAATGAGCCAGCGGAGGCTCAGAGTCCCCACAACAAAGCTCACACAGGCCCCTGCCAGCAGCGGCTGCCACTCCGGACCCGTCGTGTCTCCTCGCGTCAAGACCTTGAGCGCCTCCAGAAGTGTGGCCCCACCGATTGCCGGAATCGCAAGGAAAAAGGAAAAACGGGCGGCGTCGCTGCCCTTCATTCCAACCATCAGCCCCGCCCCAACCGTGCTGCCTGCACGAGAAATTCCGGGCAAAATCGCAACTGCCTGGAAGATGCCAATCATCAGTGACGAGCGGAACGAAAGTTGCTCGATGGGAACCAGACCCGACTGCATTCGCCTCGCCGCCAGCAGGATACCGGCCGTGACCAGCAGACAGCAGCCAGCCGCAAGAGGACTGTTAAAGGTGGCTTCAAGTGCATCCTTGAAGCCGAGGCCAATGATGGCCACGGGAATGGAGGCCTGGATCAGCTGCAGCAGGAGTCGCGGCTGACGAACAGCCTGGACGAGTTCACGGCGATACACCACAGTGATCGAGAGCAGCGTTCCAAAGTGCAGCGCAACATTCATGGTCATTCCCTGCAGCCAATCCGGAAGTGGCTGAGACGAGAACTGCAGCAGCAGGGCCTGGGCAATCACAAGGTGCCCGGAAGAACTGATCGGAAGGAACTCGGCGATTCCCTGGACGATGCCGAGAAGAATGGCAAACAAGAGATTCATGGTGTGGATTTGGCTGAAGGAAAGAATCGAGCAATCAGCAGATCGCTCCAGAGTTTTGCAGCGTTTTGCTGACCCGTCGGGCTGAAATGGCGACGCGAGCCGCGACCACCGCGATTGGGACCGGTGAGCATATCCGTATCCGGTCCGAGCCCGAAGCCTGGCAGCTCGCTGACCGTAACAATCGCGGCCCGAATGCGACTTTCCCCCTGCGGATCATTGTAGACGGTCGGGTGATGAGTGGACTGCGCACAGAGCCAGAGCGGTTCTGATTTCCAGGCAGCGACGGCAGCAGCGCGAATCGCCTGCAGCCGTGCAACATAGTCTTCAGCCGAAGTGCCTTCAATGACGTCAGACTCCCCCTGCTGCCAGAGCACCGCTCGAAACGCACCAACGCTCTGACCGACTCGGTGCATTCGCTCAGAAAGCGGTCCGTCCGGCAACCACTGGCGAGTCGATGTGCCACCAACAGCCACATTCACAAAGCCGACAGGGACCTCCAGAAACTCTGCAAGTCTGTCCCCGACCGGAGGCCAGATGGATCCTCCATCGCTGCGATCCGGCGCGGGCTGCGGATCATTCGCCAGCTGCCAGCGGCCCGTTTCCCAGTGATATGCAGACACGCGCTGCTGACTGTCTTTGACCTGCAGACGTTCATCGTTGGTGTTCGTGGCGTAGGATTGTCCGGCAATCAGAAACACCTCGCCGACACCAATCGGTTCAACCGTGGCAGTCGAGACTGCACCACCAGCGGTCGCTCGAAGGCGGACGTCAAGACGATACCAGCCACCAGCAGGGAGTATCACCGTGGCTGCAGCGAGCTTTGAATCCGCAGGTGTCACGGCTTTCAGGGCAAGTGGAGTCCAGTCGCCGGATGGCTGATTCGATGCGGCCAGTCGTGCACGGGCCAACCCCCGAATCGAGGGCACCAGGCGGAACTCCGCCTGCATGCCAGGCTTGAGCAAATCATCGCCGCTGAGCCTTATAATCGCACTGCCGGTGCCGCGTGGCTCAGCCAGAGTGTCAGCCGCTGAGGAACTTCCGACAGTTCGCTGCAGCACCTGCCACGGCTGGGGTGACAGGATTGCTGGATCCGCAAGAAGCAGTGCGAGAATCATCATCCGCGAAAACTCCACCTCGTATAAGTATGGTCATGTTTGCTGTGTTGGGTGCTGGCGATCTGTGGCAGTCATCTCTGTGCATGTTAGACTGTGGTGGCGACTGGATGCGAGCGAGGTTCGGCCGGACGCAGGAGGGACTGGGAATGTCAGGTATGGGTGATCGTAAAATATTGCTGGAATTGTGTGCGGGCGGGCTGGAAGACGTGGAGCTCGCCGCACAAATGCGCCTCGAACGGATTGAGCTGAACAGCGGCATGGCTCTCGGAGGCCTCACACCATCTGCGGGCCTGGTTCGCGAAGCTGTTTCGGTATTCCCCGGCCGCATCATCGGAATGGTGCGGCCCCGCGAGGGCGGATTTCATTACAGCGTTGTTGAACTGCGACAAATATTTCGGGACGCTGAGTGGATGCTGAGTGAGGGTCTTGCCGGTCTGGCCGCTGGATTTCTGGACGCTGCCGGGAAAGTGGACGAGCCGCTGTGTCGTCAGTTTCGTGGAATCTGCGGAGGGGCCGAGTTTGTTTTTCACAGAGCGTTTGACTGCACCGCTGATCTGCCTCTGACGCTCGAACAGCTGGCAGATTGCGGTGTGGACCGGGTTCTGACCAGTGGCGGCGCCGCAACGGCGCTGGAAGGATCCCTCGTGCTGCGCAGGTTGAAAGAGCAGTCGCGTGGGCGCATTCAGGTGCTCGCAGCTGGTGGAATTCGGTCCGCAAACGTGCGACAGGTGCTGGAACTCAGCGGATGCAAAGAAGTCCACGCTGGTGTCCGCGAGGTAATGCGGGCGGAATCGGTTTCGGGGCTGCTGCATTTTGGACTGCCGGGATCAGGTCCGCGAAGTTATGGTCGAGCATCCGCCGAGGAGCTCGAAAATTTGCAGGCAGTTGTGCGGGGTTTTAAGCAGGTTGAGTAGTGGCCAGGTGGCCTGGGACGACGGTGCTGCATGAAAATGGGGCCGAACATGAATGAGGCGAAACTGCCGGAGGCATGGGAAACGCTGCAGCACGCCGCTCGGGATGTCCGACAGCGCGCGTGGGCTCCGTATTCGCGGTTTGCAGTGGGAGCCGCGCTACTGACAGCATCGGGCGAAGTGATCACGGGCTGCAACGTTGAGAATGCTTCGTGGGGACTGACAATATGTGCAGAGCGGTCTGCAGTTTGCCACGCAGTCTCGCTGGGGCACCGCGAGTTTCTCGCGATTTGTATTTCACTGACGGGTGTCGCTGTGCCATGCGGAGCATGTCGACAATTTCTGATGGAGTTCGGCGGAGGTCTGCTGGTACTCCTGGATAACGCAGACACGCCGCCGGGAACACTGCCAGAGGTCGTGCGGCTCGAAGAACTGCTGCCACGGGCCTTTCGAATGTCATAACCAGGATTCAGCACCACAAAGACTCCCCCCACCCAATTCACTCCGCCTGCAGATTGTATCGCTGCCCGACTTTGGATACGTTCTGCGTTTTCTCCCCATTCCTTCAGCCGCACACTCGTCTCACTCCGCTACCCACCGAGATCCCGCATGACAATTCGACCACTTCTGCAATCTCTGCTTCTCCTTTCCTGCGTCTGCGGCTTTATCCACGAATCACGTGCCGACGACGCGGCGCTCCAGCACGCACTTGGGGAAGCTGGTGCCAATCGACTGCAGCTTGAAGACGCTCTGGAAAAAGTCCCGGTCGATGAGAAAGCCGGCATGCGGTTCCTCATTGAAAACATGCCTGCTCGCGACCTGAAAACACTCTCCGCCGAATTCCTCCTCGAAAACAGTCGACTCGCCTGGTTGGCCCTCAGGGAACGCCCGTGGGCGAAGGAAATCCCCAAAGATGTGATCCACGACGCGCTGCTGCCCTACGCCAGCGTCAGCGAAACGCGCGATCGCTGGCGCGCTCGTTTCCACGAACAATTCTCACCGCTTATCAAGGACTGCAAGACCCCCACCGAAGCGGCCGCAATTCTCAATCAGCAGGTGTTTCCGCTTGTCAAAGTCAAATATTCCACCCAGCGACGTCGCGCCGACCAAAGTCCGCTGGAAAGCATCGAAACAGGTCTCGCATCGTGCACCGGACTCTCCATCCTGCTCATTGATGCCTGCCGTTCCGTCGGTATCCCGGCCAGGCTTGTCGGTACACCACTCTGGTCCGACAACAGCGGCAACCACACATGGGTCGAAATCTGGGACAAAGGCTGGCACTTCACCGGAGCCTGTGAACCAACCGGCAATAAGCTCAACGAAGGCTGGTTCATCGACCGTGCCTCCAAAGCCCGCACCGATCATAAGCTGCACGCTATTTATGCGGTCACATTTAAAAAGAATGGCCACGCATTCCCAATGGTCTGGGCTCGTGACGCCCAGGACGTCAATGCCGTCAACGTCAGTGATCGCTATATCGCTCTGCGGACTCCGATCCCCGAAGGTCACGGAGCTCTGCGAATTCGAGTTCGCAATAATATGGGTCGCCGAGTTGCCGTGGACGTCAGCGTTCAGGACGGCAGCGGAGGACTGCTTTACAGCGGTCCCACCAAAGACGATCGCTTCGATTCGAACGACCATCTGACAGTGCCAGTGCTGCTCGGTTCCACCATCACCATCCGCATCGGCCCGCGCGTCATCACGACTCAGATTCCAGCTGACAAAAAAGAAATCCTCGTGGATCTGCAGAACGACACGCAGTGAAGGTGATTCTGAAATGCCAAAGTTTGCCGTGGTCATTCCCGCTGCAGGCAGCAGCAGCCGCATGACCGGATTCAAAAAAAAGAAGCCGTTTCTGGATCTCAAAGGACGTCCGGTCTGGGTGCGGACCGTGGAACATTTCATGGGACGCCCCGATGTCTGTCAGGTCGTCCTCGTCGTCGCTCCGGACGATCTTGACTGGTTCCGCGAAACATACCGACCTCACCTCGCGTTTATGGACGTGCAATTAACTGCCGGAGGCGCCTGTCGGGCGGAAAGTGTCCGCAACGGTCTCCGTGCGCTCAATCCAGATGCGGAATACGTTGCCGTCCATGACGCCGCTCGCCCACTGCTTACAGCCGTCTGGATCGACTCTGTTTTCGCTGCCGCCGTACAACACAAAGCCGCCATTCCTGGACTGCGACTCACCAGCACCATCAAACGCATAAACGCCGCCGGACAAATCACGGAAACCGTCGATCGCACGGGTCTCGTTCAGGCCCAGACACCCCAGGTTGTCGAACGCAACCTGCTGGAACAGTCCTTCGCCCACTGCCGACGACTCGCAGATGTCACCGATGAAGCCTCACTCGTGGAAGCCGCTGGTCACCCCGTGCATGTCGTCGATGGCTGGCCTATGAATATCAAGCTGACGACCTCCGAAGATCTGCGGCTCGCAGAACTCTACCTCAACGCACTCCCCCGCCCTTCTCTCCCCGGTGCACTGCATCCCTTCGGCGATGACCTGTTCCGCTGAGCTGCCTTCATGACGGTCTTCGACTGCAACCACTTCACGGCCCATCGCTGTCGCTCCTGCAGCCTGCTGGAACTGTCTTCAGATCAGGCACGTCAACAGCAGCTGCAGGTGCTCCGCGATTCACTTTCCGGGGTCTCTGAATTCGATTCCCCCGTCTGGTGCACTGCTCCGACCGGCAGTCGCATCCGCGGACGACTTGCTGTGGCAGGTTCCTGCCAGGCACCAGTTCTTGGTTTTTTTAACGACGAACACACAGTGGTGCCCGCCGCCGACTGCCCTCTGCACCATCCCCTCATGACCAACTCGCTCGAATGGCTGCGGCACTTCATCAGCGCAGCAATGCTGGAACCCTATTCCCCACACACCGACCGCGGAGAACTCAAATTCATCGTGCTCACTGCCAGCCCCTCCACCGGACAGCTGATGGTGCAGTGGGTGCTGCGTTCCCGCGAATCTCTGGATCGGATCCGCGGAGTCTGGCGACGATTTTCTGCAAACCAGCGCGGCTCGGTGGCCGTGATGTCCGCCGGTCTGCAGCCAAAGCGGTCTTCCCAGATCCATTGCGAAGCTGACTATCCCGTTTCGGATACGCAGTCAATTGAAATCACTTATCCGGAACCATCGATTTCCCTGTTTGTTGCGTCTGGCAGCTTTGTGCAGAGCAACTTCGAGATGGCCGGGACGCTTTATTCTGAAGCAGCGAAACGACTGCAGCAGCTGGCCCCCCGTCGAGTCCTCGACCTGTACTGCGGCTCCGGCGCATTCTCACTGCTGGCAGCTCGAACCGGCGCCACGGTGCTCGGTATTGATGTTTCGGTTGCCTCAATTGATTGTGCCCGTCATGCAGCAACCCAGCAAAGACTCAGTGCACAATTCCGCGCTTGTCCGGCAGGCAGCCTTCAGCGAGCAGAATTCCCGGACGACCTCGACGTTGTAATCTGCAATCCCCCTCGTTCCGGCCTTGATCCAGCCACGGTGAATCTGCTGCGGGAACTTTCACCTGCCGTCATTCTTTATTCCAGCTGTAACCCCGCCACACTGGTTCGCGACCTCCAGCGACTGGCAGGACACTACGCGCCTGCATGGATGAGGCCATTTGAAATGTTTCCGCGAACAAGACACTGGGAAGTTCTCTGTCAGGCGGATTTACGGAACTGAAACACATGGCGGAATACGCGGTGTTGTTATGTGGCCGGAAAATGCGACAATTCCAGACACTTTGTGACTCAGCTGCTTTCAGGAGAATTCAAACATGGCCGGACATGCATACGTCGAGCGATTTGTGAATCTGCTGGATCCAGGCAAAAACCTGATCTTCAACATGAGTATTGATGAAGCGATCGAGCGACTTGGCAGCGGAGATCCGCAGCGGGTCCGCGAAATCGACGGCCAGTTTGCCCTTGTGCATCGTCGCGGCCACGTCATCCGCATGGCCCGTTCCATCGGCCGTCCCATGCGATATTTTCTGGCCAAACAAATTGACGGTCCGTGCCTTGTTGTGGCTGAACGCATCGACGAAATCGCCAGCTGGCTGCGTCAGGAAGGCCTTGCTGACCAGTTTCACCCGTCCTACACACGGATGGTGCCTGCACACCATATCCAGGAGCTGGCCCTGATCGGCTGCCCCGACCCCAGCCCTGCAAATACTCGATTCTTTACCCCCGAACGTAACCGCTACTCCACCAGCCTCGATGAACTCGGGCGACTCTACATTGGGGCGATGCAGCAGGAAGTGTTTCGCTGGCTGAACCTGATTCCAAAAACGGCCCCGATTGGTGTTTTATTCAGTGGTGGAATCGACAGCGGTGCTGTGTTCCTCGCCGTCTACGACGCACTGCTCAAACGTGGCGAATCCCCCTCGCGTCTGAAAGCCTTCACACTGTCCCTCGATGGTTCCGGTCAGGATGCAGCTCAGGCAAAGGACTTCCTCGATACACTTGACCTCGGTCTGTTTCTGGAAATTATCGACGTGCCACAATCAGCCGTCGATTATCGCGAAGCCGTGCGAGTAATCGAGGATTACAAGCCGCTGGATGTGCAGGCCGCCGCCATGGGACTCGTGCTCTGCCGCGAAATCCGCAGCCGCTATCCCGACTGGCAATATCTCGTCGATGGCGACGGTGGCGACGAAAACCTCAAAGACTACCCCATCGAGGAAAATAGTGAACTCACCATTCGCAGCGTGCTCAACAATCCCCTGCTCTACCACGAAGGCTGGGGAATTCAGGCGGTGAAGCATTCGCTGACTTACAGCGGTGGGCAGAGTCGCGGCCACGTTCGCAGCTGGGCCCCGGCCGCCTCGCACGGCTTCCGCGGCTTCAGCCCATTCGCACTCCCAAATGTCATCGAAGTCTCTGAAGGCATCCCCTTCATCCAGCTCACCGACTGGGACCACGGTCGCCTCTACGCCCTGAAAGGCGAAATCGTCCGGCGAGGCATCGAACAAATCACGGGGCTCACGATGCCCATCTTTGAAAAACGCCGTCTGCAACACGGCGCCGCCCCACCAAATACATTCGCAAATATCTTCCCCACCAGCGAACAAGCCTACAGAAAAGCCTTCGCCGAAATCTACGCTGGCTAGCTCCTTCGAAAGTTTTACCACGTGCCACTACAAACCATCGAACAGGCGATTCGAGCAATTCAATCAGGCGGCATGGTCATTGTCGTGGACGACGAAGACCGCGAGAACGAAGGTGACTTCGTTTGTGCGGCCGAGTCGATTACGCCGGACCAGGTGGATTTTATGCTGCGGATTGGACGCGGCACATTATGTGTTCCTGTAACCACCGACGATGCTGCGAGGCTGAGACTGCGACCGGTCGTCGAAGAGTCCAGCAACACAGCGCCAAACAAAACGGCGTTTCTCCGCGCCGTGGATCATATGACAGCAGGAACAGGAGTCAGCGCAGAGAACCGGGCTCGCACGATCCGGGCGCTCGCCAGTACTTCCAGTGTCGCTGAGGACTTCCTGCAGCCAGGGCATGTGAATCCGCTGCTGGCAATGGACGGCGGAGTCCTTCGCCGCGCCGGGCATACTGAGGCGACCATCGACCTGATGCGGCTGGCCGGTCGCCGACCCGCAGGAGCGCTCATCGAAATCTGCAGCCAGCACAGTCATGGAATGGCAGATCTGGCCGAACTGGAACAGATCTCGCGGCAACACGGAATCCCAATGATCTCCATCGAAGATCTCATCCGCTACCGTCGCATTCGCGAACAACTCGTTACTCGAATAGTGTCAGTCCCCCTGCCAACGGCTGAATTCGGGACACCCATCATCTATGGCTACCAGGTTGCCCACGAAACCCAGGAACCGCTGGCTATGGTCTGGGGTGACATCACGTCCGTTGAAGCGCCACTGGTGAGAATGCATTCCAGTTGTTTTACCGGTGACGTTCTGGATTCGCTCCGCTGCGATTGTGGCGACCAGCTGCGAATTGCCATGTCGATGATCGAAGCGGAGGGCACCGGTGCCGTTGTGTACCTGCCCCAGGAAGGCCGCGGAATCGGACTGCTGGCAAAACTGCGAGCCTATCGCCTGCAGGATGAAGGACTGGACACGGTCGAGGCCAATCATCGTCTTGGATTCAAGGCCGACATGCGCGATTACATGATCGGCCTGCAGATCCTCAAAGATCTTGGACTCAGCCGCGTGCGTCTGCTGACCAATAATCCCAAGAAGACCGACGCGTTCGTCTACACGGGAGTGGGCTTGACAGTTGTGGAACAGGTCCCAATCGTCGCCCCGCCCCATGCCTGCCGATCTGGCTACATGGCTGCCAAACGCAGCAAAATGGGCCATCTCCTGCCCGACGAAGTCGTCACCCCGCCGGGACTTGAGTAGCCGGAGGTTCCGTCAACGGCCGAAATACCCCTCACCCGCAGGGCAGCACGGGCGTTGGCTCTCTCTGAATTGCAGTGAAAAAGCCTGCAAAGCTGCGATGGTGAAACGACACGAAATGGACAGATCGGATTGCTCACAACTCCACCACGAGGAGTATGGAGCAACTTGACTTTTCTATTTCTCCACAATCCCTGCAAACGTTCCAATCGGTTGTTTCGCCAGCCGGGGACAGTCCCCGTCAATGAGTAGGGTACCCCGAATCCAGTTGGCGTGTGCCCCATTCCGCGGGCTCAAAGCGGCCGTCGAGATCAGTGAGCAAATGCAGAAGTCAGATCACTTTGCTCCGCCACTTCCGCCCGCCCCTCTGTACCGTCTGCGTTCCGATTTCCAACCAGCCGGGGACTGTCCCCGCAGGCCCAACGGGGACTGTCCCCGCGGCAGGATCGGGCGCTCCGGCACCGGATTGGCTCCTTGCCGAGCGGCCGCTATAAGCCAGAAGTCACTCAAATTTGTCAAAATCCTTGCGAGCCGTGCAACTGTTGCAATCGGTTGTTTCGCCCAACGGGGACAGTCCCTGTCAATGAGTCGGATGTCGTGAACCCCGATGGCGTCGGCCACCATACCGTGGGCTCAAATCTGCTGTCGAGATCGGGGGGCGGATGCAGAAATTCGGATCAGTTTGCTCCGCTACTTCCGCCCACCCCTCTGTACCGTCTGCGTTCCGATTTCCAACCAGCCGAGGACAGTCCCCGCAGGCCCAACGGGGACTGTCCCCGCGACGGAATCGGACGGCTGCGGGGCCGGATTGTTCCTTGCCTTTCGGCCGCTACCAGCCAGAAGTCACTCAAATTTGTCAAAATCCCCACGAGCCGTGCAACTGTTGCAATCGGTTGTTTCGCCCAACGGGGACAGTCCCCGCGAATGAGTTGGATGTCGTGAACCCCGATGGCGTCGGATCCCATACCGTGGGCTCAAATCGCCGGGCGAGATCGGGGGCCGGCGCGGCCGTTAGATCGCTTAAATTCGCCACCTGGCCCCGCCACTCTGTCGCGGCCGTGTTCCGATTTCCAACCAGCCGGGGACTGTCCCCGCAGGCCCAACGGGGACTGTCCCCGCAGCGGGATCGGGCGGCTGCAGCACCGAATTGGCTCCTTGCCGAGCGGCCGCTATAAGCCAGAAGTCCCGCAAATTTGTCAAAATCCTTGCGAGCCGTGCAACTGTTGCAATCGGTTGTTTCGCCCAACGGGGACAGTCCCTGTCGATGAGTCGGATGTCGTGAACCCCGATGGCGTCGGATCCCATACCGTGGGCTGAGATCGCCAGGCGAGATCGGGGGCCGGCGCGGCCGTTAGATCGCTTTACTTCGCCACCTGGCCCCGCCACTCTGTCGCGGCCGTGTTCCGATTTCGTGCCAGCTGGGGACAGTCCCCGCGGCGGGATCAGACAGCTGCTGGACCAGATTGGTTCCTTACCGAGCGGCCGCTACCAGCGTGACGGCACTCATATTTGTCACAACCCCTAAAAGCCGTGCAACCGTTCC
>Ga0172372_10000425_pt1 | contig 64417 bp, 64 predicted proteins | sample LakKiv5m_2_FD_114544 | JGI IMG/M metagenome (GOLD analysis project Ga0172372, IMG submission 114544) | Freshwater microbial communities from Kabuno Bay, South-Kivu, Congo - kab_092012_9.5m | ecosystem: Environmental > Aquatic > Freshwater > Lake | place: Democratic Republic of the Congo...
AATGCCCAGTTCATAACATCGATCTTATCTTCATCATCTGTCCATGTTCGGGCTACATTGGCGAAGAGATCTAACCGTTCTGTAGCTTGGTAGGAAACACCTACCTCACCACCGTAGAGCGTCGCATCACCTAGATTATCGTATTGTTCTGTTACGAAACCATTAACGAAGCCTAGGCCTCTGGTGCCGATGTAATCAGAGATCTCGGTGTAGTATGCAGCGGCTTCATAGGTGAAGTCCCCGCTGCGGCTCTTGGTGCCTACTTCAGCACTGAGAGCACGCTCTGGATCGAGATCTTCCTTACCGATAATTCTGGTTGGAGCCCCTAGGTTCACGATTCCATTTTGGAATCTCTCACCTAGATCAGGAACTCTGAATCCAGAAGCCAAACTAGCATAGTAAGAACGGTCCTCTGATACTTTGTAAACAGTACCAAGAGAGCCACTGACGCCAAACTCATCATCATCATAGTTTGTGGTGCTATTCTCAAATGTGAAGAAGTCTCCACGGATACCAGGAATGAACTCCCATTTGCCATTCTTAATAGAATCTTGAGCATAAAGACCGACTCTAACCTGGTCAGCATCAGCTCTGTTTCTGTTAATTACGGTTGTTGGTCCATTAATCGAGCCAACACCGGCTTGAGCCACCACCTTTTGGGTCTCAGTCTCAGGAAGATCGGTTGTGTCGTAACCTAAATCTGAGCCGATAGTAAAGGTGTGGTCATTCCAGCCGTAACGGGCTTGAGTTTGCCACTCGTATGTATTCACTTCATCATCTGTATCAACAACGGAGGTTGTTACAGTCGCTGCAGGATTTACGAAGAGTGGGGGGCCAGCAAAGCCTGGTGTTCCCAAAGGATAGAAGGCAGTTTCGCGATGGAACTCACGACTCAACTGTTGCCAGTAAAGGCCAGTTTTGAAGTAATCCCAGTTACCGTCCAAATTAGAATCCTCATACTCTGCACCCAGCATCTGACGAGCATAAACTGGCAGCTCGAAGAATAGTGGGGAGGTAATTAGTTCTGATGATCCTGGAGGAGGAAACTTCGCGATTGGAAGAGTAATGGATTGATCTGTGACCAAGACATCTTCGTTCCTATCGTAGTTTCCGATTAAACGAATTTTGCTGTTATCATCTAGGTGGAAATCAACCTTCCCCCAAATACCAGCATTCTTAAATGAGCCACCATTTGGATCTTCGCCATCAGGAAGATTTGGCTCCCCTGCGTCAGTATAACTGCCACCAATTATAGCGCTGTATTTCTCATCGCCGAAATCGATATAAGCATTACCTCTGTTAAGATCCCGGGAACCGTCAAATTCATAACCGATTCCGCCATTTGATCCAGCCTCTGTGCGACGCTTTGGTTCACGAGTGATGATATTCACGACGCCACCGAATGAATCAGTACCATAAAGGACTGATGCTGGACCACGTAGTACCTCGATTCTCTCAATTGAGGAGGTATCGTAGAGGCTTAGGTTGCCGCCACCGTATCCAATTCCTTGACCAGCTTGTCTTACGCCGTCAGTTAGGGTCAAAACTCTCTGTGCCCCCAAACCACGGATGGTGAAACCTTCTTGCCAGTAATTCGGATTACCTTCGGCTGGAGCCATTCCTAATCCAGGAGTGGTTCTGATGATGTCATCGACGTCAGTGTTGCGGACGGATGATTCGATATCGGAACGCTCAATCGATGTGATTGCTTGAGGCACATCTAAAGGGTCTTGATGAGCGCCTCTGCTGGCGGTTACAACTATTTCTACTGGCTTCTCTTTCTTTTCTTCTTTTGCAGCTACAGTTTCTTCAGCAGCCAAAGTCCCTGCTCCTAGCATGGTGGCAGCTAAAGTGCTGGCAAGAAGTAAGTTTTCTAAGCCTACTCTCTTTAATTTCATAAAATACTTCCGTATGAAGTAAAGTTAACGGCGGGACGGCTGTCCCGAATGGCTGAGATACTATTTTGAGGGGCAAAAAAGTCAAGTCATTACAGGCACTTGTGACAAAGCTGTGACAAAAGAAACGGCTCCGATTGGTCTCAAATAAAAGCACCCTCCAATTTTGCCTTAGGAAAGAGCATGGGTTAATTAGGGGGCATGAAAGGTCAAAGATTCCGCCTTAGTTCACGATTAAAATACCTAATCCTTACAGTTTGGATCCTTTTTACACTATCCTTAGCCGGATGGCTCTTTTATTTTTCTTATGAGCAGATTGCTCGGCTCCAGGCTCTAGGCGGAGAAGAGATGGTGGATGCTGTTAGGTATCAGCGGATGCTCTTGTGGGAATCTACTGTGCTGTTCACCTCACTATTAGGGGGTGCTTTGGTGATCGCTCTCTATATGTTTAGAGATCAGGAGCGAAGTAGAAAATTAAAAAATTTCTTTCTTACTTTTACGCATGAATTAAAAACGCCGCTGGCGAGTATACAACTTCAAGCCGAGAGTTTAGCTGAGGATCTAGGTGAATCTCAGCATAAATCATTAATCGAAAGGCTTCGATCTGATACTAATCGTTTGGGGATACAGCTTGAAAATTCTCTTTTCTTGGCAGAGGCCGATGCAGGAGAATTCCATTTTCAAAAAATCTCTCTTCCTCAAGATATCTCGCATTTGACTCTGGCTTGGCCATCATTAGCCGTTGAGATTCATGGCGAAGCAACTGTAAATGCAGACAAACGCGCCTTTGAAAGTATAGTGAGAAATATACTAAAGAATGCAGTTGATCACGGTCGAGCCTCAAGAATGAGAATTGACATTTCAACAGAGGCAGAAAGCGTGAGGTTGTTGTTTAAAGATAACGGCTCAGGATTCTCCGGAGACCCGAAGGTTCTGGGGAAGCTTTTTGTTAGGCCTTACTCCGGCAGCGGAAATGGCATCGGATTACATCTTATAGAGCGCCTGATAACTAGAATGGGTGGCGTGATAAAATTCCCTGAGACTAAACCGAATTTCGCTATTAAAATTGAATTGCCCGCCAGCGGTTTATCTTAGAAGCAGTTGGCGTAACTCCTCATAAATTCCTGGGGCAGCTGCTATAATTTCATGACATGAGATATCTTCACCAAGATTATTTAGGGGGCTCTCTTTTAAAAATCCACAACTAGCACCCGCCTCTTTGGCTATTAACTTGGCTGCGGCAACATCCCAGGGACAAAGAATAGGTTCATAGAATCCATCAAGTCGACCACATGCCACCATACACAAATCAATCGCTGCAGCCCCCAGTCTTCTCACATCCTGGGTTTCCTTGAGGATGTTAAATATTTGTCGAGTAATAGATTCATTAAATTGACGCCTTTTTGTTGGAGAAGATGTGCCAACTGCAACAATCGCATTTTCAAGTTTATTGACTTCAGTTGGACGGATTTGTTTACCGTTTAAAAAAGCTCCCCGCCCTTTGGCGGCAGAAAACATCTCATTAGAGAATGGATTGTATACTACGCCAACCAGTACCTCTTTATTAAGAGCATATGCAATAGATACTCCGCATAATGGAATTTGCCTTGAGAAGTTGGTGGTGCCATCAATTGGATCGATAATCCATAAATTATTGCCGAGTTTGTCTGCCGATGGATTTGTTTCTTCTGAAAGAAATGAATGCTCCGGAAACAGATCTTTTATTGCTTTAATTATTAAGTTCTCAGAAGCTAAATCTGCCTCCGTTACTAGATCTCCCTTGGATTTTTGATTTATAATTAGAGACCCTCGTTCGCTAATCTGTTTAACTAGCTGGCCGGCCTGCGCTGCCACCTGTTCAGTAAAGGTTAAAATTTCAGTTATGTTTGTTATTTGCATGAGTTCTAGAATAGCTGTTTGAAGAGGGCCTTGCCATGTTCAGGGCTGAATTAAATCTTAAGTAAGCTCAGACGAAATGCCCTAAGCTATTGATTATAATGATTAATCTTCAGCTGCTTAAGTATTCAAAAAGGTATAAAATCTCGGTCTCCGCTGAAGTATAGCAAAAAGTAAATCATGAATATCGAAGTCGCTGGCCAAGGTGAGTTTAATTTTGGTGAGGGAAATACCCCCTCCGGGATAGATCCAGCTCTGGCAGCTCCACAGAGCTCCTCTGCGGAGGTAGAGTTAGTTTCTGATCTGCTGACATCTTTGCGCGCACAAAAGGTTCTAAGAGGGCAGCTTTTATCGACCTTAGAGTCGATGGTGGATCTCGGAATGATAAATAAATCACCCGGATCATATGGGCCCGTATTTGATTTGCTGTCTAATAATCTTAAGCCGCTTTCCGAAAAGGAGCTTCTACAATTAGTTCGCATGGGAAATAAGCTTCAGGCTAGCCACGAATTTCTAGAGGCTATTACCAGAGAGTCTTTAGCCCGTTTTGAAGAATACCCTACTTATGAGGCTTTAGAGAAATTAGTTAAGCCTACTCTTGAGAATTCCGCCCTAGTTTTAAAAGTTCAGGCAGAGCTCACCACAGCCATTGAGTTTTTAATCCCAATCTTGGAAGAGAATGAGCTTTTTGACATCGTGCAACGAAGCGCTAAAGCCAAGATTTTAGATGTTAAGTTGGTGACTAGTGTTATCGAGCGGCTGCATTCTCTACAAGCAGAGGGAGAGCTCGGCACCGAAATACTAAAGTCAACCACCCGTATTCTAACTACTTTGCCCTGTTTGCCTCCAAATTCGCTGACCTCAATTTCAAATTTGCTGCTTAACTTGCTTGATACTCAGCAAGGAGATGACCTTATTGAGGCCACAATTTACCTGGGCAGGGTTGATCAGATTGATTCAACATTTGCCTATGAACTAATCGGGCGAATTCTAGAAAATCCCGAGTCCCTAAGTGGCGAGGGCTGTGAGAGATTGTTCCAGCTATGTGTAGAAGCTGGGATAAAAGATAGAAATTTACTCATGAAAGCCCTTGAGCGTTTGATAGCCGTGTCCAGCCACACTGAGATAAATAAACTAGTAGATTGTTCTAGACATCTATCATCGATGAACTTTAGAAGTCCTCGTTTATTCGCAATAATTGGGGCGCAAGCTGAATATAAATTGAGTGTGGTTAGCTCTGACCGATTAAGGAATATAGTTGGGGATTGTGCGCAATTAAATATCATTCCCCCGGCACTCCTTTCATTTGTGGATCGTGAGATTTCAAAGAGGGAGATAACAACTCATGGGCTTTGCGATATTATATTCAGCTTTGCCCGCTTGAACTTCCCGTGCCCTGAGTTGCTCGGAAAATTCGAAAGACAGTTCAGCAATGATCTGCTGACTACTTGGCATACTCCATCCGAGATAGCCTCTTTAATGTGGTCACTAGCCATCCATAAGCCTGAGTTGGCACTCAAGGTATGGGACGCGGCTCAGGAGATGTATCGAAGAAGGTTCGCGCCAGCTGAGGTAGCTAATTCAGATTCGGCAAATGATCGATCCTGGATAAAATTTGATAACCTTAATTCCCCTTCTTATCACGGCCTGTACCATGCTCTTGTTGCGATGAAGATAGACGTGCCCGAATCGGTGCTTCAGCGTGTCAAAAAGGCCACTGGATATGCCGAATATGGACCACATAAGACGAATTTATTCGAACAATCTGTAGAACATTCTCTGAAGAAATTGGGAGTTGATTTTAGATCCCAATACTATTTTGAAGGTTATATATTAGACTTTTTGGTTCAGATAGGAAATCGAGTAATCGCCCTAGAATGTGACGGAATTAAGTATCATATTGCCGGTCGCCAAAGTCAGGGAGTCATGAACGGCTCCTCTACCATCAAGACGAGATTCCTCCAGAATCGCGGATTTGAGGTCATAAGAATACTCTCTGATGACTGGCAGAACGCAAAGGATCCTGCTGCTTATCTCTCTAAAGTGTTGAAAATAAAATAAAATAAATGATACCCTCTTAAGCCATGGGAAGAATTTTATTAGTCGAAGATGATCCGTCGTTACTCCAAACTATGACGGAGAGATTGCAAAAGGAGGGACATCGGGTGCAACCGGTTAAGTCCTGTGCCGAGGCCATGGCTCAAATTTCAGAGAAGTTTGATTTAGCAGTGCTAGATGTAGGTCTGCCAGATGGGGATGGGTTTTCTCTCGCGGCTAAACTCAAGAAACACCTCAGTGCTCCATTTATATTTGTGACAGCGATGAACTCGGCGGAGCATCGGCTGCAAGGATATGAGCTAGGTGCCGATGAATATATTCCCAAGCCTTTCCACTTGAAGGAATTTTTACTTCGGGTGAAGAAAGTTCTAGAGAGAACCATGACGCAGATAGTGAAGGTTGGGGCATTAGAGATAGACCTGAGAGCGATGTCTATAAAATATGCAGATGGGGGCATTGAGCATCCTACCTCCAGAGATTTTAGAGTTCTCAAATATTTAATAGAGGCGGCTCCCCGAGTGGTCAGTCGAGAGGAATTGGTTAAAGATCTTGTGAGTGATCAGGGAGATTCTCTGCCGACTTTTAGGACCGTTGATAATTCAATTGTACGATTACGAGATCTTCTAACTGAAGCAGCCCCCGATCCAATTAGGGCCGTAAGGGGCATAGGGTACCAGTGGGTACCTGCTTAATAGGGCTTATTGGCTTTAATTTCTTCAAGTATACCAAGATAAGATTCGTACCGGGAATGTGCGATCTCCCCATTTTTTACTCGATTTAATACCGTGCACCCTGGTTCAGAGATATGTTTGCAGTCTTGGAATTTGCAGTTATATCCAAACTCCACGAACGCATCTTTTGCTTCTATCTCAGAGAGATGAGAGATTCCGAAATTTTGAAGTCCTGGAGTATCAACCAGGAGCATTTGTGGTGAATTAGCAGGGAATGGATAAGCTATTGCTTGGGTGGTGGTCTGCTTGCCCTGGCCTGTTCTCTTGCTTACAGCATCGATCCTAGCAGAGGCTTCCGGCAGTAATTTATTTATTAAAGAGCTTTTTCCAACTCCCGATACCCCACAAAGTGCAATTAACTTATGCTGACCATCAAGAAATTCGTTTTTTAATATTTCAAGGCCGATATCGTTTTTGATGCTAACCTCTAAAATTGGAATTTGTATCTGCTGATAACATTTTAGCGCCGCTTGGGCCGCAGGTAGATCTTCAGATTTATCAACTTTGTTTAGAACAATAGTGCTCGATATGTTTCTCAGGTGGGCTAGAGCAAGAATGCGATCAATGAATACATGATTTAACAGCGGGCCTACCGCGGTCACTATGTAAAGATGATCGACATTGGCAACGATATCCTTAGTCTTGCCCAGATAGGAGCGATTTAAAATATTGCGCCGTGGTTTAAGTTCCGTGACCATTATTTCTTGCTTCTGATGCTCACAGACCACATAATCGCCTATGCAAACATCAAGGTCTCTTGAGGCTATTTTGGCCAGAGTCATTGAGTAGTGAGCATCGCAGATCTCCGCATAACGGCGGGTCACACTGGAGACGATTGCTTCGAAAGATGTCATAGCGGGAGTGGAGTTGTGCTCTTCTTGTTAAACACTTCCCAACAATTGTACCTTAAATCCGAGAATTATATCTTTTATCTTTGTAAGTACCTGAACCCAGTCAATCCTTCCGCCAAAATCCATGACATAGACTCCTACGAAGGTCAGTAATATTGGAGCTACAAGCGCTGGTAAGATCCCCTCTATTTCTATTCCTGGTAACAATTTAACAAGGACCCAGAAGACAAGACCGTTGGCAAAAAGTAATTTTAAGGTGTTATAGGTAACTTCATGAGGGATAGTTTGGAATAAAGTTTGGTCCCAGAGATATTTATTGGTTATCGAGAGAGCGATTACCATTAAGATTGGACCAAAAATACTGGTGACCCTCAAACCAGGGATTATTGCAGCTGTAATCACCAAGGCTACACTTTGCAGAAATATAAGAGTCAGGATATCATCCATAAGGCGCAGGCTAACCCACCGAAACCGAAGGGGAAAGGCGGATAATTTTATAACTCTGCTGAGCCCTAGACTTTCCACGGTTTGATGGTTATCTTTCGCCCATTAGAGAGGAAGGTACTTATGAATGGTGTCAAAGAGGGCTTTAAGCAGTTCATGGAAGGGTTGAAGGCTCGTAAAGAGCAGATGACTTCCACTGGCCTGATGGGTACAGTTTCATTTTATCTGCCTAGCCTGTTCTTGATTGTTCTCGGGCTAGTAGCTTTATTTAATCCAGCTCTTCTGGGAGTAATCGTTGCATCTATTTTTCTTTTCTTCGGATTTTTATTCGCGGTAGTAACTTGGCGTGTTCTTCAATGGAAGAAGCGAGTGGAAGCTGCTTTTAAGCAGTTCGGCGGTCAATTTGTAGTGCAGACCTATGCTATGCCAAAAGAAGATGAAGTGATTCGTCCTCGTCGTTCTGCTGACGATAAAAAAATTATCATTCACTAATTGGTAAAGAGTATTAGATATACTCTTCGTCGCTACCACCGCTGAGGTTGACTTTACCTTCAGCTTCAAGCTTACGGGCGATATCAATAACGCCTTGTTGAGCCTTTTCAACATCTTTGAGTTTGACTGGACCCATAGAGGACAGATCGTCGTTGATCATTTCAGCAGCACGTTTTGAAATATTCTTAAAGATCTTCTCTTTCACTTCAGGCGATGCTGACTTCATGGTGATCACCAATTGATCTCTTGGTACTTCCTTGAGAATAGCCTGCATAGATTTGTCGTCGATCTTCTTGAGATCTTCGAAGGTAAACATGAGTGACTTAATTTCTTCAGCCATGTTCGGGAAGGTTTCTTCGATTTCGCCGATAATACGGGCCTCATTGGTACGGTCAACGAAGTTAAGAATGTCGGCTGCGGACTTCGGTCCACCGGCTTTTTCTTCATCAGAGACGCCTTGTTTGAGCTGTTGTCGCAGGACTTCGCGCACCTCGTCCACAACGTCTGATTTTACATTTTGAAGATTAGCGATTCTAAGTAGGACATCAGTTTGCATCTGCTCAGGCATAAATTCCAAAATTTCTGCAGCTTGACCTGGAGATAGTTTAGTCATCAGGAATGCAACCGTCTGTGGATGTTCAGCCATGATGAAGTTTGCAAGAATATTTGGTGGTACATCCTTAACGATAGAACCAATTGGTTCTTTCTTTGCGCCAGTTATGTATTCCAAGAGATTTTCTCCCTCGGCTTCACCGAAAGCATTGGAGATTACTTTTTTGGCGAATTCTTTTCCGTCCACCAACAGGGTTTGACCTGCGGTTAGCATCCCTTTAAATTCTCTGCTGATAGAAAATTGGGTTTCGCGGTCGACCTCTTGCACAGACAAGAAGGCACGACTAATTCTTTTTACCTCTTGCTCGGTGAGATGTTGTAACACTAGGGAGGCAGTCTCTTGACCTACTGACATAAGAGTCAGGGCAGCTTTTTCTGTATTGGTTAATTCCTTACTCATCCCAAGGACCTAAAAAATTAAATATGAATAGATACAACGATCTAGAAAATTAGATGCCTTTATTGAAAAATTAGTAGCGACTATTTAGGATTGGCTAACTTATTGGGTTTACAAGTTTAATTGGGTTCAAACGGGTCAGTCCAGGTGAGCCAAGTCGCTATCACCCATGGTCATGCCTTGGGGGAAGTACTCTCGCCATCTTCTGCTGACGAGCCGTTTTGTCTCTGGATCGCAGAATAGCTCCTTGGGATACCAAGGCTTCATTCGAGCGTCGATAACTATAGGAGGAGTGTAGGCGATGTGGTTACGCATAACTCCCACCGCAGCTCCGTGAATATCCGCAGCTGGCTCAAATCGAGTGAAGGTTGTCCAGAGGAAGTTCATGCTAGACCGAGCACAACGAGCCGCCGAGTCACACAGTACAACCAGAGGCCAATTTTTAATTGCAGGGTCTTTAGCTAGTTGATCAGCGAAAGATTTATCCGCTTCATAGGTGGGACCATCAACAACTAACACTCCTGGGCAAAATATCTGCATCTCTTTTGCCCCACGAGGCAGCTGGATGGGCAGAGACTTGGGCAGCTCTCTTATGGGTTTGCCTACACCGAGAAGCACACCCTTGCTTCCCTCATTTACCTTTGGACCAGCATAATCAAGAGTATCCATCGATAAATTAGAAAAGATAAATAGATCAGTTCTAAAATCAGCACGCTCTAAAATATATTGAATCGTGCTCTTAAAATCCCTTAAATCCGGCCCGTTATCGGTCATAAGGAGAAACTTTGTTAGAGAGAGTTGCCCCTCTCCTAAGATTCTAAAAGCCGAGGCCATTGATTCCCGCTTGTATCGCTCACTAACTTTGGCTGCCGTGAGAGCATGATAGCCTGTCTCGCCGTAAGACCAGAGATCAAGCACACCTGGCATAACTAGCTTAACAAGCGGCAGGAGAATCTCTTGTAAAAAATCTCCAAGATAAAAATCCTCCTGGCGGGGTTTGCCAACAACTGTGGCAGCGCAGATTGCATCTTTACGATGCATCAAGGCCTTACATCTGAATAGAGGATAATCGTGTTTGAGAGAATAGTATCCATAATGATCACCGAATGGTCCCTCAGGATGCATTTCGTTAGGCATTACCTCTCCAACTAGCGCAAACTCAGCTTCGGCCGGCGTTAGTAAGCCATTAATAGAATTCTTTACCACTGGCAGCCTGCCACCTAGTAAAAGGCTAGAGAATAGGAGCTCTGGCACATTTTCTGGGAGTGGAGATATGGCGGACATAATTAAGGCCGGTGGTCCGCCTATAAAAATACTAACAGGCATCGGTTTGTTGAGCGCTCGATGAGCCGCTAGATGAAAGCCACCACCTTTGCCTATTTGCATATGTACTCCAGTGGTGTCATCTCCAAATCTTTGAATGCGATACATTCCTAAATTTGTCAGATCTTTCTCAGGGTGTTTTGTTAATACTAGAGGCAAAGTAATAAATGGTCCGCCGTCCTCAGGCCAAGTTGTAAGTAGGGGTAATCTGGTTAATGCTGGCGGAGTATCAATACACTCAGTGATAGGAGCACGAGATAATCTTTTAAGTCCAACTTTAGCTAAGCTTCCTAGTAGTTCTCGATGATCCCAGATCTTGCCTAGAGAGGGTGGCAGGAGTGTTTCAGGGGCGTGCGCTATCTGGGAAATTAGTCGACCAGGTCTGGGACCAAATGCCAGCTCTACTCGCTTCCTTGTTCCAAAGAGATTAGTAGCTAGTGGAAAGGAGGCCCCCTTTATATTCTTAAAAAGAAGAGCAGGTCCATTGGCGGCGATCACTCGGCGGTGAATCTCTGCCGCTTCAAGCTTGGCATCCACTGGATCATCGATCTCCACGAGGTCGCCTTCGGCGCGTAATATTTTTAAGAAATCCCTTAAATTTGTAATCATTTGAAGAGCCTAAACTTTACTTGCCCCTATGTCGATTGATGGGCACAATACCAATCGAAATCATTTTGGGGAAGCGCTATGGAATCAAAATCTCAGTTAGTTCTCTTTGAAGAGCTGCCTAATAAAGTAGGGTTAATTACCCTAAATGACCCTGACAAACTGAATGCCATGAGTGAATCTATGGCACAGGAGTTCTCCGCGCTTATCTCTAAGCTCAAGCAGAGCCCTAATAATTTGAGAGTGATAATCCTTACTGGAGCAGGTAAGGCATTCTCAGCGGGTGGTGATTTAAAGATGCTTGAGTCTAAAACAAAATTAGGTGGCGAAGAGAATCGTCAAAAAATGCTGGCATATTATAATTCATTTCTCTGCATCCGCGATTTAAACCTTCCTTTGATTGCTGCTGTTAACGGATCTGCGATAGGTGCAGGTCTTTGTCTTGCGAGTGCGTGTGATATTCGAATTGCCGGGGAATCCGCAAAGCTAGGGATGACCTTTGCCAAACTGGGACTACATCCAGGAATGGGCGCAACATTCTTTTTGCCCCAGGTCATGGGATATTCCAGAGCAATGGAGTTTATGTTAACAGCGCGAGTAATAGATGCGGCCGAGGCATTAAAAGTGGGGCTGGTTTCCCAGGTCGTGGCTGATGATCAATTGATGAATGTAGCCAAGGGGATCGCGCAGGATGTTTGCGGTTGTGGACCGGAAGCCATTAAGCAACTTTTAGAAACCCTCAGAACAGGCACTTTGGGATTAGATCAATCTTTAAAAAGAGAAGCTTCCGTTCAGGCAGTTAACTATGCCGGCACTGAATTCAAAGAAGGATTAGCCTCTGTGATGGAGAAGCGTAAGCCTAATTTTTAAAATTATTCGGCGTCGCTCTTATCTTTCTCTTTAGTTACGGGCTTGTTCCAAGGGGTCATCTCAATGCCGCGCTCTCTGAGATAGGTCTCTAGACTATATTTGCCGAGTTCATGATTAAAGAAATAAATACAGGCTCCTAAAAGTGAGAGATCTCTTAAAAGATTTGCCTTTTGCATAAGTAGCCATAGCCACTCGCACTCAATTCTGACCCCGACTGGAATCTCTATAAAGCCTGGAATGTGAATCCCTGCGATTGAAAACGCCAGATAAAATCCAAGAACCGCAGAGATTACCTGGATCCAAATTCCGGCCAGGAACATAGCCCCGCCCAGCATCAATAGATAACCACACAGCGCCACAACAAGGCTTGGATTCGGCAGCCACCAGGGTAAGACATCAAGTCTAAATTCCCCTGTTAAAATCAGGTCAGATCCAAATGCTATGAAAAGCAGTCCAAAAAATATCCGGGCTAATATATCTGTAAGATCTTTATTCATGATGCTCCTTAAGGGATGTTTTTAACATTTGCATGAATTCGGCACGCTCAACTTCCCTCGCACCAAGACTACTAAAAGTATCTGTTAAGGTCTGGCAATCTATCCAGCTAACGCCACGGTCCTTAAGCTTCTCCGCAAAAAACAGCAGAGCTAGTTTGGAGGCATTAGATCTCCTGTAAAACATAGATTCTCCTCCAACGAAACGCCCAATTTTAACTCCGTAGAAGCCCCCGACTAAGTTTTCACCTTCCCAGGCCTCTACACTGTAGGCGTAACCCATTTTAAAGAGCTGCTCATAAGCCTTGATCATTTGCCTAGTTATCCAGGTGCCCGCTTGGTTTGACCTATTGGTGTTTTTGGCGCATTCCCGGATTACCTGCTCAAAGGCTTGGTTCTCTGTGAAGCGCAGAGTCGTTTTTGTAGCAGCCTTTTTTAGCGATCTATTAACGTGGAGACCACTCAGAAATAGTACAGCTCTTTTAGGTGGAGCGAACCAAAGGAGAGGATAATTGGGATGAGGCCAGGGGAAGATTCCATTCTTATAAGCTAATAGAACGCTCTGGGGCTCAAGGTCTCCCCCTATTGCGAGAATCCCATTTTCGTCGGCAAATTCGACGGGCGGAAAGTTCCGAATAGCCATATACTTATTATAGCCGATCGGGAGGATTTGTAGGAGTACCCTTGAAAGGTGGTCCTCTGCCCCCAAGTAAGTGATATAATGAGGCATTCAAGGCATCAGATTAAAGCATGGGAACAAAAACAGGTAGCGGCACCGAAGTTATTGAAAGGCAGAAGGCTAAGACCAAAAAGCCTCGTCAATATCAGGTCGTCTTATTAAATGATGATTACACCAGCATGGATTTTGTGGTTTTGATTTTAGAGTCGATATTCCAAAAAAGCCCAGCCGAGGCAGTACAGATAATGTTGGCTGTTCATCAGAAGGGTAGCGGCGCTTGCGGCGTTTATACCAAAGAGATAGCGGAAGCAAAAATTGATGCAGTGCACAGGAGAGCTAGAGAAAATGGCTTTCCTTTAAGAGCCACGATGGAGGCGGCCTAAATGATGTTTAGCACAGGATTGAGTTACACTCTTGAAGCAGCTGTTCGTGAAGCCGAGCAGAGAAAGAATGCATACTTCTGCCTTGAGCATCTTTTATATGCTCTGATTTTTGACAACGAAGTTAAGGAGATACTCTTTAACTGCGGAGCCAATCTTGATGGACTAAGAAAAGCACTAGAGAATTTTTTTGATAATGAAGTTGAGAAGGTGGCGGCTAAATCTGCAGCCTCCCGTAGTAATGAGATCGAGCCTATTCAAACTCCGGCGGTACAAAGAGTGTTGCAACAGGCGATTATTCATACTCATGCAGCCGGAAAGAATTTAATCACCAGCAGAGATGTTTTAGTAGCATTATTCTCAGAGGAAGAATCCTGGGCAGTTTATTATCTGGCTGAACAGGGAGTTTCAAAATTAGATGTGACAGAGTACATCTCGCATGGAGTATCCAAAATTGGAGAAGACGAGGTCTCTTTTATTGAGGAGGAGGGTGAATCAGAATCAGATGAATACTATCAGACCTCAGGAGAGTTTGAATCTTCTCCAGAGCCAGCCGGCGGAAAGAACATTTTAAAGAGATATTGTGAAGATCTTACAGCACTTGCAGAGAGTGAAGAGCTTGATCCTGTGATCGGTAGAGATGCGGAAATAACTCGAGCAATTAAGATTCTGTGTCGACGCCAGAAAAATAATCCTCTGTTCCTGGGGGATCCAGGAGTCGGCAAAACCGCGATCGCTCACGGTATTGCCCAAAGAATTGTAGCCAAAAAGGTGCCAGATCTTTTGCGAGATGCGCGGTTATTTTCTTTGGATGTGGGTAATCTTTTGGCCGGAACGAAGTATCGTGGTGAATTTGAAGAGCGATTGAAAGCTGTAGTTAAAGAAATTGGGAAAATAAAAAATTCAATCGTTTTTATTGATGAAATTCATACAATTGTTGGCGCAGGCTCGACTGGTAGCGGCACCATGGATGCGGCTAATTTACTTAAACCAGCCCTGTCCTCAGGTAAGTTAAGATGTATCGGCAGTACAACTTATGAGGATTATAAAAAAAGCTTTGAGCGGGATCGTGCTTTAAGTCGGAGATTCTCTACCATCGAATTAGTCGAACCTTCAGTAGACGAGACTGTTCAGATTCTCGAGGGTAACAAGGATAGGTTTGAGGAGCATCATGGGGTCAAGTATACCTCTAGTGCACTGAAGGCCGCCGCTGAATTGGCAGCAAAGTACATCACAGACCGAAGATTGCCAGACAAAGCTATAGATGTAATCGATGAAGCTGGAGCGGCAAATAGTCTTCTGCCAGTTGCGAAGAAAAAGAAGAGTATATCAACTCATGATATTGAGATGGTGGTGTCAGCAATTGCAAAGGTCCCAGTCACTAGCGTATCGGGATCAGATGAAGTTCAGCTTAAGGGGCTAGAAGAGAACTTAAAAAAAGTTGTGTTTGGTCAGGATGCCGCGGTTACCTCAGTGGCTAGAGCCATTAAGAGGAAGCGAGCAAATATTGGCCTGGAAGATAAACCAGTAGGATGCTTTCTATTTGCAGGACCAACGGGTGTCGGCAAAACTGAGCTAGCCAAGCAGCTAGCCAATCTTTTGGGAGTGCCATTCCATCGATTTGATATGAGTGAATACATGGAAAAGCACACCGTTGCCAAGTTTATCGGCTCGCCACCAGGATATGTTGGATATGATGAGGGGGGACAGTTAACAGACTTGGTGCGCAAGCAACCTTACGCAATCCTTCTATTAGATGAAATCGAAAAGGCTCATACAGATATATTTAATATTCTGCTTCAGGTCATGGATACTGCAACATTGACTGATTCTCAGGGTAAAAAGGCGGATTTTAGAAATATAATTCTGATAATGACAACAAATGCTGGCTCAGATGCTTCTCGAACCTTAGGGTTCGGCAGGGGAGAGAGTGGTGGTAATAGAGATACAGCGATTAAAAATTTATTCAGACCTGAGTTTAGAAATAGACTTGATGAGATAGTAACTTTTGCTCCGTTGCCGATCTCAATTATGGAGCAGATCGTTGATAAAAATATTCGGGACCTTGAGGCGCAACTAAAGTCTAAGAAGATTACCTTTAACTTATCCAAAGAGGCTCGCACCTGGCTGGCACAGAACGGATTTAGTCCAGACTTGGGTGCTAGACCGATGGCTCGTTTGATTCAGAAGGAGATAAAAGATCCTCTAACTGATGAGATTCTTTTTGGTAAGCTCAAAGCCGGTGGTCAGGTTAAGGTCGACCTTAAGGGCGACAAATTGACCCATAAAATAACGAAAAAATAGTATTGTTGATTTATTAATAGAGCCAACATGCCTCCCAAAAACCCCTGGAAGACCCTAAGTACCCGACCCATTTATAAAAATCCTTGGCTTACTCTGCGGGAAGATAAGGTAATTAGACCCGACGGTCAGGAGGGGATTTATGGGGTGGTGGATACCCGTTTGGCGGTCGGAGTAATTGCACTTACTCCTCAGAAAGAGATCTACCTAGTTGGTCAATGGAGGTATCCTCTCAATCGATACTCTTGGGAGATTATCGAGGGTGGTGGCGATCCGAACGAAGATGGTTTAGTCACTGCCAAGCGTGAGCTTAAGGAGGAGGCGGGATTAATAGCAGCTCGTTGGCGACCGCTAGGAGGTGAAGTGCACCTGAGTAATTGCTTCTCGTCAGAGCGAGCAGTTTTTTATGTCGCAGAGGATCTCAACGAGACAGAGGCCGAGCCGGAAGGAACAGAAGAATTAGAACTGCGCAAGATGAAATTTTCAGATGTTCTTCTTATGGTAGATTCGGGAGAGATAACCGATGCCATGAGTATAATCGCGCTTAACAGGCTGAGACTAGAAATCTCATAAAAATTCTTTTTGAGGTTTGACTCCGAATCCCCTGATCAGTAAATTCATAGCTCGCGGCAGGAAGCCGCAAGAAACGAAGTAATTTTTTATCCAAATGTCGTTACTCAAGGAAAGAGACAATCTGGCGGAGACGAATTTGGTGGCAGAGACTGCCACCGAAACGGCTTTAAATATTGACTTTTCCGCCTCCAAGTCTATTACCAAAGAAAGAGCCCCTGAGGGTCACGAAAGTTTAATAGCGGACCTATCAAGCGCCCTGGATCCACGAGATAGAACCTTCGCTGCTATGTCTTTAGGATACCTAGGAGATCCAAAGGTTATTCCCGCTTTAGAGATGGCGGTTCTTACCCGGAGTGAGAATATTTTTGTCTTGGAGGCGGCGCTTAGGTCTATTGCTCAGTACGGTCCTGCGGCAGCCCACTCACATCTGAGTGTTTCGCGGATAATTAATCACGACTCGGCTATAGTCCGGTTAGCAGCAGTGCAGGCCATAGACAGCTTTAAGTTAGAGCCTAATGTAATATTCTCGGTGCTTAGCGGGCGATTTATGGATCCTGCCCTGAGCGTTAGACGAGAGGTTGCCAAGATAATGGATGAGCTTCCAGCAGAGAATCTGCGTGAGATTCTGCCGAAGGCGATCCATCTTTTGGAGATCGGTGAGGGAGATAAGAGACTAGTTGCTCACCTCATGTCCATCATCGAAAAGGCTGGCAAAGAATCAGTAGAAGGTATTTCAGCTGTTCGGCAAAGGCTAAGAGATTGTGAGCCAGATATTCGCATTAAAGCCGCCCAGGCTTTGGGTCGAATGGGACAGAGTGTAAAGGTTGCAGCTATTGATCTGTATGGAGTCGTGGGAAATCCCTTGGAGGAGATATCTCTAAGGAGAGAATGCGCCGTGGCGCTGAGGGTGCACCGACTTTATGATGAAGATTTCTTAATGGATCTCGGGCGAGTGATAGAGGAAGATATTCTCGAGAATCAGCCCCGAAAAATAAATGAGATTCTCTTCTTAAAGCGTGAGATCATTGAGCTCTTAGGAGACTTTGGTCCTAAAGCTAGCAAGGCTGCTCCTTATTTGCGGGAGGCTCTCAAATCAGAGGAGCCTACTTTAATAGTTCCAGCCGCTGAAGCTCTGGCTCGGCTAGAGGCCTTGGAAGTTTTAATTGATGCCTTGAACTCTACCGATATCCTGGTGATGCAATCAATAGCAGATGCCATCAAAGGCATGGTCTATAAGATGAAGCATTCGAAGCGTGCCCGTCTGATGGCCCTGTTAAAACTCAAGTTTGCTTGGGTCAAGGAGCCTCATCTCTTAGATAGTATTATGGCGTTACTCAGAACCCTTGAAATGATTGAACAGACTGAGCGGTTAAATAATCCAGAACTATTTCAAGCTCCAGTCGATTTCACTATGCCCCTGCAGGCGTAATAGCTCATTGGTCTTGCTGAAGTGCTTACAACCCAAAAATCCTCTGCTTGCTGACAGCGGTGATGGATGGGGAGCAGTAAGAAGATGATGTTTGCTTGCGTCAATCATCACTGACTTTTTCTGAGCATATGCGCCCCACAGTAGAAATATCACCCCCGATCTTTCTTTATTTACAGCTGCAATTACCGCATCTGTAAATCTTTGCCAGCCTATCTCAGCATGAGAGCCGGGTTTGCCATCTTCTACGGTGAGCACAGCATTTAGCAGCAGGACTCCTTGGTCAGCCCACTTAGTAAGGCAGCCATGCCTGGGTCGCGGGATCCCGAGGTCACTATTTAGTTCTTTAAAAATGTTGATCAAGGAAGGAGGTGGCGGAACACCCTTTTTGACGGAGAAACATAGCCCGTGAGCTTGTCCAGGCCCGTGATATGGATCTTGACCCAGGATTACCACCTTTACGTCGCTTAGCGGGGTGTGATGAAGAGCTGCAAATACATCTTCCTCTAAGGGGTAGATCTTTTTGCCCGCAGCTCTCTCTGCTTTAACAAAGCCGCGGAGTTTTTTGAAATATTCCGCTTCGGCCTCGTTTTTTAGGATCTCCCGCCAATTAAGAGCCTCATTATTTGAGATTGTTTGGGGTTCCATGTTGCAAAGTGTGGCACAAAGAAACGATGTATGTAAATATTCCCCTCGTACCATTTTCCTCTATTTGGACCTTTATGTTGCAGTGTGATGCCTCTGATATAACAAATTGCCTTTTAAAAGCCCCGAACATCAATTCGGCCATTAAGAACTTTTTAAAGCGGGAAGTTAAGAAGGGCGATCCGGCTGAGAGGTTCGCCAAGACGCTAAAAGACGTTTTGGCCTCTCAGAATGAAGTAAGGTCTCAGCAATTTGTAGCCGAAGCGATGCCTAAATTTGTAAACCACCTCCACAGTGTGGCTTGTTACGCTTACTTCGAAGTAGTCGGCAAATTAGCTGCTGCAGTAGTCGATAAATATGCCGACGATTTTAACGCTACCTTTGAGATAGCCGATGGAGTTCTCTCTTACAAAGATGAAACAAGATTTAAAAAAATCTCTGATGAGGCTCTGGCGATTTTGAGAAATGGCCTTAAGGAACAAGGATTTGGTGATTCCGCATTTATGAAGAACATCACCATGTTGTCTATATTTGAACGGCCTGTGATCGAAGTGTTGGCGCCCAAGTTCTAAATTGTTTAGCATAGAGAGGCATCTAAACTTAGAGGGAAAGCTTATGAAAAAAGAGCTTATTAAGGTCGGATTAATCCTATTATCTTTAGTATTTTGTGCCAGCATGGCTTTGGCGGAGGATAAACCAAAAGATCCAAAGCCAACCGAAACTCCTGCCGAATCAACAGGCTCTGAGTGCCACGGCGCTTAAAATTTAATCTCCACAAGAAGCAGTTGGATGGTTGGGGATAGATGAGATACCTGCCGATTTTTTGCCTGCTCTTTTGGTTTCTTTGGGTCTAGGGGCAGCTTTGGCAACCACAGTAAGCGCTGTGCCAGGGTTGATATGGCTCTCTGAGCACAAGAAAGCACTTTTCTTATTTGCGGGGGTAATGCTAAGCCTGGGATTATTTGCGGAGCGACGCTCCCAAAATTTGGCGTGTCTAACCGATCCTAAACTGGCAGCAGCGTGTTCCGATACCAGAAAGTTATCGGGAGTAATATTGAAATTATCTCTGGCGTTTTACCTGATCGGATTTTTCTTTGCTTTTGTAGCACCGATATTGCTCTAATTATTTATTAGCTTGGCTGACAATAGGGCTTCAAACTCAGGAGAATAGTGCTCCTGAATGGGACCTCTTCGACTTATGTATTCTCTTTTGTGCTCTGGCCCAAGTTCACCGGAATCGAATAATTTTTTTATCTCCCGTTCGATTTCTACCCTCTGAAAATTAGAAAATCTTCTGTCATCTTGGGCAATCTCCCCGACAGTCTTCCACTTATCAGGCGCTTTCATGGAGCTACATATCGAATTTCTTAACTTTGCGAATCCAACAGTAGTTAGGTGGGTCTTTGATGTGAACTGAGAGGGGCCATCTATGCCTGTCAATTGAGAGATCATTTGCCGCTCCTGGAGGGTAGGATTCCTGTCGCCCCAAGGGTATTCCTGCCTAAAATACTCGGGATGTTTGTTTCTATGAGCTAGGACTGTTCCAGTGCACAATCCTTCGGGGATACCCAGTTCAGCAGCAAGAGCTTTGATGGAATACAAATCCCGGAATCGTCGTTGTAATTCTTGATAGACACTCTGGGGCACATGGAGGCTCTCACTCTTGCCTTTTTTAAAGTAACCATGTTCGGTACCCTCTGAGACTAATTGATCAAAAATTTCACAGGTTCTCTTATCTTCTTGAAAGGCACTCTGTCTGTTTAGTTTTAATACCATCCAGTCTTTAGGGGCAGATCTACCCAGTAAATTTCTTATTTCAGAGATTGCTTCAGGGCTTATATGGGTCGCGATATTATAAGTGTCTTTTGAACGGTATTGACGAATAGCATCTGGAACTTTTTTAGAGATATCTGAAATCAATTTATTAGCGGCCTCTCTAGATAGATCATAACTAACCCTTAGGGATATAAGAGTGTTCCAACCCTCAGGCGCCATCTCTGCCGGTTTTAAAAAGTCTTTAAGTTCAGTCAGTAGGTTTTCATGATAGAGAGTTCTAGCGCGACCTTTGATTCGACACTCCATTTTGAGTTCATCAATTTTATCCCCCATACTTTCTAATACTGTTTCGAACTTGCCACCTGTGATGTGCAGTTGCCGACAGATCGCATCTCTAGTTGTCCACCCCTCTGGGATTTCTGAGAGGTTCTCTCTTTGTTTCTCTTTGCCGAAATTTGGTAGAACTCTGGCAAGTTCATCCATGGTCAGAATTACTTCAATACCTTCAGCCTTCAATTGGGGCATTCTTTCAACCAGCCACTCAGGTCTATTAACGCTCAGCGTCTCTTCAGAAGCCGTAACCACGGCTTGCCCATTAAGAATATCACTGTAAATTACAGGTCTACTTTGAGCGCGGCTGTCTGCGTATAAAAAGTCAACAACTATAGCGTGCTTTTTAGGATCTTCAGGATCGAGCCTTGTTGCTCTGCCACCTCTTTGCTCCGCCCTAACTTTTGAAGAAGTAGGGGCTAGATTTAAACAGACAGAAACCGACGGGCAGTCAAACCCTGCGATAAGAAGGTCAGCATTACACAGTACTTGAATCTCGCCGGATTTTAGCTTTTTTAGCTTTTCCTCTCGGTGTGGATCAGCGCCATGGACGAAGTCAGCTTTTATTCCTTGCTTCTGCATCAGTGCAGCCAGATCCTCTGAGTGCTGGATACCAGCGCAGAATGCTATCCCCTTTTTATCAGAAAATAAGCTCTGCATGGTTTTGACGGCGGCTTGATTAACAGATTCAGTGTTAATAGCTCTCTGCAGTTCCTGCTCATTGTAACCGCCATCAGTGGTTAATTTGACATGACTCAGATCTGTGTTGATATAGACCGCCAAAGATGAACTTGGTGCAAGAATACCTCTTCTAATTGCTGCCACTGTATCAAGGGAATGAATTCTCTCATCAAGAAGTTGATCTAGAGTTTTGTTATCATGATATTCAGGTGTGGCAGTGAATCCAATCACTATAGAGGATTCCTTGAGCTCAGAAATTACCGCCGAACTGCCCCGTCCTAGAGCATTATGGGCTTCATCCAGAATCACCAGGTCAAAATCATCTGCCTTCCATTGCCCATTTTTAAAACAGGCGATCATCGAGTTATAAGTAGTAATATTAATCTGCTTTTGAGTATCTTTCTGATCCCCATACCAGAGACCGATTTGACTTTCGGGGATTGTTTCAGCAAAGCGCCGCATCTGATCGCGGGTTTGAGTGAGAAGATCTGTTGTAGGAACCACAACCAGAGTTTTTAAGCCTAGGGTTTCAGCTAGTTCACAAAATATCGCAGTTTTGCCGGCGCCTGTTGGTAGCTTTATATAGCCGGCGGATATTCCTTGCTCCAGAGCATTTCTCAGATCCTCAAACACATCTACCTGGTGATCTCTTAAGATCCTCTTTTCGGCTGAAAGATTTGCCTCGACGTATCGGTCCAGGCGGTTTAATGCTTCAATAAATTTTACTCGCTCTACCAACTCAGGTGGGACTTCGCCTTTTCGGGCGGCAGAAAGTGTCTCAATAAAGGTCTTTTTTCTTGCTGGATATTCTAATTGGGGCTCGTAATTTAGGGGCTGGAAGGAGAAGTCTTTAATGCCTGCCGAATCTTGAGCTAGCCGTTCGGCAGTCTGCAGATCTTCGCCGAGCCTTTGAGTAGTTTTGACTTCAACCATAAAAAAACCCTTATCCTTAAATGTTATTAAGTGTTAAGTGCTTTTGGTGATTCAGCTCGAATTTTACTGATAAACCGGACTTAAATAGCCAAGATTCAGTACCTTCAGGGGGTTATTAGAATAGTCCACAGGGCAAAACCACTGAGCCTGAGGGGGTAATTTTAGGTCTTAAGTTATCCACAGGTTAGAAAGAAAATTTACTAAAAACACACTCCTCTATTTAGTAAGAATCAGTTTTGTTTTACACTCTCCCAACTTCGGGGTGATTAATGTTTATACTTGGAATTGCTGGGGCTTCTGGCAGTGGAAAGACATATCTCGCTCAAGCAATCCAAGAGGGATTGCCGAAGGGTCGTGCCGTGGTTATCACTGTAGATTCTTATTACCACTCCCAACACAAACTCTCCTTAGAAGATCGAGCTAAACAGAACTACGATCATCCTGATTCATTAGAGCTATCCCTTTTGGTCGAGCACCTACAAAAACTTAGATCCGGCGAGCAAGTAGAAGTGCCTTGCTATGACTATGCGCTTCATACCAGGTCCCAGGATACCGTAAGGGTCATGCCTACTGACTTTATTATAGTGGAGGGCATTCTTACATATCACCTTCCCGAACTCAGAGATAAGTTAGATCAAAGAATATTTATTGATACTCCACCGCAGCTCTGCTTGGAGAGACGTATGTTGAGAGATACAGTAGAGAGGGGTCGTTCCAAGGAGTCGGTTTTAAAGCAGTGGGAAGAGACCGTATTTCCGATGTTTAAAAAGTTTTGTCTAGTCGGCAAGCAGTATGCAGATACAGTTTGGCAAGGTGATCAAGACAACACTCAAAATATAAAAGAGCTTTGTTTGAAATTAACTAGTTGGCGAAGGTAGTAAGGGACAAAGATGTCGAATCAAGTTGGCTCAGATCATGGAATTTGCTTAGACCGACTTTACAATACCGTTCCGGCGTGGATTAAGCCGTGGGAGCCTAATATCCAAGAGCTTTTTTCTCAATTACAGTCCCCTGATTCTTTTGATAGGCAATTCAATTACGTGGATCCACTATACGGCAGAGAGAAATTGTCTCCAGAGTTGATGGATCTAATAAACACTGCACCGATGCGTCGTTTGGGCGCTGTCAGTCAGATGACTGTGGGTATGACAGAGAAAGGCCGTGGCATAGAGCATAGCCGACTCACACACTCAATCGGGGCGTCTATCCTCGCTGGTCGGGTGGCAGATCAATTAGAATTTAATAGTCATGAGCGGATTTTGGTGCAGGTTTTGGCTCTACTGCATGATTTAAGGCATGGTCCATTTTCTCACATCTACGACCACATGCATATTGATGGGCGTCCGTTCGACCATGATATTAGGTCTATCGACTTCTTGCAGGCTCCTGATCTTGCGAAAGCTCTCAAAGGGTTGGGCTTATCACCAGAAGAGATCTTTTCTAACCTGACAGATAAAAGAGAAGGCACAGGTCAGCTGGCTCGACCAATGGGCTATCTTGCGAAGGAATTACTTGATCGAGTGGATTATCTAAGAAGAGATACATATAACGCTTCATTCATTCCTCAGTATTGCCATGAGGCGATTGCCAGGACCTGCTCGGATCTTTTGAGAGTGCTTCAGTACAATAGAGAACAGAACCTAATTGTTGTGGAGGAGCATGATATTGGCATAGTACAGCGATTTTATATGTGGCGGGCCTTTGCCTTTCAGGTTGTGCCATTAGATAGAGCAACTCAGGCTCTTAATGCCTATCTAAGACGGGAAGCCGATCGCTCCCTAAAACATATGACTGAGGCTCAAAGGAACCAGTTCTTAAAGGAGTCTACATCTTTCACTGACGAGCAGCTCTTAAGTTACTTCGATCCCAAAGCCAGGGAGATCTTAAAGGGTGGAAAATTTGAGTCCAATTTTGCTGTATTAAACGTAATTCAGGCCGGATCTTTGACAAGAAAAGGAGTGGAGTTCCTTAGGGTTCATCCTACTAAAGAGTTGATAGAGAGGTCATGTGGTAAGAGATTCTGTGAGGATGTCGACCCGCTGATTGCTAGAAGACCCCGCCCTCCGTCTCCTATTACATTTAATTTTCAAAGTCATACAGGTTACATAGAGGAGCGACGTGTAATGCCCCTAGCTCTGCCAGATGAGCTTGTGGAGATGACTCACGGTCACCTAGCTCCAGGCATTATCCCAGTGGGATGTGACTCCTCAGAGGTGATGATCTGTTGTCACAGTGGGGAATGGGGCGATACCGACAGGTTAATTGATGCTCAAAATAAGATTCAGAAGGCATTGGTAGATGAGGGCTTGATCCAGGTCGGCAATGATACCCGGGTCGGATTAGACCTTCTTACAGCACATAACCGGCACTAATCATTCACTATTTATTTGACTCATTTAGCTCCTGGATTACAATAACATCTGTTGGAGTACTTTTTTCTTTAAAAATTAAAGACCGGTAGAAGTGTGTTCAACGATCCCTGTGGGTTTCTGTTTGAGGTGGTGGTTTGAAACCCTAAACTTTGCAGAGCTCCCCAGGGATCGGAGAAAGTTAACAATGTTTATGCTTTATTGTTCTAGGTTTATTTCTTTTTAATTTCCCCGCGAGGATTTCCCCACCGGACTTGATGACATCATCCGAGAAAACTCGGACTCAATGCCATGAAGCCCGATGGGGCGGTCGCTCACGGGAGAAAAAAATGAACCAAGAAATCAACCAAGTCGTTGATGCTTACACCCTTCTGGGTGAAGCATCTGCTGGAGGTAATTCTCCAGAGGAATTCCGTCTGGCCCACAAGCCAACGGAAGAGTTCCAACGTCTGATCGACGGTCGCAAGGCCGTTGCGCTGGACGTGGATGGGACCATCGTGCGGTACCAAAGCCCGATGGTTCAGGCCCAGACCTACTTCCAGGGTCTTCGTTTGCGTTTTGTGAGGCCCAGCTGCCTCATGGAACGTGAAAAACGGGATCTCGAGAAGGAGCTCTGGAAAGTCGTAGAGGAGGTCCATGTGACCCACCACTACAACGAACTCGCTCCCCGCTGCTTTGAGCTGTTGAAGAGTGCGGGACTCGTTCATGGAATCCGTGATCACGTACAGATGGATAACGAAATCACCCCCCACAGGGGCAAGTTCGTTCTTCCTGCGTTCGTGCAAGCGGGTTGGGTGCAGAGGATGGAAGGTGCTCATCGCATTTGTGATGCCTTGGCTCGCCAAGAAATCACTGTGCGTGTGAACACCACCACCCCCTACATGGTCGCGGAAGGCTACTTGCCCAAAACGATCACTACCAACACGGGTGCTCTGACGTATCGTGAGTCAGGCGCGGTCTTCGGGTGTGAAGTGAAAGAGAAGAAGCCGAATAGGCTTTGTCTCGATCTCTTCTGCAAGAAGAACGCTCGGGCTCTCGACGAAGTCATCGTGATCGACGACGCCTGGAGCTTCGTCGAGACGAGTCTCGAAGCGGGAGTGGGTGGTGCGGTCTGGATCGGTAACGACCCGGAACGTGCCCAGAGGTTCGGTGGAAGGCTTCTTGTGGTGAATTCGGTTGAGAAATTGACCGAAATCGCCTGAGAAGCCTCCGTGGAAGACCCGAGGTAGCCTTAAAAACTACCTCGGGTGTCAACCACTCTCAGGTTTTAGAAAACTTCTCCGATCCTCTCCATTTCTCAAAAATCTAGCACATTAATTGCTTCCTCTCCTTATTAGTAATCCGCTTTTAAGCGGATAGAATTTTAAAAATTTAGGAAACCCTATGAATTCACAGGGAGATCTCTCTTTAACAGAGACGGCGGATAGCAGTTCGTTGCGTCATCGTTTTGACACAAGTGTGATAGTCGGGTTGGCGATTGGACTATCGCTAATCATATTCGCACTTTTATTATCTGGCAGCGCTAGTAAGTTTTTTGATCCAGCTGGATTTCTAATTGTAGTGGGAGGAACTTTAGCTTCTACCATGATTCAGTTTTCTTTGGGGGAGATAATAGAGGCAGCCCACTTAGCAAAGACAGTTATGTATCGCCGAACTGATTCTGCGCTTGAGAGAATTATCTACTTTGTGGATCTTTCAAAAAAGAGTCGTAGGAAGGGCACTCTAGTTTTGGATGATGAAGCCGGCATAGTGGAGGATCTCTTCTTAGCGAAAGCTTTAGAAATGACTGCTGACGGAACTGACCCAGATGTCATCCGCAGGATCATGGAGAATGAACTTAAGAACCAAGCAGATAAGCAAGGCCGCTCCGTGGCGGTATTTCAAACTATGGCTGCTTATGCCCCTGCATTCGGTCTGATTGGTACTTTGATTGGATTAGTGGGCCTTTTAGGGGCACTCAGCTCGCCTGATGCTGTGGGTCCAGCTATGTCAGTAGCTTTGATGACGACACTCTATGGTGCATTGATTGCAAATCTTATCTGTCTGCCACTAGCAGGAAAGCTACGTCACCGTAGTGAAGAGGATACTGTAATTAGAACCATCACAATTGAAGGTGCTGTTTCGTTAGCCCAGGGAGACAATCCTATCGTGGTTGAGCAGAAGTTACAGAGTTTCTTGCCTACTTAGAGGAAGAGTCATGACTCAGATAAGTGCAGGGCAGGTGAATGAACAGAACTCATTTTTTTCGGCGTATGTATCCCTGATTCTTATCGTCATTACTTTTATTTTAGCTTTCTTTTTCAGGCCGGATGCTTTCGTCAAGAATATTGAGGGAGATGATGGCCTCTCTCTTTTGGCAGAGAAGATAGCCATAGAGCAGCCCTTCATTGAAAAGACTCTCAAAATTAATCCTGAGGCTTGGTCTGGAATTATTTTTGCGCTCAAGAATCACGATTTGGATGCGGAGATAAAAGTGATGGCTGATTCTGATGATGAGGCTCTCCGGGCAGGGGTATCTATTTTTAGAACTTTGCTAGGGGAGGGAATACCGGGGAGAAGTCTTAAGGTCTACGGCTCGACAGGGCAACAATCAAACGCAGTTTTGGTAAAATTATATGACGCTAAAGAATGATCTAAAGGGAGCTCAGGGTCATGCTGGTGACACCCATTGGATGGTGACGTTCGGCGATCTTTTGACACTACTGCTCTGCTTTTTCTGCGCCGTCATTACCCTTAATGCTTATAATATCAAGGGGTTAAATGTGTCTCAGAGACCCAGCGGGGATGGTACTGTAATTGCAGCGAGTACCCAGCGGCAATGGTTTTATTTCTCGGAGGTGCCCAGCTCGGTGGAGATAAAAGGTGCGCTACTAAAACACCAGCAGGAGCATCCAACACTGAAGAACGCCGAGATTGCAGACATTTATGTTGAGGTCTGCAGCGGGTCGGTTGGCGAACCTGACCAAGATGGTTGGAGTCAATCGATTGAAAGGGCCCTGGCTATAAAGCGTCAACTTGTTGACGACTTTGGATTAGCCGAGAGTCGTATCGCTCTAAGAAGTTTGGGTAGGTTGTGCAGTGAGATCTCAGGATCACCCAAGATTGAGGAAGCGAAGATAGGTTTAGGGATAGGATTCCAAGGAAGGTTTTAGTTATGGCTGCAGCAGAAGAACAAGCAAAGGAAGGTCAAGCACCCGAAGCTGCCGCTCCTGCCAGTGCTGGCAAGAATAAAAAAATTATCATTATCGGGCTCGTTGTCGGCATTGTATTGATTGCCGCTGGAATTGCCATCGCTGTCATATCTTCAGATGATAAGAGTAAGACCCTGGCACCGGATGCAGCTCTTGAAGGATTTCAAAACCAAAACATGTTGGCAGAAGAAGGTGCTGGTGAAGAAGTTGCCTATGATGAAAATTCTGAAGCGCTCGGCGCACTATTCCCACTAGAGACATTCCTAGTGAACCTAACTGGTGGAGGATTTGTTAGGGTTCAAATGCAGGTCGAGTTCACTGGCAGAACCGTTTCAAAGAGATTTCAGAGCAAAATAGTCCCGATTCGAGATGGAATAATTCAATTACTGCTCGGCAAGCGTCGTGAAGAGCTTCTAAACAAAGAGGGACAGGAAAACGTGAAGATGGAGATTATAGCCATCATTCATGAATTATTAGCCCGGCAGGATATTAAGAACGTTTACTTTACAAATTTTGTAATCCAGTAGGAAGAACATGGCTGACCAAGTATTATCACAGGACGAAATCAACTCCCTACTCCGTGGTCTTTCTGAGAGCACTACCGAGAAAGATGAGGTGGTCACTGAGGAAACAAATTCCAATATCAAAAAGTACGACCTTGCGAGCCAAGAACGAATCATTCGTGGTCGAATGCCGACCCTTGAGTTGATTCACGATAGATTCTCAAGACAATTTAGAACACATCTTAGTAAGTTTTTAGGTCGCTCAGTCTTTGTGACTGTGGGCGGAATTGAGATGATAAAATTCGGTCTCTTTATGAAGAAGTTACCGTTGCCATCCTCTCTTCATATTTACCGCATGCCACCGTTCTCAGGTTATGCCTTGATGGTTGTTTCCTCATCTCTTGTTTGTAGTGTAGTAGATTCTCTTTTCGGCGGAGCTGGAGAGGGCAAAAGCAGGGTCGATGGCCGTGAGTTTACCTCGATAGAGAACCGTCTTATCGGAAAGGTCGTATTGATGGCTCTGGATACTCTTAAAGAGGCCTGGGCGCCAATTCACCCGATTCACTTTGTATATGTGCGTTCAGAATTCAATCCTTTAGCTGTTGCGATATGTCCACCAACTGACGTTGTAATTATTGTCACAATTGAAGTTGAGTTCGAGCAGGACAGTACAACAATCACATTGTGTATTCCTTACTCAACTGTTGAGCCTTTAAGACAGAAGTTGGTGGCTGGTTTCCAAAGTACACGTTTGGAGATGGATAGCTCCTACAAGAAGAGAATCCAAACTAGCGTCATGGAGACTAAAGCTGACATCTCTGTAGAACTGGCGAAAGGCCAGTTGAGTGCAGGGCAGCTCCTTAACATGAAGGTGGGTGATGTCTTTACTCTAGACACAAATGTTTCTGAGGAGGCAATTATAAAAATTGAGGGTGCCCCAAAATATTACGGACAAGTTGGCTCATTCAAAGGCAACAAGGCTGTGAGTGTAACAAGAGCGATTCCTGAAGAGGATTTAATTAGATTTTTTAGATCTTAGGAGAATATATGGCAGATAATGACAAACCAATTGGTGATTTAGAGAGTAGCTTAGGCGATATCTCCAAGGCTGCTGAGGGCGTAGCTGCTGCAACAGCTGGCGATGGAGAAGGCGCTGCTTCAATTCAGGCACAAGGGCTTGGATTCTTGGCAGATGTGGCCTTGTCTGTGACCGTTGAGGTCGGCAGAGCAAAGATGACCATCCAAGATATATTACAGTTAGGTCAGGGTTCAGTAATCGAGCTGAGTAAGCTGGCCGGTGAGCCCCTGGACATATTTGTTAACCACAAGCAGGTCGCCCGTGGTGAGGCTGTTATTGTTAACGAAAAATTCGGCGTGAGATTAACAGATATTATCGCACCTGAAGATAGAATTGGATCAGTGGTTAAGTAATATGAAAAGCGCACTACTCAAAATACTCGTTATTATGTTGGCTTTTAGTAGCTTGAGGATGTGCGCTTATGCAGCTGATGAGGCAACAGAGACTTCAGTAACAGTGAAGAAAAATCGGATGGCTAACATTGCTTCGATTATGGGCCAAGACAAAGCTGCTACATCTAGTACTACTGAGAGAAAAGAGCCTTATTCCACTGGGACAGCTGTTCTCAGAATGATTCAGGGCTTGGGTATAGTAGCTGGAATGTTTCTTATAGGTGCGCATTACTATAAGAAGTTTGCCTTAAAAAATGCGCCGCAATTTTCAAGAAAAATCAAAATACTAGAACGGTCTTCCTTGGGCGGAAAGAGAGGTCTTGTTTTGGCTGAGGTTGATGGCCAAAGAATTTTGGTTGGTATGGGTGGTGATTCACTTTCTTTGATAAAACTTGATGCTCCGACAGTAAAGTTGGAGGAGGTTGTTGAAGAAGGCTCGGAGGATTTATGGTTCGCACTGCAAAAGTCCTCGGCTTAATCGCCCTGGCCTTAATTTTATTGCCTTCTGACCTTTTTGCGGCGAATGCATCGCTGCCAGATATATCTCTGAATATCGGGGGAGATGAGCTCTCTTCTAAAGGCTCACTAAGCGCTTCTATTAAAATTGTACTACTTCTTACCGCATTATCTTTTGCGCCAGCGATGATTTTGACCACAACTTGCTTCACTAGAATTGCGGTCGTTTTGAGCATGACCCGTAATGCTTTGGGCACTCAGCAGATGCCTCCGAATACCGTTATTACAGGACTTTCTCTATTTTTGACCATCTCTATTTTAAATCCGGTGTTTCAGGAGATGTACTCGACCGGAGTTAAGCCATACATGGAAGGACAGATGGGAGAGGATGAGGCGTTTACAAAAACTATGGCCCCTCTCAAGAAATTCTTGGTACGACACTCTCGGGATCAAGACCTCGGTCTTTTTTTAGAAATCACAAAATCTGAAGTTCCTCAAGATGAGGCAGATATCCCTTTGATCGCCGCTATACCAGCATTCGTCCTGAGCGAGCTAAATACAGCTTTTCAGATTGGATTCCTTATCGCTTTGCCGTTCTTGGTTCTGGATCTGGTTGTGTCCTCTGTTTTGACCGCCATGAGTATGATTACTCTGCCACCTGTAATTATCTCTCTGCCGTTAAAACTTATGTTGTTCGTTATAGTTGATGGCTGGCGTTTAATTATCGGCTCTCTAGTAGAAACATATCACGTAGGTTAGGTAAAATTTAGGTTAAGATGGATCTCAGCGATTATCTTTATATAGCGCAGCAAGGGATAGAGACCGCAATTTGGGTGTCGGCTCCGGTTCTAATATTTGGACTGGTGGCAGCTCTCATAGTTAGTATTCTTCAAGCTGCCACTCAGATTAATGATGCTTCTGTCGCATTTATTCCAAAAATAGGCGCAGTAGTTGTTGCGCTTTTAGTCTTCGGCTCATTTATGATCAGCCGAATTGCAGAATTCACCCGTTGGACATATGGAAAGATTCCTGATGTCCTGCCATGAAAGCTGAAAACCTCGCCGTATACATACTGCAGAATCTTGATGTCATTTGGACATTTACTCTACTTATTGCGCGATATACCGGACTTTTCTTTTCAACACCAGGAATAGGGCAGGGCGCAGAGGGTCTAAGAGTCAGGGCCCCCGCGATTATTGTCCTTACTTTAGCTTCATTACCAACCATGAAGGCAGCTCCGTTGCCTGTAGATGCAGTCATAATGGCGGTAGCAATCGGGAGTGAATTTCTACTTGGATTTTTGATCGGTATGATCCCCAAGGTCGTGGTGTCTGGGGTGCAAATTGGTGCTCAGTTGGCGTCAACCTCAATGGGGCTTAGTGTCTCCAATTTATTTGATCCCACGACTGGCTCAACTAGCAGTGATTTAGCACGTATTCAGAGCGATCTGACCATCCTCATGTTTTTGATTTTGGGCGGGCACTATACTTTGATTGAGGCTGTTTCAGGATTATCGGGCCAGTTTACGCCTGGAAATTTAGTTTTTGATACAGTGACCGCCGATTTATTTGTCCAGAGATGCGGGGAGATCTTCCACATGGGAGCTTTAATATCCGCTCCTGTGATTGTTGCCCTTTTGTTAACCCAATTCGTTATGGGCATCATTTCGCGAGCAATTCCAACAGTAAATATATTTATTGTTAGCTTCCCGCTGACTATCGGAATCGGGGTGATTCTTACCATCATCGCTCTACCAGAGGTCATGAAGTACGTGCTCAATCAGTTCTCTGCTACCGATAATATTGTGAGCGCTATAATAGAGAATATGACCGATTTAAAAGTCTCTAAGCCCTAGTTAAATTTGATTTTGGGTGACTATAAATTGAACAGTCGGATATTTGACCCAGGCTGTCGTAATATTGAAAGAAAGTGTCCTGACTTTGTAAAAAAGCCAAGAAATACAGAATCTTAAATCAGCTCCGCGAATCAATAGAAAGGCATGATGTTTGCTCATTATGCGTTGAATTTTGAATCGATTCAATTAAATGGCGCAGGATACCTTACCCGAACAACGGACCGAGATGCCCACCGAGCGGCGCATCAATGACCTTCGAAAAGAGGGCACGGTACCTCTTAGCCAAGATGCCGTAATGATTATCTCCATGGCTATGGCTTTCGTTTTAATTCAGTTTGGTTGGGAATATCTCTATGAAGATATGAAGTTGGTGATGATCAAGAGTTTTAAGATGATTGCCAATCCAGAGCCCCTAACTATTTCTGATCTGAGATACGGCTTTATGGCCCTGACCTGGATTGTAATGCCGAAGCTTCTTGCTCTATTCGGAATCATCGCGTTGATAGCTATTCTCACGGTGATGCTTCAGACCCGTTGGAATGTGAAAGAAAAGAAGATTCATTTTCAATTTTCAAAATTAAATCCGATGGCAGGGATTCAGAAATTATTCTCTCTGCAGAACTGGACTAATGTTATCAAGGCGATTGCAAAGCTCTGCTTGATAATCCCAATTGGTTACTGGGCTCTTAAAAAGTTTGCGCCTCAGATGGCGACTCTGATGCACACCTCTGTTGAGAATCTGATGGCCTACACAGGTGATGCCATGGTTTATCTTTTCTGGCAGATATTCAAAGTTTTAGTAGTCCTGGCAATAATTGATTACTTCTGGACTAAACATAATTGGTTAAAAAACGCCAAAATGACCAAGGATGAAATTAAAGATGAAAGAAAATCTTTAGAAGGTGACGAAGAGACTAAGAGAAAAATTCAGTCTAAAGGATTAGGCAGAATTGCTCAGAGAATACGCAATAGTGTGCCTCAGGCTGATGTTGTAATTACCAATCCAACCCACTACGCGATCGCCCTTAAATATGATCGATCGTCCATGGATGCTCCTGTAATTTTAGCCAAAGGTAAGGGGTTTTTAGCCCTAAAAATTAGAGAGATCGCCAAAGAACACCGTGTTCCGATTGTGGAGAGGAAGCCCCTGGCACGAGCCCTTTATGCCTCGGGGGAGGTTGGTAAATCTATTCCATACGAACTATTTAGAGCAGTCGCTGAAGTTATAGCTTACGTTTACAAGCTCAAGAATCCTTGGGCTGCGGCAAATGGTGAAAGGACTAGCGCACAATAAGTTTTTTAGAGGTTATTTATGGCACAAGCACCGGCAAAGAAAATAGCTAATAAAGAATGGCAACAGATCTTCATGCCAATTGCCTTGATAGGCATTATTGCTACATTGGTGATGCCTATCCCGACCGCACTACTTGACGTATTGTTGGCGACCAATATTACTATTTCGTTGATAATTCTCTTCGTTTCTCTCTTTTTAGCCCGGCCTTTGGATTTCTCCTCATTCCCGGCGTTATTACTTGTAACGACTTTGTTCCGCCTTGCGATGAACGTGGCTACGACTCGTATTATTCTAATGAATGGTGACCAGGGTATCGCTGCTGCCGGTCATGTAATTCAGGCTTTCGGACAATACGTTGTGGGTGGCAACTACGCTATCGGTATTGTTATTTTCATAGTCATCAGCATCGTGAATTTGAAGGTAATTACCAAAGGTTCTGGCCGTATTGCGGAGGTGGCAGCAAGATTCACCTTGGATGCCATGCCTGGTAAGCAGATGGCGATTGACTCTGATTTGAATACCGGTCTGATCGGGGAAGAAGAGGCCAAGAAAAGAAGAAAAGATCTCGCCCGCGAAGCTGAGTTCTATGGATCCATGGATGGTGCCGCTAAATTCGTGGCCGGAGATGCCATGGCAGGTCTATTCATTACAGCTATTAATATATTTGGCGGATTTTTCATCGGAATTCTTCAAAAAGATATGGATTGGATGGATGCTGCCCAGACTTATACCCTGCTGACTATCGGTGACGGACTGGTAACGCAAATCCCTGCTATTATTATCTCTACTGCCTCGGGTTTGATTGTTGCTCGTGCTGCTTCTGGTGAGGACCTTGGATCAGAGGTTTTGGGTCAATTATCTGTATCTGCAAAACCTTTGTTCTTGGCATCCGCTGTTTGCGCAGGATTTGCGATTGTGCCTGGTATGCCATTTATTCCTTTTATGGTTTTGGGTGGAATAATGGGTTCTCTTGGATATATGAGGAAGACCAGCGCTGCCAAGATTGCGGCAGAGGCTCTAAAATTAGCAGAAGCTACTACTAAGCCTGGAGCGCCAGGTGACAAACCCTCACCAGGAAGTACAGAGGAAGTTGTGAAATTGCTTGGTCTCGACACCTTAGAGTTAGAGGTGGGATTTGAGCTTGTTGGTTTAGTGGATGGCAAGGGAGATCTTATCGAAAGAATTAGATCTATCCGCCGACAATTCGCAACTGATTACGGATTTATCGTTCCATCGATTCATATCAGAGATAACGTAAGACTTTCATCTTCTGGCTATCGCGTTCTTTTACGCGGCAACGAGATAGGCTCGGGCGATCTAAAGAGCAAACATCTTTTGGCGATGGATCCAGGGAATGTTTCCTCTCCAATTAAGGGTATTCCAACTAAGGAGCCTGCTTTTGGTCTAGATGCTCTGTGGATTCTTGAGAGCGATAAAGACAGAGCGCAGATGTCTGGTTACACTGTGGTAGATCAATCCACAATAATTGCGACCCATATTACTGAGTTAATAAGGGCAAATGCTCATGAGTTGCTAGGTCGTCAAGAAGTTCAGCAGTTACTAGACAATGTGGCTAAGGAGTATCCTAAGGTCGTTGAGGAGCTTATTCCAGGACTCCTTACTGTGGGGCAAGTCCAACAGATCCTCGCCTCGTTGTTACGGGAACAGATTAGTATCAGAGATCTTAGAAGTATCCTTGAAACTATTGCTGATTGGGCACCTACTACAAAGAATGTTGAGAGACTTTCTGAATATGTTCGCAGGAAGATGTCTCGAAGGATTACAGCAAAATATGCTTCACCGGAGGGCACGCTTATTTTAACTAACTTAGCTCCTAACTGGGAAAGTATCTTGAGTGATAGCATCCAGGTTACTGATGAGGGTTCAATTCTCTCACTTGAGCCAACAGTGGCTCAGCAATTGATCAATAAGTTTAATCAGATTGCTGAGAAGTTTGTTGAGCGTGGCACAACTCCTCTTATATTGGCGTCCGGTCACATTCGACCAGCTCTAGCCAGATTCGTTGAGAAGTTTGCTCCTGGATTCTCGGTCATATCTCATCAAGAGATCGCCCCAAATACCAAAGTGCAATCTGTAGGAGCAGTGGTTTAGGGAGTAAATTAAGGTAGTTACAAAAGTTTTTAGGTCATAAAAAATTTAACAAAATATATGAGGCGTTAGGGAATATGAAGGAATCAAATAATAGACAGAGCCGCAGCTCCAATAATTTGCCTTTTGAAAAGACAGGAAGTTCGATGCGTTATCGCAAAAATACAACCCGAGTGATTAGTTTTACTTCCGGCAAAGGTGGAGTAGGCAAAACAAATCTTACCGTAAACCTAGGTGTTGCTCTTGCTCAAGCTGGAAATTCAGTTTTGATACTTGATGCGGACCTTGGTTTGGCAAATGTTGATATTCTGCTTGGAATCAAGCCTCAGCACACTCTGAATGACGTGATCAGAGGAGAAAGATCAATTGAAGAGATTATTGTAGATGGTCCTCAAGGTGTAAGTATAATTCCAGCAGCCAGCGGTATTGAGACACTGAGCCTGCTGAATGAATCTGAAAAACTCAGGTTGATGGATGAGCTAGAAAATCTATCACTTGATTTTGATTATTTATTAATAGACACCCGGGCCGGCATAACTCCTGATGTGATGTATTTCAATACAGCTTCTGGTGAGATGTGTGTGGTTATAAATAATGAACCTACTTCTCTAACCGATGCCTATGCCTTGATTAAGGTTCTAGCTACAAACTACGGCGAGAAGGAATTTAATGTAATTTCCAACGATGTGGCTGATTCAAAGGAAGGGGATAAAGCATTCGCTAGACTACAGAGTGTAGTAGCAAGATTTTTGCAGGTTAAATTGAATTATTTAGGACATGTGCCAACAGATACGCACGTGGTCGAAGCAATTCAAAATCAAAGAGCATTAATGGAGTTGTATCCTAGTTGTAGGGCTGGACTTGCAATGGCAGCAGTAGCAAAAAAGATTGATGACAGTTTTCAAGAGCAGAAGATCAAGGGGGGCATGCAATTTTTCTTCCGAAGGCTTCTGGATTTGGATTCAAGAGAAGTAGCTTAGGTGAGTAAATGGCTGGGAAGCAGGTGCAAAAAAAAAGATATCCAGGACTGCACAAATTCTCAGCGGGTGTATCGTTGCTGACATTTGTTGTGATTATTATCGCAGGGATGAAAGCAAATGTAGGGTTTGAAACTATTACATACAGAGCCTTTTTGGCGATGGTGGTGATAGCTTTTCTAACCAGAATACTAGTTAAGGCATGGGCCTCTTTTGAGGAGCTAGATCGTGGCTAAACCGAAACCGAAACAGTCAGTAGCAGAAGCTTATCGCAGTGTCGATAATTTTGAAAAAGAGGAGCTCATCCGCTCCTATTTGCCTTTGGTCAGAAAGGTGGTTCATCGCCTCGCTGGAAGATTGCCATCTGAGGTTGATATCAAGGAGATGATAAACTCGGGAATTATTGGTCTAGTAGATGCACTCGAGAAATACGATCCTAAACACGAGACAAACTTCTCGACTTATGCCCAATTTAGAATTAGAGGAGCCATCCTAGACAGCTTTAGATCTCAGGACTGGGCACCGAGGTCGCTCCGCCACAAGTCACACAAATTAGAGCAGGCTTATATGCTTTTGGAGCAAAAGCTAGGACGTCCTGCTACAGAAGAAGAAGTATCCAAAGAGCTGAATATCCCGATGGACGAGTTCCAAAAAGTTTTGGGAGAAGTCAGCGGTGTGGTGATGCTTAGCTTTGAAGAATTAGGCTTTGGACATGGCGAAGATAGATTTCAAGCTGATGAGGTGATGTCTACTGGAGGTCCTGATCCGTTATCTAACCTTCTCTCTGGGGAAAAGGTCAGTATCGTAGCCAGAGCGCTCGATAGACTACCTGAAAAGGAAAGGCTGGTCATAAGCTTATATTTCTACGAGGAATTAAATCTTAAAGAGATCGGTGAAATTTTGGGGGTAACTGAATCCCGAGCTTCTCAGATCCGTTCCCGTGCATTGATAAGATTAAAAAATTATCTAAAGAAAGTGGCCTAGTCATGAGCACTAAAATCTACAAAGTTTCCGAGCTTGAGAATTCGCCGGGACAAGTTGTCGGTTTGGTGGTGGCTGACGACTTTTCCGTCCGCGGGGCAATTAAAGATGCTCTCAAGGAATCCAACCAGAATTGTGAAATTATTGAGGCTTCCTCTATTGAGGAGTTTAGAGAACGGCTTAAAGAGAAGACCGTAGACTTTGTTGCCTTTGATCTCTCCAAGATTCGTCCGGAAGGAGTGTTACCCATCTATGAAACTAAATTGTGCGAGCACTCCATTGGTACAATAGTTTTAGCAGATGACCTTATCCCCACCGAGTTCGACACTATGATGCGCGCAGGATGTGATCGAATCTTGGTGAAGAAGGATGATTGGCTAAAAGAGCTAAGAGGCGCAATAAGGCAAGTCGTTCGTTCTAGAAAATTAGAGAATGAAAATAACCGACTACTAGGCGTTTTGGGTGAGGCCAATAAAGAATTGCTTTCTCGCAATTCAAGATTAAATGAGTACACCTCTACAGTAGCTCATGATATTCGGGGATTAATAAGTAATTTAGTAATGCGTATTGAGTTCGCTCTTGAGTTAGGGGAGGGACAAATTCCCGCCGATATTCGAGCTCAGATTGAAAGTGCGGCCAGCACAGGTAGAAGAATAGTGGAGGTAGTACAATCTAGTTATGAATTAGCTCGACTAGGCGAGAACCATCAGAAATTTGAAAAGGTCGACCTAAAAACTATCCTTGAAGAAGTCAGAATTGATTTGGGGATCGATAATGATCACAGTATTAAGTTAAATATTGAGGATCTCCCAGCAGCTGTTTGTAACCGAGGTCTTATAAGAAGAGTTTTTTTAAACTTGATCTCTAACTCGATCCGATACCGAAAGGGAGAGAGTCTAAAAATATCTATCAAGGCGGACACCTCTACTGAGAGCGGATATATCCGAATAAAGGTTAAAGATAATGGTCAGGGGATCTCGGCCGAAAATCAGAGAAGCATATTTAGACCTTTTTGGCGGAGTACTTCAAAAGGGGAAGGGCTAGGTTTAGGGCTGGCTATTGTTGATAAGATAGTCGCAATTCACGGTGGAACTATATCAGTCAATTCTAAGTCTGGGTGCGGTGCAGAATTCATAATCTCATTGCCAAAAACTCTTTCTAGCCAATAATATCGACTCATGAGGCTAATAGTATTTTCATTTCTAGCGATGCTAGCTCTTGGTTGTGATTCAAAATCACAGCTGGAGACTGTGCAGTATAGAATCGAGAAGATTCCTAAAAGCCAAAGTATCGGCGCCGGTCTTGATTACAAGGGAGCTGAAACTAGTAGCCGATATGTCAATAATTTTTATTCGGTTGGAGATATCGCCGGTCAACCAGCAGTTTTCGATCTTAAGCTCAGTAAGGATCTGGCTCAGGTAGTAAAATATATGCCATTTAGCTCCGCAACCCCAATCCAGTTGGAAGGGGTGGTGGTGGCAGAAGATGGCACATTATGGCTGGCTGACGCATTGACTCCATCAATTATAAATTTCGACCCACAAACCAAAAAAATTCTGAACTCGATATCGATTGCTCAGGGACTTCCTGAAATATTAAAGAATGCCCGTCACGAAGGGGGTTTTAGCGCCATAGAGTTTGCGGCTGGTCAAGTATTTGTCTTTTTAGAGAGTAGTCTTGATTTTGGAGAGAAGGGCAAAGCCGCCACCTTTATAAGACTTTTTGTGTACGATCCAGTCAGGAATTCAACGAAGACATTCGCATATCCAATCGATGAAAATCTAAAAAGTAAGAGATCTGAGGTGAGGATCCTCGACATGACCCATATTGAGGCCGAACGCTTTTTAATTTTAGAGAAGGGTCCCTCAGGTGAGCAGGCAATAGTTGAGATTGATCTAGGGGATGCTTCTAATATTACTGGTAAGCTTGTAAATGATGATGAGCTTGAAGCTGTCTCTGATCGGCGGATACTATTTGGTGATAGAGTAAAAAACTCATCGGGTCTGATTAAGCCAATACATAAAAGAATATTTCTTCGGCTAGCTAATATAGGCTGGAATTCAGGAGATGTTGAAGGATTAGCTTTATTGCCTGATGGGAAAACGCTAGCTATATCAGAAAGTGGCACCTCGAAGCCTAAATTGTGGCTGGTGACCTTACCAAAGAGCCTCTACCCAGCTAAAGATTATCTAACCTGGGCAGTAGCCTTATTTATCTTGGCTGTTTTAGCCTGGCGAGTTAGAAGATGAGCCAGTTGTTGTAATCGCCGCACCGCAGTATGATTTTTATAACTATTAGAAGCCGTAGTGATGATGAAATCCAAAACTAAAAATAATATTAATGAGAGCGGAGCCACAATTTTAGAGTACGTTCTCGTGGTAGTGGCACTTGGTTCCTTAATTTATCTCTCCTTTGGTTTATTAAGCCCCCAGTCCTCTGCCTTTTATAGTGATATTTCAGATGGTTTATCAGAAGCCTATCCCCAAGGGTATTATCAGGTATCGTCACAATAATTAGATAGAAAGAAGAAGCTTGATTAATTCACCAATCTTCTTGGTGAAATCATGTGATAGGTAACAGTAGATTGCGGATAGATAATATTCACTGGGTTAGAGCATATTGAGATAAATATATAAGGATAAAACTCCGAGTATTGACGATAGCGAGTATCCCCCAATTTAAATTCATAAATTTTTAAGCCAACTCGCCACTCGTCTCCTGGATCCGGGGACTGACCAGGTAGGGAGCGCAGTTCCTTAAGTTTTTCTCTCATAAACTCGTATAGAGCGAGTCTTCTCAAAGAATCGTTATTACATGGAGATGTTGCACCAGGCATAGTGGTATGAACCAAATCAGATGAATTTCCTATTTCGAATCCACTTGGCGTGTTGGCAGTGCCTATGTATCCCGTCTCAGGATCTATCGCTAGGTAGCCCAGCCCTGCATAAAAGGAGTATTTATTGTCGGCTGCCATCCTCTCTAAGAAATTTAAAATTAAATTTAGTGGAGGTCTGGTATCCTGGAGCCTTTCAAATTCACCTGAGGATTCGTTGAAGCTAAGTGTGGGCAGCTGCGGACCAAATGTTACTTGATTCGCCAAGGAATAGTGACTTAATTTGTCGACAGATCTTACGTATTGTTGAGCAAAGGCCATTACGACAGTTAGTAGGAGGATCAAAGACAGAATAAACTCAACCATTACTGCGCCTTGTTCTGGTGGCAGATGCTTTTGTTTGTCAGGAATTATCATAAGGCAGGTCCTGATTGGTAAGCATAGGCAGTTCTTTCGATCACCAAGAGTCCAGAGCTACTGAATAATCCACCTAGAAGTGTCGAGCTCGTCAGCGGCAACGCGCAGGTAGCATAAAATTGCCTATGCCTAGAGTCAGCATCAGTTTCAGAGCCCCAAGGGGTGAGATCGTAGCTAAAAGTAATAGAGCAGTTAGTGGAGTCCCCCAATAACTCCCTACTCACGTCGAAGCGGGCCGCTGTTGATGACTCTTCGGGGATTGGAAAGGCTATGTTTGCATTAAGTGAGTGAAGATATCCGTAAGCAAGATTTAAAGTCTTTAATTCTCTCGAGGTGAAAGTCGTTTTGCCGGATATCTGAGAGTTCAGGCGCTGCAAAAAGTTAGTCCAGGATTGATTTCTGCCATTAGTTATCGAGGGATCCTCATTGGGAATAGTCTTTATAAGATTACTTGTTGCAGGCGTGTCAGCCTTTGGATCTGCGGCTACTGCTAATTTCGCCGCCATCAGACTTATGTCCTGACACAAAACAATAGTGGTGTAAATTCGCCCTAAGTCATAGATAGCAATTACCATGACGATAAGCAGAGGGAGAGTGATTGCTGTTTCAAGCATCGTCACCCCACTTTCTTTTTGAGATGTATTTTTAATTATAGGCTTCATTATCTATTTCGAAAATTATAAGTCACCAATAAATAAGCCGCCATATTTTATTTCTGAAACTTTATCTCTCTTTTAAGTTTGACAGCTATCTGCTCGATATATTGCAAAAACTCCGGAGGTACGGTGAGGCCATTTCTGTCAGCATTTGAAACCGAGGTAGAGAGATACCTTAGATTAGTATTTGTCTGAGTGGGAGATACTGTAGTTACAAAATTGTCCTTTAGAGTAGCTCTTTGTTCGTGCTCTGGCAGGATATTGTCATTGTAGTTTTTTGCCGCAGGAAGACCAGGTATGCCACTGGTATCCCAATCTGAGAACCTCTTTTCGGGGATAGCTTCTCCGGTTAAAATATGGTCTTTGAATATCTCTTTCATAGCATCCTCTAACTCTCCAGCTAGATCAAGTTGCTGCAGAAGGACTACTAAATTCTCATATTCAGAGGGCTTTAGCCCAAGATGCCATGTGAATACTTTGCCGTTCAGGCCAGTAGTTGGATTAGAGAAATTATCAATTTCGATCGCTAGCTTTTGTATCATGGCGTCACTAGATTCAATTTCATTCCCCAGAGAATCAATACCAGTGGGCATACCATCAGTAGTCATTATCAAAGCGCATGTAGGATCTAGCCCCTTAAAATGATTCTTAAATGCTTGGCATCTTGCGGAGGCTTTGGCCACTGCATTATGGGTCCAGGTCCCTCCTTGAAGGGTGGTTAGGTCCGATAAAAAGTGAAAAATATTGTTCTGAATATTAGGGGGTTGGGTGGTCGGGAATAACAATCTTCCTCTGGTGATGGGTTCCCCATTATTTTCGCCGATTGTATCTGTGTCGCCAGAGCTCAGTCTAGTATGGGTTTTGGGCAGAGTCCCATATGGTGTGTAATCAGGATTACATGAACCTGAGGAGTTATCGCAGCATTCCGGGAATGTATCAGTTATGCGAGTCTGGGTTGTTTCATCGTAACATCTGGGTTGCAAGGTGATGTTAGGATGACATCGCGCTACCCCATTAATACACATTGGGGCGTTAGAATTATCGGGAGAGTTCAAAAGAACTACTGCCCCAGTCGAGGTGAGCTGAGTACCAAAGCATCTAGGCACGGTATTGCCCTCGCAGCCCGGCGATCCCCGCTGAAACTCGCCTGAAATATTTATTCTGTAGGCATCTTGAATACTGCTTAAAGAAACACTCCCTGTGCCATCACAGTTAAAGTTAGTGCCGGAGCAAGCTTTATGAATTAAGCATAGGCGCTGACCTAGTCGGTGAGAGCTTTGTGATAGGGGGGCAGCATTATCTAAGGGGATACCGGTATGGCAGTTATATTCCAGTGGGTATTTGATGTACCAGGGCACATTCGAGTCCGTCACAAACGCAGGCGCTAAGTAACCCAAAATAGGAATCGGTTGGCTTGACCATCCTAAAAGAAAGAATCCAGCCGAGTTTAAAAACTGTTCAGACTCAGCGTTAGCCGGATTGCCATCTGTTAACACGCCGGGGTTAAAAGCAAATGAATCATCCAGTAATGTTCCCTGGGTTAGTTCAGGGATATTCGGATTTAAAATCCCATAGAAGTAGCCTGCGGGATAAATAGTCCCACCTAGCTGATCTTGCAGAGTTACATATTTCAGCAACTTTCTTGAGAAAGTATTATCTAGAAAGAGTTGCAGCGGTCGGTTGGGGGCGAATGAAATTGGGTCTCTTAGCAGATCTTTGGGGCTTTCGTAAGAGTAGTCACTGGAAACATTTCCTGAGAGGGTTATTGGAGGGCTAAAAGTGTAGCTAGCATAACGATACTCATCAAATTCAGATACAGTATAGACTCCAGTGTTTTCCAGAGTTGTAAAGCCCGTTGTATTTTGACCAGTGGAGAGTGGAGCTAGCATGGCGGTGTAAAGGTTGTATGTGGCATCAGAAATCCTGCCACCAAATACATGGACATCCGCGAACTGAGACTTGCCACCAAATATTCCTGTCAATAAAGCGGCGGCCTTTTTATATTGTAAAAAAACATCAGCTGATTTTAATTTTAGAACCTCCTTATGGGGAAGGAGTACAGTATTTTGATTCGGGCAGATATTTTCTTCGCTTTGAATGCACCCTGATTGCACAGCCCTCATATTTGGCCAAATTGATGATTTATCGCTCCATGGTAGGATGATCCCGGTCCAGGGATCTATGGAGTGAGGAAGTAGTGTTTGTACTTGCTTGGTTGGAATAATATCGTTGCCATCCATCTCGCCATTTGGTCCAGGGGCGGTGCCACTAGAATCTAACACATCAAATGCTTTGAGAAGATCCGAGATGCTGCCACCCGCCAAGCTATGCGAGTAATCAAAAGAGAGATCAATATAAAGTGGGGCGGGTTCAGCTCTGGCATAAGAGGCTGTCATTAATTCTGATAAGTTAAAAAGCTCAAAAATTGGGCTTTTATTTAAGGTAATAAGGACATTCGCCCCATAAGTTGTGCCCGGGGTATTTTCTAAAGAAAAAAAGAGACTAGTTGAGCCATCCGCAGATGTTTGAACGCGCTCTACAGAGCCAACCCCTTCGTATCCATATGAGGTTGCCAATAGCTTCATGTTGTTTAAGGCCTCTAAAGAATCGAACTCGGAGTTGTGAGAGCCTGTAATTGCAAGATTGTTCACCATGAAGTGGGTCTTCATTTTGGTGATTGTAGCTTCAGAGTACATAAAGAAAGTTAGCCCGAATAAAAGCAGGAGTAGGGTGGCAGAACTAAACCATAGGGAGATAAAGCCCGCCTCTGAATTCAAGAATGTCTCTGATGTTTTTAAATGAGCCTGGCGTTTCATTCGCCTTTTATTTTATCAGTAAAAATGGCTCTTTTGGTAGCAGCTTATTTAAGCCTCTTGAATTGGAAATTTAATTTGTTTTACCAACCTCAGAATAGAGGATCATCACCCGCTGAACTGGACTTAGCTCTGCTTGGTATCCTTCAGCGCAGACATATTTGCCGCTCCCGCAGGGTATACTTGGCTGGGTAACGGTTTCTTGGGGGGCATTCACTTCTACTATCGCGGCTGGTGGGACTGCTGTAGATGAATGGCTAACGGGACCTGCTTCATTGAAGACATAGAGGCCGATTTCATCAACCCCGATTGTAGCTCTAATTGCCCAGGTCTGGGATGGCGCCAAAGATAGGGCTATTATAAAGCTTCCGAATAAGTGCTTAGATTTCATACTCCTACACCTGTTTCACCATCGGCATTTAAAGCGCTATAGTTTAGATTAAAAATCAGCTAATTCGGTTCTATGAGTGCGGCTCTTCCTAAGAAATGCCAGTAATATCAGCTAGTTCTGAGCTAGGAGATTTGGCCATATTCTTTAGGGTTAAATTAAGATGCCTTAAATCGCCAGCGTGGGTATTAATACCCCCGTCCAAGGGTCCTTATGTATTCGGCCGACTTGCCTATATATCTTCTGGCGGTGCGCATGATGTTCTCTATTTCATCTGGGCGGAGCTCTCTTACTACCTTGGCAGGGGAGCCCATAACCAGGCTGCGAGGAGGTATTATTGTGCGCATGGTTACTAGTGAGTTTGCGCCTACCACAGAGTCTTCCCCAATTACAGCTTCATCCAAGATGGTGGCACCCATGCCGATAATGCACCTATCTTGAACCCGACATCCATGCAGTATCGCTGCGTGACCTACGGTTACATTAGCGCCCACTACGCAGTCCCCTAGACCATCAGATGTATGCAGCACCGCATTATCCTGAATGTTTGAGGAGTGCCCGATGATGATTTTATTAATATCCCCTCTGAGGGCTGCTCCAAAAAAAACGGAGGCATTGTCACCCAGCTCGGTTCGTCCCGTTACCCAAGCGGTGGGAGCGATAAAAACATTCGGGCCCAGCGTGGGCCAGTGTCCCTCAAATTCGGCTACAGGCATTGATCAAGCACCGATCTGACAACCGGCAGGGCCGTTGTTTTATTCGTCATGATGAATGGCTCAAGCGCCTTGGAATATGGGTATGGCGACTCTGCAGAAGAGACCATGCCAACTGGGGCGTCAAGTTCATCAAACATCTCAGTGCTAATTAGGTGCGATAGGTAAGATCCATAACTCGCCACGGAGTGTTGCTCTTGAATGATTACTGCCCTATGAGTCTTGGCTACTGAGTTAAAGATAGCTTGCTTGTCGAGCGGACGGAGTGTTCGCAGATCGATTACCTCTGCAGAGATACCGTCTTTCTCAAGTTCCGCAGCAGTTTCTAAAGCAACGTGTACCATTTTTGACCAAGATATTAGGGTAATATCTTTACCCTCTTTCTTTATATCGGCCACGCCGATCGGAATCACATATTCTTCCTCAGGAACCATGCCGCGCATAGAATAGGTTAGCTCTGATTCGATGAATACTACTGGGTTTTCATCTCTAATGGAGCTCTTCAGAAGTCCCTTCATATCAAAAGGTGTTGAAGGAGCAATAACATAGAGACCTGGTGTGTAAGCATAGAAGCTTTCAAAAGAGTTAGTGTGCTGAGCGCCTAACTGATACGCCGCTCCGCCTGCACCCCTGAATACTATCGGAATTGTGAACTGTCCTGCAGACATGTAGCGAGTCTTAGCCGCAGTGTTTAGAATTTGATCTATAGCTACTAGAGAAAAGTTGTAAGTCATAAACTCAATGATCGGTCTTAGACCAACCATGGCAGCTCCAATCCCGATACCAGCGAAGCCACATTCTGCAATCGGTGCATCGATTACACGTCTGGCACCAAATTCCTCAAGCATCCCTTTGGAGCATTTGTAAGCGCCGTTGTAGGCACCAACCTCTTCTCCCATAAGGAATACGCGATCGTCTCGGCGCATCTCTTCAGACATCGCCTCTTTAATAGCATCACGCATCTGGAGCTCGCGCATGGTGAACCCGGGACGGCTAGAAATTGAAATGACTGATTCTGTTTCCATGTTTCTTCTTTGCTTTAAACGTATACGTAGTCGGTTGCTGTTTCAGGAGCTGGATATGGAGATTCCTCAGCGAATTTCACTGCATCTTGAATCTCCTCCTCAATCTCATTGATGATAGCTTCTATCTTCTTTGAGAGGCCCATAGTTCCAAGCTTGTCTCCAAGCAATTTGATAGGATCTAATTGCTTCCTCTCGTCGACCTCCTCTTTGGTACGGTAGGTGCCTGGATCAGCCATCGAGTGTCCGCGGTATCGGTATGTTTTGGCTTCGATTAGAGTCGGCAGATTCTGCTCTCTAGCGCGTTGCACTGCTGCATGAACGCAAGATCTAACTGCAAAAATATCGTGACCATCAACCGTGTCGCGCGCCATTGGGTAGGCAAGAGCTCTGATTGAGAGATCCTCTGTGGCGGCTGTCTTATGAAGAGGTGTTCCCATTGCGTAATGGTTATTCTCTATCACGTACACGCAAGGAAGACCCCAGAGAGCTGATAGAGCGAGGCCCTCATGGAATGCCCCTTGATTGATAGCTCCATCACCTAAGAAGCAGATCGCAACACTCTTATCGTTGCGGTATCGAGAGGCGAATCCCATCCCGGCAGCTAGAGGAACGTGAGCACCCACGATGCCCCAGCCTCCCATGAAGTTGATTGATGCATCATAGAAGTGCATCGAGCCGCCACGTCCTTGAGCGCATCCAGTGGCCTTGCCCAAAAGCTCGGCCATGCCAGCTCTTGAGTTTCCGCCCTTGGCTAGATACTGACCATGGCAACGGTAAGCGGTAACAACATAATCTTGTTTCTCGAGAACTGAGATGGCACCGACTCCAACGGCCTCTTGGCCGATGTATAGGTGGAGGAAGCCCCCAATCTTTCGCTCGGTGTAGAGGCGGGCGGCCTCTTCCTCAAAGCGTCTTATTCTGAGCATTTGTCTGTAAAGGTCTAGAAGCAGCTCGTGATCCATAAGTTTTCTGGTCAAGTTTTTTAAATACGGGATAAGTCCCGAAAGTTGTTAATTAATAGCCTAGTAGGGGGCTTCGGAGCAAGTCCGAGACTGGCTGATTTTTGTGATAAGTTATAGAATCGACGAGGAAAATGATAAAATACAACCAACTTATTGCTATAGATCCAAGTTTAACCTGTACCGGCTGGGCCCTCTTCTCTTTGGTAGATGGCGTCTTGCGAGGAGTCGGCAACATAAAAGCACTGCCGCCTGCTACCCCGATGGCAGAAAGATTGGAAAGGCTGCAGGCCCGAGTGGTGGAGTTGTTAGACTCCGTTGCCATCGGAAGTAGAGATATTTTGGTGTGTGAATCCCAGACATCTATGCTGGACCCCAAAGCCGCGATAAAGGTCGAACAGGTCCGGGGTATTTTTGAAGTTTTGGCGCGGCAGCGTGAGGCTTTAGTTCCTGGCAGGATGAATCCTAGAAGTGTGCAGAGAGAACTTCTAAATTTTAGAGGATCGCAGCAGAAAAGATACGATGTAAAGATGGCTGCTGCGAAGACTGTAAAAAGTCTTTATGAAAATGAGTTAAAGGCGATTGGGTTTGAGCCATCAATTAAGAATCTGATAAAACATCAAGATATCGCCGATGCGATATTGGTGGGTCGTTTGAGTGTATCCAGAGTGCAGGATGCTAAGCTATCGAAGAGTAAAGTTGCGGACATGTTTGTCGAGAAGACAAGTAATAAAGATAGGCATTACAAGGGATGGGGTGCCGATGGGGATAGAGCAAGCCGCTGGAGTGAGAAAGATCTGGCTAAGTTAGTTGGTCGAGTTGGGTGAGGATATGTCAATAATTAGGTTATCTTTGGCGTTGTTTTTAATTAGCTGGTCTCTGAACAGCGAGGCCCAGGTTAGAACTCAGAATGTTAACGCAGAACTCGATCCCCGTGGATTGCCTGAGCTAACTGTGTGCAGTCAAAATTTACAGAATTACGGATTGATTCCTGATTATCTCTCAAGAAATCGTGGCAAATCAGCAACTGTGTTTTTTAGAAAGCAGGCGGCTTTGGCAGCACGATTTGCAGCACAGGATTGCGACGTTATCATGGCGCAGGAGTTGCTTGGCAAAGAGGAGGGGATTTCTGAGAAAGCTCTCAAGAATCTTGCTGATGCTATCAGGGTAAAGAATAATCGCTTCTATGAGCCGGTCACGGGTCCCTCTAATGACCCTGCTATTAGATTAGGGTACTTGGTCGCCGTTGATAGAGCTGAAATCCTCAACAAAACATCATATGTAAAAGTTGAGCTGCCTAAATTGATAGAGGAGGGCAAACCAAGGTTGTTCTCGCGCGGGCCGCTGGAATTACAACTAAAAATTAAAGGTCGAGAAAATTCTAATCCCAAAATTATCACGCTTATAAACTTTCATCTAAAATCAAAGTTCTTATCACAAAAAGACCCTACTCGTACCGAGTGGGAGACCAGCCGAATGGAGATGGCTGAAGCTTTGAGAAGGATTGTTGAGTCTCGACATGCAACCTCCATTCAATCAGGCGAGACGCTCTTGCTATTGGCCGGCGACAGAAATAGCCATTGGGATGCTGCCTCTGCTGAGATTCTGGAAGGGAGATTGCAGCTTTCAAAATTCAAGGGAGAAGCGGCTTGCCGACTAGGCGGAAGAGGCGTGCCATTGTGTACCCCGGGCTCTGGATCTCCACAATTATTGTTTAGCTTCTTGCTCTCTGATCCAGAGACTAAGCTTTTGCAAGGCACTCACCAATATAAGAATGTATTTTCTTGGTTGGATGATATTCTTGCACCCGCCAATACACTAAAATTCGCGCGGGCTTCTTTTGATTCTGAAGGAAACTACGACGCTGGGGTTGTGTATGACTTCCCAGAGGCTTCGGATCACGCCATGACCTGGGTAAGATTTAACTGGTAGTTTGGACCTGAGTCCAGATATTTTTTAAGCTTCGTTCAAGACTGATGGTGCTTGTAGCATCCAGGGTCTCATCTTTATAAAAAGCAGTTCTCAATCCATCCTGAATTTCTGATTCGTTCATATTAAGCTCGAATGCCTCTTTACATTCAGCCAACATGCCTTGGGTAAATTCCAGTACGGTTTTTAAGTGTTTTCTTATTAGATTCCCGGTTAATGCCCCAAGGTGAGGAAGGGCTAGCGCAGAAATTTCAAGTGAGGTTGTCCGTTCAATTGACCTAGTTGCCTCCTCAATCGACCAATCGGCCCCGGATGCAGTAAAGCCTTTGATTTTGAAATATCCAAACCCCTCATCCACGATCAGGACGTTGTCAGGTTGGATTAGATAAGCTACCGAGTGACTTGTGTGACCTGGCGCTGAGATCATTCTGATAGAGTAATTTCGACCAAGATTTAAAAGATCTCCCTCTCTTAGGACTAGATTAGGGGAGAGGATCTCCTTAATTTGCTCCACTGACATCCTCTGAATAAGGCTTACATTCGACAAGGTGCCAGCCAGGTCATGATCAGTGGCTTTCAGTTCGTTAATAAAATCTGAATTATTTATTAAGGCCTCCATCTGAGAGGAGCAAATCAATTTGAGGTGAGGGAATTGCTGTTTGAGAACTACTGCTCCGGCAACTCTTTCAGCATGAAGATGGGTAAGCGCGATACCATACAGATGAGCTGGAGATATGCCCACCTCCTCAAGCTTTGAGATGAGCTTTGGAGTCTCGCAAGAGAGCGTTGTATCGACCAGGATCTTTTTTTCGTTGCCCACCACATAGTTCACCTGACTGCCATGAGCGATTAAGCTCACACCGGGGGAGATATTACCTGACTGCCGTATCAACATATAAAGGTCACAACGATGAGTGATTACTTAGTGTTATTGCAGATATGTTCAGCCAGGTGACCTATGAATTTAGAGGCATTTTGAGCGGCGTTTACGGTGCTTTTAGACCTAGTTTTTCCTATTCTTCATCGGCGGAGGAGCTTGGGATTGCGCCTGTTTTGGTAATGCGGGCTATGAAGAATCCCTCAACCTCTGAAGTAGGAAGAAGGCGGAATGATTCTTTAATCGCAGAATTAAGCTCTTTCTCCTTCCAAAAAAGAATATTTGGCAATCTAGGTAAGCAGAGTAGTTTGGAAGGGATCGCTTCAACGTTAACATTTCCGCCGAATTTTCTTAAGAGCCAGTCTAATTGCAATTCGTTTTCTTCAGGAGAAATAGTGCAGGTGCTGTAAACCATGGTGCCACCGGGCTTCAAGGCATTAAGTGCTGCAACAATTAATGAACGCTGGCGCTTGGCGATCTCAGAGAGTTTCTTTTCTTTCCAAAAGCCGAATGACTTTTGATTGTTCTCAATAAAGCGCGCCTCGGCGCTGCAGGGCGCATCGAGTAAAACTTTATCGAAATAATTTGGGAATTCACGCCCTATACGAGCACCATGCTCGAGTCTCAGGCTCAAATTAAGCTGGGAATTTGCTACTCCCAGATGCTCAAGATTCTTTTTTAGCCTAAAAAACCTCTCTCTACTATTGTCGTTGGCGAGGAGTTCTCCTTGGTTGTTCATGAGGGCAGCAATTTGGGATGTTTTGCTACCAGGTGCGGCGGTTAGGTCGAGAACCTTATCTCCTGGTAGGGGCTCAAGCGCCAGAGGAGGCACCATGCTGGCTAAGCTTTGTATATAAATTTTGCCTGCCTGATGTGAAGGGCTGTCGGTTATTTCTCTTTTTGTTTTGTTGGTTACAACGAAGGCATCCTCATACCAAGGAACGCTTTTTAAAATAAAGCCATTTGCTGAAAGTAGTTGGATCTCCTCTTCTTTTGAGGTTTTTAAAGTGTTGATCCGGATGGTGGCGAGTCGTTCTTTAAAGGAGTCTATAAAAGATGATACTATCTCTTGGCTCCAGAGCTTATTGAGTCTCTCTTCAAATCCTATTGGTAATCTGCTCATAAATAAAAAAGGCGACAGGGTTTTCCTGGCGCCTTTTTACTACCTGGGGTTGTAACAGGCAAATGCCAGCACCACCCCGCGGTATTTGTTAGTTAAGCTTAGCTTCTAGCTCCTCACCATTAAGTTCTTCGCGAGCTCCTACCTTTGGTGCCTTGGCAGCTTTTTTGCCTTGCTTCTTTTCACCGTCTGCCTCTACTTTGTTAGAGCCAGTGGTGATGCCCAGTGTTGAAAGAATTAACTCTCTTATCTCTTGAGCCACTTCAGGATGCTCTTTTAGATAAACCTTTGCGTTCTCTCTTCCCTGACCGAGCTTCTCGCCCTTGTAAGCAAACCAAGCACCGATTTTATCAATAATTCCGTGCTCAGCTCCGAGGTCTATTATCTCACCCAACTGGCTGATGCCTTCATTGAAGATAATATCAAACTCGACTTCTTTGAAAGGAGGGGCCACCTTGTTCTTAACTATCTTCACCTTAGCGCGATTTCCGGTTACACCTTCGCCGTCTTTAATTGAACCAATTCGACGGATATCCATTCGCACAGAGGAGTAGAACTTAAGGGCGTTACCGCCAGTTGTTGTCTCTGGGGAACCGAACATCACACCGATCTTCATTCTGATCTGATTGATGAACAAAATCGTGGCGTTTGAACGAGCAGTTATGGCAGTTAGCTTTCTAAGAGCTTTGCTCATTAATCGAGCTTGCATGCCTGGTTGCTGATCTGTCATCTCTCCATCGATTTCAGCTTTTGGTACTAGTGCAGCTACAGAATCTACCACCACTAAATCTACAGAGCCTGACGATACAAGGGTTTCGCAGATCTCCATAGCTTGCTCACCACAATCAGGTTGGCTGACAAGAAGGGAACTTGTATCGACGCCTAGCTTTTTAGCGTATGAAACATCTAATGCATGTTCGGCATCTATGAACACAACTGTTCCGCCCTTCTTCTGAACTTCAGCTGCAATGTGCAGAGCAAGTGTGGTTTTACCGGAGGATTCAGGACCAAAGACCTCAACTATTCTTCCTTTTGGAATGCCACCAATTCCGAGAGCAATATCAAGACCAAGAGAGCCGGTTGGGGATACATCGATCTTCTTCTCAAGAGCTTCAGAGCCTAATTTCATTATTGCACCCTGACCGTAGGCCTTTTCTAGTTGACCTAATGCTATCTCCAGAGCTTTTCTTCTTTCAGTTGTTTCCATGCTTATTCCTTAATTAATAAATTTAATTGTAAAATCTCAGTTTCATTTAAACCTAGTGAAGCTCCCGTATTACGCCGATCACTTTGCCCTGTATATCAACCCCATTAAGGGTAATTGGTTTGAGCGCAGCATTTGCGGGGATTAACATCACCTGGCCAGTTTTTAATCGGCGATATCTTTTTAAAGTTGCCGATCCATCATCTAATACAGCAACAACAATCTCTCCATCATTTGCAGAGTCTTGTTTTCTGATCACTACCACGTCGCCATCACAGATGTGGTCTTCGATCATGGAATCGCCACTGACCTCAAGGCAATATACCTCTCCACGTCCGGTTATCATGCTGGCAGGGATATCTACCATAACTGGGCCTCTTTCGATCGCTTCAATCGGCATTCCGGCTGCAATTACCCCCACCAAGGGCACAGCAGTGGGTCCGAGTTCGGGGCGAGAGGTCTCTATCAATTCAATCTCACCCTCTTCTCCACGTTTTAAGAAGCCTTTGGCCTCTAGTCTCTCAAGGTGGAAATGAGCTGTTGAAGGTGACTTTACCCCGATGTGGTCGGCAATATCTTTAAGAGTTGGACCGAAGCCGTTTTCAGCAATGAAATTTCTTAGGTATTCTAACGTTTGCCTTTGAACTGGGGCTAATGTACTCGATTTGAATGAGTCGTCTTTCTTAGCCATTTTAGATATCCTGTAAAATCAAATAGTTAAACTACTCTATCAGCACTTCTATAGGATATACAAAAAAACTAGAAAACGGTCAAGAGGTTTTTCAAAATCAGTATCAAATAATCAGGAGCTGGTATCTATTGTTTGGGAACCGCCCTTATCTTCCTCCAAGGAAGAGCGCATACTTTTTATCGAGGCACTGTCCAAATCCCAGAGATCTAAAAAATTCTGGAGAGGAGGTAACCACCTTTACTTCGTATATGTTTTTTGCCTTTGCTTCAGCGGCTGCAAACTTTACTAATTGGGTCCCAATTCCCCCTTTTTAAAAAGCCTTATCAACTGCGACAGATCTTATTTCAGCTATTTTTGAGCTGTATATCTCAAGAGTGGCGCATCCGACAATTCGGTCGTTATAAACTGCTACCCAAGTGTTGCCTATAACTTCTTTATATTCCTCGGCAGAGCGTTGCAGAAGTTTATCTGAGCTTTCTCGAAGAAGCTCTAATAGAAAAGGAATATCTTGTAAGGTTGCTTTTCTAATCACCGTGAACTCACTAACGCAATGTGTATCATAATGTGCTTTTAAAATACACCTTGTTTGGTGCTCATGCACAAATATCTTATCTTAATTTTTAATAATTATTTTGCAGAATCATGGGGTTCAAGGTAGATCTTTCGAGCAGAATAACAAAAAAAGAGGAAACTATGGCACAGCTTTTTGATCCCCTAAAGATGGGAGCACTCAATCTTCCTAACCGAGTAATTATGGCTCCTTTGACTCGAATGAGAAGCAAGCCCGGGAATATTCCATGGGAGTTGAACGCCACTTACTATGCCCAGAGAGCCACAGCCGGTTTAATTATTTCGGAGGCAACTCAAGTTTGTCAGGAAGGCCAGGGCTATCCTGGAACGCCCGGCATTCATTCTGAAGACCAGGTTCAAGGGTGGAAGAAGGTTACTGAGGCAGTTCACAAGGCTAACGGAAGAATCTTTTTGCAGTTGTGGCATGTCGGCCGAATCTCTCACAGGTCCCATCAGCCAGGGGGGAACTTGCCCGTAGCCCCTTCTGCTATCAAGCCTTCAGGTGGAACCTTCTCTGCCGATTGGAAGGAGGTGGCATTCGAAACCCCTCGTGCCCTCGAGACTGACGAAATTCCGAGCCTCGTTGAGCAGTTTAAGCGCGGAGCTTTGAATGCCAAGCATGCTGGCTTTGATGGCGTAGAGGTGCACGGCGCGAATGGTTATCTCCTTGATCAATTTTTACAAGATGGATCTAATCAGCGGACAGATCAGTACGGCGGCTCGATAGAAAATAGGGCTCGGCTGTTGCTGGAGATAATAGATATTGCAATCTCTATTTGGGGAAATGGTCGAGTCGGGGTGCGGCTTTCTCCATACGGGCAATTTAATGATATGAAGGATTCTGATCCTGTTAAATTATTTCCATATGTTCTGGAGCAGCTGAGCAAGCGTGGTCTCGCATATGTGCACTTAATAGAACCTCGAGCAACTAATGCTGGTGGCAGTGATTCCAACATCGCAGGCGCTCCTGATACCGCCGAAATTTTTCGTGGAGCTTTCAAAGGTGTGCTGATATCAGCTGGTGGATACGACAGAGAGTCTGCTCTGTTGGCAGTGAAGAAAGGGGTAGCTGATGCCGTGGCCTTCGGGCGGCTCTATATCTCTAATCCTGATCTTGTGGAGAAGCTTAAAGTTGACGCTCCGCTTAATAAATACGACAGAGCAACTTTCTACGGTGGTGCTGAGAAGGGTTACACTGATTATCCGACCTTGTAGATATCAGGTTATAAAAAAGGTCGGGCACCTTTCGATGCCAGACCTAAAGTTCTCTTTAGTGTTATGACAGTTATGAATTCATCCGAATGGTGTTCGGGTTGTTTGTATAAGCTGGGTTGATCCACTTTTCCACTTGCTCCCGTGTGGGCAGAGTAGCGGATTCCTCTCCAGTTAAATGTCCCCAGCTGCGAGTTTCAAAGTTATAGGTATTGATTGCGGCTGAACCGATATCAAAAACCCAAGCATGGAGTCTGAGCGTTTTGTTGTTGAGTCGAGCCTGAATAAAATCAAGACCCTCAAGTCGCTGAATCTGATTGAGCACATTTATCTTAACATTCTCTAACAGAGTGCTCTTCGGATCGATCTTGGCTCCTGATCCAGCAGTGTCTATCCAGCCCTTTAAGTGCTTCAGGGTGGCTACAGAATCAGGATTCATCATTGCCCGAACCGCACCGCAATCAGTATGACCCATGACTACAATGTGCTTGACCTGTAAGGCTTCGATTGCAAATTGAATCGTTCCTAACTCTGCGGTTTTGGCGGCATCGGAGATCTGATTTGCATGAGCATCACAGCAGGGAACTGCATTACCTGCGTTTCGAATCACAAATAGCTCGCCGGGTTTGGCCCCTGTGACAAGGCTGGGGTCTATTCTTGAGTCTGAACAGGTGATCATTAAAGTTCCGGGGCTCTGACCATTTGCTAAAGATTGGAAATGGCCGATATGCTTACGAGAGAGGTTCTCTCGAAATTGTTCATATCCAAGAAGTAATTTTGAGAATGAGTCCATAATTTCTCCTTTAAATATAAAATTTAAACTGCTGATAGTTGGCCATCGGACGAGTTTCCGATTGAGGCATTTTGCTTTAATTCCTTCTTAAGAGTAGACACGGATCGCACCCTCGGCTTATCGCTAGCGTAGTGATGCAGTGCGTCCCACTCCAAGAATACTTTGCCACCTGTTCTTTCATGCTGATCTCCCCAAGCGGTAATTAGCTCTAAGCAGGCGTGATCTATGTAAGAAAGGTGATTAAGGTGAACGTGAATTGTGGCATTATCAGGCACTCTATCTAAAACTTTAGATAGGGCCGGCAGCCTCAAGAAAGTTACGGCTCCCGATAGCTCAAGGTTAAATTCATTTTCTGAATCGCCCCTATAAATCTCCACTTCGATGTGAGTGAGCCTGTAGATGAGCTGGAAGATGGTGGCGCCAACTCCGATCATAATACCGGTTAAGAGGTCGAAGCTGACTATTGAGAGAACCGTAAGAGCAAAGATTAAAACTTCTTCACGACCACGCTTTCGGAGCTCTTTAATAATATTGAAATTGATTAACTTGTATCCAATTATTACCAGTAGCGCTGCCAGGCTGGCGGTCGGAATAAGATTAAGGAGGCTCGGGAATAGTAGCACCAATCCCAAAAGCCACACGCCATGAAGGATTGCTGAGAGTTTAGTTTTGCCTCCTGCTTGAACGTTGGCAGAGCTCCTGACAATAACCCCGGTCATAGGTAAAGCAGCAATCAGTCCGCAGAGTGCATTACCAACACCCTGAGCGATCAGCTCTTGATTGTATTTTGTGCGTGGACCAGTGTGCATTTTATCGACAGCCGTTGCGCAGAGAAGAGTCTCGGCACTGGCTACTAGGGCAAGACTCAGTACGATTATGGCTCCCTCCACTGACATCAGGCTTGTGAACCCTTTCATAGAGAGAACTTCAAATGAACCCAAAATATCTGCAGGAATGGTCACGAATTTTACATCGAATCCCAAAACTCCAGCACAAATCGTTGCTGCAACGATTCCTACCAGGGCTCCCGGAATCAATTTATAACTACCACTTTTTAATTTATCCCAACTTAAAACTGTCACTATTGTTAAGAGACTGATTAAGGCAGCCAAGACAGCGCTATTTGCATTGCCTATCTGAGAAAGAGTCGTGATGACAGTTTCTGGAATAGTTAAGAGGTTAATCAGTCCACTTGGAGATGGTTTATCATCAAACATAACATGGAACTGAGAGCCAAATATTAAGACCCCGATTCCAGAAAGCATTCCGTAAATGACAGTTGGTGAAACAGCTCTGAATATCTGACCTGCCCCGAGTAGCCCTGAAACTATTTGAAGCAATCCAGCTAGCAAAACAGCGGCGCCTAATCCATCGAGCCCGACCTTGTCCACTATCTGCCAAACTAGCACAACGAGTCCTGCGGCTGGCCCGCTTACCTGCAAGGGGCTGCCTGCCAGAAATCCAACTATTATTCCGCCGATAATTCCTGTGATTATTCCTTTCTCTGGGGAGACTCCGGAGGCTAGGGCTATCCCCATACAAAGAGGTAGGGCCACCAGGAATACTACAATCGAGGCCAATGAGTCAGTGATAAAAGTTTTTGTATCGATTAACTTTTTATTCATATACCCCTTCAATTTGCATACTCGAATATTATTATATTAAGAGATATGAATATGATCAAGTGAAAAGCAACATAAAAGAGCGGAATCTTTTGCGCTGAATCTTAACTAATTGAGTTTGCTATCTTTTTGGATCCCAAACGCTCAAAGCTTTTTTGACCGCTTTATCAAATGAGCGTGATTCTACCACTCCAGAGGCCGTAAATTGCACTCCGTGGAGAATCCATGAGGCTAATTCTGGTTCAACTAAACTATAGAAATGGTGTTTGCCATCACGACGCTCTTGGACAATTCTTAGGGTCTTTAATAGAGATAAGTGCTGAGACATGCGGGAAGGGGAGATTCCAAGGCTTTCAGAGAGGCCGTGGACATCTTGCTCCTGACTCCTAAGTTCTTCAATTATTCTTATTCTGTCGGGATGGGAGAGAGCGTTAAATAAATTTGATAGCTCTTCAGCCACTAATTTTCTTTCAGTCATACCTGGCACTCCGTTGTCGCCGATATTTTAGTTTAACATATTAGCGGATATGAGGCGAGAGTCTCATATTGTTGAGTCTATCCTTGTCTGTTAGCCCTTAGCTCCTAGCTCTGAGGCGGTTTATTTGCATGCCAGTGATTTAGAACTATAGATACGGTCATATCGCTCATTACGTTTATAACAGAGCGACATCGGGCGATTATCCAATCAACAGTTAAGAGTAGGGGTAAGGCCTCAAGTGGCAAGCCAACGCTGGTGAGAACTAGAGAGAGAGAGATAATTCCGGCCTCGGGAATGCCTGCGATACCTATGGCGGCCAGTACAGATAAAAGAGCGATGTTTAACTGACCCGAGATCCCTATATCTTGCCCAAAGGCCTGCATAAGAAATATTGCCGCTGCCACCTCATAAAGTAATACGCCATCATTATTCAAATTTGTTCCCACGCAAGCGCCGAGTCGCGAGCTTGATTTGGAAACCCCCAATTCATCTAAACCTTTTAATGTTAGGGGTAATGTCGCCAAGCTGCTGTTAGTTCCAAATGCATGCATGACTGGTTTAAGAGCCGCATGCCAAAATTTATTAAGTGGAATTTTGGCTACACCTAAAATCCAGCCGTGATAAGTTATGAGACCGTGCAGAAGTAACCCACCGATACATAATGCCACATAATTAATTAGTCCCAGGAATGGGGTGAATCCATGTTCGCCAACCGTTTTTGCTGTTACTCCGAAAATAGCTAAAGGAACAAGCTTGATGACCCAATGAATAGCCTGCTCTAATGTCTTTAAAATAAAATTAACAGCGGGTAGAGGCTTTACTGCTGTCACTGCCTCTGCATGTCTTGCTGCTAGACCAAATAAAACAGCCATCAAAACAACAGAGATCACCGTATTATTAGCAAAGGGAGTGATTATGCTTTCAGGTATATAACTTGATAATGCAGTAATAAATTCTAGCTTCTCTTTTGGAGGGGTAAATTTAACACCATCGAGGCCAGCTACCACCCCCGCAAATCCCTCTCCTGGCCTAAATATATTTGCGAGTACGAGGGCGATAGTTATGGCAACCAGACCGTTGATTGAAACGATTAAAAAAAGTCGGCCGACATGATTAAGAGGAATCGAGGTTGAGATAATTGCTTCTAAGATTGCTACAAATACTAAAGGCACCGCTAGGGCCTTAATCATCTGAATAATTAATTTCCCGAGAGCGCCTAAGGCCGCAGCTTCTGGTCCGAAGGAAAGACCGCAGGCTATGCCAACGAGCATCGCTAAAACTATCTGTGCGGTGAGACTTTTAAACATAAATTGATCCAGTTCACTCTTTGGTTTAAGCTCGAGGTTAGAGTTTAACAGTAAAATTTTAGCCTGTCCTTATATTTTATGTTGAAGAGAGTTTTGGTGCCTTTGGCAAAAAAAGGAGAAGATACCGGGGTGTATGCGAATTACGGTATTAGGTCTTCGTATCTGAGAAAGCTCAACAAATATAATCTCACGCCTGTATTAGTGGCTCCCGGAACTCCCCTCGATGTAGCCAAGATGTTTTACTCTGAGTGCCAAGGAGTATTACTTTTGGGAGGTACTGATATTGAGCCCAAATTATATGGCGAATTAAGAGAGCCGCTAACCCAAGAAAGTGATGAGGCTCGAGATGAGTTGGAATTGTTGATAGCGCGAATGGCCTTGAAGGATAAAAAACCGCTGCTCGGTATCTGCCGGGGATGTCAGTTATTAAATGTCGCAGCAGGTGGCAGTTTAGTTCAGCACATTAAAGAGCGGGGAATAAGGCATCAGCTTCAAAGAAACGATCCTAACTACAGTGGGATTGTCAGACAGAGTCGTCATGTGGTCTCTGTTAAACCAGGCACTCGGTCCGCAGGGCTGATAGCAACGCCCGAGGTGAGCGCCAATTCGGCCCATCATCAATGCGCCAAGAGAGTGGGAGCGGAGTTAATTGTGGCAGGGACTGCCGCTGATGGTGTTATTGAGATCTTAGAGCATAGCGATACTGGATACTTCTGCTTTGGTGTTCAGTGCCACCCAGAGCTTGATGAAGATGGTCCTTTTGAGGTCTTCTTTCAAAAATTTGCAGAGGCAGTCTCTTAGTGCCCACGCATTCGTCGCGCCAAATCCTGCCTGAATGCCACCACATAATTGTAAAATTCAGCGGGTGGATTTGGATGGTTCCTTAAGTATTCCTTTACCTCTGCCAAGCCATCACCAAAGTATGCCTCGGTTTCATTTGTGTTTAAAATAGTCGCTGTTGGATTGAATTTAACGCTGTTCATGGTGCCATCAAGGCGACCATTATCTCTGCCTGGAGATGAATGCACGGCCCATTCAAAATCATCCAATGATCTATTTAGCTTGGCAACAAAAGATCTAGCTATATCATCACCATCCATGAAGAGTGACATCTCGCTCATCTCATCTCGGCTGATAATAACTGTCGGCTTTCTCATCTCAGAAAGTGAATTCAAAACGACAAGGCGAACATCGGCATTAAGTTGGATTGGACCACGGTTCCAAAAACTTACCCTAAATGATACGCGTTCATCGAATACCAAAACGTGATGAGCTAAGGATTTGATGAACTCAGGCACCTCAATCAAATTATTTGAATCATCAACAAAATGATCAAGGCGAGGGCTTTGGTACAGGGTCTTTGCAACAAATCGTCTGTAATCTCCCTCAAGGGCCCGACTAAACTCCCTTCTGGCAGAAAGGATTATGCTATCACCACCCTTAATTTCACACAGATTAAAGTCCTTACGAAGGTCATCGAATATCTTAATGTGAGGTAGGCCGAGTCCGCCCATCGAAGCGAACTCTATAAGAGACAACTCCCAGAATGTTCTATCGTCTTCATTCTTGAGACCCATGGTTTTTATCGCGTTTGAAAGAATTTCGGCAGCTCCTGGAGTCCCCAATCGAGCTAAGGCGGAGGCTGCGCTGCCTCTCACAAAAGAGTTATTATTGCTATCTTCCAATAGACATCTCAGGGCAGATAGCGCTTCTGCTGAGTCAACGCCTAATCGACCTAATGTTAGGGCACTGCTTATTTTGATGTCGATGTCAGGCATTCGGACGCCAGAGATTAGAACATCAACCCCTGCTTCTTCGACATCTTTTATTGAGTTTAGAAAGTTTACTGCCTGGGCTCGATAGGCTTCTGGGTCTGCCAGGATCTTGTTGAAGGCATCCCGAATTTCATCTGCTTCTGTTTTGTGTACGACCATAGATAGGCAGAATACATTAATATAAATTGGCAATCCAGAGTTCAATGAGCACTCAATAAATCAGAGCCATTACTCTTTGAGTTTGAATATACTGATTCTTGGATTATGGAATCCGTAAGTGCCACTTTCTGCAGAGAATTCTGCAACCCTTGGATATCTCGAGAAAATATCACGGACGACGTTCCGATAAACCTCTGGAATGCCTGGCTGAGAAAAGTATCTGTCATAATGCAGGCTTGATAAAACCAGATAATCAGCTGAGCTGTTCTTTAAATTATCGACCGCTAGATCGATTATAAATTTAGTGGGATCAGCATACTGCAACTTAAATTTGGTATCTTTCAGTTGCGGACCATATGCCTCCCAGTCAATTAAAACCGTTTCTGATGGTTCCACCACCTGGGTCAGCCACTTGGCAGCTTGATCCCTAGTGTCAGGAGTAATCTCTGAAGCTAGAGTCATAGATCGATAAGAACTAATCACAATTCCGAATATCACCATAAGGGAAGAAAATGCCCTTAATCTTGTCTCTCTGCCGGTCTCAAATAACCAAGCAATTGCTAAAGCCATGAACGGCAAGCAAGGCAGGATATATCTCTCTGGCTGTGGTGCTGGTTTGGCTCGAACAAATTCAGCTGGTAGATAGTAAAGAAGAAATAAAGCTAAAATATATAAAGCTGGGAATTTAAATTTTCTGAATATCGCTCCCATCGCCATGATGCCTAACATCAGATTTAGGAATGTCATCCCATTAAGTAGGCTGTGCTTAACGTGGAACATCCAGTAATGACTGGCCGCGGTGATCGCACTTGAATGACCGCTGATCATGTGATTTCTCTCATAAGCAAAGTCCGCCAAGAATTTTGGAGAATCGATGAGCGCGTAAGGAGTTCCTATCAGAAAGCCCAGAGGCACTATTAGAGATGCAATTGCGGTCGAGGTTATCCTTGAGCCGAACGAAACCGAGCTATTTCGGCAAATGAACGGATGTCCCCATAAGATAAAAATTGAGAGAATGCCTGAATATTTAACAGAGGCAGAGAGGCCAGCCGCAATACCCGCTAAAAGAAGGTATTTGATGGACCCACGCTCAGCGGCCTTTATTGTAAGAAATACCGTTAACAGAATGACAAAGGTTAGAAGAGAATCCTCTTTTAGGTATCGACTGCATGTCACAGCCAAAGGAAAGGTTGCCATCAAAGAAGCTGCCACCAATCCGGCGCGTGAATTCCACAGAGAATTAGCGATCTTAAAAACTAGATAAATAGATAAAACTCCGGCGATGCAGCTAACTGTACGCCCAGAAATTATTATACTTTCAAGGAATGGGATCTCTGGTGCTATCTGGTTAGTGAGCCAATTGAGTCCATAGGTCAAATACAATAATAAAGATGGGTGAAGAAAATATTTTGGGTTTAATTGACCTGATTCATACATCTGTTTAATTGCTTGATACTTCTGGAGTTCGTCCAGGTGATAAGTATTAGGCAAGCCAAAATCAATTCCATAAACCCTCAAGGCAGCGCCTGCTGCAATTACAGCTGCAAATATTAATGTATAGATCAAACCTGACCTTTGGGAGGGATCTCTTTGGTTGCTCAATAGGTATGCGCCAATAATGCCCAAGAGAATGACTATCCAGACTGGGATCCAGAGCCCCACATTAAAATTATCTGCATTACCTATTAAGAAAGCAAAGAGGGAAGTGGTTGCAATAAACGCAGGAGCTTCTAGCCGAGAACCGAAGATGAAAGAAGCAAAGAGGCTAAGGTAAAAAATAGCCACAAATATCGCCACAAATGTCATCGGTCCTACTAGAGGCAGTCCTAGTTTTGAGTTTATTTTGACCGAATCTAATTGGGCTCCGACTAGCCGATTGTCAGAGGCTGAGGCTTGAAAAGGATTGTAAAAGTTAAAGGAGATTTCGCGGGGATCGCATTGACCTGTTAAGTAGATCAGATGCTCCGATCCCGGTGTTACAAAAAATTCAGAGGCAACGCTACCGCAGACTGACACTTTGACGTGGGGTTGAGGTTTGTCGGCGGGATGCCAATTGTTAAACTTGATAGTTAAGGTGTTTCCTCTACTATTCAATCGGGGCAATAATATTTTAGCTCCCTCTTGAATCCAGCCATCCTCATTAATTTTCCTGAAGAATCCTAGATTATCTTTCGGTGTTAATAGAGAGGGTGAGGTGAACCCGGTTGCCAGAAGGGTCATTAATCCAGCAAATAAAATAGCCCCAAGGGCCAAAAGTACCTTTCTAAACACGGTTAGATTCTCCCAAAGATCTATTGCGCTCTAAAAACTCTTTTAGTCCACGGACGTCAATAATAGTAGATTCCTCATCTGCATATTTTACGAAAGGGTGCTTCTTGATATCCCTTGTACGCGGCAGCTTCCAGAAGAAATAACTTTTTGGATCTTTGCTACAAAGATTTAGCACTAAGCCATCCAACGGCGTGTGATACCTCTCCGCTTTTAGAGCCTCTGGAGAGAATTTTTTACGGCTAAAAATAAAATAATCGATTGGCTCATTTTTTATAATTTCGAGAAATTCTTCCACGGAGCTCGCATAATGGGCGCGGAATGATATCGCTAATCGGCGCTCCATCTCTGTATAGAATTTTAAATAAAACGGATGGGCTGTTTCGGTGCTGACATAAACTCGGCGCATACCAAATAAAAGGGTCGGATCTACAGTTGTGGGATGACCTGCTACTACTGAGTTTTCTGGAGAATACTTTCTTACCCAATCAAAAACTCTACCGTACCTGTGGATGTGATACCTTAAATCACCTTCACCATATAAGCCTGTACCGCTGCAGATATAAATGAATAGACCCAGTCCGACTAAAGCTAAGCTGGACTTGAAGGAACTTTTTTTAAAGAGGGACCACGCTCCAATTGTAAATGCTAATATTAGGAAAAAAGTCATGGGAATCAGAAGATGTCTATCGGGCACGTAAAGTTTGAACATCACCTGTCTAGATAAGAGATAAACTCCGGCGATACCGATTAGAAAGCACCAAAGAGAAGAGGGCACCAAAGGGGTCTTGTTTCTTGCTCCCAAAATCAGAAATGCCAGCAACCCAAGAACGATTACTACCCAAGCGTAGTTAATGATTAAATCTCCGGGATTATAAATCCAGCTGAAAAATGGATTAAAGCCGTAGAAATGAAGATGCTCAGTTATTGATGGTTGGGGAATAAAAGGAAATCTTCCTGTCGGATACTTGAATGCACCCATGGTGGCAGCTGTTTGGTAATCAATCATC